>WNFP01010108.1_pt1 | contig 17141 bp, 21 predicted proteins | sample 5400201 | NCBI WGS metagenome assembly WNFP01 (sample SAMN13153355, study PRJNA577476) | soil metagenome | isolation source: 115 cm saprolite under Madrone tree | place: USA:California | collected 2016-06-14 | reverse complement strand
GATAGATCTCCTCCTGCGGCAGCAGGGGTAAGAGATTTGCGAGCGCGGTAAGAATTGTAAGGCCGACGCCCCAGCCGTCGCGGTTGCGCGCGCCGAACAATACGATCTGCCGAACGACGTCCGGCGGCGGCACGCCGGCAGCGAGTTCGCCGTGAACCGCCTTGGCGATGACAAGACCGAGGTCGTGGGTGAGGCCGTCGTGCAGCCGCCGGCGCCAATGTTGCGCCGGGTCGGCGTGACCGAAGGTGGGCTTCACCCAAACCTGGGAATCACGCACCTCGATCGTCGTCCGCCCACAGATCGAAAGTGCAGCCGCTTGCGAGATCGAAGCGAGCGTGGTGCCAGTGGCAGGTCAGAATGCCGTCCTCGATGCTTCCGCGGTCGAGGGGAAAGCCCATATGCGGACAGCGATTGTCAAAAGCAAGGACACGCCCGCGGTCGTAAACGACGAGGATCGGACGATGGGCCCCGCGCACGACAAGCCGCCCCTTGGCCTTTAGCTCCTCGAGGCTGCCGGCGCGGACGAAGTTCGTAACCGGAGCATCCATGGGCGATTTGAGCGACCGAAGCGAGTGGAAGCGGCATACCGCCCCTGAACTCTATCGGACGTGACCTGGACTTTCTCTTCCCTTGAGTTAATTCCCGCATCACAAGAATGCTACCTCAGGGTCGCGTCCCGTTTGCTTGTATCGGGCTAACGCTGAGAAAATCGAGGTGCAGACCTTCTAGCCGATGGCTGGGATCAGGATGATTGCCGAGGACGAGATCAAGGCGATGAACGCGTGGCTCGCCAAGGCGGGCCTGCGCGGCGAGCCGGAAGCTGCGCTGGTGAGCGGGTTCTGCGACCGCGCCGTGGCCGCCGGCTTGCCGATCAGCCGCGCGTTATTGCTTATCGACACGCTGCACCCGGTGTACGAGGGCCGCGTGATCCGTTGGGGGTATGATCAGTCGGAGCCCGTCGTGCAGGAATATGGCCGCACCGGCTTGCCGGCAGGCGCCTTGGACCCGCAGCTCTCCGCTAGCGAGCAGGGCTGGACAGACGCGCGCTGGCGCGCAAGTCCGTTCTTCCGCCTGTTGCAGACGGGGGAGAGCTTGCTGCGGCGGCGCGTCACGGCCGAAAGCGAATCCGAGTTTCCCGTGCTGCGCGATTTCCGGGCGGCGGGCATGACCGAGTACGTCGCCATCATCAATCGCTTCGCGCCCGAAGGCGTCATCGGCGACATGGATTGCGTCTACTCCTCGTGGACCACCGGGCATCCCGAGGGTTTCGCCGATGCGCATATCGCAGCGCTCACGCGGGTGGTCCCCACGCTTGCGCTCGCGTTCAAGGCGGCCGCGCTCGTGCGCATGACCGGAACGCTGATGCAAACCTATCTTGGCCGCGACGCCGGCCAGCGCGTGCTCAGCGGACGGATCGTGCGCGGAATTGCCGAGCGGATCGATGCGGTCATTTGGTTCAGCGATTTGCGCGGATTCACGCGGATCACCGACACCGCGCCGGAACACGTCATCCCGTTGCTCAACGATTACGCCGATGCAATCGTCTCGGCCATTCACGAGCACGGCGGCGACGTCCTCAAGCTGATCGGCGACGGCACGCTTGCCATCTTCACTGCCGAAGACCGTGCGCATGCGTGTAGCGCCGCACTGTCCGCGGCGATTGCCGCCCGCGCGGGCATCGCCGAATTGAATCGGCGCCGGGCGGCCGACGGCACTCCGGTAACCGAGATGTATCTTGGTTTGCATGTCGGCGAAGTTTTCTACGGCAATGTCGGTAGCCGCGAGCGGCTGGACTTTACCGTCATTGGCCCGGCCGTGAACGAGGCAAGCCGCATTGCGGCGATGTGCCGTTCGGTCGATCAGCCCGTTCTGACCTCCGCGGCGTTTGCCGACGTCGAGGGCATACGACGCCGCCTGGTTTCGGTGGGGCGCTACGCGCTGCGCGGCGTCGCCCAGCCGCAGGAGCTGTTCACGCTCGATCCTCACGCATAACCAGCGCGCCTGCGCCCCCATTCACGTATTACGCGGCCGCCGCGACCGCATTACGGCTCGCCTCGCCACCCCGATAGACCAGAAGCGTTGCCACGAGCCCGCAGATCGCCGCAAAGGTCATCCACAGGCCGGGCGCGGCCCTGTCGCCCGTCACGTCGATGAGGGCGGTCGACACCGCGGGCGTGAAACCGCCGAACAGGGCCGTCGCCAAGCTATAGGCGAGCGAGAAACCGGCCGTGCGTACGCTCGCCGGCACAATCTCGGTCAGCGCGACCACCATCGCGCCGTTATAGCTGGCATAAAGAAACGACAGCCACAGCTCAACCATGAGCATCCTGCCGAAGCTCGGCTGCGCAACCAGCCAAGACAACGCCGGATATGCGGTCACGATGGCAAGGGCCGTGAACGTCAGCAGGATGGGCTGGCGACCAAGCCGGTCGGAGACCGCTCCCATCACAGGTAACCAGAACAAGTTCGAGACGCCGACGCAGAATGTCACGATGAGCCCATCGATTTCCTCGAGCTTCAGGATGTTTTTGCCGTAGGTCGGGGTGTAGACGGTAATGAGATAGAACGAGACCGTCGTCATCACGACCATGAGCATTCCGGCAAGGACAATTTGCCAGTTGTCGATGATCGACTTGATGGCTTCCTTCGCGTTCGGCCGGTGCGTACGGGCTTTGAATGCCTCGGTCTCTGCGAGTGTCCGGCGAATGACGAAAATGAAGGGCACGATCAGGCAGCCCACGAAGAACGGAATGCGCCAACCCCAATCGCTGAGGTCGGACGGAGTGAGCAGCTTGTTGAGAATGTAGCCGATCACGGCCGCAACGATGATTGCGACCTGCTGGCTCCCCGACTGCCAGGCGACGTAGAATCCTTTCTTCGATGGCGGCGCCATTTCGGAGAGATAGACCGACACGCCGCCCAGCTCGACGCCCGCCGAGAAGCCCTGCAGCAAGCGTCCGATCAGCACCAGGACTGGAGCGAGCGCCCCCAGCGTCGCGTAGCTCGGTACAAACGCTATCAGGATCGTGCCCATGGCCATGATCGACAGCGTGACGATCAGGCCCAACCGCCGTCCCACTCGATCCACGTAAGCGCCCAGCACGATCGCGCCCAGCGGCCGCATCAGGAAGCCGGCGCCGAACGTCATGAAGGTGAAGAGGAGAGACGTGATCTCGTTGTCGCTCGGGAAAAAGGCATGGGCGATGTGCGAGGCGTAGAAGCCAAACAGGAAAAAATCGAACATCTCAAGGAAATTGCCGCTGGTGACGCGCACCACCGTGGCCAACTTCGACGATCCGGCGTTAGCGTCCATGGTCTTTATCTAGTGTCACGCAGCGGAATGCGTCACCACTACCACCGAATGATCGTACCTGGAAACGCTCATTCGATCGCCTCGTCGGCACGGCCGACCAGCGGCAGCGGGACGGTCAGCCCCAGTGTTTTGGCCGTCTTGAGATTGATGATCAGCTCGAATCTGGTGGACTGCTGGACCGGCAGGTCGGCCGGTTTCTCGCCTTTGAGAATCCGACCGGTATAAATCCCGACCTGCCGGTAGGCATCGGTGAGACCGCCTCCGTAGCTCATCAGGCCGCCGGCGACGGCAAATTCACGCACCGTGTGAATGGCGGGAAGCGCGTATTGGGCCGCAAGCTTGGCGAGCTGATGGCTGCGGCTGTTGAAGAGGGCATCGGTACCGATCACAAGCGCGCCCAGCCGCATCTCATGCGCTGTTACAAAAGCCGCATCGAGCTCTCGCTCGCTGCTCGCATGGACCACATGGATCTCAATTCCGAGGATGCGGCCAGCCCCGCGCAGTTCTCGCGATAAAGTTTGGGCATTGGGATTGGCTGGATTGACGAGGAGCGCGACGCGAGTCGCGGAGGGCGCTAGCTCGTGCAGAACTTCCAGCTGCTTCTGTCCGAGCTCGGCGGAATGGTTGCGCTTGCCGCCTTGCCCGCCAGTGCGGCAGCGACGCCCGCCGCGACGATCACATCCACGGGGCGGCGAACCAAATCCGCCGCGAGCGCCGGCAAGCGATCGTTTTGGCTCTCTGCCCAGCGGTATTCGATCGCCACATTGCGACCAAGAATATAGGCGGTTTCGCTCAGGCCCGACGCGAAAGCGGTCACGCGGAAAACATCGGTGTCCGGCGAACCGGGGCTGAGCCATGCAATGACCGGCATCGCGGGCTGCTGCGCGCGCGCCGCGACGGGGCGTGCGATTGCCGCGGTTGCGAGCAGGGCGATGAGTTCTCGCCGCCTCATGAGAATCCGCTAATTCGATCGCGTCTGCGTTTTCCGCCGCAGCGGTATCCCGCCATTCACGCTACCTTGCTGGATCATAGCTCCTGGATAGCTTTTGCGCGCGCTGAAACTGCCAGAGGTCGTGCGGTCACTGTCGGAGTTCGTGCGTCCCTGTTGCAGGACAACCCCGGAATAATTCTTCTGCGGGTTGAAAGCACCGGACGCCGAGGACTTGTCCTTGGCATTAGCTGGCGCGCCCGTGAGAGCAAGCATCGTCGCAACGAACGAAAGTGTTGCCATCGGGACCAGCGAAAGCATGCGAACGCTACTACTCCGATTGCTTGCGAAAGTCACGCCACGCAGTGGGTGGGATGCGCAATAGCCGACGTGCCAGTGGGACGGCTCATCTCGCGTATGCTATGTTTTTTAGTCATTGCAGGTCCGCGACCGCACCGCAGATCGGATGCCCTATCAGGAGCATGCAATGTCGATACGGCTCATTGCCCGCGGCGCGGCGGCGGCTTTTGCGGCATGCCTGTTCATCTCAGCAGTGCCCGCGGTCGCGCAGATGGCGCCGCCCGCGCTCATTGGCGGCGTCACCTCCGACCGGGAAGGGGCGATGGAGGGCGTCCTCGTCAGCGCCAAAAAGCCGACCGGAACGATCACCGTCACGGTCACAAGCGATGCCAAAGGCGATTACGCCTTTCCAGCGGATCGATTGGAGCCGGGCCGTTACGAGCTCACGATCAGGGCCGCTGGCTACGCTCTAGAGGGTTTAGGGCTCGTCGAGCTCGCGCCCGGCAAAACGACGACGGGCGACTTGCGGCTCAAGTCTACTCCGGTCACGACCGATCAACTGACGAATTCGGAGTGGATGGCGAGCGTGCCGGGACCCGACGACCTCAAAAGGGCGCTGCTCAACTGCGCGGATTGCCATTCGCTGCGCAGGATATTCGAATCCAACCACACGGCGGCTGATTTCCTCAAAGTGTTCGAGCGCATGAGCGGCTACTATCCCGGCGCGTCCGACCTGCAACCACAGCGGCTCGTCGGCGAGCACCGGCGGCCGGCCATCAACCGTGCCATCGTAGAAAAGCTCGCGGACTATCTCGCGAGCGTCAATCTCAGCCGGCAGTCTGCGCATGACTTCGAGGCCAAAATCTCGCCGCGTCCGACCGGACGCGCGACGCGGGTCATCATCACGGAATACGATCTTCCGCGGAAAGAGATTCAGCCCCACGACGTCGTTGTCGATCCGACCGGCATGGTCTGGTTCTCGCATTTCGGCGAGCAGTTCCTGTCTAAGCTCGACCCGAAAACCGGGAAGGTAACGGATTTCCCGATTCCGGTGCAGAAACCCAATCATCCCAAAGGAACCCTCGATCTCGAGATCGACGCGGACGGCTATCTCTGGGTCGGCCTGATGTACCAGACGGGGATGGCGCGCTTCGATCGTACGACCGAGACCTTCCAAATTTTTCCTGTGCCCGACGAATGGCAGACGGACGCTACGCAGCAGTCGCACTTCTCGGTCGCGGCCAGAAAGATCGATGGCAAGGCTTGGGTCAAGAACACGGACCGCTCGCAGGTCATGCGGCTCGACCTCGCAACGGGCAAATACGAGAACCTCGGGAGCTTCCGCGATCCGGTCAACAATCGGCCGATCGGCATCTACGGAATCTACGCCGATCAGCAGAACAACGCCTATATCCTCGAGTTCCCGTTTGGCGGGATCGGCAAGATCGACGCGAAGACCGGCAAGCTCGCGTTCTATCCGACACCGACGCCCAACGCACGGGCGCGGCGCGGGCGCGTCGATTCGCAGAACCGACTATGGTTTGCCGAGTATGGCGCCAATGGCGTCGGCATGTTCGATCCCGACACCGAGACGATCACCGAATGGAAGAAGCCGCTTCCGTGGGAAGCGCCGTATGACGTTCTCGCCGACCACAACGGCGAGGTCTGGGAGGTCAATACATTCTCCGACCGCGTCGGCCGGCTCGATCCCAAGAGCGGTGAATGGACGAATTACCTCCTGCCGCGCCCCAGCAACATTCGGCGGGTGTTCGTCGACGATCGCAAATCGCCCGTGACGCTGTGGATCGGCAACAATCTCGGCGCAGCGGTGATCAAGGTCGAACCGCTTGACTGAGGTTGTCGCGGCCGCTTTGCGCCAGTAATAGGCTGCTCGATTGCCTGAGATGTGATAGGTATCGGTCATGATTCCCTTGGCCGTTCCGATTGCGTTTGCGGTCTTGGCGCTTGTCGCTTGGGGATATGATGCGCGTGCGCGGCGCGCCTACGAGGCGACGTTGAGCGCAGCGGAGAAACGGCAATTTCGAGCCTTGCGCAGAGTCCATCCGTCGAGGTCGCGAGCCATCATAGCCCTCAAGGAAGCCGAGACCGCGGTTGCGGCTCCGCCGGACCTCGAATTGCACGCGGCAAAAAGGACGAGCCAGAGCCGCAATCCGCGCCGCCAGACAAGGCGGGATCAAAAAAAGCCTCGAAGACGCACCGCCGGCGCGAAGAAACCATAGAGCGAGTAAACCGCTGCTATAGGTCGTGCCGGCGTGTCGACTCCGCGCGCCCCCGCCACCCGCTGCAGCGTGCAAACGCTACACTTTTGCGCCTTGACATCCGGCTCGGCAGGGCCACCGGCGCAGTCAGTTGGTCTTCATATATTTCTCGTGACAGCCGTTACAGGCTGTCCGCAATTGGCCGATCAACTTCCTAAACTCATCCATGCGCTTGGTAGTGCTGGCTTGCTGGGCGAGGTTCGAGGCCGTCGAGGCACGCTGATAAAAATCCGCAAAATTCGCCCAAAGCTCGGGCGAGGCAAAGGTATCGGTCGCGGGATCTCGATCAGCGCCTTCTTTCCACTGGTTGGTGCCCGCCGAAAACAGGTGCGGAAACGACATCAGCATGATCGAGATGGTGTCGGCGTGCTCCTGCGCCTCCGCGGCGTCGAACTTGCCGTTCGGCGCCAGCATGGTCTCGATCTCCTCCATCTTCATGTCGATCGCACCCATCAAAATCTTGCGAGCGAAGATCGTGTCCTTCGCCGGCGGGCCGCTCGCCTCTTGTCCAAGCGCAAACGCTGAGCCGATAAACACACCGATTGCGAGCGCCACAGCCCTACGCAAGCCTAAGGGCCAGCTCATTCGAGCCCTGGTCGCTCCTGCTGGCGAATGTTGGCGGTGAAGACCTCGCCGGTCGCGATCACGGTGAGCTTCTTCAGCGCGCCGCCCTTGCGCTCGGCATCGCGCAGCGGACTGAACAGCACCTCGACCTGCTCGCCCGGCTTGACCGCATCGCGCCGCCAGCCGCCCGCGCGCACGAGATTGCCGGGGCTCGTCATCTCCATGACCCAGGTCATTGCCCCCTCCTCGGCGCGCTCCTTGACGACGCCGTTGACCGAGAGGCTAACGTGCGGGTTGACCCAGCGCAGTTCCACGACCTCGCCGTTGATCGTCATGGTCGTCGAATGATCGAACATGGTGGTGGAATGATGCGCCGAGACCGATGCGATCCCGGCCGCAACTGCCCCGGCAACCGCAAGCACGGCGATGGCCTTGTGATGATTGGTCATGAGATCGATTCCCTCATTCGATTATTTCGGCGCGACGACGTTGCCCCACTCGGTCTTCTCGATCGGGACAAAGATGTGGTGGCCGTTCTCATCCTTTGCTTCCCGGTAGTCGCCCTGCTGGCACACGCCCTCGACGATATCGAACTTGCGCGCGCGCTGGCGGAAGAAGATGCGCGTCGTGTTCCAAGGTTTGGTGAGAATGTTGGGCGCGGTAATCTCGAGATCGACGTGCAGGACGTCCTTGTCAGCTAGATGGATGCGTTCGAGGACGTGCATGTCTCCGTCATTCGGCACGCCGACCGCCTCGCTGATCGCGAGCGGCGCCTGCGGCAGGATATGGACGGTATCGACGACGAGCGTGTTGCCTTCCCAATGACCGATCGAATGGCCGTGGAAAGTCGGGTCTGGCGTTTCCGGATGAGGCCGACCGTCGGTGTAGATGCGGCGCAGCCGATTGCCGTCCGATTCACCGAGCATGGTCACGCGGCCGGGGGTGAACAGAATTTCCATGGCGTTGTGTGTGACCAGCATCCACGTTGGATGCGCCTCCGGGAAACATCCATAGAAAATGAGTTTCGGGCGACCGGCCTTCTCCTCGGCCCACATCTTTTCGACCTCCTTCGCCACCTTTTCATTCCATGGCGGCGGATTGCTGCGCGCCTGGCGGTCTTGGTCGGTGATGTTCGGATTCCATACGCCGCTCCAGTCCGGCAGCTTGGCGAGATCAGCATAGTCCTGCGCAGTCGGCGGCGGATTGATGATGGTCGGCGGCTTCTTTGACGCGTTCTGGGCGTCCGCGGCGGCGGTCGAAACCAGCGCGAGAAGCATCGCCGCTAGAACTCGAGATCGCATGGCTCGGTCCTCCACGCAATTGAGGAAATACTCGCCAGAAATAGCCCGGTGGCGGGACTAGTGCAACGTGAAGCCGATCCAGCGGCCGCTCACCACCACCGCGATCCATATCAACAGCGAGATGCCACCCGCGGTCTTGGCCGCGACCGGCGTTTTTCCCGCCGCGTCCCAGCGAACGATGTCGCCCGCGCCAATCAGATGGAAAACCGCCATGTTACAGGCCGCAATTGCCAGCAACGCCATCTTCGCCTCGAAGTAGAAGTTGTGCGCGTATTTCGTCGCGTTCGAGGAAAATAGCAGCGAACCAGTGATGAGGGCGACGAGCAAGGCGGCCCAAGTGTACGGCAGCACTTCGCGCATCAGCGCGGTGACCGCGCGATTGCGCGAGGCAAGGCCGAGGAGGCGCAAATCGACGATGGAGATGGTCCCGACCACCAACACAATCGCGAGCACATGGAACGATTCGATCCAGGGAAACAGGATCTCGTGCTCGCGAATGGCAACTGCGATCGGCGTCTCTTGCAGCCAATTGAGAAACTGGTCCAAGCCCATGACCGCAGTCCCATGCCGCTAATAGTAGTAAGCGATCCAGCGGCCGGCGAAGATGATGCCGACCCAGAGCAGCATGGAGACGCTCGCAAGCGCAGCGGCGCCCGCGCGCCCGCCAGTTGTGACGAAGGCCGGATTGCGCCGCAGAATGCGCTGGTAGATCGCAGTCGTCACGATCGCGGCGACGAGCAGAGTCATCTTGAGCTGGAACGCCGGATTCTTCAGCGACCGCGGCGGCTCGCCGACGATCATGACAGTACCCGTCAGCAGCAAGACGATAAGCGGCCACCAGATGAACGGGAGGAAGCGCGCCAAAATGTCTTGCAACGGCTGGTCAGCAGCATAAAGGCCAAGGAGGCGAAGGTTAATCATCAGCGCGGAGGCCGCGACCGCCGAGATTGCCAGGATGTGAATGGACTGAACTGTGGGGATGATCCAATCGTGGACCTGGATGATCCGGCTCATTTGGGTTTGCTCGAGCCAGGCTGAAAGCTGGCTCAACCAATGAAAGATCGTCGCATACATCGCGTTCTACGAGTTGTTGAGGGGCAGGACCGTTCGGTGCGACGTAGGCTAGCCTTGACCATGGACCTGAGTCGGTTTGTTCTCAGTGACATCACCTGGGCAAGTCGAGGCGGTAGAACCGCGCTGCCGTGGCAGAGAAGAGATCGGCTTTTTCGTTGTCACTGGCGCCCTTCGCCAGAAGCTTGCAGGCATTCCAGAACACCGGATAGCTGTAGGAGCCTTTGTCGACCGGGAAGTTGCTCTCGAACATGCATCGCGAGGGGGAGAACGCATCGATGCAGGTCTCGATATAGGGACGCCAGGTGTTGGCGAGCGCCTCGGATGATGGGGGCTCGGGCCGCTCGTGGAATCCGAACCCGCCCATGCGCATGCCGAGCCCGCCGAGTTTGACATAAACATTCGGGCAGGCCGCGAGCGCTTTGATCGAGGTGGCCCAGCCGGGAAACACTTCCTTGTGCTTGCCGGCATAGGCACCGATTCCGATCGGACCGCCGACATGATTGAGAACGATCTTCGTCTCCGGGAAGGCGCGCGCGAGATCGCGAACCTCGTCGATCTGCGGATGATAGAGCCAGGCGTCGAAAGAGAGGCCGAAGCGACCTAGCACGGTGAACCCTTCGCGAAAGTTTCTGTCCCCCAAGAGGCCGCGCGGCGGGCTATACGCCGGATTGCGGATCGATGCGTCGGCATCCCAAGCAGTGATGTGCCGGATGCCGCGAAAGCGATCACCGCCGGCGCGGATGTGGGCGGCGAGCACCGGCTCGAGCCGACTGCCTAATGTGAGATCCGCATGCCCGACGATGCCGGCGCAATGCCTGGTCTTGCCGTAGAGGCCGCTCGCGCTCATGGCGGCGACGCCGTTGACGAACTCGGTCTCCCCCACGGGGCGCATCTCGACCGGACCGGCGGCGCGCGTCATCGCCCGCGCCTGCACGAACACGGTGGCGAGAATTTTGTGGCCGCTCGCCGTATCTGCCAGCAATTCGTCGAGCAGATAGCGCCACCCTGGGCGATCCCACAGATGGTGGTGGGGATCGACGATCGGCAGATCAGGCTCGAGGATCGGCTCCTTGCGCCGGTCGAGCCAATCCTGGTGGACGGGAAGGTAGTAGGGCGTTGTGGCGGCCGTCGAGGTGGTCGACACGGCGGGTTCCCTCCAGGCGGTAGCATCGCGAGAGCACGCGACCTACGATAGCACGTCCCCGTGTTGGGAGACGTAGGCGCAACATCAGTGAGGCAGCTATGCCGATCAGCTCAAAGTACCTCTTTGTGGTGAGCATGGATGTCGATGCCGAAAAAGAGGCGCTGTTCAACGAGGTCTACGATACCGAGCACGTCCCCAATCTCCTCAAGGTCCCCGATGCGCTTTACAAGGTGCGCTAGCACGGCGCTGACCGTTGGCCGATGAGCTCGTCGGCGAGCGCCAACAGTTGTTCTAACGGAGCTTTGCGGCCGATCGCTTAGGGCCGTGCCGCAGGAAGCACGGAGGAATGATGATGTGCGATGAGCCAATCGGCTCCACGCTTGACCACGACGAACGTGAAGCGCGCCGGCCTCGTCGCGCCTTGGGCTGACTTGAACTCGTAGAACCCGACGCCCATCGCCGCGGCGTCACCGAGTGCGACCGTGTGTCGGGTCACCAATCGTGACCTTGTTGCCGCTTTCTGGAAGCACCTTGAAATACTCGCTGATCGCTGAGGTGCCGACATTGAGCGTCGGGCTAGATGTGCCGTGCACAAGGCCGTCGGCGCCGTAAAGTTTAACAACTGCATCGGCGTCATTGGCATTGTAAGCCGCTGCCCAACGGTCGATGACGGCGCTCGCCTCCTCGGCTGGACCAGCAAGCGCTTGCGCTGGCAAGAGCACCAGAAGCGCGACGAAAAAATACTGAACAAGGCGCGGCACTTTCCCCTCCTTTTGTGAATGGAGACGCACCAACGATAACATTTATGTCGAACGGTGGGAGCGTATTCTCCGCCCGCAATCAAGTGGCGGCTCGTCGGAGTTGTCATGTCGAGTCATCCCCTCTTTGGCCCTAATTGCGACAGCCCGCCGTCACGCTTTGGCCAAGGTGCTGGCGTGCCTTAAGCGCTGCGGCATGGGAGGCCGGACGGGGGAGACTACAATGACCAAAGTGCTGGATGACGTTTCGCCGGTTGCGCTCTCGCCGGGTTTCCGGCCTGATCCTTCGGCGATAGCTGATCGGGATCGCCGGGAAGCATTACGCGATCAGCAAAGCCTTACGGCAGCATTCTTCGGTGATCCGCTGCCGGGTATGTCGGCGCTCGATCGGCGACGACGCAACTAACGGGCTCACTGAAAGCCGGACAGTCGAGGCCACTCAGGTCTGGGCCGCCACACGACGCGCGGTGGCCCGGAATAGCGCGGGCTCTAACCTGCTTGCTAAAGGCCGCACCATCGGCCTTCGCGAGTGGTCATACGCATTTTCCTACGGTTGTTGCATCGCCGACGCAATTCAGTCGCCTGCCTTCCACTTGGCGAGCGGGAAGATGTCGGGGACCTCACTGCCCTTGTGAGTCCACGGATCGACCGTCCAGAGTTCGTTGCTCTTGCGGTCCTTGATCACCGCCGTGTTGTGCGGCCCCTCGGTGAATAGGAACCGGGACACTGGCGTGGCAACCGTATGGTGCCGCAGCAATTTGAGCTCGTTGAGAACAAGCAGGAGCGAGTTCGTATTGTTCGTCGTATCAATGCAGTCGAACTGACCGCGGTTGCCCGCTAAGCCGATGAGCGGGCCGGCCCGCGCGACGCGCGTCGCGGTGCCGGTCAAGGGCGCGATGCGCCGTTCAAACCAGGCTTCGGTACGGCCGATGGCAGTTCTTTCCGCCTGCGCCGAGGCAGAGCCCGACGCCATGATCGCGGCCATCTGGGCGTGGTCGGCGCGCGTGAGACCGATCTCGGTGCGGAAGGCGCACCCGAAGCCGTGGCAAATGACGACGCGGTATGGAGTCGGCGAGGCGAGCGACCATTCCCTCAGCATGGCCGCGACGCCGGGATCAACCTCGCCGGCAAGGGCGGGCGCCGCAGCCATCAGCAACGCGACGAACACCATCGCGAAGTAGCGCACCCCCAACCTCCCCGATGAAGTCGCTGGACGAATCTAGAAAAGAGCAAGATCGGCCACAAAGATGACAGCGGGCCGAAAACCAGCGCGCCGTGTCGGTTTTTTGCAAAGCGTGACTTATTTGCCAGCGTGCCGGCCCGACAGCGCACCCCTAAGGCAGAGATGACGGACGTAACAGCGCCCTTTGGCCGCAGCGGACCCGCCGGTTTGCGCTCTGGATGCCCTTCCGGACGGCTTGCCCGGCCGGTATAGAACCTCCGTTTTGCGCCTGCAAAGTTCGCGACCATATTGGGGGAAACGCCATGACGCTTCACCGTCGACGGCTCCTGCAACTCGCAGCGGGCGCTGCGGCGCTGCCGGCGCTCCCGCATCCCGCTTGGGCGCAGGGCTATCCGGCACGACCGGTGCAGTTGGTCGTCGCCTACCCGCCCGGCAGCGGCCCCGACATCATCGCGCGTCTTGCCGCTTAACATGTCTCGGAGCGGCTCGGTCAGCAGTTCATCATTGAGAACAGGCCAGGCGCCAGCACCAATATTGGCACGGAATACGTCGCGAAGGCCGAGCCCGACGGCTACACGATCCTGTTGCCGGTCTCGACCAACGCAGTGAACGTCGCGCTCTGTCGCAACCTCAATTTCGATTTCATCCGCAATATCGCGCCGATCGCAGGCATCGCCAAAACGCCGTTCGTCGTTGTCGTGCCGCCGTCGTTTCCCGCCGCGACGCTTTCGGAGTTCACCGCTTATCTCAAAGCGAATCCCCGGCAAGGTCAACCTGGCTTCGAATGGCATCGGAAGCTCGCCGCATGTTTGCGGCGAACTGTTCCAGCTCATGACCGCAACCAAAATGGTCCACGTCCCCTATCGCGGCAATTACATGCCCGATTTGCTCGCCGGACAGGTGCAGGTCGTTTTCGCGCCCATTGCGCAAGCCCTCCCGCTGATCCGCGAAGGCAAGCTACATGCGCTTGGGGTGACCACTGCGCAACGCGCGGCGGCGCTGCCGGACATACCTGCCATCGGCGAGTTTCTGAAGGGCTATGATGGCTTCGGGTGGTATGGGCTGGGGGCGCCCGCCAAGACGCCACCTGAGATCATCAAAAAGCTCAGCGATGCGACGAACGACGCGCTCACCAATCCTGTGGTCAACGAACGGTTCTCCCAATTGGGCATCGAGCCGATGCCGCTCACTGCGGCTGCGTTCACAAAACACATCGCTCAAGAAGTCGATAAGTGGGCAGAGGTGATCAAGGCGCAAGGCATCGAGGTGAACTGACCCCGGCCGCTGGTTACAGTCCGGGCCAGCGCGGCCACGCTCGGCCTTGGTTTGCCTATTGCATCATCTGTCCGATTTTTTCGGCCATCGCCTGCGGCAAGCGCAGCGTCTCGCGCACAATCTCATCGATCTCTTCGCCGGGGGCGCCATCAACCATCAGCTTTCGCATTTCGCATGCCGCGAGGAAATCCGGGTCCTCGAGCACGGCTCGAAACGCCGTGCGCAACGCATGGAGGCGCTCCGGGGGCACGCCCGGGGTCGTGAGAATGGAGCGGCCGATTTCACCGGTGCTGGCCGCCGCGCGCAGCACCTCGCGGCCTTCCTCGGAGAGCGCGAGCTCCGGGAGCGTCGGCACATCGGGGAGCAGACGATGCCGCTTCAGTGATGCCTGAAAAAGGATGGCTGCCTCACCACGGGAGACCCAGCCGGGGTGGCTCACCAACATGCCAGGCAGCCCGTAGGCGCCGACAATATCCACCTCGCCCCGTTCCATCGCCAGCAAGATGTCGGTCGTGCCGCTATATCCCCGCACGAGCTTGAACTTCGCGCCGGCATAGGCATTGAGCGCGGTCGGGAACAGAACCGTGGTCGAGCCGCCGCCCGACGCGCCGACAGCGTACTGTTTGGCGCGAACGTCCTCGAAAGATCTGATGCCGCTCTTTGGCAGCGCAACGCCCGTGTCGATATTCGTCACGACGCGGCCGATATAGGGCATTTTGCCGACGTCGATCTTGGCGCTCGTATTGGTCATGCTGTCGAGCGCCAAGGTCTGCGCGAGACTGCCCAATACCGTGCCGTCCTTGGGCGCAACCTCGTAGATGTACTTCGCCGCCACGAAGCTGCCCGCTCCCGGCATGTTCTGCGCAATGATCGTCGGACTGCCCGGCAGATGCCGCGGCAGGAACTCGGCGATAAGCCGGCCGTATATGTCGTAACCGCCAGCGGGGCCGTAACCGATCAGCATGCGCAGCGTCTTGCCGCGATAGAAATCCGCGACCGGCTCAGCCTTAAGAGACACGGACGCCAGGGTTGTCGCGGCAACGGCGATCGCAGCGGCAATGATGGCCGCTCGTTTATGCGGAACGGAATCAGCGTGAGCGGCGGATGCAGGCTGCTTCGTCCCCCGCAAACGAGGGAAGCAACACGCCGAGCGCGCGGCTTTCCTCAACCGGCGGAGGCGCGAAGCTTCCGGCATTCCGCCTGGAACACGTGGTTGAGGCACCACTCGGCGAGCTCGATGCCGGTCGGGAACCAGAGGTTCCCTGCTTTCTTCATGTGCTGGATGATGCCTCGCAATGCCAGCGTGCGGCCGGGACGACCAATGATGTAAGGATGCATGGTGAAGGGAATGTAGCGCGGGCGATCGGCCGATTCCGCGTAGAGCTCGTCGAAATAGGCCTTCCACGTCTCGAGCCCGTGATAAGGGTTGCCGTATTCGCCGTGGCGATGGCCGAACAACGTACCGTCCCCGAACGGCTGCCGCGGAAGCTCGACCAGCAACTTGCCATCCTTTTCCCACAGGAACGGCAACTCCTCATGAAAGCAGTTGGTGTTGAAGACGAAACCGTGGTCGATCAAAAGTTCGATCGTGTTCGTGCTCTGGGTGCATGAGCGCCAGCCGTAGGGGCGGCGCCCCGTGCGCTTTTCGATCATTGCGATCGTCTTCTTCATCACCTCGGCTTCTTGGTCTCGCGGCAAATAGCGCGCGATCTCATGATTGTATCCGTGTCCTTCCACCATATGACCATGGGCAAGTATCGCCTGGATTGCTTCGGGAAAACGCTCGGTGATGGCCCCGCAGGTCAAGAACGTCGCCTTGACGTTCTCTTCCTTCAAAATCCGCAGCAGCCGATAAATTGCATGGTGAGGTCCGTATTCGCCTTGGCTCCACATTTCGTAATTGAGAATGCCGTTCTTGTCCGGCTTCACGTCCTCGCCGCCCTGGAAGTCGAAGGTCAAAAAGACTGCGGCTCGCTCGCCGCACGGCCAACGCATGAGATGATCGTAGTGGTATTCCTTGAGCATGAGTCTTTCCCGTTGCGGATGCCGGATTCCATGAGCGCCGACAGCTAGTTTACAATCGCACGCACCCCTTTGGTAGGTCGTATCTGAACGACCGTAGTTCTTGACGGCCTATGAACCGAGATGACGCTGAAATCATCCTTTGGCTTGCGACAAGATTGCCGCGCAGGTCCGCGCGGCAGTGTCCGCGACCGCAGCGTTGCCGGTCACCAGGGCGGCCACAATCGCGCCATCGATGATGAGCCCGAGCGAATGCGCGACCTCCATCGGCTGCTTCAATCCCGCCTCGGCGCAGAGCGTTGCAAGACGTTCGAGTACGATTTTCTTATGCGCGATCGCCAGTGACCGCATGCGGCTGTCGGTCTTGTCGCTTTCGGCAACCGCGTTGATGAATGGACAACCGTAAAAATCCTCGCGCGCGAACCAGAGCCGCAGCGCCGCCCCGATGCGGTGCAATCGCGCGAGCGGCGGGCCGCCGACGGCGTCGATCTCGGCGAGAAACCAGGCGCGCCAGGCGCGTCCCTCACAGTCAAGCACCGCCTCGACCAGACCGTCCTTCGAGCGGAACAGCCGGTAAAGCGTGGTTTTGGCCGTTCCCGCCGCGGCGATGATCTCATCGACGCCGACGGAATTGACCCCGTAACGGCAAAACAGCCGGGTGGCAGCTTCGATCAGCCGATCGCGAGGCGAGGCCGCGCTCTCGCCGAGAGCGCGAGGCTGGGGGCGCGCGACATCCATGCCGCCACTTACCCCGCGCCGAACGCAACCGCAATCATGGAGTGGAACGACCGTTCTGTCCCCTCCCCCCGCTCAGGACGCGGGCAAAGCTGACCGGCTTTTGAGCGGAAAAAGCCCCCCGCGAGGGTCCCGGCATTCGATCGCCACTGAATCCATTCGAGTTTTTGCGGCGCAACACGTGGCATTGGCTCGTGCATAGAACAGAACGGTCTGTATCGCACTTGGCAACAACGACAGGAGGAAGCTCATGAACCAAGCCGTC
>WNFP01004093.1_pt1 | contig 17152 bp, 8 predicted proteins | sample 5400201 | NCBI WGS metagenome assembly WNFP01 (sample SAMN13153355, study PRJNA577476) | soil metagenome | isolation source: 115 cm saprolite under Madrone tree | place: USA:California | collected 2016-06-14 | reverse complement strand
GATGGAATTCAACTGGCTGACGTTCAACGGCGTTTCCGCGCCGATGACGACGCCGCTGCTCGCGCGGCTGGGAAGCCGGGTGCGCCTGCGCATCGTCAATCTTGGAATGGATCATCACCCGATACACCTGCACGGGCATCAGTTCGTCGTCACCGGCACGGAAGGCGGGCGCACGCCGGAGTCGACGTGGTACCCGATGAACACCGTGTTGGTGGGCGTGGCGCAGGCGCGCGTGGTGGAGTTTGAGGCGAAATACCCGGGCGCGTGGATGATCCACTGCCACCTGCCGCATCACATGATGAACAGCATGATGGATTTGCTGAGCGACCGGCAAATCGAGACGGCGGATCAGACGGACATGAAAGCGCTGAGCCAGATGGAGTCGCTGGCGAAAAGCGTGCCGTTTGAACACGTGCATCATGCGCCGATCGCAAAAGATGCGGAAAGCGTGCCGGGATTTCCGCAGGATGCGTTCATGGAAATGGGGATGGATGAAGTGGTGGAAAAGCCGGAGACGTTTGGGCTGCCGAAAAATTGGAGCGCCGGGATGATGGGGATGATGACGATGGTGCGCGTTCTGCCGGATAAGGAATATGACGCCATCGGCGCGCGAAAGAAGATGCCCAGCGCGCAAATGGAGCATCACCATGAATCGTGAAAAGAAGGATAAAGATTTGGCGCAGAGATCGCGAAGCGCCCATAGATCGCAGAGAAGAGGAAGTACCATGCGAGTCGTAAGAAAATTGGGAACGATGCTGATGGCAGGCGTGCTGGCGCCAGTTGTGGCTTTGCAGGCGCAAGAAATGCAGATGCCAAAACAGGAACAGCATATGCACATGGAAATTCCGGCGGTGAAGCCGGAATATCCGCGGATGGGACGAGCGCAGGAAAATGCGAAGGGCGCGGTGGTGACGCTGGAGCAAATGCAGAAGATGGCTAGCGAAGCGAATCCCACATTGCGGCAAGCAGAAGCGGAGATTCGCGCGGCCAAAGCAAGGCAACAGCAATCGGGACTTTATCCGAATCCAACGGTTGCTTATACGGGAGACGAAATTCGCGGCGGGTCGGTTGGCGGCGGGAAGCAAGGGTTTTTCGTGCAGCAGACGTTGGTCACGGGCGGAAAGCTTAGGTTGAGCCGCGAGGTTCTCGGAAAAGACATAAAGCTCGCGGAGATCGAAGCCGAAGAACAGAAAATGCGCGTGCAAAGCGCCGTGAAGATGGCCTTTCTGCGCGTGCTTGCCGCGCAGGAGCTCCTAGACGCCCGGCGCGACATGGCCATGATCGCGAAAGATGGCGCTGAGACTCAGCGGCGGCTGATGAATACCGGCCAGGCGGATCAAACGGAACTGCTGGGAGCGGAAGTGGAGGCGCAAAGGATGCGCATGAGCGCGCGGATGCAAGAGAACACGCTGCGCGAAGAATGGCGTTCACTTGCGGCGGTGATCGGCCAACCCGATTTGCCGTTGACGGCGGTGGCCGGGGATCTTGAAAAAGGCTGGCCTGAGTTGAATGAAGAAGAAGCAGTGGAATCGATCGCGAAACAGAGTCCTGCCGTGCGAATTGCCGAGGCAGCGGAAACGCGCGCGCAAAGTGTTATGCAACGTGCCAAGCGGGAGGCGATTCCTGACGTCGAGGTTCGCGGCGGTATGGAATACAACAATGAGCTGCTCGGGAGCGCTCCCTTCGCGAAAGGTTGGGAAGGGATTGCGGAAGTGGCAGTGCAGATTCCACTCTTCAATCGAAACCAAGGGAATGTGGCGGCGGCGCGGGCTGATATCGATCGCGCCGAGCAGGAGAAGAAGCGTGTTGCACTGACGTTGCGTGAACGGGCCGCTTCGGTCGTGGACCAATACGCAAATGCGCGGTTGATGGCCGTGGAATACCGAGATGAAATGCTGCCGCGCGCGAAAAAAGCCTACGGCCTGATGGTGGACAAGTATGGGCTGATGCTGGCTTCCTATCCGCGCGTTCTGGACTCGCAAAGAAAACTCTATGAATTGCAGATTGAATATATCGCGGCACTCGAGAGCATCTGGACAACCGGAATCGCGCTGCAAGGCTTCCTACTGACCGACGGGCTGGAGGCACCCGCGCGTCCGGGCGAGATGGATCGCCCCATCCGCGAAACCAACGTGCCCATGCCGGAGAGGACGATGTCTCCCGGAGAGACCATGAGGAGAAATCCTTGACTCTCTGCTCGTTCGTAAGCAAGGTAGGCACGGAGGCGAAGAATATGAGCGTCAAACGCAAAGTTACATTGGGAGCGGTAGCCCTATTCTCTTTCGCTTTTGCCGCCGCGGTTGCGGCGCGTTTTTCGATTATTCTGCACGCGCATGCGCGCGCCGATGAAACAGTAGAAGAAGGCACCTTCCGTCTGCACAAGTTCGAGCAACCCATCGGGCAAGAGAGTTACGCATTGAAAAAGGATGGAGATGAATTGCAACTCTCTGTCTCTTTTCATTTCAATGACCGCGGCCAGGACGTAGCGCTTAGGGCGTTTGCACGTTTGAGCAAAGACTTCACGCCAAGATCGATGGAAATTCACGGCGACATGGCGCGGAATACGCCAATCGACGACTCAGTTCTGGTGGAAAAGAACAGGATTCTCGTCCGCAACAATGATAAATGGGGCGCCTTCGACCGGCCGGACCAGTTTTTTGGGATCTCCACTTACGCACCCGTGGCGCTGCAAATGATGCTGGTTCGCAAGTGGCAAGCCGCCGGACGGCCGAAGAAGATGCAGACGTTTCCTGCGGGCGTGTTGACGATTGAAGACCGAGGGTCGGATGACTTTTCTCTGAAAGGCGCAAAGGTGACGCTGGAGAGATTGAGTATCTCGGACCTCGCCTGGGGTCGCGAGACGCTGTGGCTGAATGCGCAAAACCAACTCGTTGCCTTGATCACCGTGGATGGAGAGTACGACCACTTCGAGGGAATCAAGCCTGAATACGAAGAAAACCTGGGAAACTTCGTGCGGCGCGCCGCGGCAGATGAGATGGCGGCTCTGGCCGCGATCTCCAAAGACTTTCGCCGCGATAACTCGCAAGGAACGCTGGTGCTGGTGGGCGGCACTTTGGTTGATGGCACTGGTGCTCCGGCGCTCAACGACTCCTCTGTGGTGATTCAGGGCGGAAGAATTGTCTCTGCGGGGCCACGCAGCAGAGTGAAACTACCCAAAGATGCGCAGCTCGTGGATCTCAGCGGCAAAACGATCGTTCCCGGCCTGTGGGACATGCACGCGCATTTCGAACAAGTGGAATGGGGACCGGTCTATCTTGCCGCGGGCGTCACCACGGTGCGGGACTGCGGCAACGAATTTGAGTTCATTACCGCCGTGCGCGATGCCATCAATTCAGGCCGCGGGGTTGGGCCGCGATTGCTGCTTGCCGGTATCGTCGATGGCTCTGGCCCGATAGCTCTTGGCGTGGCCAGGGTCGACACACCGGAACAAGCTCGCGAATGGGTTCACCGATACCACGATGCCGGGTTCGCTCAGATAAAAATCTACAGCTCCGTGAAAAAGGAGAATCTCGAAGTGGTGGCGGCAGAAGCGCATAAACTTGGAATGACCGTCACGGGCCACATACCCGAAGGAATGACGGGCTTTGACGGCGTCAATGCCGGGATGGACCAGATCAATCACATCGTTTTTGTGGTTGGGATGATGGACCCTGGAATTCCTGGCCGTGGGGCAGACCCGCAGCAAAGACTGAAGGCCCTGCGCGACTTTGACCCGGATTCCGAACAGTCCAGAAAAGCGCTCCAGTTCCTAAAGGCTCACAACACGGTGATCGATCCGACTCTGACGGTTTTTGAGATGTTCATGCGGACGGGTAAGAGACCTTTTGAAAGTCTTGAGCCAGGCGTTGCGAAGGTAGCGTCAGCGCTCGCGACTCAGCTTCGAAATGTCGGCCCGGGCCCTGCGGGAGCGGAACTGGGAGAAGCGCGGTTTGCAGTCTCTCTCAAAGCAATAGCAGCGCTGCATCGCGCGGGCATCCCCATTGTAGTCGGCACCGATCAGACAGTGCCCGGTCACAGCGTTCATCGCGAAATGGAACTCTACGTCGAAGCTGGTTTCACGCCCATGGAAGCGCTGCAATCGGCGACGATCGTCTCCGCACGCGCCATGCGGCTGGATAGAGAAGCTGGCACCATCGAACCCGGCAAGCGCGCCGATCTGGTGGTTCTGGGCGCAAATCCACTCGATAACATTTCGAACATTCGCAAGACAGAGCGAGTCATGCAAGGTGGGGTCTTCTATGATTGCGCGGCGCTGTGGAAGAGCGTGGACTTCCTGCCGTAGCTTCTGCCGTAGCTTCTGCCGCCGCTTCGCTGCAAGAAACGCCTCCGACCGTATCGAGTGCGAAACACTAGTACCCCAGTAGCGTTGACCAAGAGAAAATCCGATGGGTACTGTCAGGATAGGGCGCCCGGGTGTCGGCGGAGGCATTTCCGCGCGTAAAGATTACGAATTTTGCCGCTAGAAGGCTTGGGGGGATTTCCAGATGCGTTTCCTTCCTGAGCCGCAACCCGATTCGCGTCATTAGGGTTTGAATGGCTAGCGCTGTCTTACGCGAGAACAGATCGATCGAACGATGCCAACTGTAACAAAAGCCGGAAGATACGAGATCGTCGGTGAACTGGGCCGCGGCGCGATGGGCATTGTCTACAAAGCCGTAGATCCGGTGATCGGTCGCACCGTGGCGGTCAAAACCATCCGGCTGAGCGAAGAAGGCACAGGGCTTTCGCATCCCGAACTCCTGACGCGGTTCCAAACCGAAGCGCGCGCCGCAGGTTTGTTGACCCATCCCAACATCGTGGTGGTTTTCGACGCGGGCGAAGAAGACGGCCTATATTACATCACCATGGAACTGGTGGAGGGAAAGAGCCTGCAAGCACTGCTTGATGACGGCCACGCTTTTCCGCTGCCGCGCACGCTGCGCATCATGGATCAGACTTGTAGCGCGTTGCAATTTGCGCATGAACGCAACGTCATCCACCGCGACATCAAGCCCGCGAACCTCATGCTCACGGCCGACGATACCGTCAAGGTCACGGACTTCGGCACGGCTAAGATTTTGCAGTTCGGCACCCTCCAGCAAACCGCCCACGTGATGGGCACCCCGAGCTATATGTCGCCGGAACAAGTGAAGGGCCGCGCGGTAGATGGACGCAGCGACATTTTTTCGCTAGGCGTCATGCTCTATGAAATGGTGACTGGAGAAAAACCTTTCCCGGGCCAGAACATCACCACGGTGATCTACAAGATCGTCAACGAATTGCCCGTTCCGCCGCGGCAGATTAATCCTTCCATTCACGCGGGGATCAGCGCGGTAATCATGAGGGCGCTGGAAAAAGACCCCGACCAGCGATACGAGAGTTGCCGCGAAATGCTGGAAGACTTGCGGAAGAAATGCAGCGAACCGTGGCCTCGCTGGCGAAGAGCAAACCATCATCACAACGGCACGCTCTCTGAACGCGCGGGCATCTTCTCCGGGGCAAACTCCGGTCGTGCGGCGAACGGGAACCATCGCACCCGTTCCAGAACCCCCAAAGAAAAGCGTCGTTGGCACGATTTTCGCCGCGCTGCTGCTTCTTGGCGTGATTGTATACGGAGCAAACAAAATCAAACCGGTCTTCGAGGCCGCACGCGAACTTCATGATGAGCAAGAGAAGGGAGCCAGCCTGCCCGCTGCAGTGCCGGCGGGATCGGAAAACGCTCTGGCTAATCCAGCAGAAAATCCTGCTGGGACAGAGCCAGCCGCTGGGACAACCTCGGAACCAAAGCCGACAGAAACCAAGCCCGCGGAAGTCGTGGCGGAGAAGGCCGCTCCACGGAAAGTAGAATATTCAATTAGCCCCAAAGCCGCGGAATACAAAGGCCGCATCGAAGAAGCTATTTCCGAAAAAGGATTGAACGGCCATGTAAAGGTTCAGGCCGCCGGCAACACGCTGACGCTCGCAGGAAAACTCCGTCCAGCCGAACATGGCGCGCTCTTGAAATTATTGCGGAACGCCCCTTCGGACGTTCGCGTGATCGACCACCTCGAGTACGACGACACGCCTGTTCCAGCCACAGCCACGGGCAGCTCAGACGAAGGCGCTCACCCGGTTCCAGCGGCGGGGCGCGGGGCGATTCATGTCGTTACGGACGTGATCGGCGCGACTGCGGTGTTGCGGGGTCCCGCTGGCCACATTTTGAACAAGTGCGAAACACCGTGCAGTTTCAACAATTTGTCTCCTTCACGCTACAGCCTCGAAGTGCAGAAAGACGGCTATCAATCCGTTCAAACCGCATTGCAAGTTAAGAGCGGCGACGCCCAAGATCAGAAAATCAAACTTGAATCGCTCGCCAAAGGAATTTTCATCAGCAGCCAGCCGCCCGGTGCCGATGTCTTCATCAACGGAGCGAAACAGGCGGGTCAGACACCAGTGACCCTTCCGCTCGCTGCCGGGCAATACAATCTCGTCTTGCGGCTCCAAGGATATCAGCCCTACGCCGGCCCGATTCAAGTCAAGGACAATATTCAAACGCAACTCAACGTGCCGTTGAGCGCAAAGTCCGCAACGCGCATCGCTTGGGCGCAGGTAAATTCCGTTCCGAAGGGCGCAGAGATCATTTTGGACGGAACTTCCACGGGACAGTTCACACCAGCGCGCGTGCAAATTCCTACTGGGGTGCACACTGTCACGCTGCGGCTGGATGGGTATCAGCAGGCGAAAAGGACGTTTCAGGCCAGCGAGGGCGGTACCGTCCCGATTGAAGAGGCGCTCCACCAGAAATAAGCCAAGCTACCTGCCGGAATGCCGCGATTTTGTTCAAACGGCGCTTTGGAGATGACTTCCGATCCCCTCCCTGAAACGTAACTTTTTGTTACGTAGACCTTAGCTGAGCTCTAGAACTTTCGATTCTATTCGTTGCAAATAAAGGGCTTAGAGATGCGTAATTCGGGCCGGAGGCGTGCTTGCTTCTATCTTTAGGGACATCTTGCCCTCTTGCGGGGCTACTCCCAGGCGGGAGGCCGATTCCCTAGTCACCTGATGCGGGGTGAATAAACTGCAGGATGAAGTGGAGACTTCTTTGGTCCTCAGGGCCACAAAACCTGTCCAGAAAGCCGAGCGCGAGGCGGCGTCGCAGTCGAACCCGGATCTCACTCCACGCACTTACTTGCGCCAGCTTGCGACTGCAGTCTCCCGCATCCCAACACGGGCGACAGACCAAAAAGCCATCGAAGTGAATCGGGCACTCCGAAACCTTCATCTGCTGCTGCGCTCGGAACGCCTTTACGAAAAAGATCACCCACTCAGGCTCGACAGTCTGGACAGCGCCTACGATTCCCTCCGTAGCACTACTGAAATTCTGGGCGGGCTGGAGATTCGCGTGGAACGTGGCGGCTTGGTGGCGCCGAGAATCGGTGACGTTCACCTGCCGGACGCGCGTGGAGAAATGCAAGCGCTGGCGATTGACCTGCAGCGCGCCGGAATTCACGCGCTGGCCTTCTCGAAAAAATTCCATGTAGGCGAACTGGACACGCTCGCGCGACTCGTCAAGACATCCTTGCTAAAATCAGAAGACCCAGCGAACAGTGCAGGCAATGCCTGGTGGCCGGCGCGACTTCTGGAGAACCGCGTGGAAGGCATTTCCATTAATACGCAAACGGAGCGCAGGGTGGACACTGTGTTGGCGAGTCTCATCGCCGCGCTGGTGGCCTACGGTGGACATTCTCCGCGTGAGACGGCTGATGCTCCCATCCAGCCGCCCAATTTTGATGATCTTGTAGCATGTCTGCGGCTTCTTGCCAGGCTGACTCCACCCCTGGAATCGGCGCGTGGTCTTTCTCCGGAGGAAGCCGCGCGCGCCATCCACGGTGCGATGGAAGAAGCCAGCCGCGACAGCGTTACCATGCTCCTCAGTTCCGTTTCCCAGTATGGACCTCGCGAAGGCGAACGGCCGCAACCCTATTTGCAGCGCCTCTCCGAACACCTCATTTTTGAATTTCTCAATGCCGAGTTTTCCAGCGGATCGCTTACCGCTTCGTCCGTACGGCCTACGTTCTACCGCTTGAGCGATGTTATCGCCGATGCCGGCGCCTATTCTGGCCCGCATTCTTCGCAACATCTCTCCTCGCTTGCGGTCACCTGGACAACGGACACTCACCGCGAACAGCTCATCGATCGATTCTGGCTGGAACTTCCGCCCCGCGAAAAATCAGCTGTTTTGCGCGGCCCGGATGTTTGGTGCGTCCCGGTTGCGGCTCTTCGGCAGACGCTCGGACAACTCGTTGATGCCGGCGCCGACGCTCCTCGTCGCGAAGCGCGCAACATCGTGCTGAACTATGCGCGGCGCATCGAACATGCTGACCCGTCGGCAAGACGCTCTGTCGCCGCTGGACTCAACGAACTGTCTTCGCTGTTCGAGTCCCTCTGGCCGAATCAACTGCCGGAAGACCTGAGCCGTGGCGCAATGAAAGCTCTGGACATGGAGAAGGCTCCCGAAACCGCGGCCTTGCTTGCGGCTTTCGTCGAATCCCTGGGCCGGATTGCCGTGAATCGCGCCGACTATTCCGGTTTCGAGTACATACTGGCGGGTTTGGAACGCGCTCCTCAGGATAAGGAACACGGCCATATGGCGGCGCTTGCAAATCGCTTGGTGGCGCAGGACCGCTGGCTATTGCTGGCGGACGCCGCACTGGCCAACCGTGCTCTGGATCCTGTTCTGCCCCGTCTGCTGCAACGCGATCCTGAGCGGCTGCTCGATCGGTTGACCTTGCTTCTCACCGAACCTCGCGGCGCGGAAATGGTGCCTGCGATGGCGCGGCTTCTGCGGACCATCGGCGTGCCCGTTCTGAATCTTCTCGAAACGCGCCTCTACGAAGCTCGCCGCCAGCGCGTGACCGCGGCAATCAAGCTTCTGGCCGTGGCGGACCCCGAGCGCTTGTTGCGCGGCCTCGCTCGCGCCATGGCCAGTTGGGAATGGAACCTTCAGGACTTGGCGGTCGGCGAACTTTCGCGTCCCAGCAATTCCGCTACGGCCCTGAGCACCGCTTTCGTTTTTTCTGCCGTTCTCGCCGACGCGCATCCCATGGTCGTTCCCATGATGATTGACCAGATCGGGCTGGCTAAAGAAACCACGGCCGTGCCACAGCTCATGGAAATCGCCGCCGGTGAGCATGAGGTTTTGCGCGACCAATTTGTGCGCATCAAGGCCATTGAAGCCCTTGGCCGAATGCGCGCCCCTGAGGCCGCCGAGCTTCTTCGCAGGCTCTCTGAGAACCGCGAAGGCCTCACCTATGCCGAGCCTGCCGGCTTGCGCGCCGCAGCGGAAGATGCATTGGCGCTGATCGAGAACCGCCCGTCGTTCAAGCAGGCAGCGGCCGCTTTTGGCGCGCCGGCGCAGTCGAGCTCCGGCTACGTTATCCCGCGACGCTACACTCGAGTTCCTCTGGACTCGCCGCTTCGTGCGCAGATCGAGGGCGCACCCGCGGGCCTTACGCGCGTAAAAACAATCAGCCTAGGCGGCGCTTATCTGGAGTCCCCGCGAACACTCACCGTCGGCGATTCGATCAAGCTGGAGGTCCGCGCCGGTCTCCGCAAGATCACTTTCACCGCCGTGGTCCGCAACATCGGCCCCGACGGCAGCGGCATCGAATTCGTACACATGCGCGATGAAGACCGCGAAAAGCTCCGCAAACTCGTCCAGCGCCACCTTCAGTTGTAAGAGTCTCCTCCTCTCAACCAAGCCCCATTCCCCTATTCTGGAGCTGCGGTCCCCTGCTCCGATTCGGGCATCGGCATAAGGATAGCGACAAGAAGCGACATTCCCTCGCTGCGGCCCCGTTTCGTACCTTGTCTCTTGCCATTCCTCCCGCTTTCCTGGATTCTGCGCTGGCACGCAAGGGTTCCCGACAGCGAAGTTCGGATCGAAGTTCGGATCAAGGGGGCGCCCATTGCACTGCTGCTTCACCCATAGTTTGTTTCTGGGGGACGGCTTGGAAGTTTTCAGTTGAAAGCGGCGCTATATTGCAGTAAAAGCCGTGTATTCAATTGTTTCATCTGTATGATTTGAGAAACGGCGCGGGTGCACGTCACCGCTAGGGGTAGCGGAAGATTAGTGGGTGCCAAAACTGGAGGACTCATGCAACGCAATCAGGGTGTGTGTGTGTCAATTTCGAGGAACTCGCGTTTGTATTCTCGATGGACAGCTTCGCTACAGTTCATGGCACTGCTGGTGCTGTATGCGCTTGTCTGCGGCGGGATATCCCATGCGCAGGGCGTAAACACGGCCACCCTCGCGGGAACGGTCGTCGATCCTTCCGGAGCCGCCGTTAAGGGAGCAAAAGTCACGGTAACTAACGCCGCCACCGGAGCGACGCGGACAGCAGACACCGATGATGCCGGCCGCTACAACTTCGTGGGACTGCCCCCCGGGCAATACAAGATGGCCGTCGACGCCGGAGCCAGTTTTGCGGTGTACGAGAACGCCTCGGTGATTCTGACTGTCGGCGAGGCCGCAACACTCAATGTACAGCTCCGGCTGGGCGGCAAGCAGGAAACCGTTAGGGTCACGGACGAACCGGCTCTGGTGGAAACGCAAAAGACGGACGTTTCCTTGACTATCGACTCTCGTCAAATCAACAATCTCCCCCTCATTAACCACGACTACATCAAAGCCACACTCTTGAACTCGCAGGCAGCGCCCGACGACACACCTTCCATCGGCGCCGCCCCTACCAGCGGCCTCAACTTTGGCGGACAGCGTGGCCGTTCCAATAATATCAACGTTGATGGCGCAGACGCCGGGGACAAATCCGTGGGCGGCGTGCGATCCACGGTGTCGCAGGAAGCGGTGCAAGAGTTTAAGGTCATCACCAGCAATTACATGCCGGAATATGGCCGCGCCACCGGCGGCGTGGTCAACATCATCACAAAATCGGGCTCGAACGAAGTACACGGAAACGTGTTCGGCTTTCTTCGCGCCACGGCGATTCAGGCGCGAGACCCCTTCTCCGTGCAAGGTAGTTTCAATCCGGCGACCGATTCGGTCACTCTGGCGCCCGTGAAGCAGTCTTACACGCGAGCGCAGGCCGGTGCTACCCTCGGCGGGCCGCTGCAAAAAGATAAGACGTTCTATTTCTTTTCCTATGAGACCATCCGCGCCCAAGCAAGCGGGTTCACCAGCATCGGACAAAACAATTTTGGCCTCGTGCCGGTTACTGGCGCCGGCGTGTGCTCCGCGACTCCTTTGCTCTTGACTGGGGGCCCGAGTGGCCAGGCTGCCTTTTACCCGGCAGCGATTGCGGCCGCCGGGGGGTGCGGAAACCCCGCTGCCGTCCCGTTCATTACCGGGGCCGCCTTAAGTGGCGGAGCCTCGGCCGTGGCACTATTTGGAAATACGGGGGCTCTGCCGCCTCTGCTAAACTCGTTCCCCGAAGACGGTGCAGCCTGTGGCGGAGCACCGTGCTTCCTGCCAGCCAGTTTCCATGGCCTCGTCTCGCTTCTCGGAAATTACCCGACCCGGGAGGGAACCAGCCTTTGGTCGCTGAGGCTTGATCACATTTGGAACACCAAGAACTCCACCTCGATTCGCGCAAGCGTCACGCCGTCGCTCATCACCGGGATCCAGGTAAACGCCCAAAATCAGAACTTTGGGCAGAATGCGGGGAATCGTACCTCGAACCAGCAGACGCGGGATCTTGCGATTGTGGGCCAACAGACGACTGCGTTTACCCCTTCCCTGTTCAATGAGTTCCGCTTTCAGTTTGCGCGGCGTGGACTGCACTATGGATTTTCGAACCTTCCGGGCGGCAGTGATCCGGCTGTCAACCTCACGGGATTTGCGTTTTTCGGCCGCGAGCCATTTACAACGGAAGATCGTGTGGAACGCCGATTCCAGTGGGCCGACAACCTCACTTGGACCAAGGGAGGACACACCTTCAAATTCGGCGGCGATGTGAATTTAATAAAAATCAACACCAATGCATCGCAGATTTTTACGCTCAACTACGGCGGCGTGTACACGTTTGGCAGCCTCGATGCGCTCCCCTTCGTCGCGGCTGCAACCGGAGTCCCTCCCTCAGCAATTGGAACTCTCCCTCAGCTCAACGCCGTTCAGTCCTACGGCCTGGGGATTCCCACTACCTACTTCCAAGGCATCGGCAACTCAAACCGCCCGACGACGGATAAGTCGCTGGGAGTTTTTGCCCAGGACAGCTGGAAAATTAGCCAGAAGCTGACGCTCAATTACGGCCTGCGGTACGACATCGAATGGACGCCTATTTTCCCGCCAGCCACGGCACTCAATGCAGCGGCGGCGCAAGCCCAGGGCGTCCTTCAGGGGATCCCGCTCAACACCAAGAACGTGCAGCCCCGCATCGGCCTTGCTTGGGATCCCTGGGGCAATGGTAAGACGGTGATTCGCGCGGGCTACGGAATTTTTTATGACAACCCTTCCCTCGCGCTCGGGTTCCTCGCCAATGCCTTTGACGGCGCGGAATCTTCTTTGATTGAAGCTGGCGGCGGCGCCCCGTGTGTGCTTCCGGGAAACAGCTGCAACCTCGACAACGCACTCAATTTTTCGGCTCTCAATGCCACGAACATTTTTCAGGGTACGCTGACAGGGAATATCACCGGCTGCTCGACCGCAGTTCCCGCGACCATGTGCTACATGTCCCAGCAGCAGCGATTCAATTTCTTCCAGCCCAATTCTCTCTTCACCGGCCAGCGTTACCTGGGATTTCCCCTGGCTCCAGCCGTGGGGCCGCCGTTCGGCCCCGGGTACCCTCTAACAGTGCTGCCTTTCACCATTCCGGTGCAGAAAAATTTCAAATTTGGCTACGCGCAGCAAGCCAACCTCACCATCGAGCGCGAAATCACCAAGGATTGGAAGATCAGCGCCGGATACAATTACACCCACGGAGTGCATCTGGACCGCACCCGCAACCTCAATGTGACGAACCCGGCTTTGCTTGTTTCGAATGACAGCAACGCGGTTGCCGCAGGCCTGGTCACAACCGGAACGAATCCGCTCGGCGTCACGGTCCCCGCCTCGGGGAGTCTAAACGGTTGTGGAGCTGGCACGCTGGTAAATAACACGACCGGTGGCGGAAGCGTCCTGATCAGCTCCCCAACGGTCCCGATCCTTGTCCCTGGCATCGTGGGCGAGGGATTTACGGGGCCAAATTGCGGCGGAACTCCCGTCGGTTTAATCGGGACGCCCGCGGTGTTCAACTTCTTCCGGCCGTCGGGCCCGAACCCGTCCTTCGGCGCTCTGGTTCCGGGCGGTTATGCCACGCTGGTTGGTCTGGCGCAAGCCGCGGGATTCCTTGCCCCCGGAACCGGCGCGGTTCCCATCCCGTGGAGCGACATCAGCCCGCAGACCTCGTCAGGGAATTCCGTCTACCACGCCTTCACACTCACTATGACGAAGCGGTTCTCGCATGGCGTGGAATTGCTTTCAGGCTGGACCTATTCGCACACCATCGATGATTCGACGGATCTCTCAACGCTCCTGAACCCGCAGGACAATAACAACCCCAACGGCGAACGAGGCAACTCCGATTTCGACCAGCGGCACCGGTGGATCACCAGCGCAGTGTTCCTCAGCCCGTATCATCAGAGTGACCCCGGCTTCGGCAAGAAATTCCTGGCCAACTTCACAGTGGCCCCCATCATCGAAGTTGCTTCCGGCCGGCCCTACAATATTTTGATCGGCACAAATCCCAATCTGGACCTTGGCACAGCGACCAATCGCCCGGACGTGTTTCCTTCTGGAAAGGTGCCGGCGGGCTTGCCGGTGGTCAATTCCCCCTTCGTGAAAGGCTTCGATTTCACGATTCCAACCTCTTGCTTGGGTCCCACGAACAAGCCCTTTCCCGTCGACTTCACCGTGCCGTCGCCGCCGTTCGGTTGCGTTGGCAATCTCGCGCGCAACGCCTTCACACGGCCCAGCTTCTTCCAGATCGACTTGCGAATTGCGAGGAAGTTCTCAATCACGGAGCGGCTGAATCTCGAAGTGATCGCCGATGGCTTCAACATGCTCAATCGCTTTAACGTAAGCGACGTCAGCCCGCTCTGCGATCCCGTCTCGGGGACGTGCAACGCCGGGCAGCCGAGCGCTGCCCACGACCCGCGGACCTTCCAGTTCGCTCTCAAGCTGAACTGGTAGAGGAGAAGTTCCTTTTTTGCATAAGTGGCGCGGCTATTTCTCTGCCCCGTTCACAGCGGGATTGAGAGCACGCAGGGCCGTTTCAGTCGGCTCAATGGCGGGAAACTCCCCCCAATAGCCTCCCTTTTCCTTGAGCTTCCTAACAGCGGGCAGAACTCGACCCTCCAGCGAACCCACCGCGCTGTTGAAGGCTTTATTGGTACGCTCGATCCCGCCTCGGACGTCATCCATGTGCTCGAGAAACTTGAGGATCCGAAAGAAGAGTTCGCTCCCAAGATCGCTAATCTGCTGTGCATTCTCAGCAATCTGTTCCTGCCGCCAGCCATACGCCACTGCACGGAGAATGGCGATGAGATTGGCGGGACTGGCCAGCAAAACATGGTTTGTAATGGCGTCCTCCAGTAGCGCCGGGTCCCGCTCAAGGGCAGCGCTGTAAAAGGATTCGCCGGGCACGAAAAGTACTACAAACTCAGGGCATGGTTGAAATTGCTTCCAGTATTCCTTGGAAGAGAGTTGGTTCACGTGCACCCGAACAAGCCGGGCATGCTCGGCAAGGCCCGCTTCACGCTCCGCATCATTTTGGGCCGAAGCAACGCGAAGAAAGCCGTGCAGAGGCACCTTCGCGTCCACGACAACATTCCCTCCGCCGGGAAGGCGCACGATCAAGTCAGGCCGGAGGCGACCTTCCCCCGTGCCCACAGAAACCTGCTCGTCAAAATCACAGTGGGGAGACATGCCGGCGAGCTCGACGGCACGGCGGAGGGTCAATTCACCCCAACGGCCCTTGACCTGCGGTTGCTTCAGGGTGCTCACTAGTGTGCCTGTTTCCCTCTGGAGGTCACGATTGGTCGCAGCGAGTTGTTGGACTTGATTGCGCAGCTCGCCATAGGCTGACTCCCGGTTCGATTCGACTTGCCGAAGATGCGCTTGCAAGTCAGAAAGACGCTGCTGAAGAGGCTCCACAAGACCTTTGATGGCTTCCTGCCTTTGTGACAAGTCACCAGAACTCTCCTGCTGGAGTTTTGCGAGCCGCTCTTGAGCAAGCAGCAGAAACTGATCGGTACTCTGCTGCAAGGCCTTAGCTGCAAGGGAGTCAAAAGCCTGCCGAAGATTAGCCTCGGCCTCTCCGAGAAGACGTTTCTGTTCATCGAGATTCGTACGCTGGTTCTGGACGTCGGCCTCTGCGCGCGTGCGGAGCGTCGTTTCTTCCAGAACCTTCTTTCGGAGAGCCTCCGTTTCGGTGCGGCTTGTCGCGAGCTGTTGGCGCGTTTCGGAGAGCTGAGCCGCAATCCCAGCAGATTCAGAACGTAACCGGTTGGCATGAGAAGATACGATGAGCCAGGCAGTGAGGAAGCCAACAGCAAAAGCGACGATGATTCCTGTTAGAAGTGTGAAGGTCATGGGTGCGCCTCGAAGATACGCCACAGGGCAGTCTGAAACTTAACATAAATTAGAAGCGAAGAAAAGGCGAATAATTTTTGCTCGCGTGGGGGAGGAGCAGCGGTTCCTGCCTCAACTTTCTCTTGACTCTTTTCTATTCTCTGCTATACTTAACCCTGTAGAAAACCACGTTTGGACTGCGGGAGCCTGCTCCCGCTTTTCTTTTTCAAGCTGCCCATTTCAGCTCTTGCTAGTCCAAACAAGCCAAGGTCGCGTTCTTTAGAATCAATCATTTACGAATTGCAATTTTTGTAAGCCCTTTCTTTTGATTACGATACAAATTGGTGGGGGGGTAGGGGTCGCGTGCCCAACCTCGGAAGCTCAGCCTAGAGTCGCCAGCTACCGAACCCTTTTGCGCATCGACCAACTTAAATTCGCGCCGCCTCACTGTGGCAGACTCACGGGCACCGGCCGCCCGAGGGAGGGTACCAGTCGGATCGAGATCAGGAAGCTGCCGTTCTTCCGTCCCACTACTTCAAACTTGCCAAGGTTCTCCGCCCCGCCGCTGCTGGAAGTTCGCGCGGGATTGCCCCCGGAAAGCTCCGCGATCTCCGGCGCAAGGTTCCGCGCTTCGGGCGGGGTCTTTGCTTCCGTTCCGCGCACTCGCACCGTGAGCGCTCGATGTTCTCCCGGCTTCAATGGAGTGGAGTCCGCTTCGAGTTCGAGCCCGACAAATGTCATGGAAAATGGCGAAGACTGGCGTTTCGCGCAAGAAACTTGCACCGTCGCTCTGCCAGCCTGCAAGTCAAACGGCGGAAGGACGACCAGCGCGACCGGCGAAGACGCCAGCACCAACGCCGGTTGCCCACCGATCGTCACTTGATTGGCGTCCGCATCGCCACAGAAACCCTTCCCAAAAATTTCAAACCGATCTGTCAGTGATGCAACTCGCGGCGCGGAGGAGACCTCGATCGTAACCGACTCGGCCTCGCTTGGCGAGAGAATTGCCGTGGCAACTCGCCCCGTGCGCCCCGCAATCGAACCAAAAATCACCCCAGGATTGAGCGGCGCCACAAAAAGCTGCTCTGCCCGTCGCGTCCGTCGTGAACCGGTCCCCGTTTGAAAAATTCACAGTAACACCCGGAGTCAGCCGCCCGTTCACATCCAGCACCGCTAGGGTGGCTCGCTCGCCCGAAACGATTTTCCTCGGCAGCAGCAGTATCCGCGCTCCGGAAGCCGCCGGCGGAGGCTGTTGCGCACAAACGGATAGTCCAAAAATTCCGCCGGCGACGCAGACAATTAGAATCGCAGCGCTGGGGCGGCACGAGGGTATGCGGGAATTGTAATGAAGAACGTCACGGCGCGGTAGCAATGCTGCCACAATCCAGGGGCAACCCAGCGCTGCGCTACTTCTTCGCCAGCAACGGCTCCTCTTCCGGGGAATAAATCAGTACTGTCCTGCCCATCACTCCCGCCGACAATTTCCGCAGCATGTAGTGGAACGGCCGAGGAGGCATCCCGGTGCGACTCGCTTCCAGTCGGTAAAAGGTGTCCCGATAACGTACTGTGCGTGGCGCGGCCCAGTCCGCCTTTTTCCGGCTGGCGCGA
>WNFP01001721.1_pt1 | contig 17163 bp, 14 predicted proteins | sample 5400201 | NCBI WGS metagenome assembly WNFP01 (sample SAMN13153355, study PRJNA577476) | soil metagenome | isolation source: 115 cm saprolite under Madrone tree | place: USA:California | collected 2016-06-14 | reverse complement strand
AGATGATTCGTGCCGCTCGCGGCTATCGGTGGGTCGGCGTTTATAAGATATTGAAAGAAGAGTTCGTGATTCTCGCAGAAACAGGAAACGAGCCGGCGACGTATCCGCGCTTTCCTATTACGCAAGGCTTATGCGGTGCCGCGCTGGAGTCGGGCAAGCCGATCATCGTGGGCGACGTGCACAAAGATCTGCGCTATCTTCCTACGTTTCATACCACTCGCTCGGAGATTGTCGTCCCTATGAGGAACGAGCACCGGCATATTCTCGGCATCTTGGATGTGGAGAGTGACCAGTTGAACGCGTTCGGCGATGAAGATCGACAATTTCTGGAACGCGCAGGCGGTTTGATCGCACACTGTTTGCATTAACGGATGCGTGGCACAGACATCTTGTCTGACACGTTTTCAGCGCCACAGGCGCAGCATTCATGTTGAAGTCCGCCACAGGACGGATTCGCCGTGGCGAACCTGGGACAGCGTCCCAGAATTCGGCGGCAGCCAAATGGCGAGCGTTGAAAGCGCGATTCACTTTCGACGTTGCCTCGATCTATCATCAGGCAGGCACGACATCGATTTTGACGAGCGTTATGTCTGGAATTGAGAACCAGCGGCCTAGAATGAATCGCGCTTTCAGCGCTTATTTGCTGTGTGATCGAATGCCTGGGGCTGTGCCCCAGGCTACAGTTGACAAGGCGCCTTTGGCGCTGCGCATCTGTCTTTTCTATGTTGCAGCGGCCGTCGCGCCCCCTAAATGGTCATGTTCCGCTTGAGAGACATGCGGAATTCCATCGGGCGAGTTCTCGAAGCTGCGGCGGCTGCCCGTTTTTGTGTTGGCCAGATCGTGGTCCAGAAATCGGATGGCTGCTTTGTCCTGTTGCATCGCGATGACGAAACGCTGGATCAGTTGCAGATCTTTCGAGATGCAGAAGACGCAATCGAAATCGCAAAATACGATGACGCGGGAAATTATCGTCCCCTCAAGACGGCGCCTAACCTGCGCCACGGCTGGCGGCTGGAGCTTGACACACTCGAAGCCGTGATGCGCGCGCTGGATTATTTTTATCCCGGCAGGCTCGCTGCGTTCGCCGCTTGGAAAAGCGACAAACTGCGAACCACGCCCTTGCGCGAGACGTTAGATCGGCAATCAGGAATGTATCGTGTCGCGGCAAAAATTTCCGATTCGCAGATTGATAATCTGGTTGCGGACTTCTGCCGATCCGATGGTGGATGTTTGCGAACCATCTTATGGAAACGTGATGCAGAGGGAGCGGTCTCGTCCACGAAACTGCCGAAGGAAAAGTTTGACCCTGAGCACGATCAAGCCACGGCGGTTTGCAGCCGTCGCCCTGCGGGCGAGGCGCGCGTTTCGCACAGCGAAACGGCTACAGTCCCGCTGCTTTGCCAGGAGGCGTGCAATTTGCTGGTCGCCGAATGCCGGAAAATGGTGAAGGGCGAATGATCACTCGTACGCATTTCCGGCTGTGGAGTGCGGCGATATGTCGCCGCTTTAAAAAGCGCGGACATGTCCGCGCACTCCAAAAGACGCCGACGCAACAACGGGAGCGCCGGAAGTGATCATTCGTGCACGCACAGTCGTCACGATGGATGGACCGCTGATCGACGATGGCGCGGTGGCCGTTTCGGAAGGTCGCATTATTGATGTCGGGAAATTTGATGAGATCAAAAAGCGCAATGCCGATGAAATTGTCGATCTTGGCGAGCAAGCGCTGTTGCCTGGACTGATCAACGCGCATTGCCACCTCGATTATACCTGCTTGCGTGGCAAAATTCCGCCGCAGAAAACGTTTGCCGATTGGATCCGCGCGATCAACGCCGAGAAGGCAAGCCTTTCGCCAGGAGATTATCTCTCGTCGATCAACGAAGGTTTCGCGGAAGCCAAAAGATTTGGCACAACGACCGTCGCCAATCTCACGGCGTTTCCAGATTTGGTTCCGGAAATCCACGCGCCGATTCGCACGTGGTGGTTTGCGGAGCTGATCGATGTGCGCGCGCCGGAGCGCGCGAGCGAAATTGCCGATCTTGCGATTGAATCGCTGAAGCTTGCGCCGAACTGGGGCCTGGCGCCGCACGCTTTGTTCACCGCGTCAAAAAATCTGTATGAGCGCTGTGAGGAAATCGCGCGACGCCAGAATGTTTTGTTGACCACGCACCTGGCCGAGTCGCGCGAGGAGATGGAGATGTTTCGCGACGCCTCTGGGCCACTCTACGAATTCCTGAAAAGCATTGGATGGCCAATGGATGACTGTGGAAATGGGACTCCGCTGGAGCTGTTCCTCGGCGCGCTCGGCCCGCCTCCGCCGGGGACGGGCTCCGCCGTGGCGAGCGGTCGCGCCCTACCACAGTGGATCGTAGCGCATCTGAACGAATTGACGCAAAGCGATTTCGAGTTGCTGGAAAAATCGAACATGCAATTTCACGTCGTGCATTCCCCGCGCAGTCACGACTATTTCAAGCACAGCCAATTCCCTTTCAAGCGGCTGCACTCTTTGGGATTCAATATTTGCCTGGGCACCGATAGTCTCGCGAGCAACGAGAACCTGAGCTTGTTCGCCGAGATGCGCGCGTTTCAGCGCCGCGAGCCCGGGATCTCACCGGATGAAATTTTGAAAATGGTAACGGTCAATCCTGCGATCGCCTTGCATCAGGAAAATACGCTTGGACGAATTCGGCCAGGATTTTGCGCCGATCTAATTGCTGTCCCCTGCAGTCAGGGAGCGGATCTATTCGGAGAAATCATGGAGTTTGACGGCTCGATCGACTGGATGATGGTGAACGGAAAGATGTCAGCGGAGTGAGTAGTGCTTGTGGCATGTAGCAAGGTGGATCGGTTTCTCCGAAGACGATGCCAAAACTAATCGCCGAAGGCGCAGGATTCTTGCTCCCAGAGCGTCGCGGGCGCGGCGGCTAAGCTGCATTTGCTTTGGCAACGCGTTGAGGACAACGCGTTTCACCTATCGTGCTTGAGAGCAGATATGCCGACACGCTTGCCCTGAATTGCTTGCTGCCTGCTGCCACGCCGGTAAACTCGGCATATGGCCGGCCAGGGAATGCAGCAGACACAGAGTCTTGCTCTCCAGCAAGTTCTCTCGCCGCAGTTGCAACAAAGCCTGCTCATTCTCCAGACGCCGTTGCTTGAGCTGCGCAACCTTGTTCAACAGGAAATGGAAACAAATCCGGTGCTCGAGGAATTGCCGGACGAGCCCCGCGCCGATGAACGTGGTGAAGCTGAACCTTCGGCGGACGACAATTTCAATAACGAATTCCAGAAGCTGGCGAGTTTGGATGAGGAATGGCGCGATTACATGGCGCAGTCGGCCAGCTATAACTTCGACGGCTCTCGCAATTCAAGAGAAGCGCAAAATAAGCGCCAGTTCCTTTTCGATTCCATTCCGGTGCAGGAAACCCTTCACCAAAACTTAATCGGACAACTGAATCAGAGCGTCCTCAGTGCCAGCGATCGTAAAGCTGCGGAGCTAATCATCGGCAATATCGACGACTGCGGATTTCTCCAAAGCACCCCGGAAGAAATGGCGCTGAACTCGGGAACTCCGGAGGAAGATTTCGAGAAGATGCTGGCGTTGATCCAAGGTTTTTATCCGGCGGGCGTTGGTGCGCGCAATCTGCGCGAGTGTTTGCTCATTCAACTGCAGCGTCAGGAAAAGGAGAACACGCTCGAGTACAAGATCCTCTCCGAGCACATGGAAGATTTGGGGAGGCGACGCTTTCCGGAAATCGCGCGCCGGATTGGGATTAGCGTTGAGGACGTGCAAAAGGCCGCGGACAACGTCGCGCGGCTCAATCCTCGCCCCGGTCGGGTCTTCGCTGCTGCGCCGCAAAACTATGTGTTGCCCGACGTGATCGTGGAAAAAGTGGATGGCGAATATCAGATCACCTTGAACAATGAGCAGATTCCGCATCTGCGGATCAGCAATCTTTACAAGGACATCATCGCGTCCGGCAATAGCCAGACTAGCGAAGTTAAAGATTACATTCGGGACAAAATCCGGAGCGGAAAATTCCTGATTCGCTCAATTCACCAACGCCAGCAGACAATTTTCAACATCGCCCAGCAGATTGTCTCACGTCAGCGCGATTTCCTTGAGCACGGCCCGTCGCACTTGAAGCCCATGATAATGCGAGAAGTTGCCGATGCCGTGGGCGTGCACGAGACCACAGTGAGCCGAGCTGTATCCGGCAAATACATGGCCACACCCCAGGGCGTGTTCGAGATGAAATATTTTTTCACGAGCGGCTATCAAACCGCGACCGGTGAGTCGCTGAGCAACATCAGCGTGAAGGAAGCGATTCTTGACCTCGTAAAGCGCGAGAATGGCAGCGCGCCGTTGAGCGATCACGAGATCGTCGAGATTCTCGGCGAACGTGGCATCCCGATCGCGCGGCGCACCGTGGCCAAATACCGCGACGAGCTAAATATTCTGCCAAGCCACATGCGGCGGAAGTATTGAGCCTCCGGCTCACGTTGAAGGGTTGAACCGTTAAAGAGTTGAAGCGTTGTAGCGGCGGTTGTGCCAACCGCCGAGTCAAAAAGACAGGCGCTTTACACAAGGCTTCTACAATTATTCTTTCAAAATCTGTGTTTCATCCGTGCCCATGCTTCGGCGTTGCTCAGCACGGCGTCTGTGGCTAAATAGGAGTCGAATGAATGGAGCGAGGTGGGAAGCCGCGACATCGACGGGCAGGCCGGGAGGCCGAGCAAGCGGGAGCGAGCGAGTCAATCCCTCCCTTCGCGCCACCGTGATCACTGAATGGCGCGGTTTGCCTGAGAGGAAAACGCGACCGGACCGCTGGCAATCACCAGCAGAGGTAATGCCGAAACTGATGCAGCGTTTGGGACTTCGCGAGCGCTTGCACGAAACAGAAGTAATCGACGCCTGGTCAAAAATCGTTGGTGAATTCATCGCCGCGCACTCAGCGCCTGTCGCGTTACGCGAAGGCGTTCTCTACGTCCGCGTCCTCCAACCAGCTTTGCATTATGAACTCGAGCAAGTTTCCAAGTCCGAAATCCTGCGAAAACTAAAGCAGCGCTTCGGCACCAAAACCATTCGCGACATCCGCTTCCGCGTGGGCTAAGCGGGGGCGCCGCCCGTAGTGGTTTTCCTTAAAATTATCTTGATGGAACGAAACGCCGCAGTTAGGCGTGGACGCGTTGAAGACCTCTCTCCGTGTACCCCTCGTTGCGCTCGCGGTTTCCAGCTGCACATCATATCAATTGCAACGCAACACCCTGGCGCAAGGTCGAACATGGACGGAAATCCAATACGAAATGGTGTTGGATAATATTGCGATGTTCAGAGAGGCGCCTGGTTCTTTGCCCTGGCATATTACGATCACGCAAGGGGTTAACGCGGTAACCGATACGGTTACGCCTAATTTCACGCATACATGGCCAACGATCGCTAATACGTTCGGGATTTCAGGTTCGCGCAATTGGCAGGATAACTGGACAGTGGTACCGTTGTCAGACGACACGAAGCTGAAGGTTTTGCAAAAGATCTATCAGGACAATAGCACCGCACCTTGGATTTATGACGGAATGGGAGCACCCGGTTCGTTCGGTGGCCACTTCCGTTCGCGCTACGTGTGGGTTAGTCCTACCAATGCCAAGGAATTGGCCGCTCTTACTTTCGCAGTGCTTGAAGCAGGTAAACCACCGAAAAAGGGACCCGGCGCCGTCGAAACGCTGACGCTTCCTGGACCTGTCCCGCCACTGCGTTAGCGACGGTCATTCACTGCTTCCTCGCAGCTTTACCTTCCATGTCGCTCGTCCCATTCATCCATTCATTGAAATCGGACTTGTTTGTGCCTTTTATATGATGCTCGTTAATCCGTCCTGCGTGCGGCCGTGAATTGGTTCATATTATTTATCGGTTTTGCCGCGATCGATATCGCACACGCCCAGACGCCGCGTGGCGTTCGGGGGATAGAGAGGTATCCGCTTGAAATTCAGGCGCGGATCCCCGCGATGCGCTTGGGGACCTGCGATTGAAAAAAAGCCGATGAAAGTCTGTCGCGCGTTGCTCATTCTCGTGTTTTTGCAGGGGGCTGTTGGTGTTGGCCGTGGCGACATTTCGGATAAGCAGCTTCAACAGTGGGTTGATAAATCGACTCTCATATTCACCGGTAAGATGCTCCAATTGGGATCAAACGTTGACAGCATCGACATAAAGGACGCTCCCATGGTGGTGAGAGTCGAGCACGTCGATTCGGGCGATGATACGGCGTTGCAAAAGTTCGGTTCGTTGGCTGGCAAAGAGCTGACGGTAGTTTTCAACCCATCGTTTAGAACTGCGCCCCAGCGAAAGCCGGGGTGGTCAGCTGTTTTCTTCGTCAACCCGCTCCTGTATGAAACGCATATTGCGGTCACGGCCGAAGCTGTCGCTGACGACCAAATGGTGAAGGATCTGTCGACACGGCTGCGCGCGGCAGTCGAGAACAAAAAGAAAAAGCCGCTCGTAGACGCGGTAAAGAACGCGAACCTGATCGTGACTGGGGTGGTTCAAGAGATAAGACCGTTGCCGAATGTAAAGATCGATAAGTTGCGGTCACTGGCAAACGGTCGCGATCTTTATTCCGAGCACAGCCCGCGGTGGCGGGAAGCCGTTGTTCGTGTGCAGTCTGTGTTAAAAGGTGATCAGGCCGAAAAGGTGATTGTGGTCTTCCCCAGCACAGGCGATCGAATGTGGGCCGAATCGCCAAAGTTTGACACGGGCCTAATCGGAACATGGTTGCTGCACAGTGGAGCCGGAGCCCAACTTGCGGATGACCGAGCTAAGATTCTTCTCACGCCGGAAGCATTCGACGGCGGCCAACTCAAGGCTTACACCGCGCTGAGTCCAGAAGATTTTCAGCCGAAGGATCCAGACGGAAAGAATGAAGCACGGATTCGCGAAATCGTTAAGTCGTTCAAACCATGAGATTCAGTGTGTTACATTTTGATCGTCGCGCGAACCTTCACCGCTCCGTTGTCGTCTTTGGTGCGGTCGCCGCGGTGATGGCAAGCGCAGCTTTTCGATTGAACGCCGGGGCGTCTGTACCTGAAGTCATGGTGGTGGACATGATACCGGAAGTTCTCAGCGGCGAGGATGACATCAACAGCGAGCCCAATCTTGGCGTCAATCCGGCCAATCCTTCACAGATTGCAGCGTCGGCCTGGATGCCGGAGCCGATGGGTGGGAAGACAACGCCTGTTTTTATCTCAGTCGATGGGGGTAAAACGTGGAGCTGCCGATCTACTATTCCGGTTAATCAGATAACCTGCGACAAGACGCTGCAATTTGGCGGCCTGTTGAACATGCTTTATCTGACCACGCTACAAAACAACTACGACTTGATAGTCTGCCGGAGCAATCGATTGGCGAAAAATTCCATGGCACCCGTGGGACAGCGCCCTGGATGGATTGATCAACCATATATTGCCGCGGCGACGATCAACAGAAAGGATAGGGTATTTATCGGCTGTAATGATTGGAAAGGACGAAAAGGGGAAACGGCTACTATCGTTCGATCGCTCGACGCCACGGGAAACCCGCCCGCGAGGGACTTCACGGCCGTGCCCATCGAATTCGACGACCCGCTCATAGATAGCTCAGAAATTCGCCCTGCGATTAGCGCTGATGGGAACAAAGTATACGCCGTCTTTAATCGGGTGATTTCTATCGATGGCAACACGCGCAAGGGGGATGTCATTCTTGTCAGGGACGACGATGGCGGAAATTCCGGCCCGTCTTCGTTTGGGGCACTGCGTGACGAAAACGGAGTGGCCGGTTTTCCGGTGGTGAAAGCGCGAACATTCCTTTTCGACGATGATTCTCCAGCGCTCCTGGGGAGAGATCGCCTTGGTGGGGACTTGGCGATCGCTATTGATCCGCAGAACGCGAACACCGTGTACCTTGTTTGGGGCGAACTAGTCGAAGGTAAACCGACACTTCATGTCACGCGGTCGGACGATAGCGGGGCGACATGGTCGGGGAGCTTGCGTACGGTGACCAATGCGAAGAATCCCGGGCTGGCGATGAACGCCAACGAAACTTTGGCATTTCTCTACCAACAGGTCGTTACCTCGAGCGGCGGAGAAGAAATATGGAGAACGAACTTGGAGCGAACGAAAGACGATTTTAAGAATGTGGACACCAAGACGCTGTCTTGGTTCCCGGTCTCCGAGATCAAGATCGATAACGGTCAGCCTCAACTCGGAGACTATCTCCATCTCATGGCGGTCGGTAACGACTTTTACGGGATCTTCTCTGCCAGCAACGTTCCTGATCTTTCGCGGTTTTGCTGCGGCGTAACCTTTCAGCGACGCTTTAAAGACGGAAAGTTACTGGATCTGGATGGAGGGGAGGTGGACCCTTCGATCGATCCGTTCTTCTTTAGGGTAACAGATAATTAAATATGCGGCCGACTCGTATGGCCGCGTATTTTAGGCTTGCTTTTCTTTTCGTTAGGACGCAAAACGCCTGACTATGAAAACGCGTCCGCAGTTATTTCTTTTAGTTGGGGGAGCGGCGTTGGCCTTGGGTGCATGTGCTACTTTAGGTCTGCGCCATGGCGGCGTGACGTTTCACGATGCCTTCGTCGAGATTCATCCCGGCACGAACATCTCGCCGGAAGATCAGAAGGAGCTCGACAGGATATTGGGCCAGTACGACAGCTCGCTCTACAAAATCAAGAGAACCGAGAACGGTAAGGTGACAACGCACGGTCGACTGAAGGATGTTCTGATTGAAGAGAAGCTCCTGGCAGAAGTGCCTAACTCGGGCGGTGTTTCATTTTCGGCCCTCCAAATTGGGACGCAGGCCCACCCCGACCACACGGTCCACCCGAGCCACACCCATCATCCTGAGCACACGGATCATCCCAGCGTGATCGGACATTCCAGCCATAACGAACATCCCAGCCATAACGAACATCCTAGCGTGATCGGCTATAAGGTATGTGTGGAATTGGTGAATCGGGTCACGCCGGTCCTGAAGAAATATAGCGGCGACTAAGCAACCAAACGGAAGCGAGCGCAGCCCGGTTCGATCTGTGCGGCTGGCGTTTTTTGTTCTCCAGTTCCTGTTTATCCTGCTCATTGCTTGTCACGACAGCTTCTCGATATTCTCTAGCAGCTCTACCGTTTTTCCAAAGGCACTTGATCCCTTCTGGAACAGGGCCGAGGCCGTGGTTGATATTTCGTTGGGATATAATCTCTCGGCGACGAATCCGCTGCGTCAGATTCTTTGGGCTTATCTCAACACTACCGGGATCGACGCTGGCTACAGCTATTTTGCGCCGAACGTTCCCGACAATTATAAACTCGTGTTCGAGCTGCACTATCCAGACGGTCACACTGAGTTTGAGTTGCCGGAGGTCAGTGGACGGGCCGCTGGTTTGCGTCTGGCCACATTGCTCGACGTTATGGCCGAGACACAGTATGAGCCACTCCGAACGATGATGGTTAAGATGGTGGCATATGCTGTCTGGGAGAAGCACCCCGAAGCAGTGAAGATAAAGGCCGTGCTCGGCTACGTCGATTTGCCGACGCCGGGCGAATTCCGACGTGGACAAAAGGAATCATATCATTTCCTTTTTGCCTACGATTTCGATTTTGCTTCGCCGCAGCCCGACGGTCGCTAAGCGATGTCCAATATACAGAATGCTGTGCGGCGTTTTTTGTTTGTGCCGCAGTCGTCGATATGGCTGACTGCGCTCAGGATTGGCCTTGGCCTGCAGGTTCTGTTTTATGGCTTTTCTTTGCGCGGAGATTGGCTCGAAGTTCTGAGTCAAGAAAATCAGGGTCTGATTCGACGTGATCTGACAGAAGCGATGCTGTCTGCTGAGAGCCCGTTCATCCCGCGCGTTGGATGGATCGTCGACATCGGCGCGTATCTCGGTTTGAACGAGAAGACTGCGTTGTGGTGGGCGTGGGCGGTCCTGATGCTGGCGGCGTTGCTTGTTGTCGTCGGACTATTCTGTCGGGCGGCAAGTATTATTACCTGGCTGCTTTACGTCTGCACCGCGAAAAGCGCTGAGGTGTTAAGTTATGGGCTCGACAATTTCACCATTATCGGCCTGTTTTACCTCGCGATTGCGCCGCTGCCCGATGCCTGGTCTCTTGATGCTCGATGGCGCGGTGTTGGTCTGCGCGGCGCAGCGCTGCATGGACTTCATCGACGCGTTCTTCAGTTTCACATGTGCATAATTTATTTCTTTGGTGGTATAGCAAAATGCGCCGGGCGCGGCTGGTGGAACGGCACGAGTTTGTGGCGAGCGTTGATGCGAGCGCCATTCGATGTGGTACCTCCGGAGATTCTGATCCGCGCGGCGTTCCTATTGCCGCTGGTTGGAATCCTGATCTGCGTTATGGAGGCGACTTATCCGATTTTTATCTGGCCCGAGAAAACGCGACTGCCCTGGTTTGTCGGGATTCTTGGGATGCACGTGGGAATTGCGCTGCTAATGGGGATGTACCTTTTCGCTGGAATCATGATTGTTTTAAACATCGCGGCATTCGGCCCAAGCTTCGCCTTCAACCGGCGGCGTGTCGTTGGTGATTCGACTCGCGATAAGAACGATCGGTAAAATTCAAAACTCGTTCGGTTAACAGGGCGCGACAATCGACAAATGCGTATTGCGCAAACAACTACTTCGGCGCAAGCGAGGTTACGATTTTCTCAAAGCGCGGATCACCGCGCAGTTCGTCCCAATACGGGTGCAGACGGAGCGCACCATAACTTATCGTGCTCGGGATCCCCGTCGCACGGTTCAGCTCCTCGATCGCGAGATCCTTCCGGCCCGTCCAACTGTAAATGATGGAGAGATACTGAATCAATAAGGGGCCATTGATCGCGTCTTTGTTCACCGGGACCAGTTGAACCGCGCGCTTGCCGTGTTCGACTGCTTTCTCCTTGTCGCCGAGAGCAGCTTCAATCATCCCAAGAGTGCAAAACGCCTCCCCAAAATCAGGCCGTTCACGGACGATCTTTTCACTTTCGGCGCGCGCCATTAAGAAAGCTTCGCGCGCCCCCGCAATATCACCCCGAGCCCGCGCCAAGAATCCGTCACACCAACTTCGAGGGAACACGACATTCTCGATTCGACAGGCATCGCTATTGGAAGCAGCCATGGCACGCTCGGCTGCATTCCAATCACGCTCACAAAGCGCGAGGTACAGCCAGTTTGGGGCGATCTCGACAACAATGCCCGGATCTTCCGCCATGGCCTGCTCAATTGTGGCATGCAGCGGCTTTGGATCAGCGCGCCATTCCAAGTCGACGACAGCCCGTTGGACACGATTGGTGACGTCATCCGGCGCAATCTGAATAGCGCGTTCCAAAGTCCTGGCCATTTCGGGGAAGTTTCGCATATGCTCATATGTGATCGAAAGTTGCTGGAGCAGATGGACGTTCCGCGGATCGAGTTCCAAAGCTTTCGATAGTTGGCGCACGGACCCTTCCCAGTCGCCGGAACGTCGATCCATGAAACCGGCTAATTCAAAACATAATGGCTCATTAGGCAGAAGACTGGTTGCAATCGTGAGCTCCTGTCGGGCGAGGTCATAATTAAGATACGAATAGAGATGATTTGCCTTCGCCAGGTGCACCTCCCCCGCATAGGGATTAATTCCCATCGCCTTCTTAATAGCTTCGTCAGCCATCTCCAGCCGGGCAGAACTATGATCGAGCCCGAGGATGTAGATCTTGTCATGGACGCGTGCCAGTTGGCAGAAAGCCCGAAGAAACGTCGGATCACGTGCCACTGCTTCCTCCAGCAAACGCAACGCTTCGAACAAGCTTTCCTTTTCTCGCCCACCAAGAACCGTTGACTCAATAAGGATTTTTGCGCGCGAGAATCGGTCATAAGCCATCAAATCGTCCGTCGGCTTTTTGTTAATCGCCGCCTTTTCTGCCGAAGAAAGTTTCACTTTCAGCTGGTTGACGATGTTCAAGGCGACTTCGCTCTGCACGGCGAAGACATCGGCTAGCGAGCGGTCGAAAGTTGTCGCCCAGACATGGTTATCAGAGCGCGCGTCGATCAACTGAGCGCTAATTTTCACGCGATCGCCGACGCGTTGCACGGTGCCTTCGAGAATGTGTGCGACCCCGAGTTGGTGCGCGATCTCGCGAACGTTCCGTTTCGCCACATCCCTGTACTGCATCACCGACGTCCGGCTGATCACCTTGAGATCGCCGACCCTGGCCAAGTCCGTAAGGATTTCATCCTGAACCCCATCGGTGAAGTAAGCGTTCTGTTTTTGATCGCTTAGATTTTCGAATGGTAAGACAGCAATCGATTTTTCCGGAATCGCCGGCGGCTGCGACACTGGTATCGAGTGCCGCTGAGATTCCCCGAAATACACGGCAGCGAGCACCAGAGCCGATGCCGCTGCAATGCCGCCCATGAGCATCAGTTTCTTCTTTGCGGGCTGCGCAGGAGCGATCGCTATTCTCGCCTGCCCCGACGGAAGCTGGAGGGGTTGTGCGACCTCAAGTACCGATTGCGGACGTCGCGAGGGATCTTTTGCCAGGCAAGCCGCGACCACCTTTTCCCACGTTTGTGGAACCGAGGCCGGCTCGATATTGAATTCTTTCCGACGCTCGGTCATCGAAGGAGCGACTCGTTCGCAAATCTGCCGGTCGATATTGCCCGAATAGAACGGCGGTTTGCTGGTGAGCAATTCGTAAATGGTCGCACCTAACGAGTAAATATCGTCGAGATGTGTGCCGCGTTCACCGCTCAGCTGCTGCGGGCTCATGTACACGAGCGTGCCGCTGCGGCCTTGTTCTGCGGTTAGTCGACTCGCTGAATCAGCAAGACTTCGCGCTATGCCAAAGTCTGCCACTTTTAGATCGCCTCGTTGATTCACCATCAGGTTGGAGGGCTTCAAATCACGATGAATGACCTTCGCGCGATTGTGCGCGTAATCGAGCGCGTCACAAAACTGACTTATCCAGCCGGCGATCTCGTGGGGCTCAAACACCTTTTGCTGTTTCTCAGCCCGCAAAATTGATAGCGTTTCGCCATCGATGTACTCCATCGAAATGCAGCCGGAGCGTTCGTCGTGCACAAAATCGTAAATCCGGACGATATGCGGATGAGTCAGTTCCAGGCAGCGCTTCGTCTCACGTTTGAGTTGATCCAACAGCGTACGATCCTGGACCATCAGGTCGGGAAGAAATTTCAGCGCGACGTCGCGCTCCAGTTCTTGGTCGTGCGCCAGCCACACAATTCCCATTCCGCCCCGGCCGAGCACCTTGACCAGTTTGTAGCGGCCAAAGACCTTTTGTCCGCTGGTAGAATCCAGCGCTGTCTCGAGAAGGCAACCCGGGCAGCCTCCCTCAGGCGCGTCGGCTGGGATTTCGGTTCCGCACTTTTGACAAACTCTAGACACCAATTTCACGAATTTACACCAATCGGTTGAGCGGTTTCAAAATTCGTGACCCTTCGTGTAATTCGCGTCTTCACGGCTGCTTTTCCTGACAGAGCTTTTGGCAATGCGGGTTCATGCCGGAGCGGGTCCTCGGGCATCAGCCATAGCCATAACATATTCACTGTTAAGATGGAAAAAAAGGTTAAAACGAAGAGCTGTGGCTCAGCGACATTGTAGCGATTCGCACTGTTTGGAAGAAGCTCGCTTCTGCAGAAGACACTTTGCGCCTACCATCGCTTCTTTGGAGGATTCTTCGGCGTAAGCGCGGCCCTGGAGGTAGGTGCCTGTCTCGAAGCGGCCGATGGCCGATGTCATTCAATCAAAGGCAGTTGTTCGCTCGGACGGACCACGTTAATACGATCGTGCTAGAATCTCCCAAAGTGTCGCGCCGGCACGCGCTCATCGATTTCCAAAATAAGTTTAGTGTGGCTAAGCGCAGTCTCGCGCCACGTTAAAATCCGGCTTCATTTACTGCGGCCACTGATTTCGGCTGGTAATGGAGGGTCAAATCTGACTCGATTAATAATGCCATTCCAAACAATGAAGCCAAAAGGGATGAATGATGGCGCGAGCAAAAAGGATCGCGTAACAATGGCAAGAAGCGGCATTCTCGTAGCAAACTGCTATGATTATCCGCAGTATTACGACATTGCCTTCCAAGCCTTCACTCAGCGCGAGGCCGACTTCATCGAGGCGGCAAGCCGCAAGTATTGTCCGTTCGAGGTCCGCCGGTTATTAGAACCTGCCTGCGGCAGTGGTCGACTAGTTACCGAGTTAGCCGCCCGAGGTTATCGGTTAACTGGCTTTGATCTCAACCAGGCAGCGTTAAGCTACCTTCGGCGGAGGCTTACACGGCGGCGTCTTGATGCCGAGATATTCGAGGCTGAGATGTCCAATTTTCGCCTCAGTCAACCTGTCGATGCGGCCTACTGCACTATCAACACATTTCGCCACTTGTTGACGGAGCAGGCGGCGCGCCGCCACCTGGAACGTGTTGCAAGCAGCCTTCGTCCGGGTGGGATCTATATCGTTGGTTTGCATCTGCTGCCTTTAGGTACCATTGAAGAGTACGCCGAGCGCTGGACGAAGCGGCGAGGGAAGACAAAAGTGACCGCGACGCTATGCATAGTGCGCACCGATCTCCGCCGCCGGATAGAGGATCTTCGCGTTTGGCTGCTGGTGCTCCGCAGGTCGAAGGAACTTCATCTGTGGTACGAATTTCAGTTCCGCACCTACACAGCACGACAATTTCGACGACTGCTCGGTTCAGTTCCGTCGCTGGAGCTGTGCGACGTCTACGATTTCCGGTACGATATCAAACAGCCGTCCGCCGTGAACGATGAAACGGCTTACAGTGTGTTCGTGTTGAGGCGACGACTATTACCGTAGTTAAAGCAAGCTTGACATTAGGTGCTGAATGAATCAACACCTCTCGTATGAGACCGCCACAAGAACCAACTCCGACCCCAACTCCAACTCCGCCAACTCCCCCGCCCCCGCCGCCGCCAACGCCAACATCTTAAAACCGCATCGCATTTGTAAGTCTCGCGTTGACGAACTGCAAATCGGCGGAGGATCACTTCGGCGCGGGCGAAGCGGTAAGTTTTTGGAAGCGCGGATCATTCCTGAGCGGATCAAACATAGGATCGAGCCGCAGCAGCGCTGGAGTGAGCGGCACGCCAAGACCGAGTCCGCCTGAAGACGGTATCGAAAGTAGTGTCTGTAAAGCCGCGATGGCGCGGTCGGGCTCTCCCACGCGCGCTGCCACCCTCGCAAGAACTTCGATCGGGACAGGGCCAGTCAAGGCGTCCTTCTCGATCCGATTCGCGGCTATCGCCCGTTCCGACAGAGCTAACGCGGCGCTCTTGTCACCGAGACCCATATTGGTGAGCGCGAGATCGCCAATCAGGCCATAATTGTCCTGCTGTTCTTTGAGGAAAGGTTCAAGTTCGTTGCGCGCCTGCCGCCAAGTTTCTTGGGCAGCGGCACGATCGCCGCCGACTTCCTGCGCCCAGCCCAACCAAAAGCGCAGCTCCCCATTGTAAAAACCCACCGCCGGATCAGGCTTCGCCAATACTCCTTTGAGGCGAGGAATGATTTGTTCAGGGCGGCGCTCCAGAATCGCTTGGTAAACTTTTGTTTCCCAGTCCTCGGTTTGGGTATCGGCTGTGAAGTCGAGCTGAGCGAGGATCGCCGAGGCACGCGGCAAGTCGCCCTCCGCTTGTGCGACAGCCGCCTTTTGTACCAGGGTATCCGGGTCGTCTGGCGTAATATTGAGAACTTCATCAAACCTTCGCAGCGCTTCGGGGAAACGACGAAGAGCGATATCGGTAGTCGCGTGTTGCGTGAGGAGATTAACATTGCGCGGGTCGAGACGCTCCGCTTCGTTGAAGTAGGCTTCGCTCCGCTCCCACTGGCCTCGTCTCCGCGCGACATAAGCCAGCGATTCAGGAATGCGGCTGCTATTCGGTAGGAGCTGGCGTGCTTGCTCAAAGTAACGCACTGCGGTGTCGTAATCCTTGAGACAATTGTAGTAGTAAGATCCTTTCGCCAACACGGCCTCGCCGAGATTAGGCTGAAGAGTGAGCGCGGTTTCGGCTGCCTGCCGGGCCTCTTCACAGAGGGCGACCGTTGGTTGAAGACTCTGCGTGATGAAGCCACGCGCATCAACGTATGAAAGCAGCGCCCAACTAAGGGCGAACTTCGGATCCAGGCGCACCGCTTCTTTGAAATATTTCTGTGCGCCAAGAGCGTTGGCGCGGGTCGGGAAAGTTTTCAGTGTATAAGCCAGACCGCGCAAGTAGGCATCGTACGCCTCAGGGTTGTCGGTTGGTTTCGCGGCAATCTCTTGCTCTTCACGACCGCTGAGCTTCGCCCGCAATTGGTCGGCAACAGCTTTGGCGACCTCACTCTCGACCGAAAAGATGTCAGTCAGTCTTCGGTCAAATGTGTCTGCCCAAATATGGGAATCCGTCGTTGCCTTGATCAGTTGCACGTTCACACGCACAGCATCGCCACTCTTCTGCACGCTACCCTCCAAGATGTGGGTTACGCCCAGTTGCTTCGCGATCTCGGATAGGTTTTCCGGCGCGCTTTTGTAATGCTGCGTGGATGTGCGCGAGATCACCTTGAGGTCAGCGATCTTGGACAAGCGTGTCAGAATCTCGTCCTGGATTCCGTCGGCAAAATAGGCGTTGGCCTTTTCCTCGCTTCGGTTTTCGAACGGCAAAACAGCGATCGATTTTTCGGGAATTGCTGCCGCTTGTGATACTGGTTTAGCTTGCCTCAACCCACCAAGGTACAAGCCAGCAAGTGCGAGAATGGAGAGCGTCGCGATTCCACCGATACGCAACGCTTTCCTATTTGATTTCTTGGCAGGACCCACTCTTGTTCTTGTCTGGGCTGGAAGCTGCAGCCGCTGCGCGACTTCTCCGGCCGATTGTGGACGGTCCGACGGATTTTTTGCGAGACACGCTGCGACCGTCTGTTCCCAAACTTCTGAAACAACTGCCGGCTCGATATCCAATTCCTTGCGCCGCTCCGTCATTGAAGGAGCAACTCGCTCGCAAATCTGCCGATCGATATTGCCCGAATAGAATGGCGGCTTGCTCGTGAGCAATTCATAGATGGTTGCTCCTAACGAGTAGATGTCATCCAAATGCGTACTGCGTTCGCCGTTTAGCTGTTGCGGGCTCATATAAATGAGCGTGC
>WNFP01001718.1_pt1 | contig 17178 bp, 17 predicted proteins | sample 5400201 | NCBI WGS metagenome assembly WNFP01 (sample SAMN13153355, study PRJNA577476) | soil metagenome | isolation source: 115 cm saprolite under Madrone tree | place: USA:California | collected 2016-06-14 | reverse complement strand
CAGGAAGGATTGGCGATCGGTCTCGGATTTCAGCGTCACCGCGCGCACCGCGCTGACCAGTCCAAGGGCGACATGGACGACATAGCCCCCCGGCGGCAGCACAATATTGGGCGTCGCGCCGCGCTCCTCGCGGATCAATTTGAACGTGCCGGTCTCGTCGGGCCGGTCCGAAAATACCCGCCACACGAGTCCGCTGGTGATGACCGGCAGGTCCTTGCCGTAACGTGCGGTGAGCGACAGCACAGCCTGGCTGGGCGTCGACGCGGCCGGCGGCGCGACGACCGGCGGCACCGCGGCGGCGGAAGGCTGCGTCAATGGCGCGGGCAGGTTCGGAAGCGAGGCCGGGCCGGAGGGCGGGGCCAGGCTGATCGCACTGCCGGGGTCCGGAACCGAGGCAGGAGGCACCGGCGGCGGTCGATCGGTAAACATTTGGGCCGAAACGGAGGTTGAAATCGCGAAAACAAGTATTGCCGCGAGCACAACCGCCGGCAGCAGGCGCTCGCCCCGGCCGGATCGATCGATGCCGTTCCCCCCGTTCCTCATGGCGCCTGCTTTTCACTCAAAACGCGGCAAATTCAAGCCTCAGGCCCGGGCAAGATGGCAGTCGGCGGAACCAGCACGTAGCACGAATGTTACTCCCGCAGTCGCGGTCCAGTCACAATCCCCGCTTAGCCCGATCCCTACCGCGGCATAAACCATGCTTGTGGTACATTCTGGCGGGGCCAAGTGGTAGCGCATAGTCTTGCGCTATCAGGAGATATCAGGTGCTGGATAGTTTGATCGGACGCGGCCAAAACGGCTCAAACGGCCGCGATAAGGTGGGGCTCGGCAGTATCAGGCGGCCGGTGATCGGGCTGGCGCTGGGCGGAGGGGCCGCGCGGGGGCTTGCCCATATCGGCATCATCCGGACGCTGGTTGCCCATGGAATCGTCCCCAATGTCGTGGTCGGCACCTCGATCGGGGCCGTGGTTGGCGGCGCCTACGCGACTGGTCATCTCGATACGCTCGAAGAATGGGCGCGCCGATTGCAGCCGCGAAATATTCTTGGCTATCTCGATATCCGGCTCAACGGCTCAGGGCTGATTGGCGGCGACAAACTCGCGGCACAGCTGGAGGCGGCCATAGGCCCGACCCTGATCGAGGATCTGCCGATGAAGTTTGCCACCGTGGCCACCGAAGTCCGCACCGGCCACGAGATCTGGCTGACCCATGGCCGCATGGTCGAGGCGATGCGCGCCTCCTATGCGTTGCCCGGGATATTTTCGCCGGTGCTGGTAGGCGACCGCTGGCTGGTGGACGGCGCGCTGGTCAATCCGGTGCCGGTATCGGCAGCGCGCGCGTTCGGCGCGGAAATCGTCATCGCCGCCAATCTTTCCAGCGATATCTTTGCGCATAGCACGACGATCTATTCGCACGGTCCGTCGGCCGAGCTGACGGTAGCGGTCGCGCCGGACACCATGATCGAGCCGGCCGCACCGAAACGCGGCCTCGGGAGGTTGTTCTCTGCCGAGCGCACCATGAAGCGCGAGTTCTTCGGTACCGCCGGGCGGCCGGGCATCTCTTCGGTCATGGTCGATGCCTTCAACATCATGCAGGACCGCATCACCCGTGCCCGCCTCGCCGGCGATCCACCCGATTTGCTGATCTCGCCGCGCGTCGGTGAAATCGGCTGGTTCGATTTCCACCGCGCCGACGATCTGATCGCGCATGGCACACGCGCCGCCGAGCGTGCGATCGACTCCATCCAGGAAGCGATCCATATTCTCGCGCCGGCTCCAAGCGGTCCGACCGCGGCAATCCAGAAGATGCCCTGATCTGCTTCGGCCTTGAGATCAGGCGGTCTTGATATACTCGCGCAGCGCTTCCTGTTCGGCCTCGTATTCCCTGACCCGCCATTTGACGATGTCGCCGATGGATATCAGGCCGACAACCCGACCTTCCTCGACCACCGGCAGATGCCTGAATTTGCCCGAGGTCATCATTTCCATGATCGCGGCGACGGTATCGGCTTGCTTGCAGCTGACGACCTTGCGCGTCATCACCGCGCTGACCGGCTCGTCGAGCGCCGCTGCACCGCGTTCGCCGAGCACGCGCACGATGTCACGTTCCGACAGGATGCCCTCTATACCGCCCTGGCTCATCACCAGCACGGCGCCGATCTTCCGCTGCGCTAAAGTCTTGATCGCGGCCGAAAGCCTCGCATCCGGTTCGACGCTCTCGATCTGATGGCCCTTGGTATCGAGGATTGCACGTACCGTCATTGTCGCCTCCCTGAGCCGATCACGCCTTAACCTGGCGTGATCTTATTCCCTTTGAGTCTTCAATCAACAGGTTAGCGCCGGTTTCGTTGCGGGCGCATTCGCAAGCGCTGACATGGCGCGCGCACTGGCTTATGCCTTGCTTCATAAGGTGGCAGATGATGGATGAAATCGGCTTGCCCCGCAAGCGGCGATCACCCGTTGTTCGATACGTCGCGGGATGACGCATCCGCAGCATTCGTCGCGGCGCGCGGGATCGGATCGAACAGCGAAAACAGCACCAGGCCGGCGAAAAACCCGCCGATATGCGCCTGCCAGGCGACGCTGGCGCCGTCGGTGCCGATCGCGATCGATCCGAGGCCGAAGATGATGTTGACGCCGAACCAGACCGCGAGAAAGCCCAGTACGCGCGGGTCGCGTAACGCGCGCGTCAGCGACAGCGCCGGCACGCGCGCCGCGGCGTCCGCATCGCCGCGGCTGAACGAAAGGAAGCTGCCCCGCACGAACGCAAACCGGATCGCGGCCGCCATTGTACCGGACACCGACGCCGATGCGCCAATCATCGGCGCCACGGCGTGCTCATGGGTGATGAGATGCGCTAGCGCGCCGGCGGCGGCGGTTACCGCCATGAATATGAAGAACCTGATCGCGCCAAACCGGCGCGCCAGTGCGCTGCCAAACGGCAACAGCCACAGCACGTTGAAACCGATATGGCTGAGATTGGCGTGCAGCAGCGAATAGGTCACAAAGGTCCAGACCTTGGCGCCGGCGCCGCCGGGAAAGTTGATCGCCAGCAGCGTTGAATCGTAGCGCTTTGGAATGAATCCGAACGCGTCAACGGTCCAGTTTTCCAGTTCCGGCGGCAGCAGCACGCGCAGATGGATGACCGCAAGCAGCAACACATAGGCGGTCAGCGCTCCGGGCAGCGTCAGGATCGGTTCGCGCGGGGTGCCCTGCCGGGTGTCCGAGGGCAATTCTGGCGGGGATTCCAAGGGCTCAAGACCTGAATGGGCGGCTTACGCGCGCGATTGCGCCCCAATAGGCGGCTTAGTCGTGCGGCGCAAGCACAGCATCGCCGCGTGCGGCTAAAATCGACGTTAAACCGCGCAGCACGCGCTCCGGTGCAACGCCGTGACCGGCTGCACCTGAATGCCGAACATTAATTCCAGGGAGGTCAAAAGCCCGTGAACGGGATTCTTGAACGCAATGAAAATTGATGGTCCGCAAACGCGCCGGACCGAACAAATGATGGGAGGTCCTAACTCCTCCCGTAGCGCCCACTTCGGGCAGAATTGACGCGAAGCCGCAGAGTTAAGGGTGCGGCACCAATAGTGCCACCAACTCAAGCCGCGGCGCTGATTTAACGTTACTGCCGCAATTCTTCCGCCCGCTCGGCTCGAAAACACGTCCGCGGCATGGACGCTGCAAAGCCTGCCTTGCAAAGCAAGCCCGAGAATGCGGGTGCGCGAAAGTGGGACAGGTCTGTCCCACTTTAGGCAGTCCGCGGAGAAAGGTAGAGTCATGAAACATCCATCAAGCCGTGAATTCTTCGCCTATTGGGACGAAAAGCGCGGCCACGCCCGGGCGCCTGACCGTAGCGAGATCGAGCCTGGCGCGGTGCGCGAACTGCTCGGCGACGTCTTCGTGCTGTCTTACGACGCACCATCAGGTCATCCGTTTCGGGTCGCCGGCACGCGCATCTGCGCGCTGGCTGGCCGCGATCTGAAGGACCGAAGCTTTTCCGCGCTGTTCGCGCCGGATAGCCGACGCGAGATCGAGGACATCATTACGGCGGTGGCCGAAGAAATGCAGGCCGCCGTCGCCGGCATTACCGCGACATCGGAAGATGGTTCACCGGCGCATCTTGAATTGCTGTTATTGCCTTTCCACGCTGCCGCCCACGCGCCGATAAGCCTGACCGGATTGTTGGCGCCATTCGAAAGCGAGTCGCGTGTGCTCCGGAATTTCGAACTGACATCGTGGCGCTATCTTGACCCCGAGCCGGAAGAACTCGTTCCGCGCGCACTGCGAAAACTCAAGATCGCGCGCGGCTTCATGGTTTACGAAGGTCTGAACTAGGATTGCTTCCGTTCCGATTGGATCGGACCGGAAGCTCGCATTTTATACTTTGCCACGTTTTCTTCACGCGAACCGCTACCACTTGGCTTGAAAAGGTTACTCCGCCAGCTCGGGCCATGGCACGATGGTCGACTTCACCGTCTTCATCGCCATCGCGTCCGCAACCGCGCGGCCGATAGCTTCCTCCGAGAATGGATATAGCGTCTGCATCTCGAGCCAGGGATATTTGTCGCGCGTGCGGTAGAGCATATCGACGCCGAGCGGCAAGTCGTTGCCGGTGAATCCCCACGAGCCCAAAACGTTGAGGTCCTTGGTGCAGATGCGATGCCAAGAGGTCTCAATCGAACCCGCGTCGGTGAATTGGCCCATTTCGACATAGGTGCCGCCGTCGCGCAGCATTTCGATGCCTTCCGGGCCGGCGCTTGGATGGCCCGAGCAATCCATCACCAGATCGGCACCGAAACCGCCGACGATGTCGCGCACGGCTTTGATCCGCGCTTCCGGTGTCGTGACCTCTTCAATATTTACAGTTGCTTCCGCGCCGAACTTGCGCGCCAGCTTTAGCCGCGGCATCTCCGGCGCGCCGACGCAAATCACGCGGCCGGCGCCCATTTCCCGCGCGGCGGCCACCGCCAAAATTCCGATCGGACCGGAGCCCTGGATTACCACGGTGTCGCCCCAGGTGAATCCGCCGGCGCGACTGGCGCGGTTGAAGGCGCGGATGCATGAAGTCAAGGGCTCCGACAGCGCACCGAGCCGCAGCGACATATCATCGGGCAGCTTGTAGATCTTGGTGCCGGGCAGCATTTCGAGATCGACATAGACATATTCGGCCCAGCCGCCCCACAGATGCGGCGCCTTGTCGAAGCCGAGATAGCGGCCGTAATAGACCGGCGTCAGGCACTTGTTGGCGCTTTCCGGATAATGAATGCAGTAATAGCAGCGGCCGCACGGCATCAGCGGCGGGATCATCACCTTCGATCCCACGCCGAGTGGTTTGCTCATGAAGTCTTCCTTGAATTCCGAGCCGACCTCGACCAGCACACCGCCGATTTCGTGGCCGAGCGTGAAAGGCCACGGCAGTTGCTTCGGCCAGTGACCCTTCAGGATATGCAGATCGGTGCCGCAAACACCGCAGGCGCCGACTTTTATCAGCGCCGCCTGCTTTGGAATTTTCGGCCATGGCACGTTGCGAATAACCGGCTGCGCGCCGGGACCGTCATAGGTGCATACTCGAATCTGTTCCATGAAAATTGCTCCGGCCCTTCGGCGATTGTTGAATGCTGTGCGTGGGCGGACAGAAACCTATGGGAAACCGGCTGCGCTGCCAATGCACGGGCTGCGCGGACTGGCCATGGCTTTCGAATTCGAAGCGATGCCGCGCGGTCGCACCACTATCCGGTAGCGGGTTCGGCATTGGTCTCGCTGACACCGGAATCCTGATCGGCCTGTATTTCGCGCCAGCCGTTGCGCTAGCATTGCCGCGCGGTGCGATCGGGCGAAGGTTCGGCGACAAGATCACTGTAGGCGGGTCATCGATCCTAAACCTGATAGGGACCTCGCGGGCCGGCAGCGCTGCGGCATTCGATTCCGGCGCCGCCGCGCTTGTGAATCTGTCCGGTAATTCTCTGGGCCTTCAATCGCCTTCCGGCAGCACCTGCCAAAATTGGTGTGAATGCCCCTCCTTCGCGCAACCGCTGCTAACCCCTCATTAACCTTGCCGGCCGTAGGGTCAGACGACACCGGGGAAGCGATTGTTTGGTGGGGAAGATGGCGTTTCCGCAAAAAAAACAGACTCTTCCGGCCTCCCAGGAGCGACGGCGCTTTCAGCGCGTGAAGGTGCACCTGCTCGGCCGCTACATGCTCCCCGACCGGCGCGAATTCCCCTGCCAGATCATCAACATGTCACCTGGAGGGCTGGCCCTCCTGGCGCCCGGCATCGGCAATGTCGGCGACCGCGTGATCGCCTATCTCGACCATATTGGCAGGGTCGAGGGCAGGATTACCCGAATTATCGACAACGGTTTCGCCATGACCGTCGGGGCCACTGCGCGCAAGCGCGACAAGCTCGCCGCACAGCTGACCTGGCTCGCCAACCGCGACATTCTCAATCTGCCGGAAGACCGCCGCCACGATCGTATCGTGCCGCGCAACCCGATCGCCATGCTCACACTTGAGGACGGCACCAAGATGACCTGCCGGATCATCGACATGTCGCTGTCCGGCGCCGCCATCGCCGCGGAAAACCGGCCGCCGCTGAAATCGGTGATCATGCTCGGCAAGGTACAGGCGCGGGTGGTACGAAACCTGGAAGAAGGCTTTGCACTCGAGTTCGTTCACGAACAGCTGGCCGAAGCGCTCGAAGAAAGCGTTACCGCGCGGTAAAGCGCCACTCTCTGCTATTCCGCATTTTTCCGAACCACGAGCGCGGCATCATGTAGCTGGATGCCGCGCTGGCAGTTTTTGGCACCACCGTATCGGGTTAACGCGCCGGGCCTTTGCCGCCAAAACCGCTGCATCGGCGGGCTTCGGCAGGTTAATGCATAAAATTTGAATCAATTGCAGTTGTTTAAAATTCTAATCTAGTTTGTTTAAAGTACAGATCGAATTTACTGTGTGTTTTACCTGTATTCGCTTCAATTGTACTTGGCATACTTAGCAGCCGCGCAAAACCTTTGTGCGAAACGTGGCCCCAACAAGAAATGGGGTCGCAATGTTCGGGTTTGGGGGACAGGGCAAGGGATTGGCGGTTGTTGCCGTCCTGCTGGGATTGAGCGCGCCGGCGTGTGCTGGCGACGAGGGAGTTCTTTATGCGAGCCTTGGGGACACCACGCGCTCGCCAATCGGCTGGGTCGAATTCTGCGCCGACAATCCCGGCGAGTGCCGCGGCGGTGCGTCACAGCCCCGCGATATCGTGATGTCGCAGGCGGCATGGCGAGATCTGCTGCGAGTCAACCGCTGGGTCAACGAGACCGTCAAGCCGATGACCGACATGGATCATTGGGGCGTGATCGAAAAATGGTCGTTGCCCACGGATGGCTACGGCGACTGCGAGGACTACGTGCTGTTGAAGCGCAAGGTGCTAATCGATGCCGGCTGGCCGCGCGAGGCGCTGCTGATCACGGTGGTGCGCGACAAGAAGGGTGAAGGCCACGCGGTGCTGACGGTGAAGACCGATAAGGGCGAATTCATCCTCGACAACCAGAACGAAAACGTCGTGGCCTGGACCGAGACTGGATACCGCTTCGTCAAGCGCCAGTCGCAGAGCGATCCCAATGTGTGGGTCTCGCTTGGCGACAGCCGCCCAGCGGTCGCCACCGCCAGCGCCCGCGAGCACTAGGCAGATACGAGAAAACGGAGACCCGCGAGCCGGTCACATCCCCACCCCTCCCCGTCCCAGACCGGATCGCGCGCGGCCAGCTCTCCCCCAAGGGCTGGCCGCACCCCTTTTTGCATTGCCGTAAGCGCTGTTTTGTCTGGGCCCGACGCCCGCCCTTGTGGTAAGCCCGGGAAGCTTCACATTCCGGCGGGTTTTGAAGTCCCATGATCGAGGTCACATCTCAGGATGCGAAGACAGGCGCTGTGGCCCGTATCGGCTCGCAGCCGATCGCGCTCGCTGCCGGGGTGCTTGTCGTCATTGTGCTGGGCATCAGCGCCATCGCGCTATGGCGCGCTTACACCGGCGTTTCCCCCGAACAGGAGCGTGTCGTTGCTGCCCGCCAATTGCAGGTTCGGACCGCGCAGGCCTCCGAGCAGCTGGTGGAGAAGACCAAGGGTTTGGAAGCTACCCAGCAGGAATCGATCGACCAGTTGCAGGTCGTTCAGGATCAGTTGCAAACCGTGAAACGTCTTCTCTCTGCGCAGCAGGCTGACGCCAAGCGGCTCTCCGAGCAGGTTGCTGGTCTCACTGAGGCGATCGACGGTTTGCGGCAGTCTTTCGCAAGCGCCCAGGCTAGCGAAGGGGGGTCGCCGTCAGTTCGCAACAAATCGATCCGAACCAGATCCTACGCGACCCGGAACGCCCATCGCAAGCGTGCCAAATCGCGGAGTTGAACGGGATTCGAGCCGCCTGCGGCCGCCTATGCCGGGGAGACGGCCGGTTCCCAATTCCGCGCTGGAGGAACCGCCTCCGGGGGGCTGCGTTGATTCATGTTCGAGAAGGTGTTGCCCATGAACAACGATCTCAACTGGCGCAACCGTCGGCATACGCATATGACTTTGGCGATCTTCGCAGCTGTCCTTGCGGTCGCGATAATCGCGGCGTTCGCGACCACGATCCATCGCGTCGATACGAGACTGACCAGCAGCGATGTGCCACCGGGAACGACAGGGCTGGCTCGTCCACATCCCCCGCTCGACAGAGGTCCGGGGGAAGCGGTTAAATAGTTGTCGCACTAGCGCAGCGTACGCCATGAACTTGTTGCCCTGACTGCGAAATCGGTAAGCACTGCCGGCCAAAATCAGATGATTTCCAAGGTTGCGGCCATCCTCTGCCAATAGCCGGCCGCTAGTTTTTTGCACCGATTGTGAACTGGATCACATTCCCCAGCGGATTAGTGGGGCATGGTGAGGTTCACCGGATGGCGCGAGCCGATTTCAATGTCCGGGCTGGCAAGGTCGCTTGGCGTTATACTGCGCTAGCGGCCTTGTTTTTTTGCGCATGGCTCATCAGCGGCGGCGTTCCCCGTAAAAGCCACGTTGAGAAGATGCTGGTCCTCAACTTCAACCGACCGGACCTTCAACCGTCGCCACGGCGCTGCCGGTGCCTGCCAAACGCCCGCTCGCCGCACCGCTGCCGCCGCTTGCCATTTTGAGCCAACGAGGCGACTGGCGAAACAAGCAGCGCAATCGCGACGATGGCTCTCATTGCAGATGTCCTGGTCATTTCCGAATCTCCCTTTGAGATTCAATAACAAGGCGATACTACTTCTGAGCCGGAACAATTTTCGTTGACCATTATTGAATCCGCATCTCGTGGGAGCAGGCAGCGCGTGCGCAAGTTGATCGCCTTCGACGATGAGACTTTCGACAAGCTGAAGCAGTTGGCGCGCGACCGGATGGGCACCATCCAGGAACTGGCGGACGAAGCGTTCGCCGATTTGCTCAGGAAGCACGGCATTCCCGTCGACCTGAAGGACGCGCTTCGCAAGAGCGCATCGCTCTCAAAGACACCGGCGCAAGACAACGCAAGCCCGGCACGGACAAAGAAATCATGACATCCGACCCAGATCTGTTCGAGGAAGGCCCGCAGTCGCGCGAAAGAGCATTCCGGCCGAAGCCAATCCGTATCGCGACGGCAGCGAGGAACATTCGCTGTGGGCTGCCGGACATGAAAGCATCGCCGGCGCGGCGGAGGCCAACGAATCCGAGGACAACTGAGGCGCCTCGCTCAACCGATCTTCTTCAGGCCTTTTTTGAAGCGCGGCCCGTTGCCGACATAGAATTTCGCAGCGCTCCCCATCGCCGCGACCTGCGCGGGCTCAAGCGTGCGGATCACCCGCGCCGGCGCGCCGATGATCAGCGAATGCTCGGGAAGTTGCTTGCCTTCCGTGATCACCGATCCCGCGCCGACGATACTGCCGCGGCCGATCCTCGCGCCATTCATGACGATCGATCCCATCCCGACCAGCGCGCCGTCCTCCAGCGTGCAGCCGTGCAGGATGACGTTGTGACCGACGGTGCAATTCTTTCCGATCGTTAGCGGAAAACCCATGTCGGTGTGGCAGGTTGAGTTGTCCTGCACATTGGAGTTTTCGCCGATTTCGATCCACTCGTTGTCGCCGCGCAGCACCGCGCCGAACCACACGCTTGCCGAGCTCAGCAAGCGGACCTTGCCGATCACGGTCGCGGTATCGGCGATGAAGTAGTTACCGTCGGCGGGGAGTTCGGGCGCCTGCCCGTCAAGTTGATAGATTGCCATGCTTCTCTAATCTCCTGGTGGCGGAGATTTTGGCATAGCCGTATCGTTCAGGCCAGCAGTCCGGCGGCGCGCAGCGTCATCAGGAAAAACGTGCCGGACATCAGGCTCCAAAATCCTGCCAGGATGGTCGCCAGCATCACGAATTCGAAGCGCCGGCGTTCGATCCGCGCTCCGCGCAACGTATTGCGCATGATGATGAAGGGCGCCGCAAAAACCAGGAAGGGCACGGCGGCAAAGGTTTTTGGCGCCGCGCCCTGCTCCAGCAATCCGAACCCGGCCGGGCGTTGCAGCAGCGCCTGATATCCGCTGGTCAACGCGCCAGCCAATGCGAAGCCGATGCAAAGGGAGAGCAAGGAATTCAACGCATCGGGCGACATCGCAAAGCTCTTTCCGCTACACCACTGAAACCTCCCCTGCTTGGCAAAATTGGCCGCCCGCCGCCACATCATCCTTAAGGAAAGGTTAACGTAGACCCTCTTTCATCCGCGTTTATCCCTGTTCAAAACACCAATGATTGCAACATCTTAGTGGCGTTATTCGCAAAACGGTGTTTGGCTGTGTTTGGCCCAATTTGGTCAAATCCCTTGCGTCAAACTTACGTGGCACCACGCATGAAAAACCCTCCCATTAAACGCAAACTCTCACCACTCGACGCCACCCGACTCCGCCCCAAGGCCAAGACCTTTCAGGTTTGGGACAGCCTCGAACGTGGCCTTTGCCTCCAAATTCAGCCGACCGGATACCGCGCATTCAAGTTTGTCTATCAATACAAACGGGTCTCGCGATGGTTTCACATTGGAAGCAACTCGACTCCACGTTTCAGAAAAAGAATTCTGCATCAATCGCGAGTTGCCAGAAGATACGGCTCTGCTCGCATTCTCGCGATTTCGGGACTTCATCGCCGAGCGGCGGAAGAATTTAGGGGCAGCGCTCCGCAAGGTTCTTTAAGCCATCCCGACCAAATCGAGCGTTGGGCTACTGTCGGCTATTTAGCAGGTCACACATGGCACATCGCGTCATTTCGGTTCGGTGCGGAATTTGGTCGCTTGGCGAGCGGTCCGCGACCCCCGATATTCCCAAATATCCCGTTTGTATGCTGATGATTTCACGTGAAAACCCTCCTGCAAAAAAGCGACCGTGGTTGGGCTTGGTTGCCCCGCACCCCTAGGTGTGCGGGGGCGACCAACCAGTAGCCGTGTGGTTGCTTTTGGTTTCAGGCGACCAGCCCAACCAACCAACAAAACCAAGCCCTTGCAGCTTCGCCCGGTGGCCCCCGGTCGCCAGCAACCAGCCTGGTCGCCTGAACCAAAAAACCATTCAGGCGACCAACCCTATTTGCCGTGTTTTCAGTCATTTTCCAGCACCCAAACGACTCCCTTTTCCACCCTTACAATCCGACCATTCTCGGCTGATTTTAGCTCCCGTCTAAACGCGGACCGCGCCCGCTCTTTTGGGTTTGCCGACTGGATGTTGCAGCTTTTCTGCTGCTGCACATGCATCTCGATAGTAAGCGCCAAGCCGATGCCGTTTAGGCCTTGTAGTTCCAAGGCATGAGTTCATCGATCTGGGAGATGGGCCACCTGTTGGCGATGCGCTCGAGCGTCTGCGTCAGCCAGGCGAGCGGATCGACGTTATTCATTTTTGCCGTCTGCAGAAGGGTGGCGATGGTTGCCCACGTCCTCCCACCCGGCACTGTCCAAGATCAGAACGGTGTGCCCGACGATGGCGACCTTCAGTCACCGACTGCCGCGCGCGATCCAGACACGCTCACCAATGGAGGATAGTGTCTCAGTTTGAAATTTCGCTCTTGAAAGGACCGCGAGAGGATGACCGCACAGGAACCGCGTAATTTCGATTGTCCGACTTTGGAAGCGCCCTGCACTGATAAACGTTGCTCAACGGAACATTGCGTTTTACGCGAAAAGGCGCGCGTCTGCGCCGCAGAAGCCGCGGTCAAACATGAGCGTCAGATCGATCCCGATAGTGAAAGAATAATCCGTCCGATGCTTCGAGCCTTGCGGGGAAAAAAGAACCAAGGGAAGTAGTCATTTCCAACGGATGTGCCTACGCCGCCTAATCCAAGCTAAGTCCGGATTCTCTTTGCTAGAGCGAGGTGGAACAGTTTCACGAGGTGGCAAAATATACTCGGATGCTGACTTGCCCTTGGTGATATCCAAAAGCTGTTTCCTAAAGAGCTTCACATCGCCAAAGTAGTTTGGATAGGCCTCTCTCAAATTCTCGATCTTGTCCACCTCAACGAGCACCTTGTTTTTTCTATCCGAGCCGCTTCGAAATTCGATGAACTCAGCAGCGTCATAAGACGCAACGGCATCAATCGGTACTTTGTAGGTGGTGATGGTCACCTGCTTATCGACGTGATCGTACTCGATTAGATAGTGAGTCCAGCTTGGCTTCTCTCCTTGCCGCGATTGGGAGATGCCATCAGTCCAATCCACCACATAGGCGAGGTTGTCCAGCATCTGGGCGGCGGATAGTTTTTTGTTCAACTCCTTTATTTCATCTACCCGCGTATGACGCACTGGTGCGATAGATGGCACCGGGCAGCGCTCCGCTTCCGCAAACTCAGCAGAGATGAGCATAAAGAAGCGCAACCAATCGGGATCGCCATGTCCTCCCTTTAGGTCTTCGCCGCGCACCATTCCGACTGCCTCAACGGCAGTCGCCCAGGAGTGTTGCAAGCGGGTCCGTATTTGCACTTCAACTCGACGGCCATCATGAATGCCCTTGTTCCGCCGGTCGCGGAAGTTAAACATCATATGGTGACTTCGGTAGCCATCATCCTTTGGTGAATCGATGTAGGGGTCTTCCTCCCGCAATTCGTGGTGTGATCTCGCCTTGAGGGTTTCGATCAAGGTTCGCACATCGTTGATAGAAGGCAGGATCGCCCGCACACCGCCCAAGTCTTGAAGCTGGTTGATGTGGAGGGAAATGTTGTCGCGGCGCAGTTTCCGGCGGATCGCGGGCATACGCTTCAGTCGCGCGCTGGTGGTGCCTTGTATGTCCCTGTCGCGCATGTGCCAGAGAACTTGGCTGCGGACGCTACGCATCGGATAGGCGTGTGAGTTGCGCCAACTGTTTGCGATCTTGAAGGCGTCTCTGAGTTGGGGTTCGGTTTGGTCGGTCCAAAGCAGATCGCCAGCGATCAGCTTGCCAGCCCGGATCACTGCCTTTCCGCTGTATTCGAAACGCGGGTATTTGGACACGCCCCGATATCCAGTTCTGCAAGGTCGCATAGATACGCGACCGCAACCGACGATTGGTCGATTCGGGTCATTTTAGCCCTATCTGGTTGTGTACTGGGAAGTATTACTTGACGGCACATCCACCGAACAAACCGGTACCGTCCCAGTCGTATGATACCTATTTCCCCTTAACTGAGCCTTTAACTTTTGCCCGAGGACATTTCATTTAACCTAGTCATTACAATAACTTAGGCTCATCACAACATTAAGGAAAGGTTAATGGCGGCGGCTGGAACCCGCGGCTTGCGCCAACATCCAGCTTGCGCGAAATCGTGCGGAAATCCGATGGCGCATGGCATATTTGCAGGTGATTCGGCCGCCACCCGGGACTCCCATCACGATGCTTCGTTCATGACATTGTTTTCGACGGCGCGGCACATCGCACGCGGTTCGCGCGAGCGTTCCCGCAGCCACATGATCCCGATCGCACTGGGATGCGCGGTCACATCGGGCGCGATGGCTCTGGTCGCCTATTTGCTGTGGCCGACCTGGGGAGCGGACGCTTCGAGCAGCCCGGCGCGGTTGCCGGTAAGTGTCGGAGCGACTCTGTTTAACGTGCCAACCATGGCGATCCGGATGAAGATCCAGCGCCACTCCGGGCCGCAGGAGCGCGTCGATCTCGCCTTCGCCTTTCCTTCGCTCGAGCCTCCCGAGCCACCCAGGCATGTCAGCGCCGATACGATCGAAGAAACGATGCAGCCGATCGACCGGATTTTTCTGTCGATAGCGGCGCACCATGACTCGCTGGCACCGGATACCCGGGTGCGAACCATCTATCCCCGATATCTCGAACAGGCCTCGGTGCCCGGGCAGGACGGGTTGACGCGGCGCGCATTTCGCGACGGTACGCCCTACAGCAACGAAGACCTGTTCCTGGCCGACACGCCGAACCTCAACGCCCGCTGCACGCGCGATGGCGCGACGCCGGGAATGTGCCTGAGCGAGCGCCGCATCGACGGTGCCGATCTGACCTTTCGTTTTCCACGAAGCTGGCTGGCGCGATGGCGCGAGGTGGCCAATGCGATGGAACGATTGACGGTGCAATTGCATGGGCCGAAGGGGTAGCGAAGCATCGTAAGTACCGTCATTGCGAGGAGCGTAAGCGACGAAGCAATCTGCTCTGGTGACGCTTATCGCGCCATGGATTGCTTCGCTACGCTCGCAATGACGGAGATGGATCGGTGCGGTTGTCGCCTCAGCCCTGCTCGACCAGATCGTCCTCGAGGATCGCCATCTGGAACTGAAATGAGCGGTCGTCATCCTCGTCATCGACAAACAAGACGCCGATGAATTCCTCGCCGATATACACTTCTGCCGAATCGTCCTTTTTCGGCCGCGGTACCACGCGAATCTTCTGATTGCCGAACAGACGCTTGAGATAGGCGTCGAGTTTCCTGACTTCCTGAACGTCCACGGCAGTCTCCAATACGATTTGGGTTTCGGGAAGTTTTTAGGACGAGACGAGGCGAACCGCCAGCCTAACTTTGCAGAAATCGTACACGGCATCCAGATTCAAATGCTTCGCCGATCACAGCCCGATCGCGTTGATCATCTGGTCCATGGTGCGCGACGGCTCGGCACAACCGGCCTCGCCGACGATTTTGGCAGGAACCCCCGCCACCGTCACATTGTGAGGCACAGCCTTCACCACCACCGAGCCCGCGGCGATGCGCGCGCAATGGCCAACCTCGATATTGCCGAGAATCTTCGCGCCCGCCCCGATCAATACGCCGTGGCGGATTTTTGGATGGCGGTCCTCGTTCTCCTTGCCGGTGCCGCCCAGCGTGACGTCGTGCAGGATCGAGACGTCGTCCTCGATCACAGCGGTCTCCCCGCATACGAAGCCGGTGGCGTGATCCAGGAAAATCCCGCGGCCAATCCTGGCTGCGGGATTGATGTCGGTCTGGAATACCGCCGAGGAGCGGCTCTGCAGATAATAGGCAAAATCCTTGCGGCCCTTCTGATGCAGCCAATGCGCCAGGCGGTGGGTCTGCAGCGCATGAAAACCCTTGAAGTAGAGCAGCGGGTCGATGAAGCGCGAGGTCGCGGGATCGCGATCGTAAACCGCCACCAGATCGGCGCGGAAAGCATTGCCGATATCGGGGTCCTCGCGCAGCGCCTCGTCATAGGTCTGGCGAATGAGATCACCCGACAGCGCCGTATGATCGAGCCGGTCGGCGAGGCGATGCACCACGGAGTCTTCCAGCCGATCGTGGTGCAGCACGGTCGAATAGATAAAGGAGGCCAGCTCGGGCTCGCGGCGAACGATGTCTTCCGCCTCGGTCCGCACGCGATCCCAGATCGGATCGAGCGCCGCCAGCTTCGCACCCTGCGGATTGACCTGATGCATTGCCATGGCTTGCTCCCGCAAGTTCTGATGTCCGTCATGCCTTATAGCACGACGGGCAGAGGGCTGTCCTAGTGCCTATTCCCGCAAAAACGCGCAACGATCAAGCTTCCGCATCCGGGATAAACGATTGAAGGACCTTGGCTTCCCATCCCCGGCGAATCTCACTTTCGCTTGAAGAGTTAGATGAACTTGGTTGGGAATTTGAACAAATCAAGCCCGCCCGGGAGCGGTATTTCACTTCCGCTGCGAGAGAAAATCCAGCACTCCCTCCTTGTAGACCTTGTCGCCGACCGCCCGCATGTGATCGCGGTTGGGAATGTCGAGCACCTTTGAACCCGGGATGATTTTTCCGAGCGCTTGCGCCGAGCCGGCGATTTCGTCCCTGGTGCCGACCGCGATCAATACCGGCACGGTGATCCCGGCGGCCTCCTCTCGGGTCATCAGGCGCCGCGAGCCGCGCAGGCAGGCCGCCAGCGCCCGGGGGTCGGAGCGGGTCTGGTCGGCGAAGGCGCGAAAGGTCCGTCCGACCGGATCGGTGACCTCATCGAGCGACGCTGCCTCCAGCGCTTCGGCGACGTTTTCGCCGGGGCCGCCGCCCTCGATCAGTCCGATCCCGATGCCGCCGAAGATCGCCGAACGAAGCCGCTGCGGCTGGCGATGCGCGAGCCACGCCGTCATCCGCGCTCCCAGCGAATAGCCCATGATATCGGCGCGTTCGATCTTCAAATGATCCATCAGCGCGCCGACGTCACCGGCCATGGTGCCGATGTGATAGGCTTCCGGGTCATAGAGTTTGGCGGAATCGCCATGGCCGCGATTGTCGAGCGCGATCACGCGGCGGCCGTCTTTCTTGAGGTCTGAAACCCAGGTCGGATACACCCAGTTCACATTCTTGGTCGAAGCAAAGCCGTGGACGAGAACGATCGGATCGCCCTCGCCTTCGTCGAGATAGGCAATTTCTACTTCGCCGTTATGAAAACTCGGCATCGGTAATCCATTTTTTTGGGTGATGAAATTCAGCGCAAAGCGCTTCCCCCCGCTTTGGAGAGGGTTTGGGTTGAGCAATCTATCGTCAGGCCGAAACCCCCGCCGCCACCTGCCGTTGCAACCGCCGCGCCTTCCTGCGATCGAGCCACGACTGGGTCAGGCGTTCGGTGGTGGCCTTGATCGACGACAGAAAGCCGAACAATGCCAAGAGCGCGCCGAACACCCACAGCGTCAGATTGAAGGCGCCGGCCGCCAGCAGCAAGGCGCCGCGGCCCAGCACTTTGAGGATCGCGCGGGTCTGGCCGCCCTTGGACTCCGCAA
>WNFP01001805.1_pt1 | contig 17181 bp, 12 predicted proteins | sample 5400201 | NCBI WGS metagenome assembly WNFP01 (sample SAMN13153355, study PRJNA577476) | soil metagenome | isolation source: 115 cm saprolite under Madrone tree | place: USA:California | collected 2016-06-14 | reverse complement strand
TGAAGAACATTGACGTCATCGGCTTTTACTGGGGGTCATACCAGTCACGGAAACCCGCGTTGCTGCGCGATTCCTACACCAAGCTTTTGCGCTGGTTTGAAGAAGGCAAGCTGCAACCGCACGTTTCACAGCATTTCGATCTCAAGGATGCGGGCCAGGCCATGGACCTGCTGCGTCACAGGAAGTCCACCGGAAAAGTGGTGCTGACCACGGGACGGTGAATCTGGATTGCGGTGCACGCGTGAAGCGCAGATGGGATGGCGACGAGCCGTTTAATTTTTAACGCAAGGTTCAGTTTTGCGGTGCTTTATTTCTATTTTTCTGGAGCATAGGCGACCTCGCCTGTGCTCCTCCAGTTTTGGTGGGTGTGGCACCGGCACTCCTGCCGGTGATTTTGAGAAGTCCGTGTGCCGCCCCTACGGGGCTCCATCATTTCACACACGCCGACCCAGCGCTTTGCGCTGGGCTCAATAATGCCGCGCCTGCGGCGCTAAAGTTCTGGCGGGCCTAAAACGCATGCAGCGCTGAATTTCGGCTGAGCGTAAAATCCTTACAGCATCAACACCACGACAATCATGAAGGCTTTCTTCCAATTCATATTCGTATGTTTCTATATCTTGATACCAATCTGCCTCCTGGGGCAGCCTTCGTCGCCCAGGATTTTCTTTTCCGATCTGGAGAGCGGCCCAAACACCGGAGGGCAGAACAACAACGGAGCATGGGTCACGATCTGGGGAAAAGGCTTTGGCGCAGCCAGAGGCAATTCCACCGTGACCGTTGGTGGTGGAGCGGCGGCGGAATATCCCGTGTGGTCGGATGAAAAGATCACATTCCAGTTGGGATCGGCTGCGAAGAGCGGCGAAATCGTGGTGCATGTGGCAGGCCAGGGCGGCAGTCGTGCCAGTGAAGGGTTGTCGTTTACTGTTCGTGGGGGCAGATTTTTTTTTGTCGCTGCCGGCGGCAGTGATCGACACAACGGCAGCTTTGCTTCTCCCTGGAAGACCATGGTTCATGCCAAAGACAGCATGTCTCCGGGAGACATCACATACATTGAGAACGGTGTGGTGCAGAACAGGGAAGACAGCTTCACCGCCTACCTGAGCATGGACCGCGATGGCGGAAGCAACTCAGGAAAGGCGGGAGCGCCGAAAGCGCTGGTGGCTTATCCGGGGGCGAAAGCGACGATTGGTGTAGCGCGAGGGCTGGCCTACGGAATTCGCACGCCGAACATACAGGCCCGCGAAGATCACTGGGTGATATCCCAACTGCATATTATCGGCGGCACGCAGGCCATTGACATGGGCGGAACGGACTGGAGAATTGTGGGCAATGACATTGAGTGCCCGGGGGCCGATAGCCAGGTGGGATGCGTGGAAACCAGCCAGGCGAGCCAGATCAGGTTTTACGGCAATGAGGTGCATAACTCCGGCGTAAATCCGAGGTCGTCAAAGTTTTATCATGCCGTTTATTTCAGCACTGATTCCAACCACATTGATGTGGGATGGAACCACATTCACGATAATTTTACCTGCCGTGCGATTCAATTCCATTCTTCGCCGCTGTGCCGTCCGGGTTGCGGAGCGAGTGATGAAACAGGAAAAAATCAATTTGATCTGCATGTGCATGACAACCTGATACACGGCGATAACTGCAATGGCATTAACTTTGCCACGGTCGACCCCGCGAAAGGGACGGTGGAGGCCTACAACAATGTGATTTACCACGTGGGGCTGATGGACCCGTTGCAGGCGGGAGGGGCTTTTTCGTGCATTTACCTGGCTGGGATCACAAACCATGGGCGCGCAGGAACGGGGACAGTGGAGATTTTTAATAATACGCTCTACGACTGCGGCGCAAACCATTCCCGCAACTCTGACGGCTCTCGCGGGGCGTTTAGCGTTGGCGGCGGGCCTCCGGCGCTGACGATGCGGCTGCGCAATAACATTGTGTATCAGCTTCCCGGAGAGATCTATCTTGACGGCAGCAAATCGCAAATTGCGGGTGATATGAATCTGTGGTTTGGGGCGGGAACAGCTCCGGCGCAGACCACGCACAACGTCAATGCCGATCCACAATTCTTCGATCTGGCGGCTTTTGATTTCCACTTAAAGAATACAAGCGCGGCCCATGATGCCGGAACAACGGTGTTGCCTGCCAATCCTTTTGTTGCTGGTGTTAAGCCGGGAAGGGACAAGGATGGAGTGACGCGACCCCAAGGCAAAGCGCCTGACCTGGGCGCGTATGAAATACCGGATGGGAAGTAAGGCGGTTTGATCGCAAAACCCGGAGCCGAAAGCGAAGCTTATTGTGTAGCTTTTCCGGCGGCCAGGCGCAACAGTCCGCGAAACTTTTCTACCTGCTCCCGATCGTCTTGAGTTTCCTGTAAAAACTGGATTCCGTAGTTGTAGCCCCGGCGGTGACGCACGATTCCGTTGACGCGCACTGGCCCATCAGCATATGGCGGGGTGAACTCAATGGCAACTTCATCCCCGGCCTTGAGTTCCAGTCCGGCAAAAACCAGTACGCCGCCTTCGCTCATATCATTGCCGCGTCCACTCATGATCTTGGTGTTGGCTTCATGTGTATAGATAACGCGGATCGGAAGGTTGAGCCTGTATCTCTGCCAACGCCGAAAAACCGCTCTCTCTTGTGCCGGTTGGGAACTGGCTGGTGGAACGGTACGTAAGCGGGCCTGTGTTGCCATGGAGTTGATCATATCCTTGCCGAATCGCCCGGGGGTAGTTACAGAAGTTCAGGGCTTTCTCAGCGTCCACAGAGCGCGAACGGAACTCATCAGCGGTAAAACAGGTGGATGCAATGCTTATTGCTTTTGGGGGCGGCGTTACGGTTTCGCCATGGTTAAGATTTGTGAAGCTTTGGTGGAAAGAGGATTGGCGGATCGAAATCCTGCAAAGTTTCTCAGGTGATCGTGTGTGGTGGGGATGTCACTCTTCCTGAGGGTTGCCATAATGCGGCTGGAGCTGCTTCCGTCGGTGTCAGGATTTTTCAGGCGCAACCTGTGTTCCCATTTTGGAGCTTTTTGCCGGAGAGTCGGGAAGAATTGATGCAGTTATAGCAACAAGCTTGCAAAATTAGACAATTTATATCTCTGGATACAAAATGTAAATTACTGAATTCAAAAACCATGAACAAGAAAACGATGATGGCCCTTTACTTGCACAGTGACTAGGGCAAAAGCTATGTTGATCGGCTTTGGAAAGAGACCTTTGCCAAACAAGTCTGAAAGGCGAAGATTGTCGCGGCTTCCTGTGGCCGTTATGCTGCGCCTGCGAGTTTCAGAGACCCACGAGATCGATCTTGCGCAGACGCACGACGTCAGCGCTCAGGGCATTTTTTTTCATACTAGCGCGCGGATCGAACCTGGCCAGCATGTGGATGCCGTTCTGGTTTTTCCCGAAGAGCTTACTTCGATGGCCGAACCCGCATTTGTGAGCTGCCGGGGGACGGTGCTCAGAGTGAATGAAGAGGTTTCCAGCGGGAAGAGAGGCGTGGCCATGGAAGTCAATAGCTACGACTTTTCTTCCAGCGCGAGCGCGCTGCTGGAAGGCTCCGGGTGCTGGTCTGAGAAATCCTTTCATGCATCAAAGCACAAGGCTGGCCAATCATGACCAGCCTTGGGAAAGCCATCCTGCTCTTCAAACTCTAGCAGCGCACAATCTTGGGACTTTGAATGCCCTTGGTTGCGTTGCGCGTATCAATCACCAGGTTTGCCTCGCGGACAATCTCCGCATAATCGTACGCGGAATGATCGGTGACAATGAGCACACAGTCGTATTGCTTCAGATTGTCGAGCGGCGTGTTGCGCATTTCCAGATTGTATTTGCGTCCGCGTCCGACATATTCAAAGAACGGATCGTTATAGCTCACCTGCGCGCCTTCCTTCTGCAGCAGTTCGATAATCGTAAGCGAGGGCGACTCTCGCAGATCGTCAATGTCTTTCTTGTAAGCCAGGCCAAGCACCAGTACTTTGGCGCCGTTCAGGCTCTTGCGCTGCTGATTCAGAGCGCCCGCGGTCGATGCCACCACGTGATAAGGCATGTTTAGATTGACTTCGCCGGCCAGTTCGATGAAGCGCGTATGGAAGTCGTATTCCTTGGCTTTCCAGGAGAGATAAAAAGGGTCAATGGGAATGCAGTGTCCGCCCAGCCCTGGCCCGGGATAAAAGGGCTGGAAGCCAAACGGCTTGGTGGAGGCTGCCGCAATCACTTCCCAGATGTCGATGCCCATGCGCAGGCAGAGCAGCTTGAGTTCATTGACCAGCGCGATATTTACGCAGCGGTAGATGTTCTCCAGCAATTTGGTCATCTCCGCCGCCGCTGGCGTAGATACCGGGACCGTGCGATGAAAGATGGTGCCATAAAGCTTGCGTGCCAGCTCCGTGGCCCGTGCATTCAATCCGCCAACCACTTTGGGGATGTCGCAGCGCGCAACCGTGTCATTGCCGGGATCTTCGCGTTCGGGCGAGAAGGCAACGTAGAAAATGTCTTTCTCGTCGGCATCGCCACGAGCGGCCTTTAGGCCAAGCGGGTTTTTTTCCAGGATTGGAATCAGCAGCTCTTCCGTGGTGCCGGGGTACGTGGTGCTTTCAAGCACAATGACCTGTCCCGGACGCAAATGCGGCGCAATGGATTCAGCTGTGGCCGAGATGAAGCTGAGATCGGGCTCATGGTGGTCATTGAGCGGCGTGGGCACGCATATAATGACCGCATCCATGCTCGAAATCAGAGAATAGTCGGCGGTGGCAGTGAACCCCTTATGCTGGGCCGCTTGAATCTCGGTTTCCGGAATGCGCACAATGTACGATCCGCCTTTGGAGAGCACATCAATCTTTTTAGGGTCAATGTCGAACCCGGTAATCCGGAAATCCTGCTCACTAAACAGAAGAACCAGGGGAAGCCCAACGTAGCCAAGACCGATCACGCCAATCCGGGCGGTACGGTTTTCGAGCTTGGTGGCTAGCTGATCAAATTGTGATGTCGATATATATGCCGTAGTTTTCATAATCACAACCAATAAGGGCATTTTACATGCCAAACATGTTTGGAGCACGAAGTGCCGTCGGCTGGAGTAAACTCTTTCAGATCTTACGAATAGGAAGGTTCAGTGCAAGAGGAAATAACAAGTTTCCATTATTGAGATGAAATTTTTTGCATACTCTTTCCTGAATCGTTGCAGACTTGGCTTTCAATCGGCCGAAATGTATTTTCTAGTCCAGTTTCATCTTACCGATTTGCTTTGTCCGGCAGTTGGTGATATTCGAGAATATGCCTGAGACCCAGTCCGAATTACTATCCGAAGTGCGCCAGCGCCGCCGATCAAGAAAGCCATGGGGCCTGGTGTTGGTATTGGTGGTAGCGCTGCTCTCCATCTTTTCCGGGAACCTGCTGGTGAGCGACCGTCCGGAAAAGTCAGACGTGATTGTGGTGCTGGCCGGAGACAGCCAGGACCATCGCTATCGGCGGGGCATGGAACTGTTGCGCGCCGGCTACGGCAGGCATCTGTTCCTTGATGCATCTTCTGATTCCAACTATTTTGGCCATACACCCGCAGAACTGGCTGATGCTTTTATGAAGCAGGATGCTAAAGAGCTGGCTGCGCAGGTGAGCGTCTGTCCTTTTGAAGAAGATTCCACGATTACGGAAACGCTGTATGTGGCTAAGTGTCTGGAGCCGCTCCACCCGCAGAATGTAGTGCTCGTGACCAGTGATTTCCATACGGCGCGCGCGCGTTCCATTTTTCGCAACCGATTACCGCAATATCGATGGTCCGTGGCCGCAGCCCATGACGACCGAATCTTCGGAACGGCCTGGTGGCGCCATCGTGAGTGGGCGAAAACAACCTTTGAGGAATGGCTCAAAGTGACGTGGTGGAACATGATTGACCGCTGGCGATAATCAGTCCCTGGTCAGGCCAACTCTTATAAGTTTTGTAATAAATTACTTACCTTCTGCCCCCCGAAGTATGGGAAATCGATCTTCCCACTGTGAAAACATTTTCCTATATGTTGCGCAGCCTGCGTATTTTCCTACCCACAGCCATGCTGTGGAAATGGCCATGGGAATATAGAGTTAGTTGTTTATATTCAATAGTTTAGTGTATGTCTAGATAGGTTGTAGCGCCTTCCATGGGTTCATGTCCATCCGGACACTTTGGCTTCGTACATGCACATACGAATGGCAGTTATCCCAGGTTGGAAATCTTGTACAGGCATCGATGGAGCCGTGATGAAGCAGACAGTTGAGCAGAACTTCGAGCTACCTCCCGAGTCGGTCATCTTTGGCAGTTCCGAGGCGATGAGGAGGGTGCAGCGCGATCTTTCCCTGATTGCCACAGCTGATGTGCCCGTACTGATTCAGGGGGCCAGCGGCACCGGCAAGGAAATCATCGCCAAGCTTGTTCACAAGGCATCGCCTTTGTCGAAGGGCCCTTATGTAAAGGTGAATTGTCCGGCGATTCCTGATGCTCTGCTGGAAAGCGAGCTTTTTGGATATGAAAAAGGCGCTTTTACGGGGGCCTACAACTCCAAGCCGGGATTGATTGCCCTGGCGGACCGGGGGACGCTGTTCCTGGATGAAATCGGTGAACTGAGCATGGGCTTGCAATCGAAGCTGTTGCAGGTACTGCAGGATGGGAAATTCTGCCGCATTGGAGCGCAGGAAGATACGGTATCCGAAGCGCGTGTGATCTGCGCGACCAATCGCGATTTGAAGCGGGAGATTGCCGCAGGCACCTTCCGCGAAGACCTTTTCTACCGCGTGAACGTTGTCAACGTCAGTTTGCCGGCTTTGCGCGAGAGAAGCGCAGACATTCCTGAACTGGCGGAATACTTCCGCGAGCATTTCAACATGATGTACAACCGCAAGACGCCCTCCCTCTCGGCCTCTTTGATGCGCGTGTTGCAGGCTTATCACTGGCCGGGAAACATTCGCCAGCTGGAAAACCTGATCAAGCGCTATGTAATTCTTGGAACGGAGGCCTGCATCAGCACGGACCTGGCGGAGCCGGCGCCCAATACTTTTGACTTTGAAATGCCCCAGGAAGGCCCTGTTCCGCTCAAGAAGATCACCAATCAGGCAGTGCGGCGGCTGGAACGCGAGATCATTCTGAAAGTTCTGCAGGCCCACCACTGGAACCGCCGCCGCGCGGCTGAGGCCTTGAAGATCAGCTACCGCGCTCTGCTGTATAAGATTCGCGATGCGGGCCTTTCCCCCAACCGCACCCCTGTCCGCAGCATGCCGGTAGAAACGGCTGCGACGGCGCCGCCCGCGGAGCCGGAACCCGAAGACGCCGGTGGGGTGGTGACGCCGTTAACGCAGGTGGCCAAGGTGAGCAATGCTTAAAATCGGTGGACAAAGGATACCTACGAAGACGCTGGTGCTGCTGGCGAGTGAGAGCCTGCTGATCATTCTTGGTCTGGCTCTGGCTACGGCCCTCCGCTTCATGTCGTCGCACTGGGACTATGCCGGCGGACACACCATTGCGCGTTTTCTGGTGGTTGTCCTGATGTGCGAGTTCGCTCTCTACTACAACGATCTCTATGACATTGAGGTCATGAAATCGCGGGGCCGGTTATTGATCGGCCTTCTTCAGGCGTTGGGCGTTGCGTGCATTGGCTTGGCGCTGCTTTACTACCTGGCTCCCGGCGTAAGTCTGGGGCGGGGCATTGCCGCCCTGGCTGTGCCCACCATCATGACGCTGATTTTCGGGTGGCGCGTCCTGCTGGATTCCAAAGGGTTCTTTTTCCTGCGCAGCCCGGAGCGCGTATTGATCGTGGGGACGGGGCCGACCGGCATCTCTCTTACCCGGGAAATATGCTCGCGTCCCGACCTCAATTTGAAGGTGCTGGGCTTCCTCGATGAGAAGGGTGAAAACATCGGCAAATCTCTGGTGAATCCAGGCATCATTGGCGGGTTGAGTGATCTGGAGGTGCTGGTGAAGCAGCAGAATATTGATCGCGTGGTGCTGTCTCTGGCGGAGCAGCGCGGGCGCATGCCATATCGCGAGTTGCTGAGGTTGAAGTTTGCCGGCGTGACGGTGGAAGACGCGCACACGGTTTTTGAGCGCATCAGCGGGCGCATTGCGCTGGAGAAGCTTTCACCCAGTTGGTTGATTTTCTCGGATGGATTCCGCAAGAACAGGTTTCTGCTGGTGGCCAAGCGTTCCATGGACATTGCCGCGGCCCTGTTCGCCATCACATTGACCCTGCCCATCATGGGTCTGGTAGCGCTGGCTATTATCCTGGAAAGCGGGCATCCGGTCCTGTTCCGGCAACAGCGCGTGGGTCTCCATGGCGTGCAGTTTGAGATTTTCAAGTTTCGTTCCATGCGGCAGGACGCAGAAAAAGGCGGCCCCAGTTGGGCATCGGACGGCGACAATCGCATCACCCGCATAGGCAGTTTTATCCGCAAATACCGGCTGGATGAGCTACCGCAATTCTTCAACATTCTGAATGGGACCATGAGCCTGGTGGGACCGCGTCCGGAACAGCCATATTTTTGCGAGATGCTGGAGCAGAACATGGACTTTTTCTCCCAGCGGCATACGGTCCGTCCTGGGATTACCGGATGGGCGCAGATTAAATATCAGTACGGATCCACGGTGGAAGACGCGAAACGCAAGCTGGAGTTGGACCTCTTCTATATCAAACATCTTTCCATGTCCCTGGATGTGGCCATCATCTTTGAAACGGCGAAGGTCATTTTTCTGGGTAAGGGCGCAAAGTAGAAACAAATGATTTCCCCGCCGGGTCGCTGGGCGGCAAGGTAACAGAGAGCGGAGCAAAGTATGGTTTCTTACAGAAAAATATTCATCCATGCCGTGGCACTGTGCGGAATCACCGGTGCCGCAGTGCTGCCGGTGCAAGCCCAGGACGGCAATTTGAAGTCGTCCAACACCGACAATGCCAAGACCTCGGATACGGCCAGACCGTCCGAGCCCGCGAAGATGGCTGACATTGTGCCTTCAGAATATATTGTCGGCGAATCGGACGTAATTCGCGTGAACGTGTGGAAGGAGCCGGAAGTTTCCCAGACCGTGGTGGTGCGCACGGACGGCAACATCTCACTGCCTTTGATTAATGAAGTGCGAGTCAGCGGCATGACTCCCATCCAGATACAGATTATGGTGGCGGAGAAGCTCAAGAACTTCCTCAACAACCCGCAAGTCACCGTGACGGTCACGGACATCCGAAGCAAGCGGGCGTTTATTACCGGAGAAGTGGTACGGCCGGGGACGTACGCTTTGAATGCGCAGACGACCATCCTGCAGCTGATCGCGCAGGCCGGCGGGTTTACTCCCTTTGCCAAGAAAGACGGAATCGTAGTGTTGCGCACGGAAGACGGCAAGCAATCGCGCTTGAAGTTCAAGTACAAGGAAGTGGTGCAGGGTAAAAAAACCGAGCAAAACATCGCTCTACATCCAGGAGATACGGTGGTGGTGCCATGAAGAAAAACGACATGAAAAAATGGGCCCTGCTTGCCCTGTTGAGTGCGGTGCTGTTGCCGGCGTCGCCTGCGGCATTGGCGCAGGCGGCGGACAGCGGCCAGAATGCTGCTGCTCCAGGTCCGAAGGAGCAGGATGCAGCGAAGAAAGACAGCAATGCCTCTGCGGCACAGGATACTACTTACAACCGGAGCTCATCGGCTGACTCCAATGACCCCTGGTACGCCAACAACGAAGGCGCGTATACCGTTTCTCTGGGTACGGGGCAGTTGATCAGCTTGTCCCCGCAGCCCCGCACGGACCAGTCGATCCCCAGCGGCGAATACGTTGAAAGCGCGCAGTCTGTGTACCTGAAGAGCCGTGATTATAAGTACCAGCTGTTCTACGGCGGTTCGATATCGTCTGTATACACGAACAGCCTTGGCGGCGTGGGCGCAGGCCAGGACCTGGTCTCGACCTCCATTAACCCGTATCTTGCCGTTTTTCTGCCGACGCGGACCGGGCGTTACCTGTTGCAGTACACCACGGTGGTGAACCCCAATGACACCTCCAACGGCGGGCCTCAGGCATATCACTCGGTAACGCTCAGTGCGATGGGTTCATTCAGCGAACGCTGGTTCTGGAGCGCGCAGTCGAGCGGCAGCTACGGATCAGAGTCCGCGCGCCTGCAGGGGCCTTTGAGTTTCCTGGTGGTGCAGAGTACGCCGATCGCCGACACCCCTTCAACTGCAGTGTTGCTGCGCGCCAGGAACGTTGCCTTCTCAGAGAACAGCTTCACCATCGGATGGCTGAAGAGCCGTCGCGACAAAATCAGCTTCACCGCCTTCCACGTTTATACGGGAATTGCTGGTGATCCCACGACTACCAATTCCTTCGGCAATCACTCGAACGCCGTCGGCGGCAAAGTGGAATATGTCCGGTCGGTCACACCCCGCTTCGACCTGCGTACATACGGGGAAGCTGACAAAGTATTGAACGGTCCCACGTGCAACACGGCGGGCGGTGGCCTGGGCCTGGGCTTCAAGATGACCCATTCCGTTGAGTTGGATGTGCGTGGCGGCCCGCAATTTTCGTCTGCCAACTGCGGTGCGCCGCAAGCGGCCAATTTCAGCGCCAGTCTGGTCAAGAATTTCGGCAACCAGGACAGAATCTACGCTTCGGCGAATCGCGTGTTTACCACCGTCGCCCGTCTGGATAGCCGCTGGGAGGACAACGCTACCGTCGGCTTTACCAAAGCCTACCGCCGTTACAGCTTTATTACAGACGCCGGGTACCTGCGTGGAACGCCCATCATAAACTTGTTTCCGGCTTATCGCGGCTACTTTGTGGCCCCGCGCGTGCGCTACAACATCATAAATAATCTGGGTATCTATGCAGGCTACCGCTCCTTCCATGGCACAGGCGGCAGCCTGGTAAGTGGAAATCTAAGCTATGCCTCAGTCGGGCTGGAGTGGTATCCAGCGCCGCTGCATTTCCGATAAAACCGCGACGAGGAGAAAATCAAATGACCCCGGCAACGAATAACGGCCCCATGGACCAGATACTAGCCTTCTGGAATACCGCGCGGCACTATCGCCTCTGGATATTCCTGGGGACAGTCTTTTTCTCCCTCGCGGGATTTACCTTTATTCTGCTGATTCCAGACCATTACAAGGCCGCGACCACCATTCTGGTGGATCCGAAGAAAGTTCCGGAGAAGTATGTCAGCCCGACCGTGAGTTCTGATCCGGGACAGCGCCTGAATACCATTACACAGCAAGTGCTCAGCACAACGCGCCTGCAGCAGATCATTGACGATATGCATCTCTATGCGGACCTCCGCGGGCAGGCTTCCCGCGAAGAACTGATTGAGCTCATGCGCAAGGACATCACTATTACCGTGAAGCAGGGCTCGGCCTCCGGGTTGAGCGCTTTTACCATTGAGTATGAAGGCCGGCACCGCAATCAGGTGGCACAGGTGGCTAACCAGCTGGCCGCCAGCTTCATTGAATGGAACGTCAAGAGCCGTGAGCAGCAGGCCCAGGATACAACCGAGTTTCTGGCCGCGCAGCTCAAGGAAGCCAAGCAGAACCTGGAGGAGCAGGAAGCCAAGGTAAGCGCTTTTAAGATGCGCCATCTGGGTGAAATGCCGGAGCAGCAGCTGGCCAACCTGCAGGCGCTGGCGCAATTGCAGACGCAGTTCCAGGCCAATACAGACGCCCGGAATCGCCTGGAGGTGGAACGCACATTGTTGTCGCGCGGGCTGGAAACCACGACTTCAGGCGGAGTGAAAGCGGCGCCCGTCACGGAGCGCGCCAGGCTGGAGGCTGAGAGTCGCCAGTTGAAAGGCCAGCTTCAGGACCTGCAGAGCCGCTACACCAGCGCCCATCCTGAGGTGGTGGACGCGGCTGCGCGCTTGCAGCGGGTGGAAAGCCGTTTGAAGGCCTTGCCGCCCGATCCGCCCATGGTGGCTGAATCCCAGGACAACTCCGCCGGCGCGGTGCGCCTGCAACTCCTGGATCGCGAATCCAGGAGGCTGAACGAAGAACAGAAACGCATCACCGAACAGATGGCTTCCTATCGAGCTAAAGTTGACGCAGTTCCGGTCCGCGAACAGCAAATGGCGGAGCTGAACCGTAATTACAGCGTATCCAAAGATCACTACCAGTCTTTGCTGGATAAGACCTTCTCGGCCGGAATGGCGAATGATCTGGAAAAGAAGCAGCAGGCCGAGCATTTTACGATTCTGGATATGGCGCAGGTCCCGGAAAAACCTTTCAAGCCCAAACGCGCATTGATGCTCGTGGGCGCCTTTCTGGGAGCGTTCGTAGTGTCCCTGGCATTGGCCTACATAAAAGACATGCTGAACGGTACGCTCAAGATTGAGCGGGAACTCAAGGCCTTGCTTCCTCCCGGCGTTCCCCTTCTGGCGGCAATACCAAGACTACATAACGCGGAGGAGCGGAGGCGTAATTTCCGTGTCGCGGTCATTGCGGTGTTGGTCGCTTTAATTGGATGCGCGCTGGAAGCAGGATTGTTTATCAAACTGCACCCGATCCTGTAGACACGCGCGCCACGATTGAGACGTCACCAAAACGCGGTTTCCCGCGGATGGTCACGGAAAGTATTGAGGCCCTGTATTCCCATGAGCACAGTCAAGACCTTTTACCGGCACTCGTCCCACTATTTGGGTGGGCGGGTGGCCGTGATGCTCCTGGGATTTATCTCGTTTCCCGTATTCACGCGGGTCTTCTCGGTGGCCGACTATGGGGCCATCAACCTGATCACCAACACCGTGCTGTTGCTGACGGTATTGTCAAAATGCGGCTTCCAGCACGCCGTTCAGCGTTACTACCCGGAAAGCGCGAATTCGGGCGATCCGGACACGCTGCGCCGGTATTACTCGACATTGTTTTACGGCACAGCGCTTATCGCTCTGGTCTTGTCGGTGGGATTCGGCATGTCTCTGCTGCTGGGCGGCGCACGCTTTCTGGGCATCACCGCCAGCGGCACTCTGCTTCTGGCCTGCACCCTGGTGATGGTCCGTTCCCTGCGCTCCATGCAGATGAATCTGATGCAGATGGAAAATAAAACCGTGCTATACAACGGCGCGGATATATTGCAGAAAGCGCTTTCCATCGGCGTGATCTGCGCACTGCTCTTTTTCTGGCAAAAGACGGCGTTTGCTCTCTTCCTTGGCCTGGTCCTGGCGGAAGGCGCAATGATGCTGCAATACATTCCGGCGCTGGTGCGTCGTGACCTGCTCTCCCCGGCCATGTTTGACAGAGGATTTCTTCGCATGGCGCTGGCGTTCTCCTTTCCGCTGATGCTGGCTGAGATTTCCTGGGTCGTGCTTGATTCCGGCGACCGGTTTTTCATCCACCATTATCTGGGAGCGCAGGCGCTTGGTTTCTATGCTGCCGCCTATGGCATCGCCACCTATATGCAGGACGTGATGATGGTGCCCCTGCAACTGGCGCTGTTTCCCATCTGCATGAAGCTCTGGAATAGTGAAGGGAAAAAGGCCACCCAGGATTTCCTCAGCCGCAGTCTTGACCACTTCATATTTGTGGGCGTTGTGGTAGTTTGCATCGCGATTGTGACTTCGCAGGACGTCATTGTTCTTCTGGCGTCCAAGAAGTTCCAGCAGGCACACGTGCTGTTGCCGTTCCTGGTGATCGGGCTGGTGCTTTCCGCCGTGACAGTTTATTTCCGCCCTGGATTGTTGATTCATAAGCGCGCCTCCAAAATTGCCTTGGCGACGTTTTATGCCAGCATTCTGAATATCGCGCTCAACATTATCTTGTTGCCCCGGATCGGGCTGGTGGGCGCTGCCATTGCAACCATGGTCAGCTATGCCGGAATTGTCGTTTTTCTTGCCTACCAGTCGATGAGCGTACTGCCCTACAAACTGGAACTGGCGGCCTTTGCACGCTATGCGGCTGTCGGCGGATTCGTGACCTGGCTTGCCTCGCGCCTTGCGGTGGAATCGCCATTGCTGAGCGCGGTGACCAAAGGCAGCATGGTACTGTTTCTTTACGTGGGTATTCTGGCCGCCATTGATTCTCGTGTGCGCCGCTTACTGCATCAGACCTGCACGATGGCCCTTTCGTGGCTGCGCAAAGAGCGCCATCCAGAGGTGGATTCAATGTCCGCCGTGTCGGAGAGGACGTAAGCGCCATGCATCTTGGACTTGAACAATACGTCCCGTTGACGCTCTACCTGGGCGCCATCGTTGCATTTTTCCTGGCCTTGTTCTGGCGGCCGCAGGCTGGTCTTTATTTCCTGGTCCCGCTGTTGCCCATGCAGACCATCCGCTATCGCATTCTCGATTATCCATTGGGGAACAAGCTGATTGACCTGATTTTGCTGGCAGTGGTCCTGGGCGCGATGTTCAAGGGTGGTTTCCGCTTTGCCAAAACCCCGATGAATAAGGTGCTGCTGTTGTTCGGGATCTTCTGTTATGTGCAGTTGTGGCGCGGCGCTTTTTTTCTGAATACCGATCTTCCGCTTTCCCTCGGCGATCCACGGTTCTCCAACTGGAAGAACTATATGGTCATGTTCGTCATTTTTGCCGTAGTGGTAAGCGTGATCAAGGAGACAAAACAGCTCAAGATCATTGTGCTTCTGATGTGCATCTCTGTTTTTGCCGTGGACAAGGGTTTTTACAGCACCATGAGTGACCGCGATCTTTCCCATTTCTCTTATGAAGTGCGCGAGGGCGGTCCTCTGGGCTATGCCGGCGTCAACGGCGTTGCTACCTTTGAAGCCGAGTTCATGCTTTTTTTGCTGGGCATGAATGCATTTCAGGAAAAGAAGTCGCTCAAATTTGCGACTCTGGCGCTGGTGGCCTTTTCATCCTATTGCCTGCTGTTTTCCTTTTCGCGTGAAGCATACGCGGGCATTCTGGCAGGAATCTTTTTTCTTGGATTGCTGAAGCAGCGATGGCTTTTGTTGGTGCTGGCGGTGTTTCTCTTCAGTTGGCAAGCGCTGGTGCCTACGTCCGTCCAGGAACGTGTGAATATGACGTATGACAAGGGCGAGCAGCAGCTTGATACCTCCGCGCAAGACCGGGTGGCCCTGTGGAATGACGCCATGGACATGTTCCATCAGTATCCGATCGTCGGTGGTGGCTTTGACACCTATCGGTTGCAGCATCGCGTGAGTGCCTACACCGATACGCACAATTATTTTCTGAAAGTGCTGGTGGAAACAGGACTTGCCGGCCTGCTGTTCTTTCTCTTCCTGCTGGGAAAAATGACAGTGCAGGGCCTCAAGCTATTCCGGAGCGCGCAGGACCCGTTTTTAAAATCCATTGGTCTCGGTTTTCTGGTAATGATGTCCTGCGTGTTCGTGGTCAACCTGTTTGGTGACCGCTGGCTGTATGTGGAGGTAAACGGGTTTCTGTGGGTGCTGCTGGCGTGCGTGGTCCGCGGACAGATGATTGAAGACCAAAAGCAACGGGAAACCGCCTTGCTCGTCGATGAAGCTTTTGAAGGCCCGGATATGGCCCGGGTGGAAGAGGCAGTCCTGGCGTAAGAATGCTCGTGGCAGGGGCCGCGATGGAAGGTGATTACAGTCATGTGTGGAATTTTTGGACAAATCGGCAACTCACCCGCGGATGAAAAATGCGGCCTGGAACTGCGCCATCGCGGGCCTGATGACGGCGGGTTCAAATACTTTGCGCTGGAGCAAAACTCCACGTGGGTGAGCTTGCAGCACCGGCGGCTCTCGATCATTGATCTCTCTTCCGCCGGTCACCAGCCCATGTGCAATGAAGATGAGACTGTATGGATCACCTTCAACGGCGAGATCTATAACTTTCAGGAGCTGCGCGCGGAGCTGGTTGCGGCGGGGCATCGCTTCCGCTCGCATACTGATACTGAAGTCATTGTCCATGGATATGAAGAGTGGGGCAATGAGGTCATGCGCAAGCTGCGTGGCATGTTTGCCTTCGCTATATGGGACCAGCGCCGGAGGCGCATGCTGCTGGCCACCGATCATCTTGGTAAAAAACCGCTTTTCTATTCGCAGGACGGCCGCAAATTTGTTTTTGCTTCAGAGATCAAGGCCATTCTGAAGGCCGGCGTTCCAGCGGAGCTGGACCCGGTTGCCATGCACGATTACCTGACGTACCTCTACTTTCCTTATCCATCCACCGCGTTCAAGCACGTCAGGAAGATGGCCCCCGGATCGGGTATGGAAATTGAGGTCACGCCTGACGGCGAGCTGCGTACCCGAGCCTGGAAATACTGGGACGCGGCCGAAACCGCGGGCTCCGATCTGCATCTCTCGGAAAGTGACATGATTGATCGCGCGCGCGAGCTCATGGAAGAAGCGGTGAAGCTCCGCCTGATGAGTGACGTGCCCCTGGGGCTGTTTCTTAGCGGCGGACTGGATTCGAGCGCAATCACGGCCTTCGCCGCCCGGCACAGTCCCGATCAGGTCAAGACCTTTACGATTGGGTTCGCCAACAGCAAATTTTATGACGAGATGCCCGCAGCCAACCTGGTGGCCCAGAAATTCGGCACGGAGCATCACATTCTTCAGGCCGATGAAGGCTGCGCTGAATCCATGACCAAAGTGGTGCGCCACTTTGACGAGCCTTTTGGCAATCCAACCGCGATCCTGGAATATGTGATCACCAAACTCATGCGTGAGCATGTGACGGTGGCCATTTCCGGCGATGGCGGTGATGAGTTGTTTGGCGGCTACGTCCGCTATGCGGGTGCGGCCCTGGCGCGCCGTTACCGCCGCCTCCCCCAGTTCATTACCAGAGGGCTGGTTTCACGCCTGTCCTCATTCATGCATGACGCAACCGATGGCCGCCACGGTTTTCGCCGCGCGCGCGAGTTTGCCCAGTCGGCCTGGCAGGCTGAAGAAGACATGTACATCAACTGGGTCGGCTATTTTTCTGAAGCAGAAAAGCGCGACCTCTATACTCCTGCCTTTGGCGCAGAGGTTGGAGGCCGCGATTCAGGAGATTTTCTCCGCCAGTTCTTTCGCCGGGGCGCACAACTGGAGCCGCTCAACCGCCTGGGTTATGTGGATTCTGCTTCGTTCCTGTGCTGCAATTGCCTTGAATATGCTGACCGGATGTCGATGGCGAACTCACTTGAAGTGCGCGCGCCTTTTACCGACTATCGTTTGCTGGAATTTGCCATGCAGGTGCCGGAACGGATGAAGGTGCGCAACATGACCACAAAGTGGATTACGCGCCAGGCACTCAAGAACACATTG
>WNFP01001716.1_pt1 | contig 17188 bp, 16 predicted proteins | sample 5400201 | NCBI WGS metagenome assembly WNFP01 (sample SAMN13153355, study PRJNA577476) | soil metagenome | isolation source: 115 cm saprolite under Madrone tree | place: USA:California | collected 2016-06-14 | reverse complement strand
ACCGCCGAACTGCGGGTCCGCTTCACGAAAATACAATGGGAACGATTACTGCCCAGGTCCAACTCACCGAAGCAGAGCTGAAGCTCCTCCAGACGCTCGTCTATCAGGAATGCGGCATGTTTTTCGACGAGCGCCGCTCTCACTTCCTGAAAGATCGTCTGCAGCGCCGTCTGAAGGCCTGCCAGCTCGACTCTTTCTATGCGTATTACCGCATGCTTACCAGCAGGGAAGGGCGCTCCGAACTGGCTCTCCTGCTCGAGAATCTAACCGTCAACGAAACAAGCTTCTTTCGCAATCGCCCGCAACTCGATCTCCTTCAAAAATCAGTTCTCGAGGAGATTCTCCGCCGCAAGCAGGAGCGCCGCGATTACACCCTCCGGGTCTGGAGCGCTGGTTGCTCCGCCGGCCAGGAGCCCTACACCGTCGCCATTTTGATCTGTGACGCGCTCGCTTATTACTACCTGCGGAATCCGCTCCCGTTCGAAATGCCTTCGCCGAAACCGCTCATTCCTCCGCCATGGAAAGTGGAAATCGTCGCCTCGGACATCAGCTACGCCAGCTTGCGCGTCGGCCAGGAAGGCCTTTACACCGAGCAGCAGATGGAACCTGTCGATTACACCTGCCGGCTCCGCTATTTCGAAAAGGCCGGTGACAAGTACAAGGTCAAGCCGCAATTGAAGGAACTCGTGCAGTTCGACTTTCACAATTTGAAGACGGAATTTTTGCCGCGCCGCAACGACATTATCCTCTGCCGCAACGTGATGATCTATTTCGACGAAGCCGAACAAAAGCGCTTGGTTGAAAAGTTTTGGCATTGCTTGAATCCCGCTGGATACCTCTTCGTTGGGCACGCTGAAAGTTTGTTCGGCCTGAGTCAGAAATTTCGCATGGTTCATGAAAACAACGGCACCGCTTACCAGCGCAACGAGGTCCATACGTGAGTCGTCCTCCCGAGGATCGCGGCGGCGAGTTGCGCGCTCTCTTCTTTGAGAGCGCCAACGAACTGCTTCAATCGCTCAACGAGGCTGGGCTCGAACTCGAGTCGCGCCCCGCTGACGAGGACGTGATCCGGCGTGTCCGTCGCGCCGTGCATACCTTGAAGGGCGATTCCGCGGCGTGCGGATTTCACAAACTGAGCGAACTCGCCCATGAACTCGAGGATGTACTCACCTCGCAGATTGCGCATGCTCGCGGCGCGGACTTCGCGGAGCTGGTCCTTACCGCCGCGGATAGTTTTGGCACCATGCTCACCGCTTATCAACGGAGGGCCGAGCCGCCCGCTGTGGAAGCGCTCCACGCCATGATTCGAAAATTGCTAAACGAGCCTGCTTCCCCGAAGGCTCCTGGCCCAGTGTTGCCTCAATTGCCCGCGCAATTTGTCTGGACGGAATACGAACAGCTGATGATTTCCGAAGCCGTGCATCGCGGAGAGACCGTTTACAACGTGGCCCTTCGCATCGATCCCAACAGCCTGATGCGCGCCGCCGCTTTCCAGCTCATTCGAAATGTTCTTCACGGCAGCGGTACCGTCATCGCCTTGCGTCCGGAAGACAATGTCGCCGCCGCAACCGTGGAAATTGTCGAAGCGGCCCTGGCAAGTTCCCAACCGGAAGAAAGGCTCCTCCAACGCTGCCGGATTCCTTCGATTGTTTCCGACGTGCGGCTCGAACGGGCCTCGACCGCGGAGACTCCGGACCATGAATTGCTCGGTGATTTGCTGGAGGCGCAGGCGGCGAAATCTATCGCCGGGGCCGCCGAAACCACGGAAAGCGGCGCAGCGGCCAATCCCAGTACTTCCGGTTCCGCGGCAACCGCTGTTGCCGAAAGCACGCTTCGCGTGGATGCCGCCCGCATCGATGCGGTCATGAACCTGGTCGGCGAATTGATCATCGGAAAGTCCATGCTCAATCGCACGCTCACGGAGTTCGACCAGAAGCACTCCCGTGATCCCCTTCGCGCGAAACTTGCCGACGCCATGGCATTTCAGGCGCGTATTCTCGATGAGCTCCACAAATGCGTTCTGAAAATCCGCATGGTCCCCGTCGAGCAACTTTTCCGTCGTTTCCCACGCGTCGTCCGCGACGTTGCCAAGCAGTGCGGCAAGGATGTGGCCCTGGAGCTTTCTGGCCAGAACACCGACCTCGATAAAAGCATCTTGGATGGTCTTTCCGAACCGCTAATGCATCTGGTCCGCAATGCTGTTGACCATGGGATCGAACCAGCCGGCGAGCGCCTCACTGCTGGCAAACCCGCACGCGGTACCGTCTATCTCAACGCCTATCACCAGGGCACTCAGGTCGTCATTGAAGTTCGTGACGACGGCCGTGGAATGGACCCTGCTCGTCTGCGGACGCAAGCCGTTGAAAAAGGAATCTTGAAACTCGAGGAGGCCCAGCGCCTGACCGATCAAGACACCCTTAATCTGATTTTCGAGTCGGGATTCAGCACTGCTGCTGAAGTCACGGAAGTTTCTGGCCGCGGAATCGGGATGGATGTCGTTCGAACCGTCCTCGACCGTCTCAAGGGAACCGTTCACGTCTCCTCGCAAAGAGGCCGCGGCACAACGATTCAACTTCGTGCCCCGCTCACCCTCGCCAGTATCCAGACCTTGCTGTTCCGAGTCGGCGGCCGCTTGTTCGCTGTTCCACTCTCTTCCGTTGTAGAAATCACGCGCATCACGGCCCCTGAGATTCACCGCATCGATCAGCGTGAGGTGCTGCGTCTTCGCGACCAGATTCTCACGCTCGTTCGTCTGGATCACCTTAGCCGCTTGCGCAGTATCGACACCCAGCCGGTTCGAAAGAAACATTTCGTCATTGTCATCGGCGCTGCCGAAAAGCGTTTTGGCCTCCTCGTGGATAGCTTAGTTGGAGAAGAAGAACTGGTGATCAAAGCGCTGCCTGCCGAAATCGTCTCAAGCGACTTGGTCAGCGGCGCTTCCATCCTCGGTGACGGAACGGTTGTCCTCATTCTCAATGTTCCTGCGGTCCTATCGCGCGCCTCTCGTGGCACCCCGCTTGGAGCGATCGCATGAGCGAACGTATCCGCGTTCTCGTAGTCGACGACTCCGCTCTCATGCGGAAACTGATCCCCGCGATCCTCGCGCGCGATTCTTCCATCGAAGTTGTTGGTACCGCCATGGACGGCGCTTTCGCATTGAAAAAAATTGAAGAGCTGAAGCCCGATGTGGTGACGCTTGATCTGGAGATGCCGCGGATGGACGGCATGGAAACGTTGCGCCTCATCATGCAGCGCGCCCCCTTGCCGGTCATTCTTTTCAGCACTCATTCGAAAGAGGGTGGTTACGCTACCTTCAAAGCTCTCGCCATCGGTGCCGTCGATTTTCTCGCAAAACCAAAAGACGCCGCCGCTGGCCGCCTCGAGGAGATCGCCGATCGGCTGATTGCAAAAATAAAAGTCGCCAAGCGCGCCGCTGGCCGCAAACTTCCGCCCGCCGTCATCGAAGAAGTCCCCGCGCCGAGAAAAGGGATTCGCGCTACGCTGCCTCCGCGCCGCGTCATCGCCATCGGAATTTCAACCGGCGGTCCAAACGCATTGCAATTTGTTTTGTCGCAAATCCCGGCGGATTTTCAATCCACGATTGTGATCGTGCAGCACATGCCGGAGGGTTTCACCGAAATGTTCGCGAAGCGCCTGGATGAATGCTGCGCTCTTGAAGTTCATGAGGCGCGGTCCGGCGATCTCCTTCTCGCCGGCCGCGTGCTCATCTGTCCGGGTAATCGCCACATGATGCTTCGCCGCATGCCCCGGGGCGATATGGTGGTCCTCTCCGATGCGCCTCCCGTCAATGGGCACCGTCCATCCGCGGACGTGCTCTTCCATTCCCTGGCGCAGGAGTTTGGGCTCACTGCCGTCGGAGTATTGATGACGGGCATGGGAGATGATGGCGCTGAGGGCTTGGGTGCGATCAAGGCGGCCGGCGGGATGACTATCGCGCAGAGCGAGGATACGTGCGTGGTCAGTGGCATGCCGCGAGCCGCAATCCTTAAAGGGTATGCCAACAAGATTATTCCGCTCGATGGACTCGGCGCGTACTTGGTGAGCAATTACGGCGCGGAACGTGGCGCTACCGACAAAGCCGAGAAGAACGAAAAGCTTGAAAAGAACGACAAGAACGACAAATTTGAAAAGACATCCGTTTCATCCCAGCGCTCGTGAAGGCGAGTGCCCGGATAAGGAGAAGGCTATGAAACAATTTGCCGCCCTGCTTCGAAAAGATAATCAGCCGGTTCGTTATCTCGTGGTGGACGATTCCGTCTTCGCGCGCAAGAATCTCATCAAAATGATCGAGATGTTTGGCGGCGAAGTGGCCGGCGAAGCCGGAGATGGCCTGACCGCCATCGCGGAATTCAACCGCATTACTCCGGACATCGTGCTCATGGACATCACCATGCCGCAGATGGAAGGGATTGAAGCCGTGGAGCGCATCGTGCGCCAGCATCCCGCCGCACGCATCGTCATGGTCTCTTCGGTGGGATACCAGGAGAATATCCTGGCAGCTCTCCAGAAGGGCGCCAAGCATTTCGTGCAGAAGCCCGTGAAGCCGGAAGTTTTGTACGAGATCCTCCGGTACGTGCTCAGCGACGATCCCAACGCCGTTGGCTCGCCCGTGGCGTTCGCAGGAGAACAACGCTCATGAGAATGGAATTGATCCAGCCCTTCATTAATGCCGCGGATGCGGTTTTCGCGGAGTCGTTGCAGGCGCCGACGAAAATTGTGGACCTGGAAATGGACCAAGAGGCGTATCGCCGCAAGGGGGTCGCGGCGCTCATCGCCATCAAGGGAGACATCGAAGGGCGCGTTATTCTCGATCTCTCTCCGGAAGTGGCCTTGAAGGTGGCCAGCCAGCTCGCGGGGACGGAAGTTGCGGCCAGCGAGCAGGTGGTGCGGGAGACGGTGTGCGAGATGGCAAACATGGTCATCGGCAATTCCGTGACGCTTCTGAACGATCAAGGATTTCACTTTAAAGTTTTCCCGCCGGAAATTCACATGGACGAAACCGGGCTGGCCGGCACCGCCGACACGGAAGCGCTGGTAATTTGTATCGAGACACCCTGCGGGAATATCTACCTGAACATTGCTATGCACTATTTGCATCGGCGTCGCCAGGAGCGCAACGCTGCTCCGGCGTTGAATTGAAAAGTGCCTTGACCGGTGTTCCGTGACCCGTGTCAGGTAACCTCCTCGAGCACGCCGCCGGTCGAACCGGCTGACGCGAGGGCTCTAGCCGGAATCCACGCCGCTGATATCCTCTGCCATAGCGATTTCATGCAAAATCTGCTTATGGGCCAGGCAAGCATCCGCACACGTTTGCACGCTTTCTTTCTCTTATCGTCGATTACGTGATAGTTTTTCTTACAGCGCTTCTTTCTTAAGATTAGGACTGGCGCGCTCGAATCTATCGGGGCGGGCTTGAATCGCCGCTTCCATCTTCAATTGCCCGCCGGATGACCTCCGGTCGCGGGACTAGCACAGGAGAGACACGAGAGATGAAGCGGGTTCATCTAGTTGTGCTGTGGCACATGCATCAGCCGCAGTACCGCGACCCCGAAACTGGGCGCTACGTCCTCCCGTGGACGCGCTTGCATGCCCTGAAAGATTACTGGGGCATGGTCGAGATGCTCCGCGAATTTCCCAACTTCCATGCCACCTTCAATGTCGTGCCATCGCTCGGCATGCAACTCGAGGAGTACGCCAGCGGTAATTTCATCGAGCCGTGGTTTTCCCTGGCATTCAAAAATGCGGAGGAATTAACACGCGAGGATAAGGCGGAAATCATCGCGCGGGCGTTTCAGGTGAACCACGAACGGCTGATGTCGCGCTGGCCCCGGTTCGTCGAGTTATTCGAATGGTCGCGTCCCGCCGGAGGCGCACAGGCGCTGGTCTCCTTCACGCTGCGCGACTGGCGCGACCTGCAACTCCTCTCGCAGTTGGCGTGGATGGAAGAGTCCTGGTTCGAGACCGATGAGGTCGTCAGCCGTCTTTCCACCAAAGGGAAGGACTACACCGAGAAAGACAAATCCGCGCTGCGGAAAAAACAGCTCGAATTCCTGGGACTGGTGCTCCCTGTTTATCGGGACGCGGCCCAGCGCGGCCAGATCGAGATCAGCACGACTCCGTTCTATCACCCGATCCTTCCGCTGATCTGCGATTCGGATATTGCTCGCGTGGCCAATCCGGCGACCCCTCTCCCGCGCCGCGCTTACCGGCGTCCGGAAGATGCGCGCGAGCAATTGCAGCTTGCCCGCGAATACCACGAAAGAGTTTTTGGCGTGAAGCCCTCCGGTCTGTGGCCTTCCGAAGGCTCGGTCTCGGACCAGGCGCTGACGATTGCCTCGGAAGAAGGATTCACGTGGTTCGGAACGGACGAGGGAGTCCTTGGCCGCACGCTGAACGTCGGATTTTTCCGCGACGGAAACGGTATTCCCGCTAATGCCGATCGTCTTTACAAACCCTGGCGAGTGCAACTGGGAGGAAATAGCATTGCAGGATTGTTTCGCGATCACCACTTGTCCGATCTTGTTGGTTTTGTCTATAGCCGCATGGACGCCAAAGCCGCAGCCGCCGATCTCCACAATCGAATGCGCCATCTCGGCGAATCCATGCAGGGCGATCAGCCGCTCACCATCTGTCTTTTCCTCGATGGGGAAAATGCCTGGGAATACTACCCGGGGAACGGACGCGCCTTCCTCCGTGAGTTTTACGGACGCATCCAGGGTGACCAGGATTTCCGTGCGCTGACCGCCACCGAGGCCATTGCCGCCGCCGGCGAAATTCCCGTCACCACCGGAATTTTTCCCGCGTCCTGGATCAACGCGAATTTCGACGTGTGGATCGGCCATGCCGAGGACGTCGCCGCGTGGGAATTATTGTGGGACGCGCGCGAAGCCTATGCTCGCGCATTCGAAGCGCGCAAGCAGGGAAGGGCGGACGCCCCGACCGAAACCGCACTTAAGGAAGCGCGCGATTCGCTGCTGGCTGCGGAGGGGAGCGACTGGTGCTGGTGGTTCGGCCCGGAACACAGCACCGCGAACGACGCGGAGTTTGACGCGCTCTTTCGAAAGCTCCTGACCGCCATCTACCTGGCACTCGGACAGGTAGCGCCCGAAGAATTGGCCAAGCCCATCAAGCGGAAACCGGAGCACGCCGTGCAGCTCGCTCCGACGGGCCGCCTGAAAATCAACATCGACGGACGGGATACGTCTTATTTCGAATGGCTGGGGGCGGGATTGTATTCACCAGAACGGCGCGGCGGGTCCATGCACGGACGAGTCTTCTACCTGCACGAAATGCGCTACGGATTCGAAGAAGAACGTTTCTGCGTGCGTATCGATCCATTCATCGAGGCGCTTGGAGAGCTGGAGGACCCGGAGTTTCGCATCACCATCGGTGGCGCGGAAGAAGTGACCCTCGTCGTGCATCTAGAGCGAGGCCACGTGCGAGGGTTCGCCGTCGAAAAGGGCCTCGTGTGCCTCCTGAATCCGAAACTCGTTGCGGAAGCGGCGTTTGAACGAGTTCTGGAAGTGGCCATCCACAAGGACCAGATCGACTTCAAAGGTCAAAGCAAGCTGCGGCTTGGCGTTGCGCTATGGCACGGAGGATTGCCGGTCGATGTTTTGCCCGCCGAGGGATTCCTGGACGTGAACCTCGGCGAAGAAAATTGGGCTTGGCCGCCGGAGTCGTAGGAGTGTTTCGCGCGAGAGTTAATGCTTTTCTTTCCGTTTTTCTCTCTTTGAATTTAGTTCCTTCCCTTTCTTACTCTCCGGGTCCTCTGTGCTCTCTGTGAACTCTGTGTTAATTCTTTTTCTGCCGGCCCAAAGCTTTCCCAAAGGATTTACTGATTGTTCCGAAATACCTTACTAAAACAATTTAACGGCGAGTTCCTGCGGATGATCGCCGACAGGAATCATCGTCAGCAGAAAATTTGTGCGCACCCGGATGACCGCCAGGTCGCCGGACCCCTGGCTCACCACCAGGAGCAAGTTTTCCGCGGGGTCGAAGCGCAACGCCGTTGGAGAATCGCCGGCGGGAACCGGAAAACCCTTTCCGGGATCGCGAACGATGCGGCGGTTATAAATATCGACAGGTGTGACGCGGCCCGCAGCCGTGTCCGAAACGTAGAGTAGGGTTGCGTCCTCGCTGAGGACGCCGCGAGTGGGCGCCGATCCGAGGACCATGTAGTCGCCCACCTCGTGAGTCGAAGTGTTGATGGCCTGGAGGCCATGGGCTTCCGGTGAAATTAGGTAGAGTTCGCCGCCATCCGGCTTGAGCAGCATGTCTGTGGGCGCACCGGCCAATTCGAGATTGGTGAGGAGAACGCCACGGCGAAGGTCCACGACGGAGAGACGGCGATCGGAACGGCTCAACACGAACGCCAGGGAACTGTCCGGCAGGACGGCGACGTCTGCAGGTTGAGCGACCACGGAAACGCTGCCTCGCAGCGCGAGAGTCGTTGCCTCATGAATGCCAAGAGACCCGTCGCGGCGGTTCACCACAAGGATGGACTTGCCGTCCGGGGTGGCGTGGGCGAGGACGGGTTCCCTCCCTGTTTGTGCGCGCGCGACGACGGCGCGCGACCGGGCGTCAATCGCGAGGAGCGTGTCGTTCCCCGATGCCGTCGTGTAGACGCGCTTGCCGTCCGGCGAAAAATCGAGCGCGTAGGGAAGCGGCCCCACGGCGATTCGCGCGGTGACCTGTCCGGTGAAGTGCCCGTCCAACGGATCGAAGCGCGGATCGAGAATCCACACATATCCACCAGTGCTGCTAACGCCGAACACCTCAGGGCGAGTCGGATGCTCGCGCATCCCGGAAAGTCCCGGCCCGACCGCAATGCGTGCCACGGCTTTGAGCTTCACGAGATCGACGACGGTGACGTTGCCATCGGCGGTGGTGACATACGCCGAGAGATGCAAGTCCGACCGAAGGAAGGATGGTCGATGCTCGCGGAGAAGCAGGACAATCCCGCCGATAGCCAGCGCGGCAAGTAAAAAGTAGACGCGGAAGTTCTTGGGCCGGTTCATATTATTCGTCTAGGCCTATATAGGACCACGATATATCGTGCCCTCTCCGAATCCCTTGTAGCGGCCGCCTGGATTTTAACCCATGGGGGCAAGATCGTTGTGCGGAATTGATTTCAATTTGAGAGCTGTTAACCCACTGCCCAAAATCTGCGTCTGCAACTTCGGCAGGATTCGCCCGGAGCAGGCCGCGGGAGTTAAACTCGTCGCGAACGAAGCAGGAGGTGGATGATCATGTCACGGATCGCTGGCGCTGCCCCGAGTCAGCAAGGACTGTTCCACGGTCTCTTCACGCGAATCATCTATGCGCTGACGAAACGCAAGGTGGGACGCGTGGTGATGCCGGTGAAGATCGCCGCGCATCACCTCAAGCTTCTTTGGGGCTACGGCCAGATGGAACAATCGCTTCTCTCCAGCCACCTGGTGGACGCGGCCCTGAAGGACCTGGCGCAATTGCGCGTGGCCACGCTCGTGGGCTGTCCCTTTTGAATTGACATCGGTTCTGCGGTCAGCAGAACGGACGGAGCCTCGGCAGAGAAGATCGCCGCACTGCCCGACTACCGCAACAGCGAACTGTTTTCGGAGACGGAGAAGCTGGTGCTGGAGTACGCCGACGGCATGACGCAGACTCCCGTCGAGGTTCAAGACGCGCTGTTTGCGAAACTGCGAGAGAAGTTCACCGACGTACAGCTCGTGGAACTCACGGCGACGCTGGCCTGGGAAAACTACCGGGCGCGGTTTGACCATGCCTTCAGCGTGGAAGCGGAGGGGTTTACCGAGGGCAGCTTCTGCGTCATGCCCGTGCGCGCAGAAGATCGGGGGTAGCATCATCTCGCGCGCGGCGAGGTGACTCAGGAAAAAAAGTGAAGAGTTGAAAGGTAACCAAAGCTGAGAAGAAAGAAGAAGCGACAATTTCGGGTTGGCGATGCCGCCCCGGGATTATCGCGGAGACGTCATAGAACCGTTCGCGCAGCCCGAGTGTCTAATATTGAACAGTTTGGGAAATGGGATAGTTCCAAAATGGAGTGGTCCCCCGGGAATTAGAGACGCTATGCCGAATGACGCGCACCAGAGAGCTGCTGAGTTCCACGAACTCGCCGCACACGCGCACCGTGCTGCCGCTGCGCACCACGGGAAGGAAGATCACCAGACCGGACACGAACATTCCAGACAAGCATTGGAACATGCCAATAAAGCTTTCCAGTGGTCGCAGGAAGCTCATCGCAAGTCCGAGAAGTCAACGGGGAAGCCATAAAGGTGTTGATTTCAGGGAAGGGCGGCAATTTGGTTCTTACGCAGAGAGCCGTGCCGGAGAGTTGGGCGGTGAAGTAAAGTGCAGCCGTCGGGAAACACGCGCATCACGATACGCATTGGTCAGGAGCGGAGCGACCTATGAAACGGACGAACCATATGTCTTCTCACCTTGGTGGTTTCAATTCAGGAGCCAGCCTGGGCGGCAAGGTCTCGAGCTATCGGGACAAACAAAACATCTACAAGCAAGGCGAGCCGGCCTACACGCTTTTCTACATTCAATCGGGTGGGGTGCGGCTCAGCGCCCGAACGAAACACCAACCATCAGCAGTTACCGCGATCCTAGGCGTGCATGATTTTTTTGGCGAGCTTTGCCTGGCAGGTTATCCCCTTCGCGTGTCTACGGCCGTCGCCTTGACCGCCAGCTCCATACGTACCATCAAAAAAGAAAAGATGCTCCAAATGCTTCGCAAGAAGAATAAGGTGTCAAATTCGCTGGTGTCCTATTTGCTGTCCAGCATCAAGAACTACCAGGATCACGTGGCGCACTTGCTCACTTCCTCTGCGGAACAACGGCTCGCGCGCGTCCTTCTGCGGCTGGCCCACATGAATGGAAAGGGGCCATCGGTTGTGGAGATTCCCATCCTAAGTCACCAGGTTCTGGCGGAGATGGTCGGCACCACGCGCCCGCGAGTTAATCTGTTCATGAATCGGTTCAGGAAGCAGGGATTCATTAACTACGATGGCGGATTAGAAGTGAACCAATCTTTGCGGGAAGTTCTCCGGGGTCGCTAGGTGCCTCTAACCTATTGAGTCCTAAGATGTTGTTGGTTTTCAGCGTCAGGCTAGGGGCGTTTTGCCAGCCGGTGCGTACTGTCTAATATTGAACAGTTAGCAGAATCTTGTTCCATGCTAATCTAGTGTACGGTGTCCGGCGTGGCTCGACGTGTATCTGTGAAGGCCCCTCGCTCTCCCAGAAGAGCGAATGCAAGAAGCCCTGCCTTTAATGTGGAATTATTTCTCGAGTCCGCCGGCCTGCGGAGAACCGTAAACAAATTTCGACGAAAAGAAACCGTCTTTGCGCAGGGCAATCCCGCGAAGGATGTCATGTACATTCAGGAAGGCGGTGTGAAACTTTCCGTGGTCAATGAGACCGGCAAAGAAGCCGTTGTGGCGATTCTTGGACCGGGCGATTTTTTTGGCGAAGGGTGCCTTGCGGGCCAATCCGTTTGCATGGCCACGGCCACCACCATTGCGCCTACCACCGTGCTCGTCATTGAGAAAAACGAGATGATTCGCGTCCTCCACGAGGAACACGAGTTCTCCGACCGCTTCATCGCTTATATGCTTGCGCGAAACGTGCGGGTCGAGGAGGACCTAATCGACCAGCTTTTCAACTCCAGCGAGAAACGGCTGGCGCGCACTCTGCTGCTGCTCGCGCGCTATGGCTCGCGAGGCCATCCTCAGAAGGTGCTTCCCAAAGTATCGCAAGAGATGCTTTCGGAGATGATTGGCACCACGCGGCCCCGGGTCAATTTTTTCATGAACAAATTCAGGAAACTGGGCTTCATCCAATACAACAAGGGCGAGATCCACATCGACAATTCCCTCTTGAGTGTCGTCCTGCACGACTAGATTAATTTCTGCGCGATACCGAAAGACTCTGACGGGCGCCCAGCACGCCGGTTTTGTGCGGCCCTGGCTCGAACCGCCGGTCGGGAATCAGTGTGGCTGAGGTGACGCGGAAGCTTTGCTGAGCGCCGGCCAAAGCTCGGTCGGTTGAAGCAACCTTAACCCAATGGAAAAGGAACGGTCCGGATGAGCTTTGCAATAGACGACGTGTGCGCGCGAATAGAGATTGCCGGGAACCGATCGAACGGAAACATCTTGATTGGGAGCCCAGGGGGCTTTCGTCAAAACGCGGGCGCCGTGGGAGCTGACGTTGATCGTGGAAGTAATCTCATGCGCGGCATTCTCAAGACTGTAGAGCTCGACCAACATCTTCTCGGGGATGCGGCTTTCGGACCGGACCGGAGGAAATACCTTTGCCATGGCTTGTTTTCTCCTTGTGACTCGCAAGGGGCCGTCGAGCGGTGCCGGCAACGGATTTGGTACCTGGGCTGGAGTCAGGTGCCACTGTAAGTCCGAAACGTGGACCAGGTGATGGGGCGCCCGCGGAAATTCAATCCGATGCAGTAGCGGTCGTCCATGAGTTTCTGGCAATAGACGACTTTTCCGCGGATGGTGGTTTCCTCTTTCAACGGAGTGACTTGTACTATTTCGCCGGTTTGCCAGGGGTGGCTCGTAACAACCCGAGCGCCGTTGACGCTGATGTTGTCCGTGTAGGTCACTTCCGATCCGTCGACGGGCTGACCCTGCGCTTGGGCGAGGTGCACAACCATCGCGATGGGGAGGCGTTTGTCCATGCGTCCGTTCAGTATGCTCTCTGAGGCCATGTGGCCTGGCCCTGCCAGGTGGCGGAACTCTGCGTCGCCGGGCTGCTGGGCACCGCTGACGATCAAGCTGATCCCACGTCCCGCTCAATCCTTTATTAGCATAGCGACGTTTCACTGCCAATCAGGTATAGACCCCAAAATGGGGTGCAGGAATACCCTAGTACTGTGCCAAGATCTGCGCCGAAAAAGGAGCAGGAAACGCGGCGCGTGAACCGGGAGTCAGGGTGGCAGGACGCCTCAAGGTGCTAAGCCCTCGTTCGCGCTCCACAGGGGGCTAACTCGGGGGCCGCTTGAGAAAGCCTTGGACGTCGAGCCAATCGCGAAACCGGTCGGTCCAGGTGCCTGCCGGCAGGGTGATCTTTCGCGTGCCGAATCCGTGCCCTCCCGCGGAATAAATGTGCAGTTCGGCGGGGATTCCCAGTTTCTTCCAGGCGGCGTATAAGCGGATGGAATTGTCGAGGGGCGTCACGACCTTGTCGTCATCGGCGTGGACAAGGAAGAGAGGTGGCGCGTCGACGGGAGCCGTGACATCGTCAGGTGTGCCGGGGTAGATGGGGGCGGCGAAATTGGGCCGGCTGTCCGCATCGTGGTGAAGCGCCGCGGCTGCGGCGACGTAGCCGCCGGCAGAGAAACCAAGGATCCCGATGCGGTCGCGCGCGATGCCCCACTCCGGGGCGTGCGAGCGGACGAGGCGTACCGCCTGCTGGCCGTCGGCGATCGCGAGCGGGATGACGGTCTTGCGGCGCTCCGCCATTTTGGCGGAATCGCTTGCGTCGCTGTCGCCGGTACGCATGACGCGATACTTGAGAATGAACGCAGCCACACCGATGGAATTTAGCCAGCGCGCGAGATCCGTCCCTTCATGACTGACCCAGAGTTCGCGAAAACCGCCGCCGGGACAAATGATCACCGCCGTGCCGGTGGCCAAAGAGGGGTCCGGGAAATATGCCGTAAGCGTCGGATGCGTCACGTTCGTGATGGGGTGTGATGCGTCCTGCGGCACGCCTTCTTCGTAGTTCCAGCTCTCCGAGCCAGGTGCAGCGCCGGGCCAGAGCGGAATCACCTTTGGTTCCGATGCAAATGCCGGCACGGCCAGCAGCATGAGGAAAAAGAGTCTTCGAATCATAGTGGGCCGGAGTCTAGCACGCGCGGCATTCGAAGAGGAATGCACGGAAAATTCGAGGAAGGGAATTGCGGCGTGAGCGCCACGCAATTGAGGCAGGGCTCAAACAGAGCTTGCCGCGTAACGGTTTCCCTCACCTGCATCGCGCGGATAACCACTCCGCGCGCGAAAAGCGGCGCAACATTGTCGAGGGATTTCAAACGCGCATGCGGAAGCGGCCAGGTGCCCATGTAGCTGACGTGGGCGTAGACGCCAGTGTGGACGGTGTAGAGCAAATACCAGCCTGAGGCGACACTACGCTCCCTGAAATCCATTGATGAGATAGGTTCTAGTGTAGAAGTGGAGGGTGGTGTAGAATCCGCGCGCGGGATGCGGAAATTGGGGGAGTTTGCAACTCGTTGTACACCCCAGCGGAGAAACGGCATCCCGACCCTGTGCGCCGGCCTCTCCAATGACAGAGTCACTTCGATTCCGAATGTTTCCAAGGAAGCAGCTGGATATCCGATGGCCGGATCTTGCGCACGCGGCGCTCTACTGCGCCTTTCCCAGAAGTATTCGTGCTAAGGAAGCGGAACTCGAAGGAATGTTTGCGTCTCCTTTCCCGGTGCTTTCGGCGTTTACGGTCCGGACGGGATTCGATCTTTGTCTTGGGGCGCTTGGGTTGCCGGCAGGCAGTGAGATTCTGATGTCGGCGCTGACGATCAAAGAGATGGTGAATATCGCCAAGCATCGCGGACTCGTCCCGGTTCCGCTGGACATCGAAAGCGGGACACTGGCTCCCGAGATCGCCACAATCGAAAACGCGATTACGGAACGGACGCGGGCAATTGTGATTGCGCACCTCTTCGGCACGCGCATGCCGATGGGACCGGTGATCGAGCTGGCGAAAAAGCACGGAATCCTGGTCCTCGAGGATTGCGCGCAGGCGTTTACCGGGCAGGACTACACCGGACATCCGGAGACGGACGTGGCGATGTTCAGCTTCGGTTCGATCAAGACGATGACGGCGCTGGGAGGGGCCCTGCTGCGCGTAAAAGATCCGGACCTTCTGCGGAAGATGCGCGTCATCCAGCGGACGCATCCGGCTCAGACGCGGAAAGAGTTTGCGAAAATAGTTTTCACGCACGCGATCCTCAAGCTATTTACTTTGCCGTTGCTGTTCGGCCTGTTCTACCGCGGGTGCGCGCTTTTGGGGGCGGATTTTGAGGAAGTGATCGCTAAGGTTCGGGGATTGGATGAGGAAGATTGGCTGAAGGAAATCCAGTGGCAATGCTCGTATCCGCTCTTGGCGCTGCTGGCGCACCGGCTGCGGACGTTCAACCCCGCCCGGCTGAATGAACGAATCCGCGTGGCAGAGGAATTTGCGAAGTCGCTGCCGCGTGAGATTGTATATCCCGGAAATCGAGCGGCGTTTCACAGCTTTTGGGTCTTCCCGATTCTGGTTGAGTCACGGGAACGATTCATGGCGGAACTTCACGGGCGCGGATTCGATGGAACCGCGTCTGGGTCCGCGCTCTCCGTGATCGATCCGCCGGCGGGACGGGAGAATTTGGAGCCTTCAAAAACGCGAGAAGCTTATCGGAAATTACTTTACCTGCCGGTGTATCCAAAAGTTCCGGGCCGGGAACGCAAGCGGCTAAGCAACACGATTGCAGAGATTTTCGAGCGGTCCCCCCATTTGCATATTACCGACGCGCGACGAGTTTATGCGGCGGTAGCGCGCACCATTGAAACGCCGAGAAGCGTTGCGGACATTCGAAACGCCTTGCAGCGCGCGCAACGCGAGAATGTACTTATCTGCATGATGGGAACCGGGCATAACCTGGGCGGCCACGCCTTTGTGAATGACGCGATGGTTCTGGACATGAGGCAATTCAGCCGCGTGTGCCACGTGGATAAGGAACGGAAGCGCATAAAGGTAGAAAGCGGGATTATTTGGGACAAGATTCAAAACGCGATCAATCCCTTGGGCCTTGCGTTGAAGGCCATGCAATCGGACAACATTTTTACGGTGGCGGGATCGCTGGCGGCGAATGCGCATGGCCGCGACACGCGCTTCCCGACAATTGTGGAAAGCGTGCTGGGCTTCCGGATCATGCTGGCGGACGGATCGGTGAAGTCCGTGAGCAGAAATGAGAATCCCGAGCTCTTCAGGAATGTCATCGGCGGATACGGATTGTTCGGAATCATCCTCGATGTGGATCTTGCGCTGGTGGACGATTGCGTCTACGAGCAGAGCTCCGCGGTCATTCCCTTGGGGGCGCTGGGGGAATATTTCGAGAAAGAGGTCCGGGCGAATCCCGCCGCAGAACTATTTTTGGCGCGGCCCTCAATCTCGCCGCGTTGTTTTCTGGACGACACCATCGTAACGGTGTGGAAAAGGACAGACAGAGTCCGCCAGGGGTTGTTCCGGCTAGACCACGAGCGAAATGTAGAGCGCGACCGGTTCCTGTTTGGGTTGTCGCGGAAATACAAATGGGGGAAGACGCTGCGGTGGGAGGCGGAGAAATATATCGCCGGGAACGGAGCGAAAAGGACGCTGGTGTCGAGGAACAACGCCATGCGGCCGCCCGTATCGGCGATAAAGATGCTGGAACACAACTCTAAGAAAGACACAGACGCGATACAGGAGTTCTTTGTCCCGATTCCACGGTTCATGACCTTTATGGAAGACATGCGGCGCATCCTACAAGAAGAGGAGACTAATCTCCTTGGCGTGACGTTGAGGTATGTGAAAGCCAACAACGAAACGGCACTTTCATATGCGCCGAAAGAAGATGCATTCGCGGTGATCCTTTACTACAACGAAATATGCTCGGCCGATGGCCGGGCGAAGGCCAATGCACTGATCGACCGGCTGTCGCACCTCGCTGTGAATTGCGGCGGAACGTTTTATCTGACGTATGCGCGGGAGTTAGATATGGATTGCTTGAGAAAAGCGTACGGCGAGATCGATGCCTTTTTCCAAATGAAGCATTCCGTTGATCCCGAGAATCGCTTTACGAGCAGATTTTTTGAGTTGCATGGCAAGATGGCACTGGCGAGGAAGGCCGCAAGCGGCGGCTAACTACAGTTGCGGAGTTGTGACCTGATCCTTCCATTCCACCGCTTGGCGGATACAAGAGGGCCCTTAGCAAGAATGGGCGCCGTCGTTTGCCACGCTCACCACTGGAAGGGTCATCCTAGTGTCCTGTAACAGTGGTTCGTGACATAAGTTGTGCGGCCTGGGCATCTGCCGTGCGCTGGGCGAAGCGGGCGATGCTGGCCAAGATTTCGTCGGCGCTTTTGGTCCACACAAAGGGCTTTGGACCGGCATTGTG
>WNFP01006026.1_pt1 | contig 17196 bp, 14 predicted proteins | sample 5400201 | NCBI WGS metagenome assembly WNFP01 (sample SAMN13153355, study PRJNA577476) | soil metagenome | isolation source: 115 cm saprolite under Madrone tree | place: USA:California | collected 2016-06-14 | reverse complement strand
GGGTGTCTATTCCTTGTTGACTCAAAATGAGATTCCAGAGTACCTTTCAAGTTCTTCCCCCGTTGTCTCACTTCGTCTCAATGAAGACGCATCGAAAGCTCGGAGATACTCGCCTTCAGGCGCCGGCGCACCCCTCCGACCTTGCGCAACAGGTGCTTGATATCTGCGCGGAGCTCCCGCTCCTGACCGGCGACCCAGCGTTCGTTCGAGGCTATGTTGCTGACACCGTTCGTACCATCTTCGAATTGGATGTGGTGGGCATGCTGGTACGCGATGGCGCGACCTTTCTTTTAGACGCAGTGTCCGGTCCACCAGAGCAACGGATCGCAAACTCCGCGTTAATATCGCGAGCAAGGTCATTTGCCGTTCAGGCGATTGAAAGGGGCGAAATTGTGCCTTTTCGCCTGGCGGGCAAGCCAGGGAATGGGAAGATTCATCATGGAGTGGTACAGCCGCTGGTGACTGCTCATGCTGCCGCGGCGCTCGTCGCTCTGCGTACAGCGGAGTTTTCCGCAGACGAAATCTCGGCCTTGCGAACGATTGGCAATGTCGCGCGAATGGCGCTGGAGAATCGCGAGTTGGAAAGCTTTTCGTCCGCGCAACGGCAGCACCTGGACCAGCTATTGGAAATCTCGACAGAACTGGCGTCCACCTCCAGGCTGGACTCTTTTCTTCAGAAGTTCGTGGTGCGCGCCGCGGATTTCCTCGGTTTTGACCGCGCATTTGTCGCGGTAGCCGACGGCGCCGAGTGCCGGATTCATTGGGGATCGATTAATGGCGTAGCCAACCACGTGGATATTGATCTTGCCGGCTACGCCACGACGCAGCGCATCTTTGAGACGAAGGAGCCCTACGTCACAGAAGACGTAAGCGAGATGCCCTCAACTGAAAAGGGCGAGCGTCTGCGCTCAGATTATGGAATCAAGCAATACCTGGGCGTGCCGTTGCTTACGGGCGATGGCCGTGTGCTCGGTATTCTTGGCCTTCTCGACAACAAAACTGAAGGCGGCATCAGCGAGGAGCACATTCACCGTGCGAAAGCTCTGGGCGCGGAGGTTGCGGTGGCCGTGGAAGCCACGCAAAACCTGCATCTTTCTGAACAGCATCGCAAGCGTGCGGAAGATCTAATGGAGATGGCGCTGGACCTGGGTTCCGCACTGCGCTTGCCCGATTTTGTAAGGAATTTTACGGGACGCGTCGCCGGCACCATGCAGGCACGCTGCGCTGTGCTGGCGCTGGCGCAAGGCAACAGACTTGAATGCGTGGGATTCCACGGTCTCAAGCCGGAGAAAGACGCGCAGCGCAAACTGAATGCCGCCTTGACCGAGTATGCGGAACGGCATCCCGGTCTGAAGATTACAGGAAGCGGCATGCAATCGCTCGACGAAGAAGCCGCAGACACGCTCGCTCACGATAATCTGACTCTGGTCCGCCTGGAAGGCGCCGAAGGCGACCTGCTTGGCATTCTCGCGCTGGGCGACATCAAAAAAGATCTGCTGCCGGGTGATATCAATCTGCTGCAAGCCTTGATCGGACATGCGTCCGTTGCTCTGGAAAACTCGCGGCTGTTCACGCGGATCACGCAATCCAGCCGGCAATGGGCGGAGATCTTCGATTCCATCTCGGATTACATCGTGGTCCATGACGACCACCACCGCGTTCTGCGGGTAAACCGCTCGCTGGCGGACTTCATCGGCGTGCGGCCGGCCGAGCTGATTGGTTTATCGATGCGCGCGCTGATCTCGATTACTTCAGACAGCGTGCAACCATGCCCGTTCTGCCGCGGCGGTGACGATCCTGATGAATATTTGCATCCGGTGCTGGAGCGCACATATCTGGTGTCTACGTCGCGCATACACGGCGCGCTCAATGAAGGCCTGCAGACGGTACACGTGCTCAAGGACATCACCGACCGTCGCGAAGCCGAGCGCCGCTACCGTGAATTATTTGACAACGTGCAGGAAGGTGTCTTTTTCGCCTCGCACGAAGGCCGCTTCATCGAGGTCAACGATGCCTTGGTGCGTATGCTGGGCTACCAGTCGCGGGAAGACGTTCTCAAGCTCGATCTGGGCGCGCAGGTGTATCTCTCGCCCGAGCAGCGCGACGAGATAACCCGGCATTTACAGGAGTATGGCGCCGTCCGCAATTTTGAGGTCACGCTATGTCGCCGTGATGGCAGCCTGATTCACGCGCTGGAAAACGCGTTTGTCGTGCGCGATCCGCAGGGCAGGGTCCTGCAATACCGGGGCGTGTTCCTGGACATCACGGAGGTCAAAAACTTCCAGGCGCAATTGCAGCGCGAGCGCGACTTCACCAGCAAGATCCTGAACAACACACAGACCATGATTATGGTCGCAGATACAGCCGGTCTGATCAGCTATGCCAACCGCCGCTGCTACGAAGCCGGCGGATTTGACCAGCAGGCCCTGGTCGGGCACCGGCTCGATAGCATTGTCACGGCGTCCCACACCAAAGAATTTCACCAGGGGTTTGAGTCCAGTTTGCAGGGAATGCAGGTGGACAATCTTGAAATCATGATCGTGCGGGGCAATGGCTCGCACGGAAAATTCTCCATCAACCTCAGCCCCATGCGCGATGAAGGCAGTGACGTGACCAGCGTCGTGGTCCTGATGACTGACATCACCGACGCCGCTATGATCCAGGCCAAACTGATGCACACAGAAAAGATGGCTGCCGTGGGCCAGCTCGTCTCCGGCGTGGCGCACGAGGTAAACAATCCTCTCACCGCGATCATGGGATTCTCTGACCTGCTGATGGAAAATCCGGAGATTCCCGAGAGCGCGCGCAAAGACTTGCAGGTAATCCTGGAGGAGGCGCAGCGGACAAAGGAAATCGTGCAGAACCTTCTGAGCTTTGCGCGGCGCCGTCCGCCGCAGCGCCAACCGCTGCAAATCAATAACCTGCTCCATAAGACAATTGCTCTTCGCTCCTACGATTTTGCCAATCACGCAATCGAAGTTGTCGAAAACTTCGATGAGACGCTGCCCGAGCTCATTGGCGATTCACACCAGCTGCAGCAGGTTTTTCTGAACATTCTCAATAATGCCTACGATGCCGTTCGTGTTACCGGACGGCCAGGCCGCATCGTGCTCCAGACGCTGCACGACGGAGCGTGGATAGAGGTCGTCTTCCGCGATAATGGCGACGGGATCAAGCACCCTGAACGCATCTTTGATCCCTTCTTCACGACCAAACAAGTAGGTGAAGGGACTGGATTGGGATTGAGTATTTGCTACGGTATCGTCCGCGAGCATGAAGGCGAGATTCTCTGTGCCAATAACCAAGACAGCTCTGGGGCCACGTTCAGCGTGCGACTGCCAGTGGTCACCAGGGCGGAGATGACATTGGCCGCCGGATCCGGAGCAAAACGATAATGAACGCCGCTGCGGTACAGGGTTTGCCGCTGCTTTTGATTGAAGACGAGCGCTCGGTCATGGATTTTATTCGTATCGCACTCGAGCGGAACGGCTATTCGTGCGCGACCGCTTCTTCCGGAGTCGAAGGGCTCAAGCTGCTGCAGTCGGGCGAATTCGGTGGCATCATCTCTGACATGCGCACACCAGGCGGAGTGAGCGGGGCCGATGTTTATACCTGGATTGTCGCCAACAAGCCGGACCTGAAGGAGAAAATGCTCTTTATTACCGGCGACCTGGTGAATGAAGAAACGATGAAGGCACTCACGGATACGGGCGTACCTTACATCGAAAAACCGTTCCGCGTGCAACAGCTCGTGTTGACGGTGGAAAAGATTTTTGGCAAAGCGAAATGACTGACGATCTCAAAGTACGTTTCCTGATTGTGGATGATCACCAGAGCATCCGCAAGCTGTGCATGACCGTGGGGGCTTCCCTCGGTTTTCACTGCATGGAAGCGGAGAGCGGGCAGGCCGCGCTGGCTTATCTTGAGACCGACTCGCCCGACATCATACTCGCCGACCTCATGATGCCCAACATGACCGGCCTGGAATTCTTGCCGCGTGTAAAACAGATCCTGCCGCGTACAGAGATTGCCATCATGACCGGGCACGGTTCCATTGAAACGGCAGTGCAGGCCATGCGACTCGGCGCCTACGATTACATCACCAAGCCGTTCCGCATTGAAGAACTCAAGCTGCTGCTCCAGCGCATGGAAGAAAAAGTAAAGCTGGTGGCGGAGAACCAGTTCCTTCGCGATCGCGTGAGCACGGAAATGGAACTGAATGGGATCGTAGGCTCGTCATCCAAGATACAGGATGTGCTGCGCATGGTGGCGCGGCTCAAAGACACGCGCACTCCAGTCTTGATTACCGGCGAGAGCGGCACAGGCAAGGAATTGGTCGCGCGCGCCATCCATTACCGCGGATCATTCGCCAAGCGCCCGTTTGTGGCCGTGGATTGCGGCTCGCTCGTTCCTACGCTGATTGAGAGCGAACTCTTCGGCTACGAGAAAGGCGCGTTCACGGGCGCCAACCGCTCGAAAGAGGGCCTGTTCCAATCGGCCAGCGGCGGCGCTATTTTTCTCGACGAGATCGGCGAGCTTCCTCAGGAGATGCAGGCCAAGCTGCTGCGAGTGTTGCAGGAGAAAGAAGTGCGGCCCGTGGGCAGTAACCAGAAAATCAAAGTGGATGTTCGCGTGATAGCGGCGACCAATCGCGATCTCGAGTCGGCATACAAGGAAGGGAACTTCCGCAAAGATCTTTATTTCCGTCTCAATGTGGTCACGCTGCATCTTCCGGCGCTGCGGGAGAGGAAGTCCGACATTCCTACTTTGGTCCATTACTTCCTGGACAAGTTTGCTCCCGGCAAGATGACCTCGATATCCACCGAGGCCATGAAATGCATGCTCGAATATGAGTGGCCGGGAAACGTCCGCGAGTTGGAGAATTCCATCGAGCGTGCGGTAGCGCTGGGCAGCCAGGAGGAGATTGGCATACAGGACCTCCCGCCCGCGGTCCGTTCCGGCGCGGACACGACCGCCATCTCGGCCGGCTCGAGACCGGCGGCGGTGAAATCCTCGATCACCGATACTGACCTGGAAGCGCTGGAGCGAGTGACAATTGAGCGCGTTTTCCAGCAAGTGAACGGGGACAAAGCGCTTGCCCGCAAGATGCTCGGAATCAGCCGGGCAACCCTCTATCGCAAACTAAAGCGGTACAACATTGGCATGGGAAGAGACGCTTCAGCAGCGGGTTAGTCCAGAATTGGCGCGAACCCATGAGACCACGTTTCATCCTGAGACAAGACTCATTTTCAGGTTCTCTAAGAATTCAGTCAGGCTATTGATAACAAACATCTTAAACACTCCTCAACTTTGGCTGCTCCGTTGCTTCTATTTAACTGAGCCAATCCCTCAGTCGTGCTTTTGTCGACCAGGGCAGAGTTTGGCTGCTGAGGAAATCAGTGTCAAAGCAGGCGACAGTAGCGATGTCCAATGGGTCGGATTCCTCCGTCGCGAAGCTGGCGGAATTCTTTCCAGAGGCCGTTCCGGTGCGCATTCCGGTGCAAGTCGCCCGGGTTGGCGACGGAACCGCTCGGGAGAGCGCGATTATTGAATTCGGCACACCGGGAGCAGTGTTGTTCGCTTCCGATCTGCCGCTGGATTTTGGCGACCGCCTGCGTCTTGAGAATTCCGATGGCTCGCTGGACACGGAAGCTGAGATCGTGGCCATGCAATTTCATCAAGGCAAGACGGCTGTAGCGGCGCGCTTTCTAGGCCGCGTGACGAATTGGATCATCAAGGCATGACATCGGCTGCCCTCAACTTAGATCAGATCGCCACATTCTGGCGCACGGCGCGGCGGCTCTATGTGATTTACGCCGAGCTGGACCGCGCTTTTGAGATCGGGCTCTCGCCTTTTCAGGACCTGGAGCACCCTTCCAACCGTTCTGACCCGGAAGTCATTGAACGTGTGAGGAACTGGTTTGACCAGATGGACTCTCGCGTACAGGTCTGGCAAGTGCGCCAGTTGCTGCAGAGTACCAACCTTCAGACGGAGGAGAACCTTCGCGATCTGATCAGCCGCTACATGGGCAAGGCGGAGAGGACGGAGATTGATCGCGACAAAGTTGATTTCCTGCTGGTGCAATATTTCGCGCACTGCGCTCCGCACGGAACCTACGAACAGAAGATTACGCTGGAGGAAGTGGCCCGCGTACTTGAGCCCGTTGTGGGGCCGCCGCCTGCCCGCTTTCCGGAAGCCGTATCGGACCTCGATGTGCGCCTCGACAGGCTCAATGAATGTGTCAGTCTTGAAGACTTGCAGAACTCCGGCGCGTTGGTGGAAGTTCGCGAGTTAAAGCTGGCCGCCGACCAGCGCTATTTTGAGCCGGCCATTATGATCGCTTTTACACGCTTCAATTTTCTGGCGCGCAGGGCTTTTTTCCGGGCAATGCATCTGGACCTCCATGCGATTCGCGAATTGGTGAATCAGCTTGAAGGCGTGAATCGTACGGTTGTGGACTGCAGCGAAGCCGGCTTGAGTGATCGCGAATCACTGGAGCATATATGTCATGTGATCCATCAGTGGAAGACCCCGTTTCGCGCGCCATATTCCAGCGGTTCGTCATTCCTGCAATTAGTCCAACTGAGACACGCGTTGGAGCGGGCTTTGAAAGATGCAGCAGCCGAACCTGTTGGGGAGCCGGCGCCAAAGGAGGTCCGCGCTACGCATCCTCCGACTCCAGTGGCCAAGCCGTTTGCGCGTAGCGTGACGCCTCAACCCGTAGTTTCTCCTGCGGCGAAGCCTCCGAAGCCCATTTCGCCGTCCCTGCCAACGCCGCTGCCCAAGCCAGCAGCGCGCCGGGAAATGGCCAAACCTCGTTTGGAAGAATTCGCCGTCCATGCCGCTCCCAAAGATCACGAAACCGCTGAGATTGTGCCTCCGATAGCGAACGTACCGTCAAGTGAACCCGCTCCGCTGGCGGCAACACCGGTAGATGACACCATCAGCGCGAAAGCGGAGGAAGACGACTATCTGCAGCGCTGCATTGCTGACATTACACGGCAAGTGCAAGCCGCGCCGCCTAAAAGCACGCCAAGCGCTACGCAAATCGAGCTTATGGGGAGCAAGCTTCTCATTGCAACGTGGGAGGCGGAGGCATTCAACGACAACGGCAATTATCCGCTGGCCAGTGTGCTGAGAAGCACTGTGGCTGCACGCACCATCTTGCAGGTCAGTATTGCGCGCCACAAGAAAGACGAATCGGTGGACCTGGTCGCTGCAATCCAGATTGCGCACGAACAGATGGAGGCAGTCAGTCCATTCATTGCCGCCGCCAAGGAGGCCAATAACGTTGACGCGGCCGTGAACCTGGCTGCTACCACCAAGCGCATGCTTGCTTTGATCAAACAAGCTGAAGTGCTTCAACATCCCGAACCCTAGGGGCAAGAACCTGTGCATGATTCTCAAGCAGTACTTCTGATTGCTGATGACGCCGCTTTCTCTCGCGACCTGGTTGGCGGTCCGGTCCGGCCCGGCCGTCTCGCGCCTTTGCTGAGGCTGGTGGATGCCAGCACCCATCCGGTGTTGTGCATCTTGCGGAGCGCCAGCGAGACACAGGCTGCGAAAGCGGAACATCCGCGACTCCTGGTCATGCAAGAGCACGAGAACTGGCTGGAGTCCGTGCTTCTTCTGGCTACGGAGTGCCTGAAGCGAGTGGAACTCACGGTGCGGCTGCGGCACGCCGAGAAAACCCTGCAGATAACCAACCGCACTGCCGCGCTTGGCCGCTATATGCTCGACAACCGGCATGATTTCAGCAATCTGCTGACCTCGGTCCTGGGAAATTCCGAATTACTGCTCGACGAGACTGGCGACCTTCCCGAACTGGCCCGAGACCAGATCCAAACCATCCATGCCACTGCCCTTCAAATCCACGAGATCATGCAGCGCTTCAGTTCGCTCGCCATCGAGGTGCAAGTAGCTGAGAAAGAATCTCAGGATGAGACGCACCGGCTGTCTCACTTCACCGCGAGCTCCACCTAAGTCCCGGCTGCTAATCCAAGTAAGCATCTGATTACAAACAGCTTACTGTCTATCTCAGATGAGCCAAATCGACCTTCAGACTTGGTTGCGCAATTGCATTACTTCTCTCGATATATCCATGGGTGGGGTTTGCCTGTTTGAAGAAGATACTCATCGTCGACGATTCGCCTGCTGAAGTCAGGCTGATGCAGTCCGTTTTGGACCAGGCGGGATATCCCTCCGTGGCAGTGAACGACCCAATGCGCCTGGAGCAAATGATTGATGTCGAGCGGCCGATATTAATTCTGATGGACGTAGTCATGCCGCAGAGAAACGGTTTCCAGGCTTGCCGTGAACTGAAAGGGAACGCCGAGTACTCGCGGATCCCCGTGATTCTGGTGAGTTCCAAGAACACCGATAGCGATAAATTCTGGGCCAAGCAGCAGGGTGCCGACGGATACGTAGTCAAGCCGTTCACGACCGAAGAACTGGTCGGGACGGTGCAGAAATTGTTAGGTTGAAATTCAGAAATGCCGGAAGAGTCACAACTCGAACCCGTAACGGCGGAAGCCGAGCAGCAGGAGCTGCTGCCGCAGTCGCCGGAGCGGCAGTACTGCATCTTCCGCGCCGGACGCGAGAGATTTTGCTTCTCCGTGCTCGACGTGGAAGAAGTTGTGGAGTGGCCGCGCTTGACGCGCGTGCCGCTGTCCCCCGCGTTTCTGATGGGCGTATTCAACCTGCGTGGTGCGATTGTTCCGGTGGTGGACATTGCATTTACAGAAGGGCGCAGGCCAGACCTGTTGCCCCGGCACATTGTGGTGGCTTCGCTTAAGGGGGAAGCCGACCGCGATGATCTAAGGATTGGCATTGCGGCAGACGAGGTGATTGGAACTTGCACCACCTCTGAGCCGCTGCTGGTGGAAGAAGCGCCGCGCGACGTTCCGCATTGCTGCGGAATGTTGCGGCATGAAGAACGTCTGGCGCTGGCATTGAATTTAAAGAAGTTGACTGAGGCGTTTCCCGTCCCAGTCATTTGACGGTTTGGTTTGGAGGAGTTATGAAAGGTCGGTTGAGCCGCGCTTTGTGGCTGTTGGTTGCGTTTGATGTGTTGGCGTTCTTTGGTGTGTTCGTGCTCGCCTTTTACGGCGGACAGCGCGCGCACACGGCAGCCAGCGTCATTGATTTCAGTGGCTTGAACATTCTTGTGTTCGCAGGCTTCATCGTTTGCCTCGCGGCCAGCCTGGTCACGTGGATCGCCATTGCGAACCGCGTCGTTGCGCCGGTAAAGCAACTGGCGGCGTTCTCCGAGAAGCTTTCGCACGGTGACTTCCGTGCCAAAGCCGAGATGGACGCCACCGATGACTTTGGCTTCATCGCGCAGAACCTGAATCGCGCCGCTGAAAGCTCCTCTCGCGCCATGTTCAATCAGGAAGCGCAGGAAGCCCTGCAGAAGAGCGTGACCGAGTTCCTGACCATCGTGAGCCAGATTGCCCGCGGTGATTTGACCCTTCGCGGACGCGTGACCAATGACGCGCTGGGCAACGTGGTGGACTCCGTCAACTACATGCTCGATAACTTCTGCAAAGTGCTGGAGCGCGTGCGCAAGGCCGCTATTGACGTCCAATCGAGCGCGAATGAAATTCTGATCGCGTCTGAAGAAATGTCTTCCGGCGCCATCCAGCAGGACCAGGAAATTACAAATACCTCGTCCGCCGTCGAAGAACTGACGGTCTCGATGAAGCAGGTGTCGAACAACGCTGAAGCCAGCGCTGAAGCCGCGCGCCGTGCGCTCGATGCCGCCGAGCAGGGCAACCGCTCTGTGCGCGACACGCTGGAAGGCATGCAGCGCATTCGTTCGTCGGTGCAGGCGACAGCGAAACGCATCAAGGCTCTGGGAGACCGGTCGCTCGAAATTTCAGAAATCGTCAACGTCATCAACGACATCACCGAACAAACCAACCTGCTGGCATTGAACGCAGCCATCGAAGCGGCGCGGGCCGGAGAAGCCGGCCGCGGATTTGCCGTGGTCGCAGACGAAGTCCGCAAACTCGCCGAACACTCACGCAACGCCACCAAAGACATTGCCGCGTTGATCAAAGCCATCCAGGCCGAGACGAATGACGCGGTCGTGGTCATGGAAGAAGGCACCAAGGAAGTGGAAATCGGCGCCCGCCTGGCCGATCAGGCCGGCAAAGCGCTGGACGCAATCTCCACTGTCGTGCGCCAGTCCGCCGAGTTGGTGCAGGAAATCTCATTGGCTTCCAAGCAACAGGTACGCGGAACGGAAGGTGTTGCCAACGCCATGCAGATCATCTCCAACATCACGCGCCAGACCTCGCAGGGTGCGCGGCAAACGTCGCGGACCGTCGAGCAGCTGGTGCACATGTCCGAACAACTGAACGAGGCGCTCTCGCAATTCCGCGTCTCCACCGGATCTTCGAGCGAGCCGCGGCCGGAATTGGTGGCTGCCGCCGCTGCTCGCCGCTAGGGACCGCTGACAGGGACTGAAACTCGTGATCGTAAGCGAACATGAATTGAGTGAGATTCGCGGCCTGATTGAAAAACGCTCGGGCATACTCTTCGACTCGTCGCGCGAACGTTTTTTTTCCAGCCGCGTGCGCGAGCATCTTGAGGCGCGCAAGCTGGCGCACGGCACCGACCTGCTGCGCCTGATCAAGAATTCCAACGTGGAGTACGACACGTTGCTGCAGCGGCTTCTGACGCAGGAAACATCGTTCTTCCGCTATCCGGCTGTGTTTGAGGCACTGGAGAAAAAGGTCCTGCCCGAGCTGCATATGAAGAAGTTCTGGGAGAACCCGCGTGCGCTTCGCATATGGAGCGCGGGATGCGCCACCGGCGAAGAGCCTTACAGCGTCGCCATGACTATCGCTGATACGTTGGAGTTCGCTGATGCATGGAACATCCATATTTTGGCGACGGACGTAAGCCGTACTGCGCTGGACCACGCGGAACACGGCGTCTACGGCGCCCGCGAAGTGGAAGTCGTCCCTCCCAAACAGCGTGAGCAATACTTTTCGCGTTCCGGCGAACATTACGTGGTCCGGCCAAGGATCAGAAATCTGGTTGCGTTCGCGCCCATGAACCTGGCGCAGGTTGTCTACATGGGCAAGTTCGACTGCATCTTTTGCATGAATGTCCTGATTTATTTCTCTGAAGAGCGCCAGGCGCAGCTGGTGCAGCGGTTTTACGAGTATCTGGAACCAGGAGGGTATCTTTTCCTGGGCCATGCGGAGTCCATCAGCAAGTGTGACGTCAAGTTTGATACGCACACATACCGCGATGCGCGGATCTACCAGAAGCCTGCGGGTTCGGCGCGGGCAGCAGCGGCACAGGAGAGAGCGTGAGCCAGCACGGCGCAGAATTCGTGGAGATCTTCCTGCAGGAAGCGTCTGAGCACTTGCAGTTCCTGCGGGAATACTCCGGCATTTTGCAGGACCCGTATCCCGGGCCGGATGACGTTGAGCGTCTTTACATTTCAGCGCATACATTGGCGGGGACGTCGGGGTCATATGGCTATCCCTTGTTCTCTGAAGTTTCCGGCAAACTTGCCCACATTTTTCAATACGCGATGAATGCGACCATTGCGCCGGATGCTGCCGGCCCGGTGGTGGAATTCATCTCGGAAGCAGTCGCGGTGCTGGAATCCGACCTTCTGATGATCAGCGCTAACGCGGTCGAAGCTGCGGACGACATCAGCGCCTTCAAGCAAAGGTTCCCGTTTGCGTTCCAGATAGCGGCGCAACCGGAAGCAGCACCGCACCATACTGCGGCTGCCGCGCAACCAGAGGCTCCGATTGCCGAGCCGGCGCAGGAAGCCGCGAGAGAAGCGCTGCCTGACGATGGAGAAGTGCCTGCCGAGATCCTGGAGTTCTTTGTCCCGGAAGCGGAAGAGCACTTGCAGATCGTTACCGACTGCCTGCTTTCGCTGGAGACCAACCCCAACGCCGAGCAGATCAACCGGCTGCTGCGCGCCATGCACACGATCAAAGGTTCGGCCGCGCAGGTTGGTTTGCACCGCATTGCTCATGTCGCTCACCGGGCAGAAGACCTGATCGGACGCCTGCGCAACGGCGAGCTCCAGCCCAGCGCGGAGATCATTGACATCTGTCTGGACGCGGTTGATGCGTTGAAGAAGTTCCTCTATCGCCAGTGGGCGGATGAAGCGTCGATGCAGTCTTCGGTGCAGACGCTGTTTTCGCAAATCACGCGCCTTGCTCCTCAAGAAGCGGTGGCAGATACCGAACCAGAAGCGGCTCCAGTGGAAAGCGTTGCTCAACCGCATGTGGAAGAGCCCACAATTCATGAAGCCGCAGCAGCAATCGATGAGCCAGTGGCCGGCGCGGCAACGCAAGAGTTGGGAGCCGCGAAGGCGGCGGTCAAGGCGGAAGCGCACGACCTCGTCACCGCCAAAGAGCCTGCGGCTATGCCGCAGTCCAAGTCTGTCCGCATTGCGCTTGAGCGGCTGGACCGCATGATGAACGCGGTTGGCGAGTTGGTGATCAATCGCACGCGCATGCTGGGCCGGGTTGCCGAACTGGAACGGCTCGCCGATGTGCTCAACTTCTCCAAAGCGCGCATGACCGACAAAGTTTCCGAATTCCAGGAGAAGCACGAGTTCGGACGCATTCACGCTCTGCCGGCGCAGCGCCAGCCTGCTTCCGATATGTTCTCGCTGCGCGGCGGATACTCCAGCTACTCGCATTCCTTCGATCACGCTTTGGCGGAATTCAGCGAACTGGAGATGGACCGCTATGACGATTTCAATATCCTCTCCCGCTCGCTGACGGAAATATCCGCCGACATCACGGAAGTTCTGACGCAGCTCGACGGATTTGTCCGCCGCGTGGATGCCGACATTGACGAGTTCACCAAGCTGGCGCATCGCCTGCAGGATGAAATCACGCAGGCGCGCATGGTGCCGATCGGAAACCTCTACACGCGTCTTTCGCGTACTGTTCGCGATGCCGCGAAAGCGTCGAACAAGAAAGTCGAGCTCACGCTCGCGGGCGCAGAGACCGAGCTGGACAACAACATCATCCAGCAGATTTCCGACCCGTTGATCCATCTGGTGCGCAACGCGGTCGCGCATGGCATTGAACGCGATGGCGAGCGCTACGATCTGGGCAAGAGCGACACTGGCTCCGTCGCAGTGCGAGCCTACCATCGCGGCAATCACATCTACATTGAAGTGGAAGATGACGGTCGCGGTCTGGACTACGACAAGATCCGCAAGACCGCTGTCGAAAACGGCCTGGTCTCCGCAGACGCTGCCGCCGAACTGGGCGAGCGCGATTTGCTGGACTTTATTTTCCATCCTGGATTCTCCACCGCGCCGCGCAAGACTGAGCTTGCCGGCCGCGGAGTTGGGCTCGACGTTGTCCGTTCCAACCTGGCGCAGCTCAACGGCGAAATTGAAGTTGAAACCGAAAAAGGACACGGCTGCAGGTTCACGCTGAAAGTCCCGCTCACGTTGATTATTTCGCAAGCCCTCTTCGTTCGTTGCGGCGCACACATGTTCGCGCTGCCATTGGCGTTCGTCGAAGAAATTCGCCGCTTGCGCGCGGCCGACATTGAAGAAGTCGGCGGCAAGCTGCTCACCAAGGTGCGCGACGTGGTGACCGAGATCGTGCGTCTGGATTCCGTACTCGGTCTCGATCCGATTGAGCCCATCAACAATTATTACCGCCTTGTGATCGTGAATGTTGCTGGACGCCAGGTCGGTGTCGTAGTGGAAGACGTCGTCCGCAAAGATGAAATCGTCATCAAGAGCCTGGGCGAGTATCTGCGCAATTTGAAGATGTTTCCTGGAGCGACCATCGCGCCCGACGGCAGCCTGATCCTGCTGATTGACGTGAACCGGCTCGTGGCCGGTGAGGCAATTGAGCGCCGTCCGCTGATGACCAGCGCCAACGCTGCGCGAATCTTTGCGCCCGGCGCTGAAGCGGTGGCCCACGGCTCGATTCCGCCGGAAGCGATTGACATCGTCGAAGAAGAGAAGGTGGTTGTGCTGGTTGACGATTCCATCAGCGTGCGCAAGTTTGTCGGTCGTATGCTGGAAAAGGCGGGCTATCGCGTGAAGCTTGCTTCGGACGGATTGGAAGCTTTGGAGATCGTCACGCAAACGCGTTGCGATCTGGTGGTAACCGACCTGGAAATGCCACGGACGAACGGCTATGAGCTGCTTTCTCACCTGCGGCAGAATCCGGAGACGCGCAGCATTCCCGTCATGGTAGTGACATCGCGCGCTGGAGCGAAACATCGCGACCGCGCCATGAAAGAAGGCGCAGGCGCCTTTATGACAAAACCAGTTCAGGAGGACCAGTTCATTGCCACGGTCACCAGCTTGATCGGGCAGGGAACCGGAGCGGCAGCCGCTGAAGCAGCGGCAGCCAGATAAGAAAGTCGCGGACATGATAGAGAACGGCAAAAGAATTCGAGTGCTCATCGTTGACGATTCGGCCTTCATGCGCAAGGTGTTGCACACCATGATTGCCGCCGACCCTCAGCTCGAAGTGTGTGGCGAGGCCCGCGATGGACGCGACGCCGTCACGCAGGCCGAAGTGCTCAAACCCGACGTGATCACCATGGACATCAACATGCCGCACATGGACGGTTTGCAGGCCACGGAAGTCATCATGTCGAGCAATCCGCGCCCGGTGTTGATCGTAAGTTCCGAGTCGCGCGAAGGCGCGGACATCACGCTGAAAGCGCTGGAGCTTGGCGCTATTGATTTTGTCCCCAAGCCTTCAGGCGGCGTTGATCTGGACATGAGCTCCGTCAAAGAGGAGCTGTATCGAAAACTCAAAGTGGCCTCCAAAGTCCGAGTGGTGCGGACCGCGACGCGCTCCAAGCTCCAGCAAGAGATTGCTACCGCGGCTCCACGCAGCGAGCCCGCTGCCAAGCTTGCGGTCAAGCCTGAGGAGCAGAGACTGCATCAAGTCAAGCCCACGAGTTCGGGCGGTGCTGCTGCTGCCGCCGCCGCTGCTCCGGCTCCAGTGAAGAGCACGGGAAAATTTCCGATCGTGGTAGTTGCGGCCTCCACCGGCGGGCCGGCAACGCTGATGAAATTTGTTCCGCAATTTCCGAAAGATTTTCCCGGCGCAGTGATGCTGGTGCAGCACATGCCTGCAACATTTACGCAGCAGTTCAGCCAGCAGCTTGCGGAGGTCTCGCAGATCCGTGTCAAAGAAGCGGAAGCGGGAGAGATCATTACTCCCGGACAACTCTATCTCTGTCCCGGGTCGCATCACCTGCGCGTCTCGCCGACTGGCCGCATCTCGCTCGACGACGGCCCGCGCATCAGCGGATATCGCCCTTGCGCCGACCTCACGTTCGAAAGCGCCGCCGAGTATTTCGGTCCCATGACGACTGCCGTGATCCTGACTGGAATGGGCAACGACGGCTCCAAGGGCGTGCAAGCCGTGCGAGCGCTTGGCGGCCACGTGATCGTGCAAGACGAAGCGACCGCGGTAATCTTCGGCATGCCACAGGAAGCCATCAAAACCGGTGCGGTGGACCAGACGCTTCCCATCGATTCCATATACAACGCCATCGAACGGCGCGTGATGTACATCTTTGGTGCGGCCAAGGCAGGTGTGTTGTGAGAACGAAGCGTCTGCCGGCAAATCAGCGCGCGCATGAAGCTGTGATCCTCTTCACGGCCGGCGGTTTCAGGTTTGCGATTGCCGCGAATGCTGTTCGGGAAATTCGCGGGCTCGAGGGTCTGGAGCCTCGAGTTGGCGGACCACTCTCCTTCCGCGCGCCCAAGGTTGCATTCACCCTGGAGCGCGGAGAAGCGACCTACTTCGTTGTGGATACGGCGAAACACTTTCATCTGCCTGCGTTCAAACCGCAGCGCGTGCTGGTGCTGCGCAACGGTCCGGTAGCGCTTCTGGCCGACACGACCGACCGCATCCTGGAAATCACGCTCCTCCACGAATTGCCGCTGGGCTTTACGCGCGATGAACGCACGTGGTATCGCGGTCTGGCCATTGTGGATGGTGATGTTGTACCGGTGGTCAGTCATAGCGGTTTTCTCTCCAGGTCAGAGTTGATGGTTCTGAGCGTTGCCATGGAACGGCTGCTCGCGGACCAGAAGAGGGCGGCAGCCGTATGACGGCCCTCGGCGAAAAATCGTTCGTGCTGTTTCCTCTGGGGAGCAAACGCTTTGCGCTGCCTGCGGAAATCGTGAATGAGCTGGCCCAGCCGGACCGCTTGCAGACTTTTCCGCACTGCTCTCCCTTGTTTTCCGGCGTGTTGGTGCGGCGCGGGAAAATCATTCCGGTTTGTGACATCGCACAGGCACTCGTTGGTCCTTCAGCGCCTCCACGAAAGTTTTATTTGATCGCCACGCGCCGTGTCGAATTGCGCCACGAGCGTACGGCAATTCCCGTGACTGGCGAATGCGAACTGGCAAATCTCGCGCCGGTTCCGCCAGCTGGAAAGCTGCCACCGCATGTCGCGGGACTGCTGACCATCGGCCGCGAAATCATTGAGATCGTGGATCTGGAGCAACTGATCGCAGCGGAGGCGGCCGCATGAGCGTTCATACTTCCGCTCCCGCGAAAATTCTGCTCATTGACACCAACGTGTTCTTCGCCAAGCGTGTGGGCGATGCGCTCAAACATGAGGGCTTTGAAGTTGTCCACAGCACGCAATCGGCATATGCGTTGACCATGATCGAATATGACCCGCCGGCGGCAATCGTGTGCTCGACTACGCTGCGCGAAATGAACGCGCATGAACTCCCGCCACTGGTCCATGCCGATCCGCGGATGGCCCACATTCCAGTGATCGCGATGGGAGAAGGCGGCGACCACGCGCTTATGGAAGCCTTCCGCTCCGGATGCGCCGACTATGTTGATAAGCGCCTGGGACCGGAAGTGATCGCAGCGCACATCAAGAGTTTTCTGCTGAGCAACCAGGAAGGCGGCTTTCAGCCGGTGCAGATGCTCGGAGCTTCCGATACGGCGCTTACCGGCAGTCTTTCTCATCTCGATCTTCCTGGCGTGGTGCAGATGCTGGCGCACTCGCGCCAGAGCGGAGCTTTGTACGTGAACGCCATTTCCATTGACGGAATCATCTTCTTCGACAAAGGCAACATCTCCCACGCGGAGAGCGGTGACCTGATTGGTGACGATGCCGTGGTGCACATCGTGAAGTATTGCAACCACGCGGAAAACGGATCTTACAAATTTTTACCCGGAGACACC
>WNFP01003609.1_pt1 | contig 17202 bp, 17 predicted proteins | sample 5400201 | NCBI WGS metagenome assembly WNFP01 (sample SAMN13153355, study PRJNA577476) | soil metagenome | isolation source: 115 cm saprolite under Madrone tree | place: USA:California | collected 2016-06-14 | reverse complement strand
ACTGTGTTCTCGCCTGAGGCCTTGGCGGCGTATGCTGCGGCGGCGCAAAATTCGCGCGACCGCGCTGCGCCATCGAAGGCGCGGCGAGTACTATGCTGAGCCCCATCGCCAGCAAACATCCTATGAGTTGGAGTCGAAGTCTCATCAATTACATCGTCTGACTTTTATTCTGACTCTGATCTTGATCTTGGTTCTGGTTCTGATCTGGATTGGTGTCGCCCGTATCGTCCGGCTGCACCGGCTGCGGCAAGTCCGTCAATGCTCCGAATTCTGAAAGCACATCAAAGTTCTCGAGCACCGGCAAATCCTGATTGATCTGCGCCTCGTCCGCCGCCGTCAGTTGATGCTCCGATGGCCGCGAAGCGACCCACACCGTCGCCAGCAACAGCAGCGAAGCCGCGAACGCCACGCGCGGCGACGGCGCAAACCACGCCCACCACCCCTGCTTCACTGGCTCCGCCGCCACTCTCGCGCGCACGCGCACATCAAACGCCGCCGACGGCTCAATCTGCGGCACTTCATCCAGCAACGAGGTCACCGCGCGAAACTCATTCACGCGCAGCTGGCACGCCCCGCACGCAGCGAGATGCTTCTCCATCTCCAGCCGTTCGCTCTCTTTCAAGCGCCCGTCCACGTACGCCAAAATTTTGTTTTGCATTCTCGTACAGCTCATGACTGCCTTCCTTCTCTACCCAGGGTCTACTTCTACTTCCCGTGCCTCGCGACGAGCGGGGCTAGTTCCACTCGCAACGTTTCGTACGCCCGAAAAAGCAGCGATTTTAGCGCGCTCTCCGAGCATTCGAGAATCTTTGCAATATCTCCATAATCGAGCTCCTGATACTTATGCAGGAGCACCGCTGCGCGCTGCTTCTCCGGCAACTTGTCAATCGCGTGGCGGATCATCTTCTTCCGCGCTTCCTCCACCATGTACTGCTCGATGTTCGGATGCTTCTCGGCAATGTCCAGCGCTTTCTCATCCCCATCTTCCGCACCCACGGTCACCGGCGCATCCAGTGAGACTTCCATGCGCTGGTAACGGTTGTCTCGCACCGAGTTCAACGCCAAATTTGTCGCGATGCGGAAAAGCCAGGTCGTGAATTTGGCGCTCGGCACGTAGTCTTTCCGCGCTCGATACACTCTCAAAAACACTTCTTGCGCCAAGTCTTCCGCCTCTTCCCGCGCGCGTACCATGCGGTAGAGAAAGTTGACTAAAGGTGTCCTGTAGCGCTGGAGGAGAAGCTCGAACGACCGCTCGTCGCCCGCCTTCACGTCCAGCATCAGTTGGACGTCCGACCTGGCCATAGCCGCCACATTCTATCGAACCCTAGCAGGGTCTTAAAGTTGCAAATATTTATCTGGCGTTTAGGCGAAGGGGGGACGAAGAAATGGCAAAACTAAACGTGGAATAAATGCTGCATTATCAAGACTGTGGCCACACCGACAAACACCAGCGCCGCCATCCTCCAGTTCGGTTCCCGGTTCACTTCCGGAAGCAAATCCGTCGCCGCGACGTAAACAGTTACTCCGCCAGAGAGAGGAAGCGCGTACTTCAATTGGCTCTGCAAGACACTCGTCAACAAAACCCCTAACAGCGTCGCGATCCCCAATAACCCCGCCGCGAGTATCGCGTTGCGTCGCCCCTGCCCGCTGGCAAGCACTACCGATGCAACAGTAAATCCTTCTGGTAGCTTATGCAAAAACACAGCGACGAAAATCATCGCTCCGAGCCATACCGAAATAAGAAACCCCGCCGCAATCGCCACGCCGTCAAAAAAAGTGTGAATGATAAGCCCCAGTAGGACGGTATTCCGGGCGTGCTGATGGCTCATTTCATCGAGGTGCGTCTCCTCTCCGAAATGAAAATGCGGTGCCAGCGTGTGCTCAAAAAGATGCACAAGGAAATATCCCACCAGCACAAACACCAGTGCCTGCTCACCCGCCAAATGAATGGATTCAGGAATTACATCGACAAACGCCACGGCCAGCATGTAGCCGGCCCCGAGCGCCAAAAAATATTGCAACTATTTCCGCGGCCAATCGCGCCGTACAACAAAATACCCGCCAATCAAATTCCCCGCCGCCGCGACAAGCCCCAGCCCCGCCGCCAGCGTCGTCCGAAATGCCAAGTCGTGTCCCATAGGAGTGCGACAGCCCTGCTGCCGCGTTTGCGGTCAACCCTGCGCCCTCTGTGTAAGGTCTCTCTCTTTGGTTTTTATCTCTTTACTTCACTACTTCATTTCTTCATCCGCTATGCCGAAACAAAATCACATCCCCTTCTTGCACAATGTATTCTTTCCCCTCCAACCTCACCTGCGCCTTCTCCCGCGCTGCCGCAATGCTCCCCGCCGCCAGCAAATCGCCCCACTTCACGACTTCGGCCCGAATAAATCCCTTTTCGATATCGCTGTGAATCGCTCCGGCGGCCTTCTGTGCCGTCGACCCCTTGCGAATCGTCCAAGCCCGCACTTCCGGCTCACCCGCCGTAAAAAATTGAATCAATCCCATTAAGTCGTACGTCGCCCGAATCAACCGGTTCAACCCCGGCTCTTTCAAACCGTACGACGCCAAAAGTTCCGCCGCCTCTTTCTCATCCATTTCCGCCAGTTCGGCTTCGAGCCGCCCACAAACCGCCACCACCGCTGAATTGGGCCGCCCCTGCAAAGCGCTCAATTTGTGCCGTTCCACCGCTGTATCCAACTTGTCCGCCTCGTCGTCGCCCAAATTGAGCACATACAAAACCGGCCGCGCCGACAAAAACAAAAATCCCCCAATCGGCTTCCGCTCTTCTGCCGTCAACTCCAATTCCCGCAAAGGCCTTTCCGACTCCAGATGCGCCTTACACTTCTCCAAAACGCTTTTCTCCGCCAGCAACACCGGATCACTCTTCTTCTTCAAATCCTTTTCCAACCGCTCCAACCGCCGCAAAATCTGGTCATGGTCAGAAAGAATCAGCTCCAGCTCCAAATTCGTGGCGTCCCGCAAAGGATCAATGCTCCCCTCTGAATGCGGCACGGACGGATCGTCGAACACGCGAATTACATGCGCAATCGTATCGACCTCGCGCAAAGGAGCCAGCGCATCGCGGTTCTTCTCCTTCTGCATCCCGCCGAGGTCCACATACTGCACCGTCGCATACGTTATCTTCTTCGGGTTGTAAAGCTTAGCCAGTTCCAAAAGCCGAGGCTCCGGCACTTTCGCCACGCCAACATGCGTCGCCGACCCTCCGCCCTTCCCCTCGACGTTCGCGCGCGTTAAGATTCGAAACAGCGTGGTCTTTCCAACCTGTGGTAGTCCGATAATTCCTGTCTGCATAAACTCCCAATCCTAGCACACCCGTTTCGTCTCACCGCGGTAGATCGGCTCCTACTGGCGGTCCATTGACACACACGTCGGGGCGCGCTAGGGTGCTTTACTGTAGTAATTCTTCTTCTATTTGGTATTTCCGTCGAGAGGAGGAAGCCCATGCCCGCTGCCAGCTCCGTAAGCAAAATTCACCCGCTCTGCTACGAACACCATTCCGAGATGACCTTTCCCGATGTTGCCACAAATAATGAGGATGGGCTGGTGTACGCCTGCCAGGAGCCTCTTTGTTTCGTCCATTACAATAGTCTCGAAGGGTATTTCCTGAACACGCATGACCCTTCCCTGATCGAACAAAGCCCGGCCCCTCCCCATCAGTATTGTTCCAATGACAGCTATCCCATGTACTTGGCCGAAGTACAGCCGGACCATCGCAGCTTTCGGCTCTGGAGATGCCCCAAGTGTGGCTTGCATCGTGTCGGAGGCAAGCTTCAAGTGACTCCTCCAGCAGCGTAGGCCCTCAATCCTAGCGCACGGGCTCCGAGCGCCCGCGTGGACAACCGACTTACGAAACCAGAGGTGCGTCACCTCCGTCTACAACTCATGCTGAATCCCTCGCCCGCCCGCAGATATGCATTCCTTCAAACGCGGCCGGAATCTCCTACGGCATAATGGCGAACTTGCGCGAAGGAGAAAATTCCTAATTCATGCTGCCGACGGGCATCACGGTCTTGGATTTGTCGGCATATCTCGGCTTGACCGCTGTCGGGGCCATCACCATCAACATGCTGCTCGGTGTCCTTATGGCCTTTCGCTACAGCCCCGTGCGAACTTGGCCGCATCGCCGCTTCAATTATTTCCGTCTGCATAGCTGGACCGGCTACATCGCCCTGGTCGTCACAATTCTTCACCCCCTCGCGCTGCTCCTCAACAAATCCCCAAAATTTCGCGTCCTCGACCTAATCTATCCGGTCCACTCTCCGCAGCAACCTCTCGAAAACACTATCGGTGCCATCGCTCTCTACACCGTCGCGATCATGGTCGTTACTTCCTACTTCCGCATCCAGCTAGGCCGCCGCGTCTGGAAAGCTTTCCACTTCAGTGTCTATCTCGGCGCAATTGCCCTCTTCTGGCACTCCCTCTTCACCGACTCCGACCTGAAAGGCGCCCCCATCGATTGGCTCGACGGCGGCAAACTCTTCGTAGAAGCGTGCGCCGCCATCATCCTCATCACCAGCTTCCTCCGGTGGCGAAATTCCCGAATAAAATCACATCGTTCGCACCCAGCCACACAACCCACCACCGCTTCTCGCTGATGGGGCTCATCCTTCTTTGTTCCCGCCGTGAATTCCGTGACCACCGTGTAAAAAGTCCTTCTTCAATTCCACAGGCGATCTAGATAATCTATCCTCCGGTTTCCAGATTGGAGAGAATGTGACAGACGCAGCGCGCACCCCGGCCTTTGACCTGGCGGAAGCTACGAAATCCCTGGCCGAACGCGACAAAAAGTTGAAACTCCTGATCGCCGAAACGCAACCTTTCCAAATGGACGCCGACCACCTCCAAAGCCCCTACGAAGCCCTGCTCGAAGCCATCGCCTACCAATCCATCTCTGGCAAAGCTGCCGCCACCATCTTCGCCCGCATAAAGGCTCTTAGCTCCACCGGCCGCGCCCCCTCGCCGCAAGAAATGCTCAAACTCCGCAAACAAGCTCTCCGTAAAGCCGGTCTCTCCGGCGCAAAAGTCCTAGCAATGAAGGACCTCGCCAAAAAAAGAATCGAAGGCGTCGTCCCTTCCCTCGAAGACGCGCGAAAACTCTCCGACGAGGAACTCGTCGAGCGTCTAACTTCCGTCCGTGGCATCGGTGCCTGGACGGTTGAAATGTTTTTGATTTTCCGCCTCGGCCGCCCCGACATTCTCCCCATCCACGACCTCGGCGTAAAAAAAGGCTGGTCCATCACCTACGGCAAAAAACACATGCCCAAACCCAAAGAACTCCTGGCTTTCGGCGAGCGCTGGCGCCCTTACCGCACCGTCGCCAGCTGGTACATGTGGCGCGCCTGCCACCGCGCCGGCAACGCCGCCATGCGCAAAATCCGCCCCGCCAAAGTCCGTCGCAAAAGGCCCAAGCTAAAACACGCTATCCGCCAGCACGCCCGTGGCAAGCATCGGTAGCGGCTGGCTCTACGCCAAAAACCCGCCACTGCATAGCCAACGATGCTCTCTTTCCGCACGCGGTCACGCTAAGACGCGGCGGTAGCTTCAATTGGAATGGGGAACGATCACCTTGGGAGTGGGCGAAGACCTCCCAACTGTTCGTTTGAAATCCCGTACTATGCGCCTGAGGGCTTTTCCTCCAGCCATTTACGGTCCTAACCTGATTTACGTCGGTTTTGGTTACTTCCAACACATGCTGTTCTGTTTCAATGAATTGTTGCGTGAAGAACCCCAACTTCGCCGAAGTTGGTTTTTTCACGTTATCCCACCTTTGGATTTGTCACTCCGATAAAAGGATCTGCTCTACTCTTGTGCCCTGCCCGGCAGACACACTCGCATGGAAACGCCACAATCCCCCCGCAACAATCAAAAACCAAATCGCCTGCCCAAAAATCAACAACCCAAATCCATGCCGATCCGGTGTCAAAAATCCCGAAAAAATCCCCGCGACGGTCGCCACGCCCAAAACACATCCGTAAATCCCCGCTCCCCGACCCAACGTCCGGTTCCGCAAGATCGCCACCGACCACAACACTACCGCTAACGATGACGCCACTGCATATACGCGCGCAAACGCCTGGTTCATTTGGAAGTTGAAATTCATCAACGTCCGCCACACGTCGCGTGTCTCAGGCGTTGCCGAAACAATCTGCCTCATCAGCTTCGGCGCCAGCAAGCCGTCGAAGACCGCCGCATTCATCACCGCAATGCTCGCAACCGCAAAAACCACAATCCCGGCCCACGCCAGCCGGTCCTCGCCATCTAACCGGCGCGTCATTCCCCATGCTCCGAGAAACACTACCGCAATGCTCACCAGCGCCAGCGAGTGCACAACAATCAACATTCGCGCCACACGATCCACCTCCGCAGGGCTAATCTTGCCGCCCGGGTGGGAGATCATGGTTATAATCATGCCCACTGATCCTGCGATTAGCGCTATCGCGCTCCTGCGTTCGTCAGTCATGCGTCGAAGAGTAAGGACGGCCGCGAAGGCCGTCAACGCACATTCGCAAGAAATGCCGCGATACCGAACAAAGAGGCGCCCAATGTCCAGAAACTCGCTGCCTTCCCCTCCAAAGGTCGCACGTTCCTCGGTTGCGATAAATCCATCTCGTATGCCGGCAAGAAAAAAGATCAAGCACGCATCCGCGGCAAGAAAAGTCAGCCCCTTCGCCGCCAAGAAGAAAATGGATGCCCGTGTGCGCGCCACAAGGGACGCCCTCGGCGACGCTATCGTCGCGCTCATGCACGAAAAGCCCTTCGAGTCCATCACCGTGCAGCACGTCCTCGATCGCGCCCACGTCAGCCGCTCCACCTTCTACTCTCACTACAGCGACAAAAACGACCTCTTCCTCAGCGACGTCGAAGATTTCTTCGAAATGATGTCCACCGCTCTCATCCGCCACGGTGACACTTCCACGCGCGTCGCCCCGGTCCAAGAGTTCTTTGCCCACGTAGCCGAGATGCGTCAGTTTATTTCCTCGATGGCTGCCTCCGAGAAAGTTCGTGACGTCATGGAGTTAGGCCAGGGACATTTCGCCCGCGCCATCGAACAACGCCTCGCCGCGTTTCCTGCCACGCGCAACCCAAGCGCCACACGCCGCTCCGCCGTAGCCCACGCCAGCGCCGGCGCCCTCTTCTCTCTGCTGAACTGGTGGCTCAATCACGGCAGCTCCACCACGGCAGCACAAATGGATGCCCTCTTCCACCAAATGCTCTGGTGCGGCATCAATCCCCCAGCCAAAACCGCAGCCCCAACGCCAAACCGCCCCAACCTACACAAGCCCCTCTAACCTCCCCACCTCGCACCCTGCTCCCCGTTCAACCTCTGCAACCGACCGTTCAACTCCCCTTTTTTGCCGCTCACCGTCTTTTCTTGGACCGCCTTCCGGGTTTCGGGTAATCTCCTGGTCGGGCGATCGTGCGTCTACTGCGCAAGATTTAGGCTGCGCATCGTTTCTCCCCTTAACCCCGCAAGACTGCCGCTTTGAAACTTAGCCACGTTGCACCATCTTAGTGCAATGTAAACCTTTTGGAATCAGCACTTACAAAAACCCCCGTAAGTGTTGAAAATGAATGACTTACCGAAGATCTAAGTCTTTTAGAATCAGTACTTACGAAAACAGGGGAGGAGATGGGGGCAGGCGGCGGCTCACCCGCCTGCAACTAACTCTCGTACCATCAAATACATAGCGCCGATTCCAGCGAGCAAGACACCACTTTCGAGCGAAACCGAAATGCGGTGCAGCCGGCTGAACTCAGCCAATAAGGGACTATCCGACACAGTCGCCTGGATCGAACCCATCTGCACCCGCAGCACAGCCATCTTAGCGCTCAGTGTGAACTGTGAGATCGCCGTCAGCGCGATCATCAACACGACGCAAAGCGCAGCCGGAGTCATAAAGCTGGGGAAGCTCCGAGTCCGAATGAGCCGCGCAAGCAGGAACACGATCCCGAAGGCAATGCCACCAAAGTGCATGCGCGTCAATGAAAACCCCACGACGGCTCCGGCTTGGTCGCGGTTCGGCGCCAGCACACGAAACGCACCCGGCGCCACCACAAAGCTCAAAAACACATCACTCCCAAGCCACAGGCTCACGGCTAGGAATTCAACGGTGCGAAGGATGGATGTCATCGTGAAAAGAGCGGCTGACAGCGCAATCGCCGTTTCCGCGGCTCTTACTCTACCGCACCGCTCAGCTTGCGCGCATTGGACACGTAGGTCACCGTGTTGGTCACCATATAGATTGGTGTGACGATCACCGAAATAACTCCCCACGGTCCGAGCAGCAGATTCTTTCCCATGTACTCCCAATACTTGCTGCGCATACAGGTCTTGCACATGTTCCCTCGAATGCTTCTAGTTTGCCGCAAAACTATCATCCCAATGTTGTGCTGGAACGTGACTGGGCTAGTCAGTCGCACATTCCCGCAGACCTGACACCGCCCCATCATCCCGGCGGCGCCGGCCGTGCCCGCGACATTCACCGGATTCGGATTCACTGTACCCATCGATCCCTCCTCAAAGATTGGAAAAAGACGACCTGGCCCGGGCCGCTCTTACCGGCATCCAGTTATTGGATAGGCATTTATACGGCTAAGGGAATGTTAATTCAACGGGCCTTAGGGCCAGTTCTCGCCACGTTCATCGATTGATGCAACCACCGATTGAGCACACGTTTTTCTACTTTTTGATTCGTTGGAAGGATTAGTGCCAAAATGGGAGAGTTATGGTGGGCGACAAAGGACTTGAACCTTTGACCTCTCCCGTGTGAGGGGAGCGCTCTAACCAACTGAGCTAGTCGCCCGGCCGGTACAGCCGCGACGCTCTTCAGCGCCATCTATCTATTTGTAGCAGGAAGGACCCAGGTTTTCAACCGATGTCCTCGGTCACATCGCAGATCGTCTCGCAACTTCAGCGCTCGATCGCTCGCGCGGTCTACGGCAAAGAAGAAGCCATTCAGCTCGCGCTCATCACTCTTCTCGCCCGCGGCCACTTGCTCATTGAAGACGTGCCTGGCGTCGGAAAGACCACTCTTGCCCAGGCTCTAGCGAAATCATTTCATTGCACCTTCCAGCGTATCCAGTTCACGTCGGACCTGCTACCCAGCGACGTTCTCGGCGTCAGCGTTTACAACCCTGAATCGCGCGAGTTTGAGTTTCGTTCCGGCCCGATTTTCGCCAACGTCGTTCTCGCAGACGAAATCAATCGCACCACCCCGCGCACGCAATCCGCGCTTCTAGAAGCGATGAACGAAGCCCAGGTCACCGTGGACGGCAAAACATTGCAATTGCCCCATCCCTTTCTGGTTATTGCCACGCAAAATCCCGTCGAGCACCACGGCACGTATCCACTCCCTGAATCGCAGCTCGACCGCTTCTTGATGCGCATCAAAATGGGCTACCCCTCGCACGAAACCGAACGCGAAATTCTGCGCAAACACATCCATGACGATTCGATCGCGGCTCTGGAACCTATCGCCGGTGTCGGAGACGTGCTCGAAATGCAGGAAGCCGTCGCCCGCGTGAAGGTGGACGCCAGCCTTCATGACTATGCCCTGGAGATCGTAAATCGCACGCGCAAAACCGAGCAACTCGCTCTGGGTGTCAGTCCACGCGGCACACTCATGCTGCAGCGCGCCGCGCAAGCGCGGGCCTTTCTCGATGGCCGCGATTACTGTTTGCCCGACGACTTTAAACAGCTTGCTGTAGCTGTTTTTTCGCATCGCGTGGTTGCCAGCTCGCGCCACGCCTCGCTTCAGAGAAAATCGGAGACGACCGAATCCGTCCTCCGGGAGATCGTCGACTCCGTTCGCGTACCTCTGTGAGTCTAGCCTCAACACTCGCGCAACTCTGGGGCAAAGCCGAGCGCTCCGCCGTGCGCGCTTTCTTTCTCTCCATCGCCGCGCTAGCCGTCGCTCTGCTCCTCGCTATTTATTCCGGGACGGCGGGGGAGCTGGGCCATCTGCCCCTTGCCATCGCCTCCGCGCTGGGCTCTCTGGTTGTCGTCGCATGGGTGGCTGTCACGCTTGTTCCAGTTCTAGCCAAACGGACGCCCCTTCGCTGGATCGGCTACAAAATGGAGTACCGAGTCACCCGCGAAGGCTGGATCTATATTCTGGGAATCTTTTTGGTCGCCATCGCCGCGTTGAACACCGGCAATAATCTGCTCTTTCTCATTCTCGCAAGTCTGATCGCCATCATCTTGATGTCAGGCGTTCTCTCTTCAGTCACTCTCTCTGGAGTCGAGATGCGCCTGCAGTTGCCCGAGCACATCTTCGCGGGTCAGCCGGTGCGCACGCTTGTCGAGGTGCACAACGAAAAGCAGACACTCCCCTCGTTTTCGCTTCGCGTCGAAGCGGTCCGCGGGAAAAATGCCGCGAATGCCGCCATGCTCGACACGCCGGTTTATTTTCCCTACATTCAAAAACATGATCGCGTGCAGCAACACGTGCCCATGACTTTTCCGCGGCGCGGCGTCTATTCTCAGGAAGCTTTTCGCATCGTTACCCGGTTCCCGTTCGGCTTTTTGCAGAAAGCACGCCGCATCGACTTGAAGTCGGAAGCCCTCGTTTATCCTTCCGTCGAGCCCACGCGAGACTTCTTTGAAGTTCTTCCAGGCATGCAGGGCGCTCTTGAAAGCCTGGCCAAAGGCCGGGGTCAGGATTTATATGCCCTGCGCGATTATCAGCCCCGCGACAGCTCGCGCCACGTGCACTGGAAAGCTTCCGCGCGCCTGGGTTCTCTGATGGTCCGCGAATTCACCCGCGAGGATGATTGCCGCGTTGTTCTTGTTCTTGATCCTCACACGTCCGGTGGTCTCGCTGAGAGGGAAGCTGACGCCCGCTTCGAGCGCGCCGTGACGATGTGCGCCGCGCTGGCCTGGCACTTCTACGAGCGCAATGCCATCTTGCAATTTCGTACTGCGGGTTTTGAGACTCCGCTCGTCGAGGCCGAGAAAGTTATTTTCGATATACTGCGGCATCTTGCTACAGCAAAGGCATGTCCCCCGGACCCGAAACGCGCGCTTCTCTCGGATTTGGCCAGCGCGCCAGAGATTTTCCGCGTGATTGTCACCAGCGAATCCCGCGGCACTATCCCCTCCAGCATCTGGAACCAGTCCTGGGTCATTTTTCTAGAAGATCTGGCGCCCTGATCGCGAGCGCCGAGATCTTATCGCGGTAGGGACGCCGGTTGCCCGGCGCCCCCCGCGCGGATCCGTGCGAGCGCTCTTTACCGTCGGTCCCCGATGCGATGCTGGAGAAACTTTACTCGTAACGCAAAGCGACCATGGGATCGACGCGCATAGCGCGCCGCGCGGGGATGTAGCACGCTGCCAAGGACACGATCGCGACCAAAACGCCAACGGCCACAAACGTGAGCGGGTCATGCGCGGTAATTCCGAAGAGCAAACTAGCGATCAATCGGGTGAGCACAAAGCCGCCCACCATGCCGACGACGGTTCCAACAAGCGCAAGCTTCATCCCTTCGCCAACGGCCATGCGCAACACACGCCCACGCTGCGCCCCGAGAGCGATGCGCACTCCGATCTCTCGAGTGCGCTGACTGATAGAGTAAGAAAGCACGCCATAGACTCCCACCGCTGCCAGGAAAATGGCCAGCACCGCGAAAAGCGCTACTAAAGCGAGGTTGAAACGCTGCGGCGCGAGTGACTTGTCAATCGCCGCATTCATCGTTTTGAGGTCGTCGAGCGCGAGTTGCGAATCAATCGAGGCCACCGACGAACGGATCGAAGCGAACACCAGCGCGGTGTCCACGCTGCTTCGCAACGCTAGGTGCAAGGTGCGCAATTCGTCGAAATTCTCGCTCTCTAGTTTGGAGTTTTCTTCCTGCAGATAGGGCGTGTACGCATGCGGACCGGCGGCAGCTTGCAACGATGTGTCCTTCACGTCGCCGACAACGCCGATTACCGTGCGCCAGAAATTTCCTCCATATCTCATGCGCTTGCCGATGGGATCCTCACCTGGCCAATACGTTCGTGCGGCGGTGTCGCTCACGATAACTACGTTGGGAGCTCCAACGATTTCCGCTGGCGCGAAATAGCGGCCGCGTTTGAGTGTGATACCCATGGCGCCGAAATAATCGCCCATGATCCAGCTCTGCGAGACATTGGGAAGAGTGTTTGCCGTACCTTCATACCCTTCAATCGTGACGGCGTCGCGCTCCTCCGTGTCGAGGGGCAAATCGGTGGAAAAGCCGGCAGCGCTGACGCCAGGCAAATTTTCCGAGCTGGCCAGCAAGTCCTTCCAGAAATTTCGGATATTGTCGGCTTTGGAATACGCGCGAAGCGGCAAGGCAATCGTTGAACCATCAGAAGATTCTGCAATTTTCGGCGCCCACGCGACGGGCCTCCGCCCCTGCCGCCTTCCTTGAGCGATTCGAGCGGATCGATGCGCGTGGCTTCAATGGCCGGGGTTATCCCGATGAGAATGGCCGTCGCCAGTGACAACACGATAGCGAACAGAAACACACGCCAATCAATATGAACTTCCTGCATGCGCGGCAGGTCGGCGGGAGCCAGCGACAAAATAAGGTCCATGCCCCAGCCGCCAATCACAATGGCGGCGAGGCCTGAGAGCAAGCCCAGGACTGTGCTCTCTGTAATCATCTGGCGCGCCAGCCGCCAACGATCGGCACCCATGGTGGCACGAACGGCAATTTCTTTCTGCCGCGCAGTGGAACGCGCGAGCAGCAGATTGGCGACGTTTGCGCAGGCAATCAGCAGCACAAATCCAACCGCAACGAGGAGGAGCAACAAGGGAAGGCGTACATCGCCGGTGACAATCTGGCTGTACGGCGCAACAACTACGCCGACATGCGCACCTTTGAGAAAAGCCGCCACTTCCGGGGGATAAAGCGCCGCGACCTCGGAAATGGCGCGCGTCGCATCACTCTGGGCCTGCGCCAGAGTCACTCCAGGCTTTAGCCGGGCGATAACACTGTGGTTGTACATGTTGCCCCAGCCTTGCCTTTCCTCGGCTGTGAAGGACATGGGTACCCACAAATCGGCCGCCCCATCGACCCAGGGTTCGCCGCGAAGAGGAAACTCAAAGGATTTCGGCATCACGCCGATGACCGTGTATGGCTGACGATCCAACTGGATCGCCCGGCCAAGGATGCTGTAGTCCGAGCCGTACTTGCGCTGCCAGAGGCCATAACTCAAGACGACTACGGCGTGGCCGGACTTGTCTTCTTCCTCCGTGTAGGTGCGGCCCATTAGCGGCGCGACGCCAAGCGAAGGGAAAACGGAAGCGGACATGCGAGTTCCCTTGATGCGCTCGGGAGCTCCAGCACCGGACAGATCGAAATGCTTATTGCTATAGATGCCGAGTTGCTCGAAGGATTTCTGGCACTCGCTAAAGGCATTGAAGTCCGGAGCATTCATGGGAATGCTGGTGCTGAAACCAGGCAATTTCTCGAGGATGTAAATGAGGCGGTCGGAACTCTGAAAAGGCAGCGGCCTGAGGAGCACGCTGTTCACCACGGAAAAGATTGCTGTGTTGGCGCCGATTCCGAGGGCCAGCGTAGCCACGGCGATCAGGGTTACGCCCCAGGATTTGATCAGCACTCTGATCGCGTAAGCCAGGTCTTGCCTTAAGCCGTCCATGGACCCTCCAGAGAGCAATCGCGCGGCGAAAAAAACTGCACGAATGTCGAATATCAGCAATAGGGCGCCCACCCAGCAAGCAACCAACATCTCAGTTTTCAGTAATTTAGAGGAGCACTGGGCTGGCTCAGCTCAAATCATGTTCGGTTTCGGGATTGCCTGTCCGCTGCCGGACAGGGGTAGCCGAAGGGCAGGTGCAAGTAGGCAGCGCGCCCGTGTGTCCCGCTTTTTGTGCGAGAATCCTGGCCGACATGTTCAAGGCTAATGAGCTCAAAACGTTGCGCAGCCAGTTGCTTGCATGGTTTCGCCAGTTTAAGCGGGATTTACCGTGGCGGCACACGAAAGATCCTTACCGCATCTGGATTTCGGAAATTATGCTGCAGCAGACGCGCGTCGCCGCCGTGATTTCTTATTACGAACGATTCCTTGCGCGCTTTCCCGATGTGCGCGCTCTCGCGGAGGCTCCGCAGGAAGAGGTGCTGCGGCTATGGTCTGGCCTCGGCTATTACAGTCGCGCGCGCAATCTGCAAAAGGCCGCGCAAGAAATCGTCGCGCGGCACGGCGGTGAATTTCCGCACGAGGAAGAAGCCGTTCTCGCGCTGCCCGGCATCGGCCCTTATAGCGGTGCTGCAATTCTCAGCATCGCCTTTGGGGCAAAACGCGCCGTGCTCGATGGCAATGTCGTTAGGGTGCTTGCGCGGCTCGGCGCCGCACGCGGCGACTTGCGCGAATCACGGCGCTGGCAATCGCTTCAAAAAACGGCGGGAGAGCTCCTCGATCCGAAATCACCGGGAGACTGGAATCAGGCTATGATGGAACTCGGCGCGATGGTCTGCACACCGCGCGCTCCGCAATGTCTGCTCTGCCCTGTCGCGAAATTCTGCCGTGCGCGCCAATCGGGCGATCCTGAATCTTTTCCTGAAAAACGCAAGAAGCGGGAAGCTGTGCAAATCGTCCTTGCTGCTGCGGTATTTTTCACTCCGCGCGGCCAAACGCTTCTTCTTCCTCCGCCTGGAAAGAAACCTGAGAACAAGCCCGCTGCCGACGATGTCGCGACGCTGGTCTCGCGAATGTGGCATTTCCCCACGGTCGCGGTTCGCAAGGATGCCTTGAAGGAACTGCGGACTTTTCTCGGGGAGGCGCTGCCCGCCGGAAATGGCGTGCTTCGCTTCGAGCCGCTCGCCGAAGTCCGCCATGCAGTGACCTATCGCAACGTCTCGGTTCTTCCGTTCCGAATCACCATTGCAAATATTCCGCACCTCCGCGGTGCAAAAAGCATTCGCCTGGAAGATTTCTCGACACTACCTGTCTCGAATCTTACGCGCAAAATTGCCCGCGCCGCACTTGCGGAATCGTCAGCGGCAGCCGCGAAGCCGCACGCGCCGAAACTACTCTTGAAGCCATAAACGTTAGCGTTTCGCGCTGGGTTCTCCGCAGCAGCCCGCTGTAGTGCTAGGATGAATTAGTCCCCTAATGGCCGCCTTCGCCTCAGTAACGAGTGTCCCCGCGCTCCCAGCCGAACGTTTCTTTCGTACATCCCTCTTCCTGCTCATGGCCACTGCCGTCGCCACGCTCGTGAGCACAGGAAAACTAGATCTAGTCACGATGATCATTGCGCCGTCGGCTGTCCTCTATAAGGGAATCCGTTGGTGGCGGCGTTGTCCCGCGGAAATTCCCCAACGCATCGCCACCCGGCTGGTCGTCGCGTACTTGCTCGTTTTTCCGCTCGACGTCGTGTTTCTTTCACGGTCTTTCGTTGCCGCCTCGTCCAATCCCGCGCTCTATTCGGCGCTTCTCGGCGCCGTCCATTTTCTGCTGTTTGTAATGCTCATCCGGCTCTATAGCGCCTCCACCGATCGCGATGCGCTTTTTCTGACGATGCTCTCTTTCGCCGCGATTCTGGCCTCAGCGGTCCTCACCATTGACACTACATTCCTCGGTCTGTTCTTCCTCTTTCTTTTGTTTGGCGTGGCCACCTTCGTTGGCCTGGAAATGCGCCGTGGATCAAAAGGCGCGATCGCGCCGGAGGTTGACGCACAGCCCCAGAAAGAACGGCGCCTCGACCGCGCACTCGTCCTCGCGGCGCTCAGCGTTGCTCTGGGCTCGATGATTATCGGCGGCGCGCTGTTTTTCTTCTTTCCCCGCTTCAGCGCCGGATATCTCGGTCGGACCAGTTTGCAACCAACGCTCATGTCCGGCTTCAGCGACGACGTGGAGTTGGGCCAAATCGGCGAGATCAAGAAAAATTCCGAAGTGGTGATGCGTGTGCGCACCGGCAAACCGGTGGGGTATCCTAGCCTGCGCTGGCGCGGCATTGCGCTCTCCGCGTTTGATGGAAAACGATGGTCAACTCCAGATCATGACGCAGTCACCATTCCCGCCGGACTTAGTGGGTGGATAAATCTATCGGACCGGCCTCCGGAGCCCGATCCGACTGTGACCATCTTGCGCTACACGATTCTTCTCCAGCCAGTCGCGACCGATACGCTGTTCGCTCCGGCTAACGTTGTTTCTCTGCGCGGAAATCTTTCTGGTGAAGGATCCAACCCGGAAGTGGGCGCGCGGAGCAGTTATATCCTCCGCGATGCGACCGGCTCGCTTTTCAATCCTTTTCATAATTTCACTTCGCTGCGCTACGAAGGGTTCTCTCTTCTGCCCGCGAGGAATGTGCCCAGATTGCGTGCGGCTTCGACGGACTATCCCGAAGATATTCGCAACGTCTACCTGCAGGTACCGAAACTCGATCCGAGGATTCCGGAATTGGCAAAGGAGATCACGGCGCGCGCCGAGACGCCGTTCGACAAAACCATCACTCTAGAAAACTATTTGCGTTCGCGATTCACGTATACGCTCAACCTCACCGGAAAACCCGGCAGCGATCCACTCGCTCATTTTCTGTTTGAGACCCACGCAGGCCACTGCGAGTATTTTGCTTCCGCGATGGCCATCATGCTTCGCACGCTGGGAATTCCCACGCGGGAAGTGAATGGTTTTTTGCCAGGAGAATACAACGACCTCGGCGAGGACTACATCGTGCGCGCCAGCGACGCGCACAGTTGGGTCGAAGTCTATTTTCCAGGGACGGGCTGGCTGACTTTTGATCCCACGCCGCCGGGCGCGGAATCCGCCGGAGGGTTTTTTACGCGCCTCGGCCAGTACATGGACTGGTTCGAGCTTTCCTGGAACGAGTGGGTCATTAACTACGATTTCATTCATCAAATTTTGCTGGCGCAATCCATGCAGCGCAGCACGCGCACCTGGACAGAGATCGCGCGCGCTTGGTTCGGAAAGCAGGAAGCAAAAGGGCGAAGGTGGATGCGGTCTTGGGACAACGGGCTTCGTCTGCTGCTTCCGCTCGCCGTTGCGCTGTTCCTGCTGGCGCTACGGTTCGATTTGGTTGTCGCGTTCGCGCGGCGGTTGTGGCTTTCGTGGCAGCTTCGTTCGCCGGAGGTAGCTCGCTCCAATCCGCAGCTTGCCTCGCGGCTCTACGACGAACTTTTGTACTTGCTCGCGCGGCGCGGCTTCTTGCGCCAGCCTACGCAGACGCCGTTTGAGTT
>WNFP01002266.1_pt1 | contig 17203 bp, 17 predicted proteins | sample 5400201 | NCBI WGS metagenome assembly WNFP01 (sample SAMN13153355, study PRJNA577476) | soil metagenome | isolation source: 115 cm saprolite under Madrone tree | place: USA:California | collected 2016-06-14 | reverse complement strand
AAAACCCGCAGCAGCGAAAGCGCACCAGCGCGCCTGGCTCCTGCCGGGAGGAGGTAGTCTAACCATGTTTGAAGATATGGTGATTTCGAGTCCGCACCCGACGAAAACGAACAAGACATGGACGGTGGTGGTGTCCATGATTGCGCAGTCGATCTTCCTGGCTATTTTGATCCTTATTCCTTTGATTTATACGGAGGCACTGCCGAAGACGCTGATGGCGACGTTGCTCGTGGCCCCACCGCCGCCGCCTCCGCCCCCGCCGCCGCCGGTGCAGACGCAGGTGGTGCACGTCAAGCCTCAGGTCCACTTGATGGACGCGGGCAAACTGGTGCAGCCCAAAGCGATCCCGCATGACATCAAGATCATCAAGGAAGATGCGCCAGACGTGAACGCGGGCATGCAAGGTGGCGTTCCGGGTGGCGTCGCCGGCGGCTCCATGGGGGGCGTGATCGGCGGCGTAATTGGCGGCATGGGTGGAGCACCGCCCCCGCCGAAGCCGACCCAACAGCGCATTCGCCAAGGAGGCAGTGTGCAGGCCGCGTTGCTAGTCAACAAAGTGACGCCGGTTTATCCGCCGCTCGCGCGGCAGACGCGCATCTCCGGCACCGTGCGCCTGCACGCCATCATCTCCAAGAACGGTTCGATACAATCTCTAGAAGTTATCTCCGGCCATCCGTTGTTGGTTCGCGCAGCGATGGACGCCGTGCAGCAATGGAGGTACAAACCGACGCTGCTCAACGGCGAACCGGTGGAGGTCGATACCACGATCGACGTCATTTTCTCGCTTAACCAGTAGTACGGCGCGTTGCTCTGGTCGTGGGGCCGGTGCGGCGTTCCGGGTGCCTGAAGATTTGCAAACACTTTAAGGAGCAAACGAATGGTAGCTACGATTTATGTTTATGCGATCCTGTTCCTCCAGTCGACCACTGGCTCGAGCTGGGATCTCCGGTCCATGTGGTCCCAAATGAGCGCTTTGCCTCGCACGGTGGTCGTCATTCTGTTCGTCCTATCCATCTATTCTTTCGGCGTCATGATTGACCGCGCCTTGATGTACAGCGCCGCGCGCAAGCAGTCGCGCGTCTTCGTACAGCAGGTCGCCGGAGCCTTGAAAGATGGCAAGCTCGACGAAGCCATTGCTATCGCCGAGCGCAACAAGAAGAGCCACATCGCCAAGGTTGTTGCTACGGGGCTTTCGGAGTTCCAGTCCGCTTCGCAGCAGGTTTCCGACGCTGACGTCATAGAAGCAGCCAAGCGCGGCCTCGAACGCTCGGTGGCCATTGTCCATGCCGAAATGAAGCGCGGGCTTTCCGCTCTGGCGACTATCGGGTCTACTGCGCCGTTCGTCGGATTGTTTGGCACCGTGGTCGGCATCTTGAACGCCTTTAAGGGTATCGAGCAGAGCAAGGCTACCGGTCTGTCGGCCGTCGCCGGCGGTATCGCGGAAGCTTTGGTGACCACGGCGCTGGGCCTGCTCGTGGCGGTCCCCGCGGTATGGGCGTACAACTATTTCACCAATAAAGTCGAAGCGTTCGACGTCGAGATGGACAACTCCTCGATGGAGCTCATCAATTATTTCATCTTGCGTCGCGGCGCCAGGAAGTAGGTAATCATGGCTGCGCCAGTTACCCACGCCCGGTACAAGCCTGTAGCCGGGAGTCAAATGTCGACTCCTAACGTCATTCCCATGGCGGACATCATGCTTGTGCTGTTGATCATCTTCATGGTGGTCACGCCCATGTTGCAGAAGGACCATCCGGTGGACTTGGCCAGAACGAATACCGCCAAGGATATGCAGGATGCCGATAAAGAGGACGCCATCGTCATCGCCGTGACCCGCGACGGTAACATCTTTCTTCCTCGCAGGTCAAGGACCGCATTGCCAACCGTCTGGACAAGACCGTATACGTGAAAAGCGACGCGCGCGCCAAGTATGGCGACGTGGTCGCGGTCGTCGACGAAATCCGTTCGGCAGGCGTCGATCAGGTCGGCCTCTTGACCGAGCGGAACGAGAGGGCTACGCCTCCTCCGCCTCCTACGCCACAAGCGGACTAGGGCAGGGGTCGGCGCGAAACAATCATTCGTTTGCTGTGATTTTTGCGGTTTCAACGCCGCGCCGCTTCCCACAACGGCGCGTTACGACGGCCCGCAATGCTCGGTAGGTACGGGCCGACAGGAGAAGCTCAATGGGAATGCAGGTAGGTGAAAGTAAAGGCGGTGCGATGGCGGAAATGAACGTTGTTCCGCTAATCGACATTTTGCTGGTGCTGCTGATCATTTTCATGGTCATCACCCCGCTCACGCCCAAGGGAATGGACACCCTGGTGCCGCAGCCGAATCCCAACCAGAAGCAAGACGTGGAGCTCGAGAACAAGACGGTGGTCGTCCAGGTGCTGACCAACGGCAAAGTCAAAATCAATAACGAAGATTCGACGTGGGACGCGCTCGGCCCCCGCATCGAACAAATTTTTAAGGACCGCGCCGAGAAAATCGCTTTTGTTAAAGGCGATAGCGATGTACTGTTTGGCGAAGTCGCGCGCGCCATCGACATCATGCGCGGCTCCGGCATCGATAAAGTCGGCCTGATCACCGCCAAGCTAGAGGCCGGCCAATAGAATTCGCCGATGGTTCGCCGCGCATCAATCAAGAGGCCGTGGCGTGGGACGCGTTGCGCGGTAGGTTAAAACAGATTTTCGGATCCAGGGCTAGTCGTACGCCCTTCGTTCGCGGTGATGGCGCCCTGGAGTTTCATGTAGCCCCCAAGGTTATAGACGTTATGCGTGCCTCGGGTGTATCGTCTGTTGGCCTTATGACCCCTGGGCTGGAAAAACAGGCGGAAACAGATTAGATTGCCTCTCGCAAGGCGTTTGAATTCTAGCGCGGGTACTGACTGAGACCGGGCCGCGCACAAGTGGGGATGGACGCTTCATGACTCATGCATCGCTTCAACTAACTGCTCGCCGGGTTGCTGCGCTCTCGGCCATCCTGGTTCTCGCATTTGCAGCTTCCGGCTGCAACAAGCTGAAGGCGCGGGATCTGCTCAATAAGGGCGTAAATGCCTTTAAGAACGGCCAGTCCGACGCGGCCATTGAGGATTTTAAGCAGGCCAAGGAAGCGGACCCCGATCTTCTGAACGCGCGCCTGTATCTCGGCACTGCTTACGCCAGCCTGTACATCCCGGGTGCGCCCTCGAAAGAGAACCAGGATCGCGGGAATCAGGCCATCCAGGAATTCAAGGAGATTCTGGAGAAAGATCCTAACAATCTCTCGGCCAACGACCAAATCGGCTCGATCCTTTTCTTGATGGGTGGCACGCCATTTGATCCCAAAAAATTTGAGGAATCCAAGACCTACCATCAGAAACACATTCAGTTGAAGCCCGACGATCCCGAGCCTTATTACTGGATCGGTGTCATCGACTGGACCTTGGCATTTCGAGCCAATGGCGAAATGCGCATGGACTACAACAAGAGCAATATCAAGAAGCAGGTTCGGGATACCGACCCGCTCCCGGCGGCCATTCGCTCTGAATATGCTTCCAAATATGGCCCGCTAATCGAGGAAGGAATCGCCGACCTGCAAAAGGCCATTTCCCTGAAGCCCGATTATGACGATGCCATGGCTTACCTCAACCTTCTCTACCGGCGCAAGGCGGACATGGTGGAAAGCAAGGAAGAACGCGAAGCGCTGTTGAAACAAGCCGACGATCTGGTCGACAAGGTCAAGGAAATCAAGCAGAAGCGCTCCGAGCAGCCGCAGACATCTTGAGCCGCAAAGCTTTCAGATTTACCTGCAAGGGCGTCCGCCAGGACGCCCTTTTTCTTTGCTGAAGCGGCCCCATCTCTCGCGTCGTCCCGTTCTTCTGACGTAAACTAGGTTATGCCGTCGCCCAGCAATTTACCGCTCCATTTTCATCGCGACCGCACCGAGCGCGAACTCGACGCCCGCTTGGATGAGTTGCTCGCCAAGCTGCGCAAGAACCGGCCATCGGAAGATCCCTGGATGGTGCGCCGCGCCTACGAAATCGCCGCGGAGCGTCACCGTGACCAGCTTCGCAGTTCCGGCGACCCCTATCTGATCCATCTTCTGGAAGTCGCGCACATCCTCGCGGACATGCGTCTGGACGCTATCACGCTGACCGCGGCGCTTCTTCACGACGTCACGGAAGACACGGAGTTTCCCATCTCCCGCATCGAGGAGCGCTTCGGTGCCGAAGTGGCGCGATTGGTGGAAGGCGTCACTAAAATTGGCCGGCTGAACATGATGGCTCCGGAGGCGCGCCAGGCCGAAAACGTTCGCAAAATGCTTCTTGCCATGGTCAATGATGTTCGCGTTGTGCTGGTCAAGCTTGCCGATCGTCTGCACAACATGCGGACGCTGGAATTTCTGGAGCCTCAAAAGCAGCAGCGCATCTCCCGCGAGACTCTCGACATCTATGCGCCCATTGCTCATCGGCTGGGCATGGGCATTGTCCGCGGTGAGTTGGAGGACCTGTCTTTCCGGTATCTTGAGCCGGAATCGTTTATGGCCTTGCAAAAGGAAGTTTTGGATAAGGCTCCGTTCCACAAGAAATTTCTCGAGGAAGTACAAAGCACCATCCGTTCCAAGCTCGTTGAAAACGGAATTCCCGCGGAGCTCGAAGCGCGCGTCAAAGGCTTGTATTCTTTGCACCGCAAAATCGTGCGCCAGGAGCGCGGTCTCGAGCAGGTCTACGATCTTTTAGCCGTTCGCGTCGTCAGCGATACCGAGCGGAATTGTTACGCCGCCCTCGGTGTGGTGCATCACATCTGGCGGCCTGTCCCTGGGCGATTTAAGGATTACATCGCCATGGCCCGGCCCAATCTGTACCAGTCCCTGCACACCACGGTTCTGCACAGCGGCCAGCCCTTCGAAGTGCAGATCCGCACGCAGGAAATGCACCGCATCGCCGAGGAAGGCGTGGCGGCGCACTGGAAATACAAGGACGGCAGGCCTGTCCAGGAAGACGATCAGCGCATCACCTGGATGCGGCAACTGATCGAGTGGTCGCAGGAGTTGGAAGAGCCCGGGGAATTTTTGTCGACGCTAAAGGTCGATCTTGCGCCGGTTGAGGTTTATGCGTTCACGCCCAAGGGACGCGTGCTGGAGTTGCCGCGTGGCGCCACTCCCGTGGATTTCGCTTATCACGTACACACGGAAGTCGGTCACCAATGCGTCGGCGCCAAGGTTAACGGCCAAATGGTTTCTCTCCGCCACGAGATTGTCAGCGGCGACGTGGTTGAAATCCTGACGCAGAAAGGCCACACGCCCAGCCGCGACTGGCTCAGTTTCGTTAAGTCCTCGCACGCGCGCAGCAAGATTCGCCATTGGATCAATCTGCAAGAGCGCGAAGAAGCCATGGCAATGGGCCAACGGCTGCTGGAAAAGGAAGCGCGCCATTTCGGCCGCAGCCTCAAGAAAATTCCAGAGGAGGATTTGCTGCGTGTCGCATCGGATTCCGGTCTCTCCAAAATTGAGGATCTCTATGCGGCAGTAGGCTTCGGAAAATATTCCGCGCGGCAGGTTCTCACGCGCGTTCTCGGCGACACCGCGAAAGCGGCCGAGCCCCCGGCGGAGGACGCCAAGCCGACCCTCGTCAAAACCGTAAAGCGCATGCTCGGGTTTGGCGAAGCGCCGCTCATCGTCAAAGGTTATGACGACCTTCTCGTCTATCGCGCGAAGTGTTGCAATCCCATTCCCGGCGACGACATCATCGGCTATATCACCCGCGGACGTGGAGTCGCGGTCCATACCCGCGCGTGTCCAAACGTCCAAAATCTGCTGTATCAAACGGAGCGCCGCATCGCCGTCGAGTGGGGTGGCGCAGGCGCTGTCACGTTCCAGGTGCAGCTCATGATCCGCGCCCGCGATCGCGCCGGCCTCTTGGCTGAAATTACCGCCGTAATCAGCGGCGCCGGATCCAACATCCACAGCCTGGAAAGCCGACCCGATCGCTCCAACGCGCGCATTGACGCCAGCCTGGAAATCGCCGATCGCCGACAGCTCGAGACCATCCTTGCCAATATCCGCAAAGTCGCCGGCGTGTATGATGTCGAGCGCGTCTACCAGGTCTGAGCTCCTTCTTTTCAGCCCTTCTGCTCCCGATTTCCACCGACGGCGCTTTCGAAATTCGGCGATTCACCTGTCCTTCCGCACAAGTATCCCCGACGGCACACGCCAACCCGTTCACCTTGCTGCGCGCTAACATGGAAACATGAAGTATCGGGCTCTGCTTCTCGGTGTTTGCGTCCTCTTCGCGGTCGGCTGCTACCAGCATCTGCTCACGGATTACCGTCCGCTTGACCACGCGGGGATGTGGTCCAGCGGCCTGGAGCAACTCAAAGCGCTGAACACGTCGGATTTCGAGGTCGCCCAACTCGTAAAGGTCAAGCAAGCGCGGCTGAGTGACGATACTTGCGTAGCTCTGGTCGCCGCCGCTCATGAGAGAAAGCACGCCTTCACCAGTGGTGACTCGACCGCGAATCTGGCTGGCGCGGGCTATTCCGAGGACCAGATTCTTGAGATTGCCCGCGCCGATCAACTCGATGCCATCAGTGGAGACGCCGTTGCGCTCCGCCTCATCGGTTTATCCGACGGCTTTGTACAGTTCGTTCTGCAGCGCCGTCTTCGGGGAGTTCACACGCTGGGCACTCCGCAAATCGCCCGCCTGAAAAATACCGGCCTTAGCGAAACGCAGATTTTGGACAAGATTAAGGCGGGCATGACCGACGCGCAGGCCGACCGCGAAGTCGGCGCTCGCGAAGCGGCCCGCAATCACGCCGGCACCGGCTTCGTCCGCGTCCGCGGGCGCAAGGCTCGCTGACCGCTGACGGCAGTTCACTCCACGTGCCATCGCTTTTTGCCGGAATTCGCTTCCCTCGCTACAATCGTAGTGTTTTGAAACCGAGCCGCCGACTTCGCCTGCCTCTTATTTCGCTGCTTGCCGGCGCCGCTTATTGCTCGGCTGGTTGTGCGGTCTCGCTGGGCCCCGGCTACACCATTGTCAAACAGCAGATCACCGTACAGTTCGTTTCCGCACCGCAGCCCGTCATTCGAATCGAAGGCGTCTATCAACTCAAAAACACGGGAAACCAGCCTCTCACTTCTCTCGAATTGCGCCTCCCGGGCCGCCGGCGTTTTCATTTTTCTGCTCCCAGCGCGCAGTGGGACAAAACCAATCTTGACTTAGCCGCCTCGCCCGACAATCCGCGCAATGTCCTTCTTACCTTCCCGCAGCGCTGGCGCGTTTCCTCGCAGCACACTTTGCATCTCTCTGTCGAATACCAGCGGGCCGCCTCCGATGAGGCCGCCCTGAGTTTCACTCCGGACGCCTTTTTTCTTCCCGCGCAAGGTTGGAGCCCCGAACTCCTCCCCGAGCGCGGCATTCTCGCCAGCGGCGGCGCGCCACCCAAATCGTGGAATCTTATTTTGCGCGTGCCCGGCGATTTCTTGGTGCACACCAGCGGCCAGGCGAACAAACAATTGGCGGCAGATTCTCGCAACGCCGCCGAACGAACCATTCGTGTGTCGCAAACCCCAAAGGACGGCTATCCGTTTGTCATCGCCGGTCGATACATCGCTGCAACGCTCGCGGCCGGCCACGAAGCGGTGAATCTCTGGACGCGCACGCCACAAGATCCGCAGGCCCTGCGACAGCCCAGCGAGGCCTTGGTCCGCGCCATTCAAGCGTACGACGCCACTTTCGGAGCGCGCCCCAGGGATTCACACCGGCTCTGGATTGTCGAGTGCCCCAACGTCGCAGGTTGCTTCACTGGCACGACGTCTAATTTTGCCCGGCTGGTCTCAGAAGAAAACGAAAAAACGTCCGCCGAAATGGCTTCGCAGGACACCGCCATGGTCGACCTTAGCGGCGGCGTTCCGGAAATTGCCGCCGCGGCTCCGTCGCTTGCCTCAAGTTGGCTTGGCTACGGTCAAAATCCAGGCTTCTTCGAGCAAACTCCGCCGCTCTCCGCTCTGCCGGCTTTCGCGGCTTTGCGCGGCCGAGAAGCCGTCGAAGGTCCGCAGGTGCGCGCGCAGATCGTGCGTCGATTGCTCCGAACCATTCCCGCAGACCTCCAGCCGCGTCAACCAGAAGCTGACGATGCTCTCCGCGCAAAAAGTCTTTTATTTTTTTATGCTCTTCAGGATCGTTACGGCCAGCAAGTCTTCAGCGCCGCGCTTAGCCACATACTCGACGCCCGCCGCGGCGGTGGCTTCGATCTAGATGATCTCATCGCCGCATTCGAGCAGGAAACGCACCAAGACGTCGCGCAATTTGTGCGTCTTTGGATGAAGCACCCCGGCGTTCCTGAGGATTTCCGCGCGCGCTATGAAAATACCGCCTCGTCCGTTCTCACCTTAAAGGAGACCATGCCATGAAAAATGCCGTGAACACCGATCGCGGCCCTAAGCCTATCGGGCCGTATTCGCAAGCCATCAAAGCAAATGGTTTTGTTTATCTCTCCGGACAGGTCGCGCTCGATCCCAAAACTGGCGAAATGGCAGGTTCCGAGATCCGCCAGCAAACCGAGCGCGTCTTCGAAAATATCAAAGGCATTCTGGAAGCTGCGGGTGCCAACCTCCACCACGTCATCAAGACCACCGTCTTCCTCAAGGACATGAACGATTTTGCTGTCATGAACGAAGTCTACGCGCGTTATTTCACTGCCGCTCCGCCCGCGCGTTCCACGGTGCAAGTCTCGCGACTCCCCAAGGACGCCCTAGTAGAAATTGAAGTCATCGCCGCGTCTTAAATGTGTGCAACAGATCCGGCGAAATCGCATGCTGAGCGACGGGCAGCAGGCAAAAAAGCGGAAACGGAATTATTTGATTGCCTGAGGAATGCTGAAAAATTCAGTAGTGGTCGCGGAAACGTTTCTTGCAGAACTAAGCCCTAAAGTCAATCACTTGGAGCTTTTAAGGCCGGTCCGGACTCTCCAGCGCCTCGGAGACCGCAAACGCGGTGACGAGCGCTGTGAATCCAATCGCGTACCAAATAAAATTGCTCTTGCCCGCTCTACGCTTCTGGTTCTGGCCCCACCACCCCTGCGCTGCCGCTGCTGGAGCGCCACCCAAACGGCCTGCCGCTTCCGGGTCCAGCACCACGCGATAGGCCGTGCCTTCCGGTATCACGCGCACATCATCTTCCACCGCGATTAGCACTGCTCCGCGCGAGCAGCGCACCACCAACTCTTTCGGGTTGAGCAAAGTCACGTTCGCTACGGTGGGTTCATCGCCCCGGGGCCTGAAAGACGCCTTCCCTGCGTGCAGGACAAACGCCTTGGCGCCGGCAGTCGAAAATGCCGCCGTGCCGCCCGTCAACGTCGCGCTGGGCGACCTGCCTTCCACGCCCCAGACTAAGCGACTTGAAGCTGCCAGCGCTAGGCGGGCCGCCCCAGCCCGAATCTGCAAGCCGCCCCGCACCTGTTCAGTGTCAAGCTTGTCCCCGGCAAATACGGTTGTGCCCACGGAGGCGGCAGCAGTCCCTATGTGTGCGCGCTCCGCGAACACGACGGTCCCCGAGCCTAAATCGGAATTCCCCCAAATTGGCGCGGCTAGCAAACTCACTGATAACAATATAGATAGGTTAATCGATGCGGTCCCGCGCGCACGCGGCATCTTTGTCTCCAAGAGGGCTGCGCCTAGAATAGAGGTCAGCCCATAGGACGGTCAATCTGTTAACCCGGGTCAAGTACTCAAAGTCGCAACCCTGCATGAATTTGCTGTATGCCCCGTTGGGCTGGTGGCATTGTTCTGTCGCTGTTACAATGCCCTTACCGTATGGCCGACTGGAAACAGATTACCGCCCGCATCCGCCGCGCTCGCACTGGAAAAGACCCTGCTGGGCAGCTCTCCAACCTATATCAAAAGACTCGCGACGCCATGGTCGCTTTCGAGCTGGCTAAATTTTTTGAGACCGCTGGTCAAAGCGGCGAAGCTGCCAAATGGTACTCCACCGCAGCGGAGCGCTTTCGCCGCGCTGATTGGAGAAGCAAGGCGCAGGAAGCGGCGGCGCGCCTCGGGGGACAGGCTCCCGCGGAGCCGGCGACTCTGTCCGGCGATTTTCCGATTCCCGCGCCTGTTCTTGCCGCTCCTGAACCGGACTTGCCGGTGGAACAGACCACAGCTTCGTTTGAAGCGGTTGTCGCACCCGCCTCTGAAGGTGCTGCTGCTCCTACCTCCGACGCCCCAAAACGCGGTGCGCGCCGTCGTGGCCGTCGCGGTGGCCGCAATCGACGTAAAAACCTCACCACTGCCGAGACACCCCTGCATTCCCCTGCGCCTTCCACGGAAACTCCGGTTCGCCAGCAGGCTCCTCCGCCAGTACACGAAGCTCCCGACCCCCGCTTTAGTAGAGTCACCGAATCCGCGTCCTCGCTCCGCCTTCCCTCCGAGCCGGTCCCGGACACCGTGACCTCCGTGCGCGGCCGCTACGGCGATCCCGGCCTCTCTTCGCGGCTTTCCCTGCTGGAAATGCAATTCCGGCGCTTGCTAACTTGCCCTCCGCTGAAGCTTAACGAAGCCGATCATGCTCCTGTCGGTCCCGGCGTGCTCCTTCTCAGCGATTCGGATCTTTCCACGTACTACTATGTAGAAGCGTGCCAGACGTTGCGCATCGCCATTGGCAGTTTTCTACGTGGTGCCGCCAGCCGCCGTGGAGCCGAGTCCATCAAGCCGCGCCTCGCAGAGCACCTTGGCATTGCCGAAACCCGCGTCACAAAATATCTCGCCGACCACTGCGTCGCGCGCTACCTCCAACTCGACGAAGGCGCCTCCCACTTCGCCCATTTTGTAATCGCCGTCCTCCGGCCCGCACTCAACGACTGACTCCCGCTGCTGCAATGCGCAAATAACGGTCGTCCCAGCCAGGAGATCAGCTCGCTTTTGCACTCAAACACCGTACAAGTAACCTCTGCCCTAATCCCCATTCGACCCCCGTTTTTCCCCATTCGACCCCCGTTTTTCGCCGTTTAATGCAAGTCGCTGGCCTCCTGCCCTGTATCGGTTAAACTATACAGGTCCAAAGACTTATTGGACGTTTCTACCCGGCGTGGTACGGTACTCAGAAGCCCGGGGGCAATCGCCGTGTTCCGCACGGCGCTTGAGCGGGCTTCTTACAACGCATCAAGAATTTTTAATTTACTGGCGAAAGTGGAGGGTAGAGGTTTATGCCGAATCGAGTAGGCACTCAAGTGATGCGAGCAGTGGACGCAGCGGTCTGCAAAGCAGCCGGCGTCACCTTCGATGCGATCCAATTCTTCAACAAGCGTAACCCGAATCCATCGTTCACCCCAAAGTGGTCGGATAAGCCGCTTCTAAAGTCCTGGGAGAAAACCAAGCCGACCCTCGGCTGGCCCCGGCAGACCGACTCGCTCTGTCCGGATTGCGTCAAAGAGGCTCGCGAAGCCATCATTCATGGTAAAAAAGACTGGCGCGACCTAATGGACGAGAAGGTCGGCGAGATTAAGGCGCAAATTATCGAGCGCGATGGGCAAGTCTGGATGGTTAAGGACTGCCCTATCCACGGCCACTACGAAGACATGATGGCCATTGACGCCAAATTCCTCGACCACATCGAAAAGCAGTTCCCTGGGCGCGATATTCCCGCGCACAATGACGAGGATCTTCACAAGCACGGCTCCAGCACCGTGCGCTATGGCCGCGGTTCCGTGCTCACCGTCGACCTCACCAACCGCTGCAACATGATGTGCGATCCCTGCTTCATGGACGCCAACCAGGTTGGCTATGTCCACGAGTTGGGCTGGGACGAAATTCAGGAAATTCTCGACAACGCGCTCAGAATCAAACCCCGCCGCCAAATGTCCGTGCAGTTCTCCGGCGGCGAGCCGACCATGAGCCCGTATTTCCTCGACGCCGTCGCCTACGCCCGCAAAATTGGCTACAACAGCGTGCAGGCCGCCACCAACGGCATCGAATTCGCGAAGAGCAAGGAGTTCTCCAAAAAGGCCTTTGAAGCCGGCATGCGCTACGCCTACCTACAGTTCGATGGCATCGGCAACGACGCCAACGGCCATCGCCAGGTCGGCAACTTGTTTGACGTCAAGCTGCGCGCCATCGAAAACATGCACGAAGCCGGCATCGAAATCGTGCTGGTGGTCACCATCGTCAACAACGTCAACAACGATCAGGTCGGCGCCATCGTGAAATTCGCGATGGAAAATCCCAAGAAGATCGCCTTCGTCAGCTTTCAGCCGGTTTCCTTCACCGGCCGCGACGAGGATATCACCCCGGAACGCCGCCTCCGTCAGCGGTACACCCTTTCGCACTTGGCGCAAGACGTCAGCCGCCAGGTCGGCAAAGTCGAGCCTACCCGCGACTGGTTCCCCATCTCGTTCATCGCCACGTTTGCGGGGTTCTCGGACCTCGTCCACGGTCCCGATTCCCAGTGGGGCGCGCTCTCCTGCGGCTGCCACCCCAATTGCGGCGTTGGCACCGCGATCATGATCAACAAGGAAACCAAGGAATGGGCGCCGGTTCCGCGCTTCCTGGACGCCCAGCAGCTCGTACGCGATGTCACCGCCATTACCGACGCCGCGCGCGGCAAGGCCTTCTCCAACTTCATGATGGCTTTAGCGCTGCTTAAGAATTACAAGGCCTTCCAGGGGCCCAAGGGCCTGACACTCTATGATCTGTTCAAGAAGTTCGACAAAACTTGGGCGCTGACCAAGGATTCCGAGAAGAAATACGGCCGTACTTCTCCGGATCGTAAGTTTGACGACGCCATGAAGCGCCGCCAGGATCCGTGGAACTTCCTATTCATCGCCGGCATGTGGTTCCAGGACCTCTTCAACTACGACTTCCGCCGCACCGAGATGTGCATCATCCCCTATGCCACGCAGCAAGGCGAAATCTCCTTCTGCGCCTACAACACCGGCGTCGGCTGGCGCAAAATCATCGAAAACATGCACAAGAACGCGACCGTCGCGGAGTGGTACAAGACGCACGGCAAGCACGAGATTTACGCCAAGGGCAAGAAGGTCGATCTCAACACCTACGAACACTCCTTGAACATAGACGCCGAAGACGCCGCGCGCGTCCGCCACCTCGAGCACGACATTCCGCAGACCGCCGCGGAAGAAGATCGCGCGCGCCGCAAGAGGGCCTATGAGGAACAAGCCAAGGTCCGCGCCATCTACGAAGAGCTGGTGCTGAAGAAGGCCCAGCCCACGGTAGTCCAGATCGGCTCGGTAAGCGACATCGCTAAAGCCGTCCCTGCGAACTTCGCCAACGCCGGCAAGCCCGTAAGCATCGCACCGGCCAGCGGCAACGGCCACACCAATGGCAATGGTCATTCCAATGGCAACAGCAACGGAAATGGCAACGGCCATGCCGCCAAGAAGGAAGAAGCGGCCGAAGCAGTCGCCGGCGACTAAGGTTCGCAACCCCGTATGGGACGCAGCACCGCTGCGCCCCATCTTGGCAATGATGCTCCAGACTCGAAACACCTCCGTTTCACTGGCGGCCTTTTGTTGGCGTAACGCTCTCGCTTGACACGAATGGTATAATTCTTTTTGTAGAGTCTTGCGTCTCGATCTTTCCTCCGAGTTAGTTTTGTTTTCCTTAAAAGCGTTTACGTGTTCTCAAAGCCACTCCGAGCGCGCTGTAAGCCCGATTTGTCTGCAAGTCCTTTCGTTTCCGCAGTTAGGGCCCAGTTCCGCGTTTTACCGGTTTTTGGCCGATATTGTCTGATCGTAACCCCTTTATCAGCAACACTTCCGAAATCTGCGTCTGTAACCCATTTAGAATCCGCACTTCCGCAAAATGGGGGGAGGGGGCCCCTCCGGATGCGCACACGCCTGCTATAATCGAATCCGACGCCCTAGCGCTGAAGGATCAAGGGGACATCCGCCATGCCTATCTACGAATACCTGTGTGAAGAGTGCGACACCCGCTTCGAGAAGATTGTCCTCAACAAGCAGCAGGAAATCGCCTGCCCCAAGTGTGCCAGCAAGAAGGCCAGCATTCAGCTTTCGGTCTTCGCCACCGCCAACGGCTCCAGCAATGGCAGCTCTGCAAAGTCCTCCACGTCGTCTTCCGGCGGTGGCTCCTGTTGCGGGGGCGGCTGCGGCTGCAACTAGAGCGGCACAGCCACCTCTGCGCCATCGCTTGCGCATTTTGCATGCGATGAATCTTGGCTGTGCGCGGTAACACCTTCAGCTCTGTGATAGCTCCTCTACGCCGGGCGAATCAAGAACACCACTGGTTTGTTGCGTGAGAAAAGCGAAAAGAAACCCAGCAACTGTTTCCACGGGAAATATTTCTTGTTCAGCAGCGTCATGCCATGTTCCGCTTCTGTGCCGGTAACGATCTCCGCCCGCGCTTCGACCCATTCACCGAGCAATTTTCCGCCCGCAGCGCAGGGCGCCACGCGCACGCGGCCGTTGTTGCGGATGCGCTTCGCCTTGCCCGAATCCGCGGTGCTGTAGACATACAGCTTCTCCGGCGCGCCGTTCCCCGGTTCTCCGGCAAACCACACGGGAGTGCGCACCCCTTGCCCATTCTTGCGAAACGTCTCTATGTTGAGATACTTGCGTTCTTGCAACGAGGCGAATCGCGAGTCGGCCATTGTCCCCTCTAGCCGACATTCTAGCGCGGGCACAAAAAAATGGGACGGGCAATTCAACCGTCCCTTAAACCGCCGCGGGAAATGAGAACGTGCCGGTGTGCATCAGCTACTTCGGAACGTCTTGCTTTACGTTAGCGTGTGGTTGCGGCCATGGAAGGTGCGGCGCCATAGCGCTGCGTGGCGTAGCCGACGATAATGCCGACGATGCTTCCAGGAAGAATGATCTCGAAATAATATCCGTGCTGCATTTGCGCCACGATGAACGCGAGTACGAAGCCAACCGCCAGACCAAAGAGGATGCCCAGCATCAAAGATTGCACTTTGCGAGCGAAGAATCCGATGGCCACGCCGGCGATAAGCCCCTTAACGGTGGACCCAACAACGATCCCAACGATCTGTGCGCGCACTGCCGGGGTGAACCAAGCAGACAAACCGTCCACTGCTCCGAGAACCGTTCCAAGCAACAGACCCAGCAAAATCTTGTTCATTTGTAGGCTCCTCCGAGCCGGGATTCTCTACCCGTTTGGTGTTCTTTACAACGGGCCGTGGAATTCCTTTAGAGTTCAGCGGCGAAAGAAAAGCAGAATCAGGGTTCGTACGATTAAGTAGGCTACAATCAACAAGATAGCGACGGTGTAGCGCCGGTAAAAGCGTGCAATTCTCTCGAAAACTGTCTCTTTGCGCGCCGAAACAGGCAAGCCGTCCAGATAGCGAGAAACATCGGCGGACAAGTCCGACACGCTGGCGTAGCGGCTGCCCGGATTGCTTTCCGTGGCTTTCGCGCAGATGGCTTCCAGCGCTTTGTCCCGCCGCCATCGCAAATTTGCATTGGCGGTCGCAGACGGTATGAACAGGAATCGCAACAGGGCGCCAAGCGAATAAATATCGCTGCGCTCGTCCACGTTTGCGACGTCGCCGGCGGCCTGTTCCGGAGACATGTAGCCAGGCGTCCCCAGGACCATACCTTGTCCTGTGACCTGCGTCGCTTCCATCCCGTCTGAAGGAGCGTCGCCTGCTTCCGGCACGTGCAGGATCGTCGTTTCTGGATCTTGCTCGCGCACCCCGGCGGACCGCTCGCGCAAAATCTTGGCGAGGCCCCAGTCCATCACGAGAACTTCGCCGAACGCACCGACCATGACATTTGCGGGCTTCAAGTCGCGATGCAGCACACCGCGCGCGTGGGCGAACCCCACGGCGTCGCAAATGCGCAGGAACAGACGCAGCCGGTCCGGCAGAGAGGTGACAGCCTCGATGTGTTTGTCCAGCCGCTGGCCTTCCACAAATTTCATGGCGTAAAAAACGCGGCCGTCACTCAAGGTGCCGACGTCGTGCACGGGAACAATTCCCGGATGCTCGAGGCGCGCGAGCACGCGAGCTTCGCGATTCAGCCGGCGGGCGAGGTCGCCGTCCGCAACAGGAACGTCCAGGACCTTAAGCGCCACGCGGCGCCCCAACATTTCGTCACGCGCCGCGTAGACCACACCCATGCCGCCGCGTGCCACGCGCTCCAACAACTGATAGCGCGTTCCGGAGAGGTCCGGGACGTTGGCGTTTTGCCGCAAGCGATCCACCGCCTTGTCGGACAGAAACTTCACGTTGTGTCCGAGCCAAAGACGGCGCGCGCTTCGCGATGAAACTCGTCGTCGCTTCCGCAGATCTCGCGCAGCCGCTCCAGTGCAATGCGGCGAAATTCGCGGCGCGCCCAGGAAAGCGCGTTGGTCACGTCCGTAACAGGAATTTCGTATGCGTCCGAGAGTTTTTCGTAGGAAATTTCCTGATCGCCCGACAAGTCATAATCTTCGAAGAGCCGGAACGTGCGCTCCCGTTCTCGCACCTCGCAGAATTTGCGTAAGTCGTCCACCGCGAGCGCAAACAAGCTGCGTACCCATTCCTTTTCAAAGAATTCCTCGAGCGATTCGGGAGACGGAATCCAGGCCGCGCAAATGGCTGTGCCCGTCAATTCTCCCTCCGCGGCCTGAAAGTCGAGCGCCACGTGCGTCACGTTGCCGCCGCGTTTCTGCCGTCGCGCCGCCTTTTCCTGATTCATCACAAAGCTGTCCACGCACAAGCGGAGATAGGTGCGTAGCCTACTCTTTGCCGGTTCGTACTTGGCCAGCAGCTCGCGTTCGAGCGCTTCCGCGAAAAATCCCTGCGTCAAATCCTGCGCATCCTCCGCCGGCCGGTTCCAGCGCAAGCGCACGTACTTGTAGACCGGCTTCCAGTACGCGGCAAAAAGAGTGTCCAGTGCCCGTGCCTGCTCCGCCGAATCTTCACTCTTGACCGCGTCGATCACCGACCAACGCGTTACAGGGAATTGATCGCCAGCCATGATTGTAGTCTTGAGGAGTCTACGCAGCGGCACTCCGCATGACAACGAAGATCAACCAACGCAGTGTTTAGTCCAGAAGAGCGAAAGCGCGACGGGAACATCGAGGCCAAAGCGTAACAACAGCGTCAACCGTCAGCGTTTGCCGGAGGGCTATGGGGCCAGTTCACTGCGCAGGTGCTTTGCGAGTTTCTCGATCCGCTTCAGTTTGTCGGCCAGGTCCTTGGGGAGTTGCCCGTGAGCTACCCGGGCGAGATCGGAAGGCACTCCCGCCG
>WNFP01017427.1_pt1 | contig 17213 bp, 18 predicted proteins | sample 5400201 | NCBI WGS metagenome assembly WNFP01 (sample SAMN13153355, study PRJNA577476) | soil metagenome | isolation source: 115 cm saprolite under Madrone tree | place: USA:California | collected 2016-06-14 | reverse complement strand
TTCCATCTCGGCGGCATCCCATTCCACTTCCAGCGCGGGAAGATCCAGGAGCAGCAAGCCCAGCGAGAGCAGCTTCCACTCCCCGCCCTCGCGCACCAAACCCATGGTGATTTGGTGGACGCTTGCGCCAGTGGCGTCGGTGGCGTCGCGGAGTTCCATGGGGAGAAACGCAATATTGTCGCGGAGTTCGGCCCCGCCGAGCTGCATCTCGGTGGTGACGTCGGGAGTTTGGCAGCGAAGGATGGGGCGGCCGGCGGGATTCGCCGAGGCCGTGGGCTTGCCCGGCTCATTCAGAAGCACGAAGCGCTTCATCAACGCAACGCGTGCCGTCGGAGTCATGCGGGAAAACGCCTCCCTGTTGCGAGCGGTGAGAAAACGAACAAACTCTGTCTGAGTTTGGGAGCAAGCCGCGGAGAGCACGGCTTGCAGCGCGCCGCTGGGTCCGCCGGGATTTATCGTTTCGCTCGGCGCGGTCGTGTCGCTTCCGCCGGGCTTGGAACTGGATTCCTGTGAACGTGCGCTGGTGGCGGCGAGCAGAACGGCGCAGCTCAGGAATAAAACTTGTCTGCGGATGTTCGATTTCCGTGCTTTCACTTCAATCCTTTGCCGCGCTCAGTATCGCCGCGAGATTCTGCGTGAAGCTCGAGCGCGGGAGAACTTCATCGCATCCCGCCGCCTGCGCTTGCGCAGCAAGCCCTGTTTGCACGTGCGAAAGAAAGCCGACCACGCGGACGTCCTTGCGCGCCTGACGCAGTTTTTCAATCGCCGCGATCGGCTGGCTCCGCGCGTTCAAGTCCACAATGACCAGTTTTGGATCGCTCGCCATCAGTCCCATCAACGCCTCGCCGCTCGTCGCCATTTTCACTTCCACGCCGAGCTGCTTGGCGGTCTCCGCCAGCTTCATCTGGAAGAACAAATTGTCCATCAGCGCCACGACTCTTCCCATTTCGCACCGCCTCTTTTCTTGCCGCTACTCGGCGACTGCCTTGTTATTATGCGCCCGTTCTTCGCACCGGCGCCTGCTTCCCGGTAAGATGCAACTTTGCAACTAAACGATGAGCGCTCATCCCGAAGACGACCGCCTTGCCGCTTCCGGCCTCCGCGAAGTCACTCTCTACACGCGTCCCGGATGCCACCTTTGCGACGAAGCCAAGTCTGCCATCGCGCCGCTCTTGCAAGAATTCGGCGCCGCCCTCCGGGAAGTCAATATAGATGCCGACCCTGCACTGAAGGAGCGCTACGGTTGGGATGTTCCGGTGATCTTCATCGGCCAGCGGAAAGTGGCGAAGCATCGTGTGGATCCGGAGCAGTTCCGGCGGCAGCTTCAAGATGCCGGGGCAGGCTGAAATCATCAGCGGAACTCTGGTGGCAGAAGATTGTCGATTCTAGTGGCCGCTGCCGGCCTCGCGTGCGCCGACGGTTTCGTCGGGCACGTCGCCTTTGCGGCCCTTGACGCGGTCGTAGACGCTGACCTGGCTGACGGAACCGAGCGCTTCGTTGTAAAAGGTTGGAACACCCAGCGCCGTGCGCAGTTCTTCGTTGAACTTCCGCAGGTTTTGGAGATGCGTCGCGAGTGCCGGCAATTTCTGTCCGTCGTCGGTGAGCAGAAACTTCTGGTAGCCGGCGTCCCACAGACGCGTGAACCGGCCCTTCAGCATGATGGTGGGAATAACGGTCATTTCATAGAGGTCGTCGGGGCCTTTACGGAACTCCGCGCCGCAGCCGTATTTTTCCACGCGCACTACGCCGCGCGTGCTGCCCACGGCAAACCCCAGCGCCGCGAGACTCTCGATTGCCTTTGGCGAGAAACGCTCTTCGACATTCCACATGGTTTCTTCAGAGTAAAGAATCGCAGCTTTCCTGTAAAGTCCGGTTGGCGCAGCAGGCCGGAATGCTGCGAGAGGGCCAAGGCATGCCGGCGGATCTCAATTCACATGGCTGTAACATGGACTGTGCCGAGGATTCACGGTGCATCGGTATTTGTAATACGGTCCGTGAGGATTATGCGGCCAGTTTTCCACAGGCAACGTCTATTTTATTGGCGCGGGGTGTGGTAATAGAGCGTCATTCTTGGAATAGGGGTGTAGGCCGCAAGGTCAATTTCATTAGCACGAGTTGTGGTAATACAGCGTCATTCTTGGAATAGGGGTGTAGACCGATGGTCAAAATCATGCGTTTTGTATTTATAGTTTTCGTGATCAGCTTGCCCGGAATGAGGGCAGCAGAAGCGCAAGAACGGAAACGTAGTATCAGCGGCCACGTGATGGATGTAAACCACGACGCCCTTGTGGGCGCACGCGTGGAAGTACAGCCCAATGGTTACGCTGTTACGACGGACGCGCAAGGAGCGTTTACGATTCAAGACGTTTTCCAAGGACGTGACCATTGATTCAGCCGACGTGACAAATGCCGATGCCGCGCTCGAGATCGAGACAGTAAATCAACAGGTCATTGTTCGGGGGGAACGCGAGCGCGGCGAGGTAGAAGCGATAAACCGCGAAATGAACGCCGACAACATCGTGCAGGTGCTACCAGCCGAAGTGATTGCGAGTTTGCCAAACACGAACATCGCGGATGCCGTTGGCCGGTTGCCCAGCGTCTCGCTGGAACGCGATGAAGGCGAAGGCAAGTACGTGCAGGTTCGCGGCACCGAGCCGCGCCTCACCAACCTGACTCTGGACGGCGTGCACGTGCCGTCGCCGGAGAGTGTGCGGCAAGTGAAGTTGGACGCTATTCCCGCTGACCTCGTGGATTCTGTCGAGATTAATAAGACCCTCTCGCCCAGCCAGGAAGGTGATGCCATCGGAGGATCGGTCAACTTGGTGACGAAACGTGCGGGAGAGCGGCCCTTTATGAGCCTTCAAACGATGGGCGGTTATACGCCTGTTGGCTTAGGCGGCCGCCTCAACGAGGTTGACGGGACTATTGGAAGACGTTTCGGCCGTGAGAAGCGACTGGGCCTGCTGATTGGCGGCAGCTACGATTACAACCAGCGTGGCACCGACGACATCGAGCCTGCCCCCACAACCAATGACTTTGGCACGACGGGGAATCCCAACATCCAACCGGTATTCTCTGGCATGGATGTGCGGGAATACACGTTTTATCGGCAACGCTACGGCTTTGTTGGCAGCGCCGACTACAAGATTGGCCAGGGGTCGCTAGCTTATCTTCGAGGGTTATTCTCTAACTTTCTGGATTATGGTGATGACTGGATTTATACGCCGAGTGTCAATTCTTTCATCAGCCCGACTCTGACGGGCACCGACAGCCAGGTGGACTACAGTCACGTAGTTCGCAGGCCGCAGCAGCGTATTTTCAACGTGATTGCAGGCGCCAATCACAGCTTGGGAAAAACTTTGATCGCCTACGAAGCCGCGCTTGGCCATGGGCGCTCCATTGGCGGATTTCACAGCTCCCACTTGAGCGGGCCTTCCGATGTTCAGTTTACAATCGACAACTCCCAACCGTTCCTGCCTAAGTTCAATCAAGTGGGCGGAACCAACATATTTGATCCCGCGAATTACAATCTCGGCGGCGGCAACTTTAACTTTTTCAAAGCAGTTTCGCTGGACACCCAGAATCACATCCTGGAGCGCGACCTGACAGGATCCATTTCCGTGACCCGGCAGTACACGGTTGGTTCGCATTTCGGCGCGTGGGAGATGGGATTCAAAGTGCGCAATGCGCACAAGACCTCGAATTTCCGTGAGCCCATTTTTGACACCAATCCTCGCTTTACTTCATTGGCGCCGTTAACTTCATTTGTTGGAAGCACCACAAATCCAAATCCAGGATATTACTTCGGAAATTACAAGCTGCTGCCGCTCACCAACTTCGACAAGATTCTTTCTTACTTCAACGCCAACCGTAGTCAGTTCATTGAAACCACGGACTTCGAACATCTGATTTCAGATCCTAACGACTACACCACCACCGAACGCGTGGTCGCAGGCTACATTCAGAACACGATTACCGTGGGACACTTCAAAGTGTTAGGCGGATTGCGCATTGAGGGCACACAGGCGTCGTTCGTAGGGACCAAAGTAACTTTTTCTGCGGCGAGGAATCCACAGACAGGAGATGCTGTATTCGTGTCGGACGTGCCTTCACCAGGGGCCCAGACCTACACGAATTTCCTGCCGAGCGTCCAAGTCCAGTACAACATTAACGGGAGCACGAACATCCGCGCGGCTTATGGAAGGGGCATTGCCCGTCCTAACTTCTCCGATCTCCCGCCTTTCCAGTTAGAGGAACCGGGCCGCAATAGGGTGACAGTCGGTAATCCAGCCCTTAAACCCACGCATGCTAACGACTATGATCTGTTGTTCGAACACTATCTGAAATCTGTCGGAATCGTCGAGGCAGGATGGTTCTACAAGGCCTTGTCCGATCCTATCTTTCAAATTCAGACGACCAGACCCACGATAGTCGGGGACCCGTTGTCCGGCTTCCAGCAGCGTCAGCCAATTAATGGCCGCAATGCACATATCACCGGCATCGAGTTCGCGTGGCAACAGCATTTCACCTTTCTTCCGGGACTATTGAGCGGCGTTGGCGTGTCGGCGAATTATAGTTACACGACGTCACAAGCTAAATTCCCACTCGACCCGAACACCGGTAGCCCCACTCGCAAGGATAGCCCCGCACTGCTCCGCCAGGCTCCCAACAACTGGAACTTTGATACCACCTACGACAAAGGTCCGATTTCAGCCCGGCTTGGCCTGACGCACAATGACAGGAATATTTTCTTTTACAACTTTCAAGACGGCGCAGACCTTGGAATAAAAGGCCCCAACGGCGACGTATACTACTATCCGCACACGCAGGTAGACGCACAGGTGAGCTATCGCCTGCCGCATGGCCACGGTGTTCACGCCATCGTCTCAATGCTGAACCTTAACAATGAAGTCTTCGGGTTTTATCAGGGCAGCGAGCAATTCCCCATCCAGCGCGAGTATTACAGCCGCACCATTTCGGCCGGCTTGCGCTGGACGTCGGGGAGTGGCGACGTGAAGTAAATCGAAGGCGGGCGACTCCCGCCTACGCGCCAGATCGATTCAGAAAACATGAGGCGGGACTGCGAGAGCGGTCCCGCCGAAGTGTCTTGGGGCAGGAGCACGATTCGGTGTGCGCGGAGAGGTAGAGGAGGGGACGCTGTAGAAACTTCTGAGATCGCGACATTTTGTCGGGTCGTCACCTAACTGGTGGCAAAACGGGTATATCGCTGGGCTATGCTGACGCATCCAATTCGGAGTAAAATGGTCGGATATGCGGTTTACTTTTGGCCGGGAGGAGAGTCTCGAAACCAGACGCATGGCTACCACGGGCCACATCGCCGCATCTCCCCGCGAATCAACGGTTCAGCCGGGGCGGGAGGGTGAATCCTTACTTGAGCGGATTGGGAATTCGCCAGCGGGGCGCTGCGGCCCGGCAAGACCATCATTGATGCCACCAGCGGCAACACCGGCATTGCCTACGCGATGGTCGGCGCGGCGATGGGTTTCCCCGTGCAGCTTTGCCTGCCGGACAGCGCTTCGCACGAGCGAAAGCGCATCCTCGCGGCGCTCGGCGCGGAGCTCGTGATCACTCCCGGCGACGAAGGCACCGACGGGGCGATTCGAAAGGTGCACGAAATCGTTGCGGGAAATCCTGAGAAATATTTTTACGCCGATCAATACAGCAACCCTGCGAATTGGCAAGCGCACTATCGCACTACTGCCAACGAAATTTGGCAGCAGACCTCCGGCCGGATCACGCATTTTGTCGCGGGACTCGGTACGAGCGGCACATTCGTGGGAACGACGCGGCGGCTCAAGGAGCTTAATCCCGCAATCCGCTGCGTGAGCCTGCAGCCCGACGCTTCCTTCCATGGCCTGGAAGGCTGGAAGCACATGCCGACGGCCATTCGCCCAGCGATTTACGACGACACGCTCGCCGACGAAAATTTCCCGGTCTCCACGGAAGAGTCATACCGCCTGGTAAAACGCCTGGCGCGCGAAGAAGGTTTGCTCGTCAGCCCCAGCGCGGCGGCGGCGCTGCTGGGTTGTTTTCAAGTTGCGGCGGGAATCCCGAAAAATGCGAAAGCCGTGATCGTGACAGTATTTGCGGATTCCGCGTCAAAGTACCTGAACGAACGCTTCTGGGACGAAGAATAGCTATGGCAGACGGGACGGAACTCTGGATCAGCGGGCATCTTGCGGAAAAAATCCGCGCACATGGCGCGGAAACTTATCCGCATGAATGCTGCGGCGCGCTGCTGGGACGCGATTCGACTGCTATCCTCGAGAGCGACCGGGGAAAGGGCGCGCTGGCTCCCGCGCGGGAGATCCTGCAACTTTTTCCGCTCGTCAATCGGCGAGACGATTCGCCGCGCAACCGTTTTTCTGTGACCGCCGAAGACGTCCTGGCCGCGGAAAAAGCCGCGCGCGAACAAGGCCTGGAAGTGGTTGGCTGGTATCATTCGCATCCCGACCATCCGGCGCGGCCCAGCGAGTATGACCGCGATCATGCGTGGCCGTGGTATAGCTACATCATCGTCAGCGTGCAGAACGGCGCGCCCCAGGACATGACTTCCTGGCGCTTGAACGACGACCGCGCTGAATTTTCGCCGGAAGGAATTGAAATTCGCCACCGCGCCGCGGTCTAGGCCGCTGGTTCCAGCACAATGGAGAAATGAAATGCCCGTGAAAGTAATGATTCCATCGCCGCTTCGCCCTTACGCTGGGAAGCGTGATTCGGCCGAGTTCAGCGCACGCACCGTCGGGGAGGCGCTCGGCCACCTGACCACGGAATTCGGGGAGCTGCGCAAGCATCTTTTCACCGAAGACGGCAAGCTGCGCAGCTTCGTCAACGTCTATGTCAACGATGAGGATATTCGTTATCTTGCGAAAGAGAATACGCCCACGAAGGATGGCGATACCATCAGCATTATTCCATCCATTGCGGGCGGGGCTCGCGAAGAGTCTGCTCCGGGATTTGTGAGCGATAATGGAATAGGATTTTAGAGGAGCAAGGAATCACAATGGCCACAACCGTACAGCCGCAGACCGGCGCAAAACCGGCAGGGAGCCTTTCGAACGAGGAAATCCTTCGTTACAGCCGCCACCTCATCATGCCGGAAGTCGGCATGGAGGGGCAGAAGTCGGCATGGAGGGGCAGCTCAAGCTGAAGAATGCCAAAGTACTGCTCATTGGCACGGGCGGGCTCGGCGCACCGCTTGGCTTGTATCTTGCCGCTGCGGGCGTCGGCAAACTCGGCCTGGTTGATTTTGACGTCGTCGACTTCACTAATCTCCAGCGCCAAGTCACGTTTGGCACCAGCGACGTCGGCAAGCCCAAGAGCGAAGCCGCGCGCGCGCGCCTCGCGAACCTCAATCCGGACATCGAGATTCAGTCATTCGAAACGCAACTGACCAGCGCCAACGCGCTCGAACTCTTCAAGGACTTTGACGTCATCGTCGACGGCACCGACAATTTCCCGACGCGCTATCTCGTCAACGACGCCTGTATCTTGCTGGGCAAGCCCAACGTGTACGGCTCGATTTTCCGCTTCGAGGGACAAGCCACTGTTTTTGGCATGCCCGACGGCCCGTGCTACCGCTGCCTCTATCCGGAGCCGCCTCCGCCGGGGCTGGTGCCTTCCTGCGCGGAAGGCGGCGTCCTCGGCGTCCTGCCCGGAATCGTCGGCTCCATCCAGGCGATGGAAACGATCAAGCTGATTCTGGGCCGCGGGGAAAATCTCGTGGGGCGGTTGCTGCTTTTCGACGCCTTAGGAATGAAATTCCGCGAGCTCAAGCTGCGCAAAAATCCCAACTGCCCGGTGTGCGGCACGCATCCCACCATCACCAAGCTGATCGATTACTACGAATTTTGCGGCGTACGCGGCGAAGAAGCTCCCGGCCCCACAGTGCAAGTGCCGGAAATAACGCCGCGCGAACTCAAAGCCAGGCTCGATCGCGGCGATGATTTATTCATTCTCGACGTGCGCGAGCCCCACGAATACCAGATCTGTAATCTCAAGGGGCATCTGCTTCCGCTTGGCGAGCTGACGCGGCGCGTCCATGAACTCGATTCCTCGCGGGAAATCGTGGCGCATTGCCGCAGCGGAAAGCGTTCCGCCGAGGCTGTGGACTTTTTGCGCAAGGCCGGATTCCGCAAAATTCTCAACCTGAAAGGCGGCATCCTCGCGTGGTCCGACGAGGTTGATCCGACCGTTCCAAAGTACTGATTTGCATTCTTGGATTATTGCTGCGTGATTAGAGCGTCCCTGTCTGCTCGCAGCGCTTCTCATTTGTGCTTGTCGCTGCGCGGAAGTGTGGGCATACTCTCAGTTGCTCAGGAGAAAAAATGGCGGCCACGAAAATTACTGTGAATCACAACGGATCGATCCGCATAGAAGGCGACTTCGAGATCTTCGATCCTGAAGGAAAACCCTTCGGCTTGGCTGGCCGGACGACCATCAGTCTCTGCCGCTGCGGGCACTCCGCAAACAAGCCCTTCTGCGATGGCTCGCACAAGACCAGCGGATTCGCCGATACCGTGGTCGCCCGGGAGTTGCTTCCCCCAAAGCCTAAACTGTAGATCCCGTTGAGACTTGCCTGTCGACTGTTTCAAATGTTGAGAATGTCTCAGTGTGAGACAGTCTCGAATTCTTCCTTGATACCGACAGTCCACCCGGTAACTCTAACGAAACAAAAATGATAGCGTCCCAATCCGTGAAACTGTAGAAAATCGCGGTGTCTCGCACCAGTGCAGAGGTTTCTCGTCTCCCGATAGGTATCAATAACCTTTTTATTTTCAATTAGTTACGAGACAGTATTTCTCGACGGAAAAGGGCACAGACTTGCAGTCACTGGTAATTAGCAGTTTTTCATTGGCATTTGGGGGATTTTGTGGGTGGTTGGGGTGACATCATCGGGTTTCTCCGCAGCGACCGCAATCCGGTCACCACGCGAAATGTCCACACGCGCGTCCTAGTTGTTTCCGGCGCAATGTCCCTCGTTCTCTTTCTGGCCGTAGTCTCTTACCTGCGGCAAATCAGCGTCGCAGGCTCGCCACAAAGCTATCTATATCTGGAAGTCGGCGGCACGCTCCTCAGCTTCTGCTATGCCGCGAACGCCTTGGTCCGCTTCCGCGGCACCCACGATCGCACGGCATTGATCCTTGCCTTCGGATTTGTGCTTTCTGGAATCATTGAAACGGTCGGCTGTTTTGGCCTGAACGATTCGCTGATCTCCGGAGCCCTGACGCTTTCCCGCATTCCAATCGGTTGGATGGTAAGCCGCACATTGCTTGCCGTTCTATTGCTGGCGGCCATCGCCGTCGAGCGCTACATGCCTACCGCGCGGCAGCCCAGCAAGGAAACCGCCGCCGCTTTGCTGGTCGTTGCCCTGGCTGCGTATATGACGAGCGCCGCATTTCTTGCCGCACCCGCCGCGCCTGTCGCGCATGCCGCGAACTTGTTGTCCCGGCCTTGGGATCTGCTCCTCGCCGCTCTCTTCTTGATCGCCGCGGTCTGTTTTCGCCAGCGCCTCAAGAACGCCATAGACAAGAAAGGCGACGCCAGCCTGCTCGATCATTCTCTTTTTATCGTGGTCGCGCTCAATGTCGTGTGCCACGCAGCGGCGGCATTTTCACGGCAGCTTTTCGATGGCCCGTTTTTTCTCGCGGAGTTGAGCAAGACGTCGAGCTATATCGTCATGCTTTCCGGCGCGTTGCTGGAGCAGGCTCGCCTTTTCGAGCAAGTGCGCTCGATGGCTGTCACCGATCCACTCACGGGGTTGTCGAATTACCGCCGCCTCATCAGCGTTCTCGAAGCGGAGCTTGACCGTTCGCGCCGCACGCAGCGCCCCTTCAGCGTCGTGCTTCTCGACATGGACGGCCTCAAGATCATCAATGACCACTATGGGCATCTGACCGGCAGCCGCGCGCTGGTGCGTATCGGAAAGATTCTGCGCAATCATTCGCGCGCCATTGACACGGCCGCGCGATACGGCGGCGATGAATTCGCGCTGGTACTCCCGGAAGCCGGCAAGGACATCGCGTCGCGCGTCGTCTCTCGCATCCGCGAGCGTCTCGCCGCTGAACCGGAGCGCCCAGCGCTTTCTGTTAGCGCGGGTGTCGCAGCATTCCCCGAGGATGGCGACACACCTGAAAAACTGCTGGGGTCTGCCGACCGCGCCCTCTATGCCATGAAGCACCACGGTAGGAGCAGCGTTCAAAATCTCGCGCGCATCGCCGCGTGCCTGTGAGTATGAACAAGAACATGCCTCACGCGAAGAAAACTGCATTTCACCGAGCCGAACGCCGCATCCCGATGGAAATCCCCGTTCTGATTGATGGCCATCGCCGGGCGCCCGGCTCGGAATCGACTTTTACCGAGAATGTGAGTGCGCGTGGCGCGCGCGTGGTCAGTGTGCGCCGCTGGGAACAAGGCGAACCATTGGTATTCGCCTCGCGCACTGGAGAGTTTCGCTCCGCGGCCCGGGTTGCTTACTGCCAAGCATTGCAAGGCGAAGGCTTTGCCATTGGCGTGGAGTTCCTCGAGCCAAAAGGGCGATGGGTTGTTCAATCCCCACGATAGCTTGACGTAAAACGGCGAGCGGATAGGAGGGAAACGCCTGGAACATAAAGTGAAGACAGAAAACTGGTGCAAAATTTATAAGAAGGACCGAAGCGCTTGGCGGCTCAATAACGAACTGCCAGGCGCTTCATCCTTTTAATTCGCGTCGTGCCTTCTTGGCGCGCCCCCCGTCGTGGAATTTGACCTGCCTGAAATCCGGAACAAGCGTCTTGCAGCACTGGGCTTGATCTGCTCAGCCCTTTCTCGTTTCCAGCAGCACATCTTCGTAGACGCGAATCGTGCTATCTACCATGCGCCCCGCGGAAAATCTTTGTTCCACTTCGCGGCGGCCCGCCTCGCTGAGATTCTTTCGGAGCCTTGCATCATTGATCAGCCGCAGCATCGCGACGACGAATTCCTTGCCATTGGGCTCTACAAGCAGTGCGGTACGTTCATCATCCACTACTTCACCTAGCGCCCCGCGCTTCGTCGAAATGCAAGGCAGCCCCGCGGCCATCGCTGCTTGCAACGCGGTTCCCAGCCCTTCGAACTCCGATGGAAATGCGAACGCATCGAGTGCCGCGTACACTTGCCCTACCTCCCTTACGAAGCCCGGGAAAAGCACTGCTTCTGTCTGCCCGAGTCGCTTTGTCAGTGCCTCCAGTTCTGGGCGGCATGGGCCGTCTCCCGCTAACAACAATCGTACTTCCGGATGCAACTCTCTCACCAGCGGAAGCGCTTCGATCAGGTGCTGTTGTCCTTTTTCCGGGACAAACACGCTGACGCATCCAAACAGGAATTCGTTTTCTCGCACGCCCCATTGCTTCCGCGCGCTGCTTCGCTGTTCCGGTGTTCGCAATGGAAAGATTTCCACGCCTTCATTTACGATCGAAATTCGCTCTGTCGCGATGCCGGAATCGATCAAGCTTTGTGCCACATCTTTACTATTCGCCACGAACCGTTCCACGGCCCGGTATCGTGCCTGCGACACGGCATTTTTCTGAAGCGGAAATCCAATGCGGCGAGAGAGCAGCAGCGGTAGACGCCTGTGCGCCCCAGCCAACCATGCTGCTGTCAACGCATGCGGCTCATTAAGATGCACAAGCTCAAATCGTTTCCCCGCGAGTAGTCTGCGCATGGCGCGAGCAGCCCATCCGCGCAAACCGAATCGCGGGACTTGATGGACCGTGATCCCAGCTTCCGAGACGCGAATCGCAAGCGGCGAATCCCGTGCCGCCAGCAGCTCGACCTCTTGCCCTCGCTCGCGCAATCCACCAAGCGTCAGAAAAGCCTGGCTTTGCCCGCCTCGCCATTCCCGCTCCAGATCCACGTAGAGCAACCTCATGGCGTCCGAGCTCCGCCAGAGCGAAGCGCTGCCTCGACGAGCTTCCCAAGCTTTTTGAATTTCAGCCAAGTTCCGCGCGCCGCCATCCGCGCTATGAGCCATCCGCGATGGCCGTCGAGAAATCCGAGATGCAGCACGTAATTCTGAAACCAGTTCCAGGCGCCGCCAGCCACTTGGCCGCTCTCCAGCTCCGCTTACCCGGGGAAAACAACTCGTGGGCAATGACCGTTGTGTAGCACTCGACTTTGGCTTCATGATCCGCGAATGTGCGGATCGTGTAGTGCAGCAAAGCTCCGCTCAGACGGCCTGCTTTTCCTTCGAAACGCAGCGCCGAATGGATCATCCCCGAAAAGTTCGCTTTGTCTCTGCGGTAGAGCCTTCGCTGAAAATCGGGATACCATCGCGAATGCTGGATCCACGCACCGAGATACCAGGTGAGGCGCGCCGTTTCATAAACTGGAAATTCCGGTTCGCGCTGCTTCCACTCCAGCAGCGAGTCGCGCAGTTCACTGCTCAGCTCTTCATCGGCATCCAGCAGAAAAATCCAGTCATTTCTCGTGCACGAGGCCGCATAGTTTTTTTGATCGGCGTGGTTCGTGAAAGGCCTCTCAAAAAACGAAACGTCGCGCGCCTTCGCAATTTCCGCCGTGCGATCTGTGCTCCCTGAATCCACAACGACAATTTCATCGGCGATTCTCGCAAGCGAAGCCAGCGCGCGCGGCAGGTTGCCTTCCTCATTGAAAGTAATCAGGCAGGCGGAGAGGCGGTTCATCGGACTCCGGACAATTTTGGACTCGGAGCTAGTATCTCACAAAGCCAATCTTGGGAATCGAAGCAAGGATAGAACCGTCTTGTCTTCGGCTGGAAATTCACGCGAATCAAGCTGCCGCCGATTCGAAACTCGGTACCATCCTGCAACATGGCCGCGCGCACCCGTTCTTCGTCGTAGTAAGTGCCGTTGGTCGAGTCCAAGTCCTTGAGATTGATGTGCGTATCTCTTACTTCCAGCAGGCAATGATGCCGCGATATTTCCGGATCATTCAGCGGAATGTCCGCGCCTTTGCGCCCCAGCGTGACTCGCGGCTTGTTAAGCGTGTGCTTCGCGCCTTTCGAAGGGCCCGACAGAATGCTGAGAACAACCTTCGCTTTTTCAGGCAGCCGGATTCCGGGATCGGGCGGCGGCAAATTCAGATTCGAACTTGAGGCGTTTGCCCTTGCAAACGAAGGAAGCGGTGACATCACCACCGTGGAATCCACGCGCCGCTTGATCTCCACGATCGTGGTCTTGCCGCATTTCGAACATTTGAACTGCACTTTCGTATGGCCGCCGAACTGCCCATCCTTCAGCAAATGCTCCGCGCCACAATGAATGCAAGCCGTCTGCATACTTCAAAATTAACACCATCCGAAGCGCAATGTTGCGCGCCGGAAAAGTTCCGGTCGGAAAAGTTAATCTGCGCTGCCGCGCCCGCAGCCTGCGTTCCGAATCCGCCAGCGATCGGTATCTTATGCTACGATTACAAGTCCCAGACCACTCAGGAGAGCGTGTGTGCCCGATCATATTTCGCGAAAAGAACTGAAGCAGGACAGAATCAAAGAAACCATTGAGCACGGCGCCGAAGCCGTTATCTCTCACGGACAGTTCACGCTCATTGTAGTGCTTGTTGTTCTGGCGGTGGCGCTCGGCTATGGCGGCTGGCGTTTTTATATCGATCGCCAGACCGTGGCGGCCTCCGCCGACTTCGATACGGCCATGAAAGCTTACCAGGGCCGTATCGCCCCGGCACCTGACCCCGCCGAACCCAATGAGCATTTTTATCCCGATGAGCCCACGCGGGCCCAGGATGCTCTGCAAAAGTTCACCAAGGTTGCCGACAAATATCCCAGCACGAATCCTGGAAAACTCTCTCGCTACTACTCCGCGATTTGTCTCGAAGACCTCGAGCGCCACAATCAGGCACTCGAAGAATTAAAGAAGATCAGCAGTGCCAGCGACAAAGAGCTCGCGTCCATGGCGCAGTATCAGATGGCGATAATCTACTCCCGCACCGGCAAGACCGATGATGCCGTCAAAACTTTTCGAGCTTTAGCCGACAAACAGAGCGCTCTTGTGCCGCGGCCGATGGTGCTGTTGGAACTTGCCGGCATCCTTCGCACTTCCAACCCTAAAGAAGCCGCCAGCATCTACCAGCAGATCAAAAAGGAATTCCCGGACACCGCCATTGCGGATCAGGCCGATCGCGGCCTGGATACTCTTTCGCCGAAATCCTAATCCGCTCTGCGCATAAGAATTTGCGCGGAGCAGCCGGAATATAACGGAGCGGCCCATCGAACCAGTTCCCACTCCTGCTCCCTGGGCGATGCGTGCGGAACAGTCCCGCGGCCGGCGTTATCCCGAGCCGTCCCATCCTTACCGCAGCGTCTATGCGCGTGACCGCGATCGCATCATCCATTCCCGCGCTTTTCGTCGCCTGGAAGCCAAGACGCAGGTTTTCACCACGCGTTATTCGGACCATTTCCGCAATCGCCTGACGCACACGCTGGAAGTCGCGCAGATTGCCCGCACCGTTGCCTCCGCGCTAGGGCTGAACACTGAGCTAGCCGAAGCGCTCGCTCTCGTCCACGACATCGGCCATCCGCCCTTCGGCCATGCCGGCGAACGCAAGCTGGACGAATTGATGGGCGCGCACGGCGGCAGTTTCAACCACAATCTGCACGCGCTGCGCATCGTCGAACAGTTCGAGCAGCGCTATCTCGATTTCCCCGGCTTGAATCTTACGTTTGAAGTTCGCGAAGGCATCATCAAGCATTCGCGCGATTATTCCGCCAAGGATTTTCCCGAGCTTTCCGAATATCTTCTTGATCTGCGCCCTCCCCTTGAAGCCCAGCTCATCGACTGGGTCGATGAAATTGCTTACAACACCGCGGACATCGACGACGCTCTCGAAGCCGAGCTCCTGGACCTCACCGTTTTGCGCAAGGAAGTTTCCTTTTTTGGCGAAGTTTACGCGCAGGTCGATTCCGCGCATCGCGGCGCGCGCGCAAAACTCATCTTCAACGAAGCCCTCAAACGCGTTCTGGATGCACTGGCCAGCGATCTCATTGAGACCACGCGGCAGCGCGCCCTGGCTTCCGCCGCCTCATCAGTGGATGACATCCGCCGCGCTCCAAAACGCCTCGCTGGCTTCAGCGAGGCTGCCACCGCGCGAAATCGCGAGCTTAAGCGCTTCCTTTTCGCGCATATCTACAACCATCCCGCCATCACCGAAGACCGCGATCGTTCGGTGAAGTGTCTGGAAGAGCTTTTCATTTACTACTTGGGCGGTCCCGGTTCAATGCCGGCTTTCTATGAAGAACTTGCGCATATGGAATCGCGCCACGTCATCGTTTGCGATTACATCGCGGGCATGACCGACCAATTCCTTCTTCGCCAGCATCATGAACATTTTGGCGGCGCTTCCCGCGGGCCGTCCGCTGTATCGGATTAGCTTCAGGAAAAAAACCGTATGATTCACGCAGTGTCCGCTGTGATGGGGTGGCAGCATGCGATCGTGCAAAGTGGAAAAGAAAAACAGAGTGGAGGGGCCGCCCTCCACTTTGTTTTTTTGCTAAAACGCTTGACGTCCCGTTGAAAAGTTCAGAACCGGAGGAACGGTCCGAAGGCCACCCGCACATTATGGTGTGCGGATCCGGCGAAATAAATTTCGTCTCCGGCCTCCAGGCGCAGACCAACCGGTCCAAGATGCCCTTCCACACCCGCACCCGGGTAAATCGCGCCACTGACGTTGTTCGCGCGCAGGTTGTTCACGGAGTCCGTAAACGTTCCGAAAGTAGCCGGCCGCGGATCCAGCCGGAAATTAACAAAGCCGCCCTTGAGCGTGACAAATGGCCGAATCGCCCCGTGACCGGCTACGATTTTTGGCCCAAACAGCCCGTGAAGCACTTTGAGACTGCTGTTTGCCACCGTGACCGTACAGCCCGTGCTCACGCAGTGGTCGGTGAAAGCCTGGTCGAAATCGTAACTCATCTCTCCTTCAAGCATGACGTGAGAGAACGCTTTGTAGCCCACGCGTCCTCCAAGTCCTGCCATATTCGTGTTAGTTTGCGTGAGGCGGAAATAGTCAGCGAAGGCGCCAACCTGAAAATGATCCTGCGCCGAGGCCAGCGGGACCAGCCAGCCTGCGAAAAATAGCAATAGTGCGACACGCTTCATTCGTGTTCTCCTTGCACAGAGTTAGTAAGTATTGCAGAAAGCAGGGGCTGGCGCCGGCTGGAGGTCTGCTTCTTTTGCTTAGATGGCCCCGCGCAAGCGGGAGTTGCCATGCCTTTTGGACCGGATTTTGGCTGCCGTAGCGCTGAGTATTTAGAGCGGTTCCCGCGGTAAATGTCATCTTTAGCGAAGCGAAGGATCTCACCCGATTCGCATCTCGGCAGGACCATAAGCCTCGGCATTAAGGAATTCTCACACTCCCCGGGCGAGCGTCAGAAACAGTGTCAGGTAGCGTTTCAGCTTTTGGGTGATGAGAAAATTTTCCTTCACATGCTGATGCCCGTGTTCGCCGAGTTTTGCCGCGATTTCCGGATGGGAAAGCAAGAAACGAATCTGATACGCCGCGCCTTCCACCGAATGCGCCAGCAAGCCGGTATGCTTGTGAATGATTTGGATGGGAATCCCGCCCACGGCCGAGGCTACCACCGGCTTTTTTTTCCACAGAGCTTCCGAGACCGTGAGGCCGAATCCTTCGCGCAAGCTTTTCTGAATCACGATAGTTGAAGCCCGTTGCAATGCATTGACTTCGAGCGGCGCCCACGCAGGCAGCTCTATCACTTTAATATCCGGGTCGTTATCCGCTTCGCGCAGCACTTCTTTCAATACAACAGAGCCCTCCGGATCGTCGGAGGCGCTGCCTCCGGCAAGGACCAGTTGGCAATCGAAATATCGCTTCACGATACGGTAGGCGCGGATCACGCCGACGGGATCCTTCAGCCGGTCGAACCGGGAGATTTGGGTGAGGATGGTGCGCAGCGGATCGATGCGGAAACGGGCAAGCACTTGCGCGATGAATTCCCGCTCCAATTCACAATTCTTTTCCGAGAGCGGATCGATGGCCGGGTAAAAGAGATACTGCGGAATGGGAAGCTGCCGCGAGAATTCCGGCGAAGAAAACATGGCGCCGTCATACCGCGACACGAATTTTTCCAGAAAATCCCAGACGGCCCGATGGGGGTGCGAGAGATCGATATGGCAGCGCCATACCCAGTGATTTGCGCCAGGCTTGCGCGCCTCGATGAGCGCCGCCGGTTG
>WNFP01005454.1_pt1 | contig 17215 bp, 11 predicted proteins | sample 5400201 | NCBI WGS metagenome assembly WNFP01 (sample SAMN13153355, study PRJNA577476) | soil metagenome | isolation source: 115 cm saprolite under Madrone tree | place: USA:California | collected 2016-06-14 | reverse complement strand
CAATCGAAGCGGCGCAGCGTACCGATACGGTAATACACGTTTTGCTGGTACACGATCCCGGGTATGGATGGCGGCCGGACGTGGCGAGGAAGTTGAGTGACGAAACCGGCGGACGGACGATTGAAGTTTCCTCGGAGAAGAAATTGAACGAAGCGTTCGACCAGATTTCGGACGAACTACGCAGCCAGTACACGCTGGGCTACTACCCGACAAACACCGATAAAGATGGACGATTCCGCAAAGTGAAGGTTGAAACCACGAACAGGGATTATAGGATCCTGACGCGCAAAGGATATTACGCGCCGAGGAGTTAGCGATCCTGCGGTTCTGCGAGCCGGGTAATTTGAACAACACAGCCGGTGGAAAATCGTGACGCAGATAGCGGGCGCGTTATAATCAGTAGCGCAGTACATTAGCGCGGTTCATTCAAAAAATAAAATTAGATTAACCCAGGCCGGAAAGCGAACCTGTAGTGTTTTTGACGACTCGATACAGTTCTTTCTTCCAGAAAATCCTGATTCGAATGATTTCGGTCTATCTGGCCCTGTGCGCAGCGCCACGCGCCACGCGAGGCCAGGCGGCAGCTTTTGATCTGAACGGACCGCGCGTGGAAATGAAAGTATCGCGCGACGGAAAATCGCTTCCCATTGCAGAGGCGGCGAACTTCCAGCCCGGGGACCGCATCTGGATCCATCCGGACTTTCCTGAATCGCAATCGGTGAAGTATCTGATGATTGTGGCGTTTTTGCGGGGATCGACGAATCCGCCGCCGGAAGAATGGTTTACGCGCGCGGAGACGTGGAATAAAAAAGTGCGGGAAGAAGGAATCCTGGTAACGGTGCCGAAAGACGCGCAACAGGTACTGGTATTTCTTGCGCCGGATACGACTGGAGGATTTACAACACTGCGCAAAGCGGTGCGCGCGGTGCCAGGAGTCTTTGTGCGAGCATCGCAGGATCTGAACCAAGCCGGGCTATATCGTTCGCGGCTGGAAAAATATTTGGGTGAAATTCAAGAGACGTCAGATTCAGAGCCTGCAGCGCTGCACGAGCGTTCGGTGAAGATGGCGAAGACGCTGCAGATCAAGATCGATCAGCAGTGTTTCGATCGCCCGGTGGAGCAGCAGGCGGCGTGCTTGAGGCAAAATACCGACCGGTTGGTACTGGACGACGGGCACAGCCAGTCGGTGGTGGCGGCGCTGACGACCGGGCCATCATCGGACCTGATCGGCGCGATCAGCACAACGCCGGTGGCGGGCGGAGGATTTTACAGCGCCTATATCGGGGCGGTGGTGGATCTGGCGCGGCTGCTTGGAAATATTCACACCGCAGAGTTTCAATATATTCCCGCTTTGGCCATGCCCAGCGGTGAAGAACTTAATTTGCATTTGAATAATCCGCCGTCGTTCCGGAATCCGAAGTCGGTGATCGTGGTGGGATTGCCGGCGGTGGAGGCGCCACAACTGCCTCCGCTACGGAATCCCGGTGTGGAGGAAGTATTTTGCCTGCAAAATCCTTCCCTGGTGCTGCCAGTGGAAGGCGCGCCCCTGGTTTTTTCGACGAACATCGCGCATGACTTCGTGCTGAGCATGCAAACAAAAGGCGGCACGAGCCTGGAATTACCAGCGAAGGCCGACGCAGTGCGAGGCGGATTCGTAGTGGACACGCGCAAGGCGCAGGCCACGGACCTGGACACGCAAATTGTGGGAACGCTGCACGGAAAATGGGGATTTGAATCGTTCGCGGGACCCAGTTTTCATATTCGAAACACGCAGCATGCGGACTGGAAGGTTTCCGAAAAGGATCAGGGAGCGCTAATCGTCGGACGCGACGACATTGTGCATCTGGAGTCGATCTGTGCGGTTTGCGCTGAGAAAATTTCGTTACAGCCGCCAGGAGGCAAGGAAGTAAAACTGACGTGGAAAGTGAGCGGGACAAACGAGATTGAAGTTCACGTTCCGCTGAAGGATACGCCCGCGGGAAAAGTAGAACTGCTGGTACAAAGATTTGGCCAAGCGCATCCCGATGAATTGGCACTGCAGGCGTATTCAGAAGCAGCGAAGCTGGAGGATTTCACGATCAGTGCGGGTGATAAGCAGGGAGTGCTGGAGGGAACGCGGCTGGACGAAGTGAACAGCTTTGAATTGAACGGGGTTCATTTTGCCCCGGCGAAACTGACGCGCGCCGACCGAAAGGATGTGTTGTATCTGGCGGCGCCGGCGACGGTATCCACTGCGTCGTTTCAGCCGGAGCAAAACCTGGTGGCGCGGGTGGCGCTGAAAGACGGCCGGGTGCTGGACTTGCAGACAACGGTACAGCCAGCGCGGCCCAGGGTTTCATTGCTCAGCAAGTCCATTCAACTGGGGCCGAATCCTTCGGCGATTCGTTTGGCAAACCAAGAATTGCTGCCGCAGGACGGAAAGATTTCGTTTTTTGTGAAGTCGGAACTGCCGGAGAAATTCTCGCATCAGGAAAAAATCGAGGTGGCAAGCGAAGACGAGTCTTTCCACGTACTGCTGAGCGTCAGCGAAGGAAATCTGGTAATGCAGGACGCGGAAACGGCGTTGGCGACCTTGGAGCCGCTGAAAAGTTTTGGAGCTTCGGCATTTGGCGCGTTGCGGTTCCGCGCGATTTCCGAAGAGGGACGCAAAGGAGACTGGCTGGGGCTGGCAACATTGGTGCGGCTGCCGACGTTAAAAGAAATCCGTTGCCCAGACAGTCCCGACAAGCAATGCCGGCTGAGCGGTTCGAATCTCTTTCTGCTGGAATCGGTGGCATCGGACCCGCAATTTGCACACAATGTTCCAGTGCCTGCGGGATTCGCGGACACGTGGCTCAACGTTCCGCGGCCGAATGGAACGCTGCTTTATATCAAGCTTCGGGACGAGCCGGGCACGGCTAACATGGCCGTGCTGCCAGTATTGCCCGACGATCGCTGAAGCAAGAGTAATTGCCTACTCCCTTATCGGAAAAAGTACCGGACACAATTGACCGCCCTGCGTCCAGCCGTTAACATTCCTTTTCCACGATGGACGGCGAACTCATTGGACATTACCGGATTCTCCGCAAGCTGGGACGCGGGGGCATGGGCGTGGTCTATGAAGCCGAGGACACCAAGCTCGGACGACGAGTTGCGCTGAAATTCTTACCTGAAGACAAGCACCGTGATCCGCAGACACTGGAGCGTTTTTTGCGGGAAGCGCGTTCCGCATCCTCGCTGAATCATCCGGGAATTTGCACCATGCATGCGATTGAAGAGGACAACGGCAAGACCTTTCTGGCGATGGAGCTCCTCGAGGGGCACTCGCTCGATGCGCTGCTGGTAAATGCTCCGCTGACATTTGGACGGACGCTGGACATCGGAATTCAGGTGGCGGATGCGTTGGATGCGGCGCACAAAAAAGGCATCGTACACCGCGACATTAAGCCGGCAAATATCTTTGTGACGGAGCGGGGGCAGGCAAAGATTCTGGACTTTGGGCTGGCGAAGCTGATCCGGAAGGAATCGGCCTTAACCACAGAAGGTGCAACGATCGACTCGGATGAAACGCACCTGACCAGTCCCGGCCTGGCAGTGGGAACCATCGCGTATATGTCGCCGGAACAGGCGCGGGGAGAAGAATTGGACGCGCGAACGGATCTGTTTTCTGTCGGCGCGGTGCTCTACCAGATGGTGACCGGACAAAACCCGTTTGCCGGCGGAACCAGCGCGGTCATCTTCGACAAGATTTTGCGCCAGGCTCCGATTTCGCCGGTGACATTGAACCCCAGTCTTCCCGCAGAGTTCGAACGCATTCTGAATAAGGCGTTAGAGAAGGACCGCGATGTTCGGTACCAGGTCGCCGCGGAGCTGCGGGCAGACCTGAAGCGGCTGCAGCGGGAAACGGATTCAGGCCGGAGCGCAGCCGCCGGGGCGTTACCGGGAACGGCAAGCGTTGCAAAGTCCAGCGCCGCGACGCCGACCGCAACCACGAGCGCGGCGAAATCAAGCGGGTCAGTAATTGTGGCCGCGGCAAAAGAGAACAAGCTGGGAACGACATTGGCGGCAGTGCTGCTGCTCGCTCTGTTGGCGGCTGCAGGTTACGGGATTTATTCCCTACTGCAGCACTCGAAACGCTTGCCATTCGAAAATTTCGAGATTACGAATCTTACAAACACCGGGCACGTAGCGATGGCTTCGATATCGCCTGACGGTAAGTATCTGCTGCAGGTACATTCGGAAAATGGGCTGGAGTCACTGTGGCTGCGGCACATCGCGACGGGAAGCAATACGCAGGTGGTGGCGCCGGCGGCGACGCGGTACCAGGCACTGACGTTTTCTCCAGATGGAAGCTATCTCTACTTTCTGCGCCGAGATGAGGAAGAACACATCATCGGCATACTCTATGCAGCGCCAGTGCTTGGAGGAACGCCGCACGTGGTCGCCCGAGATGTCGACACTCCGATCACGTTTTCACCAGACGGGCAGCGTTTTGCATTTCTAAGGGAAAAACACGATTCGCCTTACTGGGATCTGGTCGTGATGAAAAACGACGGAAGCGACGAACACGCATTGCTGAAAGATAAAACAATTTTGAGCGACAGCTATACGCCCGCGTGGTCACCGGACGGCAAGACCATGCTGATTCCGGTGGTGCAGCCTACCAAAGACACGCTTGGCGGATTTGATCTGGTGGACGCAGTGACGGGCAAAGAGAAGAATTTCGCGATTGAACGCGAACGAATTTATTACCAGCCAGTATGGATGCCGGACGGGCAAGGACTGATCGTGCCATCGACGGACCTAAGCGCCGGGCCGCTGCAAGCGCAATTGGGATACCTGAGTTACCCAAAAGGCGAATACCGGTTGCTGACGCACGACACCAACGATTACGGGCATCCGAGCCTCGCAGCGGACGGAAAAACGATGGTGGCGAACCAGACAAAACTAACGTTCGAACTGGTCGTTGCGCCTGCAGCTTCGCCGATGCAGCTCAAGGCGGTGCCGCTCTCTTCGCAGGTAAATTTGTGGAGATGGGCATGGATGCCGGATGGCAGACTGATATTGCCGCAGGCCGGCCAATTGAAGATGGTGACCACGGCGGGCAATGAGACCGTGCTGCTCAATGACACCTCGCATATTTCGGATCAGTCTAGTGCGTGCGCGGATGGGCGATACATCGTGTTCAGACGCGTGAATCGCACCGGCGCAGCTGCGGTGAACCTTTGGCGAATGGACGCGAACGGGAGCAACGTCTCACAGTTAACCACGGGACAAAACGATCGCGAGCCAGTATGTTCGCCCGACAGCAAGTGGGTGTACTACACGGATCAGGCAGACAACCGTTATATAAAGCGCGTTCCCACTGGCGGGGGCGCGCCAGAAACTGTCGTGAAGTCGCCGGCCGGGCAGTTCGAGCTTTCTCCTGACGGCAAACTCATCTCGTCGTTGGACGTGAGAGAAGAGGATCACAAGCTGATGATCCGGCTGGATCCGACGGATAGCGGAAAGACGACATACGTTGACGCTGATTCGCGAATGACTTCGACACCGGTATTTGCCCCAGATGGCAAGGCAATTGTGTACGTGGTGCGGGAAAAGGGCGTCGATAATCTGTGGGAGCAGTCTTTGGACGGAAAGAATCGCAAGCAATTGACGACCTTCCCGAAAGATTTGATTTTCCGTTACGCGTATTCCAAGGACGGAAAGCAGATTGCGATTGAGCGTGGGAATATTGAGTCGGATGCGTTTTTGTTTCACGACACTTCGAAGTAGTTCGCACAACGGTTCGCTGTAATTCGCGATCGTTCCTGAGCGATCCGGCGCGTTTTTTTGGGCTGGGGTGTGCGAACTGTGCCTAGAAAGGGCTGAACGCTGCGCCTCCACATGCAAAGGTCATCACGGTTTCGAGAGTGGAGGAGATTGGCCGGCTGGAGCTGGCGGCGCGGGATTTTGCGTGGAGGTGGCGGCGGAGGTGCGCGATTTTGCAAAATAGCCGCGGCGGGCGCGGACTTGATCGCCATTGCGATTGGGAAGTTGGATTTTGATCTTGTGGTAGCGGCCGTTGGCTACAAAGTTAGTCGGGCTGTAGGTGATGGTGTATTGATTTCGAAGTTCGTCGCCGATGTCTTGAAACGATTGATTGAGATCGTCGACGTGGTATGGGAAAAAAGCGCGACCGCCGGTTTCGTCCGCTAGATCTTTGAGAATCTGATCGCCTTCAGTGAGATGCATTTTGCGATTGGCCAGTTTGGAGGGATCGGTTTGCGAGAGCTGAATCCATTGGGTGCTGGTGCTGATGGTGTAAATGACGACGTTGGTGCGCTGAGCCATTTCGATGGCTTCGGCGCGGGTGTGATTGGACAGATTGTCATCGCCGTCGCTGATCAGAACCATGACGCGGCGAACAACATCCGGCTGATCGCCAGGGGGCCGCGGAGGATTGCTTAACTGCTTCGCGCAGGCTTCGTAGATGGCATCGTATACAGCGGTGCCACCGCCCGCGCGAGTGTTGTTGATTTCATCGCGGAGTTGCGCGCCGTCTCCCGTAAAGGCCTGAATGATCTGAGGCTCGTCATCGAAGGTCATGGCGAATGCCTGATCCTTTCCACGGCGCAGAACGCTGTAGAAAAAATCGACGGCAGCTTCCTGCTCGAATTTCAGGCGATCGCGGATGCTGTTGGAAGTGTCCAGGAGCATGCCGATGCGGAGAGGCAAGTCAGACTGTTTGCTGAAAAAACGGATTTCCTGAAGAGAATTGTCGTCGAAAATCTTAAAGTCGTTCTTGTCTAGGTCGGAAACCAGTTTGTTGCGACGGTCAAGTACTGTAGCCAGGACGTCCACCAGGTTGACGACAGCGTGGAATGTCGGGCCTTCCTGCGCGGGTTGCTGTTGTGGAGCGGAATTCTGCGCAGGCGGAGCGGGCTGTGGCTTTTCCGGAGCCGGCGACGATGGTTGTTGCGCGTAGTTCGCAAACGGAAAAATGAGCACGGGTTTTTCATGATGAGAAAGTATAGGGAGCTTGCGACCGCAGCGTCAATTTCAAGACGACAGTGCGCCTCGCGGCGTGGTTAGAGATATTCGCTGGCAGCTTCAAGGCTGCGGCCATCCGTACGCGCCAGAATGTTGAGAAAGTCGCGCAAATCTTGCGGGAGCGGCGCGCGGGCTTCGATCCATTGGCCGGTGCGAGGATGAGGAAAACCGAGCTTGGCGGCATGAAGAAACTGCCTTGTGAGAGCCGGCAGTTCAATGTTGCCCACATTAAGTTTCGCCGCTGCGCCATAGAGAGAGTCTCCGACAAGAGGATGCTTCACTGCGGAGAAGTGCACGCGGATTTGATGCGTTCTACCGGTGTGGAGTTGGACCTCGAGCAGAGTCGCAGGAACAAGTTCGGCGAGTTTGCGCCACTCGGTGCGGGCTTCGCGCATGCGGCCAGCCGGATTGCGATGATGTCGGCTTGATTGCTGACTGAATGCCTTCATGCGCGTGCGGTGGACGGGATCGCGGCCAATGGGCAACTCGATTCGGCCGGAGCTGCTTTCGAATTTGCCTTCAGCGAGCGCTAAGTAAGTTTTTTTTATGGCGCGGGTGCGAAATGATTCGGCCAATTTAGCGTGGGAATAGTCGTTTTTTGCGATGACGATGAGGCCGGAGGTTTGCTTATCAAGACGATGCACGATTCCCGGGCGCAGTACATCCGCTTGCGATCCGCCGCGCGAAAGATTTTGTCCGCGACCCAGGAGCGCGTTTACCAGCGTACCGCGCGAATTTCCGGCACCGGCGTGCACGCTCATTCCAGCGGGTTTGTTGACGCCCAGCAAGTCGTCATCCTCGTACAGGACGTCCAGCGGAATGGATTCCGCTTCGGCGCGAAGCGGCGAGCGTTGCCGCGCTTCGACGAGGATCCGTTCACCGCCGCGCAGCTTCAATGAAGCCTTCGCAGCGGCACCGTTGACCAGCACCAAACGTTCCGCAAGGAGCTCCTGGACGCGAGCGCGGGAAAGCTCCGGCCAGTGTGATGCGACCCAGCGATCCAGGCGAATGCCGCAATCAGCCTTGGAGACGATTAATTCCTTGCGGAACGGGTCTGGACTCATTTCAGCTCGAAAAGGGATGTTCGACATTCGGTTACACAACATGATTCGAGTGAGTCCTATCAGTATCTCAGGAGCGACGACTTCGCAAAAGTATAAGCTCAGTAAGGGAAAGAGGAGAGAAGCTACCGCTTTGTGAGCTCCATCACCCACATTGGGTGAATTGGGATGGTCACTTGCGTTCCCGGCGCGGCACGCTCGAATTGCGCGGCATACTTTTTGAAGTCCATATCCGGGAAAGGTCTGAAATACCAATCCCGCCAAATTCCAATCGGCAGCGAAAGCAGGACGATCAAGGCGGCGCAACGAGGAATTCTCGATTTAGCCGTGGAACTCGAGAGCATCCAGATCGGAGTGGCGAGAAACGCTAGCATGGGGAAAAAATAGTAGCGATTGCCACAGCCAGGAATTTCCATGAGTTCCCATTGTTGAAAATGCCCAGCGAAACTCGCCAGTGGATGCCTAAGGGCAAGTGCCATCACCGTAGCAGCAAACAGGTAAAAGAGTTTCAGCTCCAATGGGGCGTAACGAAGTGCATAAATCACGAAGAACGATCCGACGAACAACGATATCAGCGCGACGAAAAAGAAATAGTGAGGGCCATCTTCAAAGTAGAGATGAAGGGAGGACTTGACTCCAAGAACGGAAGAGAAAAAAACCTGTCCGCCGACAATGCTGGTCAAGAGCTTGAGGCTTGCGCCGTTGGGTGCGGTCCGCCGCGAGCCTGACAGGGCGAGAATAATCATCTGGAGGACTGCCGGCGGAATCATTGCTGCCAGAGGCAGATCGAAGCGCCGGTCTTTCCGAATCCAACGTAGGAGTGCAGCAATGGGAATCAATAAAATTCCAAGCGGCCCATCGAGAACGACGAGCGCCAACACCAGAAACTCAAAAATACGCCATCCTAAACGGCTGTCCCGATGACCCAACAGGAGCAGCAAACCGACCAATGCAAGGTGCCACTGGATGTTGGTGGTCGTTGCGTGGATTTCAAACGAATTCGGGAGCGCCAGATAGAGGGCGCTGCCAAGCAGCCTTATGTTGAAGGGAATAGCATTGAAACGAGAGGTCAGAAACACGTTAACGGGAAGTACCTCGATGGCCAGAGCACAGATATTCAGGACCAGCGGGGCCTGAAGTAAAGGAAAGAGCAGCGAGAACATTCCGATGAGCCGCGACAAACTATTGAGATACCCGCCCACCGGGACGAGCAAACAGCGCCATCCCAAGTTGTAGGCCTCCGCAAACCAGTATTTGCCATCCTCGGCATAAAACTGCGCGTTCAGGATGGCGTCAGGACGACGCAGGAAGACCACAAAAAATGCCAGGACGAAAACCGAGAGATGCAGCAAAAGCTGCCGATCGCGAAGAGCGTAGCGGTCCTTGATCCGTTGAAGCGAAAACCCGGTTGATGTGGCCTGAGACGCCATGACCTAAGGTATCGACGGCAGCAATACGGGTCAACCATACCGGGTTACTTCTGCGCGCAAAGGGATACCTGTTCTTGTGCGGGGTAACGACGAATTGGCGAAAATTAAGCGCGTCGAGCCCCCTTTAGTCCGTTGACAGCGAAGGCGACTGGACCAGGAAAATGCAGGCCAGCAGGGGTTCTACTATTCAATTAACGGGAAGTGGCTGGAGTCTTCGCTTTCGGTTTTGAACGCGCGCAGAGGATAATGTCAATCAAGATTAGAATGGCGCCGACGGTGATCGCGGAGTCGGCCACATTGAAAGCTGGATAACGATAGGACCCGAATAGCACTTCGAAGAAATCGGTCACCGCGCCGTGCAGAATTCGATCGGTAAGATTGCCGGTTGCGCCGCCAAGCAGCAATGCCAAACCGGCCGCAGCGCGCGACGAAACCCCATTTGCCGCGACTAAATACCAGGCGAGAATCGCAATCACTACCAGAGAGCCCGCGATTAGCAGGTAGCGCACCCAGTGCGAATTGCTGTCGGCAAAAATACTAAACGCGATGCCCGGATTCTTGCTGTGAACGAGGTAAATAAAATTATGTACGAGTTCGTGGCGCCAGCCTTCGGTGGTTTTGGCTTCGATGGTGGCTTTGGAGAACCGGTCCAGGAACACCACTGCAAGCGTGAGGATGAGCCAGCGCAGGCGCGAGGAACCGATCATGTGGGTTTGCTGGTATCGGAGCCCAACGGCACAAGCGCGCAGCACTTACTGGAGTCTGCGCTGCCAAAAGCTGAGCCAGCGAATGGCTGCAAAGGAAGAATCAAGAGTTTGCGCCTTCGATTTCCGCAAGAGCTGCAGAGCAGCGTTCGCAAATCGTTCGATAGCGCGGATTTTCGCCCACGTGGATGGAATAATTCCAGCAGCGCTCGCATTTGGTACCGTCGGCTTTATGGATGCAAACCTCGAGCGACGGAACCAGTTCTGATTTGTAGTCGGGGGCGCCTGCGCTGAAAAAATCGACCTGCGACACGATGAACAAGCCGGGTAGCTGCGCTAAATGATTTTTCAGCTTGGCCTTCAGTTCCGGATTACCGTTGAGAAGGACTTTTGCTTCCAGGCCGGAGTTAATCCTTTTTTCGTTGCGCGCGGCTTCCAGTGCTTTGAGGACTTCGCCGCGCACCTTCGCGAGTAAATCCCAGGCTGCGATCTGCGCGGCGCTGAAACCGGTGCGCAGTTCCGATTCTTCTGGAAAAAGAGCGATGTGAACGCTCGATGGCTCTTCGGGCAGTTTTGGCAGATACCTCCAAATTTCCTCAGCGGTAAAAACCAGAATTGGCGCGGCGATTCGAACCAGCGCGCTGCTGATTTTGTACATTGCGGTTTGCGCGGAGCGGCGCGCGCAATTGTTTGGAGCCTTGGTGTACAAGCGATCTTTTAGAACGTCGTAGTAAAAAGCGCTTAGGTCCACGACGCAATAGTCGTGGATAGCATGATACACGCGGTGAAACTCGTACGCCGCATACCAATCGCGGCATTTTTTCACGAGTTCGGCAGTGCTTTCAAGCATCCAGCGATCCATTTCCTCAAGTTGCTGGTTGGACAAGGTGTTTCGTGGTGGATCGAAATCGCCAAGATTGCCAAGCGCAAAGCGAAAGGTGTTGCGGATCTTGCGATAGGCTTCGCTGAGCTGCGTCATCACGCGCTCGCTCATTTTCACATCGGCTTGATATTCGACGGACGTGACCCAAAGGCGAAGCAGGTCGGCGCCCCACTTGTTGGAAATTTCGGCAGGCTCGATGGCATTGCCGAGCGACTTGGACATCGGGCGGCCTTGTTCATCGAGCGTCCAGCCGTGTGTGACAACGCTACGGTAGGGAGCGGCGTGTCGAATGCCCGTGGCAACAAGCAGCGAACTGTGAAACCAGCCACGGTACTGATCCGGCCCTTCAAGATAAACGTCAGCGGGCCATTCTTTCCCCTTCAGAACTGCAAGATTCGACGAACCGGAATCGAACCAGACATCGAGAATGTCATGTTCCTTGCGAAATTTCGACGCGCCGCAAGAACACTTTGTGCCGGCAGGCAAAAGTTCTTCCGGCGAATGCTGATACCAGGCGTCGGCGCCTTCTTTCTTGAACCATTCGATGACATTGCGGAGCGCGGAATAGTCTTCAAAGCGCTGTCCGCAGCTATCGCAGAAAAACACGATGATCGGCACGCCCCAGAAACGCTGGCGCGAGACGCACCAGTCCGGTCGCTTCTCAATCATTTCGTAAATGCGTTCTTCGCCCCAACCGGGAATCCATTTGACGTTATGGATTTCGGCAAGCGCTTCCGCACGCAACGATTTTTTGCTGTCAGTGGGAATTGCGTCCATGCCGATGAACCACTGTTCGGTGGCGCGAAAAATCACCGGATTGTGGCAACGCCAGCAATGCGGGTAGCTGTGCTTGTAGGCATGGTGGCCAAGCAAAGCGCCGCGATCGGCGAGCAGCTTTACGATAATCGGGTTTGCTGTGAACACGTCCTTGCCTTTGTATTCGGGCAGGCCTTCGGTGTAAACGCCCTTGTCATCGAGCGGCGCGTAAATTTCCAGTCCATACTTCTGGCCGGAGTTGAAATCGTCGACACCGTGACCGGGTGCCGTGTGAACGATACCGCTGCCCTGATCGAGTGTGACGTAGTCGGCGAGCAGTCCTGGAACCTGTATGGGCAGGAAGGGATGCTGAAACCTCATACCTTCGAAGTCGCGGCCCTTATACGTCGCGAGAACTTCCACTTCTTTGATTTCACACTCGGACTGCAAAGCGGCAACGCGATCAACGGCCAGAAGAAGTTTGCCTTTTTCAGTTTGCACGACCACATACTCATAATCGGGATGAAATGCCAGCCCGCGATTGTGCGGAATGGTCCAGGGAGTTGTGGTCCAGATCACCGCCGATACATCGTTGGCAATTTTCGCAGTTTTGCTTTTGCCGCCACCGACAACGGCAAACTTCACCCAGATGGAGGGGCTAACGTGGTCTTCGTACTCGACTTCGGCTTCGGCGAGCGCAGTCGAATCGTAAAGACACCAATAGACAGGCTTGCGTCCGCGATAGACGTAGCCTTTCTCCATAAAATCAAGGAAGGCGTTGGCAATGGTGGCTTCGTAGTCGAAGCTCATCGTGAGATACGGATCGTTCCAACGGCCAAAAACGCCGAGGCGTTTGAAATCTTTCTTGTGCTGCTCGACATAGCGGGTGGCGAATGCGCGGCAGAGCTTGCGAAATTCAGCGGGTGGAACTCTACCCTTGCCGCCCAGTTCCTTTTCGACCTGGGTCTCAATCGGAAGACCGTGGCAGTCCCATCCCGGAACATAGGGAGCGTAATGCCCGGCCATGCTCTTGGTCTTAACCACCAAATCCTTCAAAATCTTGTTTAGGCCGGTGCCAAGGTGGATGGTTCCCGTGGGATAGGGCGGACCATCGTGCAGGACAAACAATGGCTTTCCGGCGCGCGCGTCCAGAATCTGCTGATATAAATCGGCTTCCTGCCAGGCCTCAAGCTGTTTCGGTTCATTCAGCGGAAGACTAGCCTTCATAGGAAAGTCGGTTTTGGTTAAGTTGAGTGTCTTCTTGAGTTCGATTGTTTCAGACATGGATGCCGCGAGTGCAATTCCCTTCTGGGCCCTAGTTTTCGCCTGTAGCACGGCGGGAAACATCGGAGAGTGGTGTAACTACGTATGTTACAATGAATGGAGTATGGTGTCAGCCGGAGCGGGCGTGCAACCTATCCCGGCTGGCGAGAATCGTAAGCTAAAGAGACGCTAGAAGCTGCAGAAGTGCGTCTATTTATAAGGCGTCAGCGCTGAACGTAATTGGTGCGCATCAGGTGGAGAAGGTGCCGGCGACAATGCTCAACTTGGGACCACCGCAACGTCCAAACGTTGAAGAAACGCGTGCAAGTGCGCCTTCCGCTCCGGTGCCGCGTTTTGGCCGGCCAGCGATCCTGATGCCGGATAATTTTTGGTCCAACCTAAAGCAATTCCTTTTTGAACGTCCGGTGAAAGTTCGCGGAGATGTGAAGTCCGATCTGATGCCGACAGAGTACGGCGGCGGATTCTGGGAAAACGTCGGCGAATTTTTCAGTGGACGCCGCGCCCCGAAGGGTCTCTCGGACAGCAGGTTTTTGACAGGTTGGGTGGAAGGGTTCGGCGGTTTTGGAACGCGTTTGAAGGAACTGTTTTCACCAACCAAGCTAGCTCCGCTTCCGTTTGAAGTAAAACCCGTTCGCGTCAAAGAGATCTGGACGAAGGACGAAAACTTCGGCTGGACGCAGGCGATCTCAATTGGCCTGCACGTCGTGTTGATCGGTTTGATTGTGGTGCCGCTCTTTATGCATTTGCCACCATCCACGCAAGCCAAGAACAAGACGGATGTGCTGCCGCTGGATATTTCTCCGTACATGGCGAAATTGCCGCAAGGAGCCAAGCCGGCCGGCGGTGGCGGAGGAGCCAACGACCACACCACGGTTCCTGTCAATCGCGGCAAGCTGCCCAAATTCAAATGGACGCAATTCACGCCGCCGCAAGTCAAGATTCAAAACCCCAATCCCAAGCTTCCCATGGATCCGTCTCTGCTTGGCCCGCCCGATTTGCGAGTATCCAACATCAATGCGCCGACTTTTGGCGACCCGCTGGCCAACGGAGTGAGCGAATCGCTGGGGCATGGCAACGGGACCGGTATTGGAAGCGGCTCGGGCGGCGGCCTTGGCCCTGGTGAAGGCGGCGGCACTGGCGGAGGCGCGTTTCGCGCAGGGGTAAACGGCGTGGGCATGCCGACCTGCATCTATTGCCCCGATCCGCAATATTCGGACGAAGCGCGCAAAGCGAAATACCAGGGTGTGGTCGTCCTGATGGTTGTCATCACGCTGGACGGACGCGCGACGAACATTCAAGTTGCTAAGAGCCCCGGCTTGGGACTCGATGAGAAGGCGATTGAAGCTGTGCGGCAATGGAAGTTCCGGCCGGCGATTGGACCGAACGGGAAGAGCGTTCCGACTCAGGTGCCGATCGAGGTGATCTTCCGATTGTTCTAAGGTTTTCGGCAGTCCTGGCTGCCGGAACCCGGTGCCAGAAAAAGCAACCTTTTGACGGTAACGCGGCTCCCACTGTGCGCTGGAGCCGCTTTTTGTTTGGCCAGAAGTTGCTCCCCAGCGGCGACGGAGGTCGACAGCCTTGCGTGGACCGGCCCTGCATTTCGATGCAAACCTTCCCTGCCAACCTGCCTTTTGCAGGCGCATTTGCGAAAACTTGCTGTGCCTTTCTTCGCTGCCGCGCGTTGCACTCGCTGCTAGGTATGTGGCCAACGGCGCGCCCATTCATCTCCTGCACCATCGCCGTGAGAAGGCGAGTCTCACTGCGCAGGCGTGTTCGACGGGCTTGCATGTACTGATTTTCATGGCTCTGGCCTATGCCATGACGCATCCACTGATCCCGGATAAAACCGGGGACGGTTCACGAATTTGTCCCGGTTGGCCCGGTGGATTTTTCAGCGCCAAAGTGGATGCGCCAAGCTGCAATGGATTCTCTCGGCAAGCGAGGAAGTGGCGGAGATTTGAACCCGCTGCCGCCGACGGCGGGTGAATTGGCGCCTCCTTCGAAACTTGTTTTTGCGTCGCCGAAACTTCCGGACGGCAAACCTCATGCCTTGCCGGTGCCTGTCAGCACCTTCGATGAGGATGCGCCGGAGTTGACAACGCCGGTGAAAGATTTGGGTCTGCCGTGGATGCGCGACAGAAATCATTCCCCCGGGTACGGCACCAATGGTATCGGAACGCAGCCCGGTCACGGAATGGGCGATGGCCCGGTCGACGGCTCCGGACAAGGCGATGACCCAACTCCATACGCGAGAGTGGCTTCGCAGGTGATTTGCAGAATCTGTCCTGATCCCGCCTACTCCGACGAGGCGCGCAAGGCCAAGGCGCAGGGACTTGTGACTATGCGTGTGCTGGTCGGCGCGGACGGCCGCGTAAGAGACGCGCAGGTGACGCGCGCAATCGGGCTTGGCTTGGACGAAAATGCTGTGCGCGCAGTACGCAACTGGCAATTCATTCCTGCGCGAGACGGCGCGCGACGGCCTGTTGCGACCTGGATCACGATTGAAACCGTCTTCCGCTTGTTCTAAGCAGAATCGCGGTGTACGTCTCAATACGGGTTATATATTCGAGGAGTTAACTCAAGGAATTAGATCGTCTGGCGCGGGTAATTCAAGTCAGTCATCTCAATGCAACAACCATAAAGTCCTCTTACGAAACACCAGGCAAGAACCGCGCACCGGCATCGCCGGTCATCTGCTACGATGGCGGACATGAGAAGACTTTATGTTCTGGCGGCGCTTTTGTGCCTCGCGAGTGCGTCTCACGTGCAAGCTCAGGCGGGCACCGGTTCGCTGGAATTCACGGCGAAAGTGACTCCGACCGCAGCCAAAGCCGAGCCGGTGCGGGATTTCACGTTCTATGTGCTCACAAAAAGCTATGACGACATCGTGAAAGATCTGGACCTGCGGGAAGGGCCTCCCTCGCGCGACAAATTTATCGATGATCTGAAGATCTCGACCGAACTGCGTGAATGGCTGCACAAACACGATGTGATGGACATTACGCTTCCCGGCTTCGATAAGCTGATGACTCCCGACGACGTTTTGCATGTGCCGGAATTTCTATTGGCCTACCAACGATCCAATAGCGGCGGTGTTACAAACGGCATACCCAAGCCGAAATATCGCGATGCGGACAAGACCGAAAATCCGGATCGTTACGAAAAACAGAGACAGGAATATCTGAGTACACTGAAAAAATTTATTCAGGCGCATCCGGAAACAGTTTCGGGAATGGAATTGGAATTGGATGGCGTAAACCCCGCTCGGAAATGGGCTGAGGCGCAGAACAATCACCGGAGGCGCGTACAGCATCTGGCGCCGACAGAAGCGCAGACGACATATCTGGCGGCAAAAACGGATACTGATCTCGACGGGCATGGCCAAATTCAAGGGTTGCCGCCTGGCAATTATTGGATCAGTTCGCTGGGGCTGACCGCCGCGGCGGGAGACGCGCGACTGCAATGGGACTTCCCCATTAAGATCGAAGCCGGCCGCACGGTTCGAATTGAGTTGACGAACCTAAACGCAACCGACAATCTATTCTCCAAGACAAAGTGACGCGAAGTAGCCCTTGATTCGCGGCTGAAACCGGGTGCCAGCGGCTAGCCTGCCGCTGCACATGGAAGAACACACGGAGAGATGCATACATCGCTTCACTGGATTGCCTTCAACTTATTTGTAGTGATTGCCGTAGCTCTGGATCTGGGCGTATTCCACCGTAAAGCTCACAAAATTCCGATGCGCGAAGCGTTGCTGTGGAGCTTCGCCTGGATTGCCCTTGCCCTGGCATTCGGCCTGGTCCTGTTGCATTTCTACGGTCGGCAGCCGGCCCTGGAATTTTTCACCGGTTACGTGGTGGAAAAAGCGCTCAGCGTGGACAACCTGTTCGTGTTTCTGGTGGTGTTTCGCGTGTTCGGCGTAAAGGACGAGTATCAACAGCGCGTTTTGGGATATGGAATTCTTGGCGCGCTACTGTTGCGCGGCGCGATGATCGCAGCTGGCGTGGCCCTGATTGCGCGCTTCAGCTGGATTATGTATGTCTTTGGCGCGTTCATCGTGCTGGTCGGCGTCCACATGTTGATAGC
>WNFP01001711.1_pt1 | contig 17221 bp, 15 predicted proteins | sample 5400201 | NCBI WGS metagenome assembly WNFP01 (sample SAMN13153355, study PRJNA577476) | soil metagenome | isolation source: 115 cm saprolite under Madrone tree | place: USA:California | collected 2016-06-14 | reverse complement strand
GGAGAATTTTCTGCCACGGTTTTGCGGGCAGATCATTGACATGAAGCGAGGCGAGACGCGCAGCGTGCAGGTTGAGTTTCCGGCGGAGTTTCCGGTGGCCGAGCTTGCCGGAAAAAAGGCGGATTACGCCGTGACCTTAAACGAAATCAAACAAAAGGTCCTGCCTTCGATCGACGATGCGTTTGCAGCCAAGCTCGTGCCTGAAAAAACAGTTGCCGACCTCCGCCAGATGATCGAACACGATCTTGAGCACGAAAAAGAACACGAGGTGGAACGGGCGAAAGAATCGCAGATCGTCAAATTCCTCCACGAACATACCGCTTTTGATTTGCCGCCTCCGCTTTTGAAAAGTGAAACGCGGCGCGCTTTGAACGAACTGGTGCATCGCAACCGCGAGCGCGGTGTGCCTGACGACATGCTGAAAGGCAAAGAGAAGGAACTGGTGGAAGGGGCAGGCTCTCTCGCCGCGCACCGGTTAAAAACGAATTTTATTCTGAGCCGCATCGCCGAGCGCGAAAAGATCGAAATCTCTCGTCAAGAGATCGATGCGCGCATTCGCGAAGAGGCTGCGCGCTACGACATTCCCGTGGACAAAATGCGCAAGGAACTGCAGGAACACGATGGCCTCAATACCCTGGCAGAACAGCTCTTGCTCGGTAAGACTCTTGATTTCTTAAAGGCAAATGTTAGCGTCGAAGAGACGCAAGAACGCGCTATTGTGGAAGAAAAATCATGAGTGTATCCAATGAAAGTTTGTCGCAATCGGTGCTGATTCCGATGGTTGTAGAGCAGACCGGGCGGGGTGAGCGCAGCTACGACATTTACTCGCGGCTGCTCAAGGACCGCATTGTCTTTATCGGCACTCCGATGGACGATCATATCGCTAACTTGGTGATCGCGCAGTTGCTCTTTCTGCAAATGGAGGACTCAAAGAAGGACATCAATATTTACATCAACTCGCCGGGCGGATCGGTAACAGCCGGCCTCGCCGTTTACGACACGATGCAGTTTCTTACGTGTGATGTGACGACCTATTGTCTCGGCATGGCCGCAAGCATGGCTGCGGTTTTGCTTTGTGCTGGCACGAAGGGAAAGCGCTTCGCTCTTCCCAATTCCGACATCATGATCCATCAGGTTTCCGGTGGTGCGCAAGGCGCGGCGAGCGACGTTGAGCGCCAGGTGGATTACATGTTTAAGTTAAAGAAACGCCTCATCAGCATCATTGCCCAACATACCGGTAAATCCCAGGAGCAGGTGCGACTGGACTCTGACCGCGACTATTATATGTCGGCGGCAGAAGCAAAGGCGTATGGTCTCGTTGACGAAGTGATTAAGTCTCGCAAGGAAGTGAAGCTGCTCGATGGCGCGACGCCGCCCTCTGGGGACCGCTCGGTGGCCGTTGCCGAGGCTGCTTTACCGCGCAAAGCCGGGGGATAAGAACTCCCTTTTTAAAAACAAATATGGCCCGCGCTTCCAACCTCACGATGTGCTCGTTTTGTGGCAAGAGCCATGCCGAGGTGCGCAAGTTAATCGCGGGGCCGGGCGTCTATATCTGCGACAGTTGCATTAACGTTTGCAAAAGTATCCTCGACAAAGAGCTCAATGAGGATGCGAAGCGCCAGTCTTCCAACATCCGTGTCCCGAAACCGGCGGAAATCCGCCGGTCGCTCGATCAGTATGTTGTTGGGCAGGAGATCGCGAAGAAAACGCTTTCAGTGGCGGTGCATAATCATTTTAAGCGCGTTTTGCAGACTCCGGCGTCAGCCGATTCGCCCTCGGCATTTCAACTCGATCCGTTGGCTGACGTTGATATTGAAAAGAGCAATATCTTGCTGATTGGTCCAACCGGTTCGGGAAAGACATTGCTGGCCAAGACGCTGGCGAAAATTCTGGATGTGCCATTTTGCATCGCCGATGCGACTACGCTTACCGAGGCAGGCTATGTTGGAGAGGACGTCGAAAACATCATTCTGCGCCTCTTGCAGAATGCGGATTACGACGTGAAACGAGCGGAGATCGGCATCGTTTATATTGATGAGATCGACAAGATTGGCCGCAAGACCGACAACGTTAGCATCACGCGCGATGTCTCCGGCGAAGGCGTTCAGCAAGCGCTTTTGAAAATCTTGGAAGGGAGCACTTGTAACGTTCCCCCGCAAGGCGGCCGCAAACATCCGCATCAGGAGTATATTCAGGTCAACACGGAGAAGATCCTCTTCATTTGCGGCGGTGCTTTCATCGGGCTCGATAAAATTATTCAAAAACGCATTGGCCAGAAAGTGATGGGCTTCGGAAGCCCGACCCTCGAGGTGGAAGAAGCGTTACGAAAGGAAGCCATTCGCCATGTCGAACCGGAAGACTTGCTCGCTTTTGGAATGATTCCGGAATTCATCGGTCGGTTGCCAGTTGTAAGCTGCCTCGATGCGCTGACGGAGGAAGAGATGGTCGCGATCTTGACCGAGACCAAAAATGCAATGGTCAAGCAGTACACAAAGCTCTTCTCGATGGAAGGCGTGCGGCTGACGGTGACAAAAGACGCGCTGCGGGCGCTCGCAGCGCAAGCGGTCACAAAACAAACGGGCGCGCGCGCGTTGCGCTCAATGCTCGAACGAATCATGTTGGACATCATGTACGATGTGCCGAGTCGCGAAGACATCGCCGAGGTGACGATCAATCGCGCCGTCGTGGAAGGCAGAAAGCTCCCGCTCATTCGCAAGAAACAGGACAAGACCGCCGCTTAGTTAGCTGCGCGAAGCGCTGCGGCGGCGCAGATGGTCTTTTCCGCAAAGAGGCAATCAACGTCTCGTCGCAGGACGATTGCTACAGGTTCGACGTTGAGCGTTCGAGCTTCTATTGTCGACGTATGCACGCGATCGTGCTCAATACAGGTACAGAGCTTTTGCTCGGCGATGTCCAGGATGCACATCTTGCTTTTATCGCGTGCCAGGTTTTTCCGCTTGGGTTGCGGATCGTGGAACGGAGGACGGTGTCCGATGGCGTCGCAATTCGGGAGACTCTCGCGGAAATATTTCCGCGCGCAGAAATTCTCTTTGTGACTGGTGGACTCGGTCCCACCACTGACGATGTCACTCGGGAGGCGGCGGCGGAATTGCTCGGTTTGAAATTGATCCGCGATCCCGAAGTGATGTCCGCCATCTTGGAAAGATTTGCGACACGGGGTATCCAATTTACTGCGCGGGTCGAGCGCCAGGCTTTCGTGCCAGCCGGAGCGGAAGTGTTACCGAATAGAAGCGGCACGGCACCCGGCCTTTACCTGCGCGCCAATCTAAATCCTCATATCCGTTCACCTCATCTTTTCTTGCTTCCCGGACCACCGCGTGAACTTCAACCAATGTTTGAGCGATCTGTGATGCCGATCTTGCATTCGATTGTTCCGCCTTCGAATTCGCTTGAGTGCCGCATTTACCATGTTACCGGAATCGGTGAATCGCTGGTTGAAGAGGCAATCGGCGAGAGGATTTCGGTAATTTCTGGAGTAGAACTTGGTTATTGCTCACGTCCCGGAGACGTCGATGTTCGAATCATCGGCGAATTCAGCATGCTTGAGCAGGCGGACGAAATCATCAGAACGACGCTCGGGGACTCCATTTACTCCATGAACGAAGCGACTCTGGAAGAGGTAATTGTGGAACTTCTTACGAAAAGAAGAGAAACGCTTTCCTTGGCGGAGTCTTGCACGGGCGGCTTGCTCGCGAACCGAATCACGAATGTGCCGGGTGCTTCCAGCGCTTTTCTCGCGGGCTACGTCGTCTATTCGAATCAGGCCAAAATGGACGCGCTCGATGTGAATCTCAAACTGATCGAGCGATACGGGGCAGTGAGTGAACCAGTCGCGCGTGCGTTGGCAGAAGGTGCGCGAATGCGCGCAAAATCGACATATGCTCTTTCAACGACTGGAATAGCAGGACCAAGCGGCGGCTCCTCAGAAAAACCAGTCGGGACGGTTTACGTCGCGCTCGCGTCACCGGAAAATGAAATAATTGCGAAAAAGCTTTTCTTCCCGAGCGATCGTGAAACCTTCAAGGAACTTGCCGCGCAAGCCGCTTTCGATCTTCTCCGCAAGAAATTAATGTCGAGATCGAGTCAATAGTCACCGACGTCAACTGGCGTACCGACCTTTACCAGATCGTAAAATAACTTCGCTCCATCGGGTGGCATTCGAATACAACCGTGCGAGGCGGGATATCCTGGCAGAATTCCGATGTGCATGCCTACACCGTCGCCGGTCAGTCGCATGAACCATTTCATGGTCGCGCCCACAAAGTGGGTGCCGCTTGGAGCCGAATCAATTCGCGCGCTCACACCGGCGCGGACAATACGGCCGAAACTGTCTACGAAGTCACCATAAAGAGTGGAGTGATGATTAGGGTCTTTTTCGAGCACGGGTAAATGTCCCGTAGGTGAAGTGTGCCCGCGCTTGCCAGACGATATAGGGCTGTCGATGACGATTTGCTCCCCAACCATGAGATAGGCGCGCTGCTTGGGAAGAGAGATCACAACATGCACCGAATCAGGCGTGGCTTGTGTCATTAGGGAGTGATTGATCTTGATCGGCTCTTGCCTGTGAATGAGTTGGGAAGCTTTGCGCAAAGGTTGCGGCGTCGTTGGCGCAGGACGTATCTCGCTGCTGGCAGAGTATGTTAGCGTGGCTGCCAACAGCGTACAGAAACATCTCAGGAAGCTTGTCGGCATGAATTAATCGCGACTGTAACTCTTTACGCGTTGAATCCAACCAGATAACCATCGTGATTCATGTCGCTGGGCAGGCGCGTTTTGAACGCGCCGAATCAAGACCTCTCTCGCCGAGCGGGAGAATTCTTCGACCGCCGTCGCGCCACGCTTCGTCTGATTCATGCCTTCGAGAACCTGAAGTAAGCCCCACCCCTGATCTCGATAACGCTCAGTGTGCAAGACTCCTTCACCCTTGAAGTTCACATAATCGGCGAGCGCGTAACAGCCTTGTGACGTTTCCGCGACGCGCTCGAATTGGCGCCGTACGTGGCTGCGCTCGGAAGGCACCGCTTCTACCAGCATCTTTGGAAGCGCGTTCTGTAACCGCGCAATCAGGAATTCCGCCTGTACATCGACGGTGTCAGCGAGAAATCGGCGCAATTGGTTCATCTCCGGCGTGTGCTGGGCATGCAGAAACTCGGCGCGAGAATTCCACGGACAGGGAGTCTCGTCGATTCTTAAAAGCAATGTTGGCAATTTTACGCCCCGATTCGAGATAAAGCTTGCAAGCTTCGGAAAACTTTCCTCGAACGGACCGCGCTGGTCTTTTGGATACCAGATGAAATGACCAATGCCGAGTGAAGCGAAGTTTTCGCCCTCATTCCATGAGGTGAGGCCAGCGACAGTTCCATTGCATTCGTTTTGCCAGATCTTCTTCCCGATCCTAAGAGCATCACTCTGGGAGAGAGTGATCCCGTCAACGGCCTGTGGCCCAACGGCAAGGCACGCGACAAAGGCAACGGCAAAGAAAAAGCGAGTTCGGATGCCTCTTCGGCGGCGCTGTTTTCTTGACGAGTTAGGTTTATCCATTAGCGTGCCCCTTCCTGCGGCGCTCGATTTAACGTAAACCCGCAGGAGAATTCCATCTTATGAAACGTCTCATTCTTATTCTGGCCGCATTTTCGCTTGTGTTGCCCCTATTCGGGCAAGAGAAATCGTCACCGTTTAAAGATCAAAAGGACAAGGTCAGTTACAGCTTGGGTCTTAATATCGGATTTAATCTCGGCAGACAAAACGTACCGATCAATCCCGACGCGCTCGTTGCCGGAATAAAGGACGCGATCGCAGGCAAACCTCAACTTACTCCCGACCAGATCAAGGAGACCATGACGGCGTTTGAAAAAGATATGGAGCAAAAACAGAAGGCAGCGGCAGACAAGAACACTTCGGAAGGCACGAAGTTCCTCGAGGAAAACAAAAAGAAAGAAGGCGTAAAAACGACGGCCAGCGGTCTGCAATACAAGGTCGTCAAGGAGGGAACGGGTGCGCAGCCAAAACCGAATGATACCGTAACGGTTAATTATCGCGGGACGCTCATCAGTGGTACAGAGTTCGACAGCTCATATAAACGCGGAGAACCTGCAACATTTCCCGTCAATGGCGTGATCAAAGGATGGACGGAAGCGCTCCAATTGATGAAAGCGGGATCGAAATATCAGTTATTCATTCCGCCAAATCTCGCCTACGGGGATCGCGCTGTGGGTCCCGATATCTCACCGAATTCAACTTTGATTTTCGAGGTCGAACTCATGGACGTTAAACCCTCAGTAAGCGGCGCAAGCCCCAGTCCTTCTGCATCGGCACGATGACGTAGCCGCGCTCGCCCGCGGCGAGCGCCGGACCAAAAAGAAACAAGCGCCTGCATTGACGTCAACGCGCGGTCACGACCGTTTCCCAATCGAGCCGCAGCGCGTCACCCCAAAGATCCTCCAGGCTATAAAAGGAGCGTTTGTCTCGGTGAAACACATGGACGACTACTTGTAAGTAATCGAGTACAATCCATTGGCTGGCCGGAAATCCGTCAATTGTCGATGGTCGAATGGCATGATCCTCTTTTAGGCGCGTTTCAATTTCACTTGCGATCGCTTTGAGCTGCGGCTCGGATGTGGCTGAGCAGATCACGAAGAAATCGGTAAAGGTCGAGATCGAACGCAAATCCAAAACGACAATCTCTTCCGCCTTTTTGTTCGAGGCGAGTTCCGCGCAAGTTTTGGCTAAATGTTCTGCGGTTATTTCGCTTGCTCCTGGTAAAGTTTTTGGCGGCCAATGATTTCTTCGACTGCTCTCGGTACGAAATAGCGAATCGATTGGCCGGACGCAACTCTCTTTCTGATCTCCGTGGCGGAGATGTCGATCCTGCGATGCACTGACGGATAATCATGTTTCGTTCTCGCCCCTGTGCGATCGAAAACAACAAAACGGACGATTTTTTCCAATTCCGTGAAGCGATGCCATTTCGCAAGCGCTGGCACGTTGTCTTCGCCGATGAGGTAATAGATTTCCGAGTCAAATTCGCGCCTGCGAATTTCTTCGACAGTATCAATCGTGCAAGAAGGCGGTGGGCGCCGTAGTTCGCAGTCGTCCAACACGAATGCATTTTCGCCTTCGATCGCAGCTTGCAACATCGACAATCGTAACTTTGCGCTCGCAACCGGTGACTCTTTAAACGGCGAAACTGCCGCTGGAACAAAGATTATCTTTTCCAACCCGAGCATTTCGCGCGCCTCGCGAGCGAGAATCAAATGCCCATGATGAACCGGATCGAATGCTCCGCCGTAAATTGCGATCTTCATCAGAAAAGCATTATTTGATCGAGCCGATGAGCCGGCGAGAGACAGAAATTAGCCACGAAGGCCACGAAGCACACGAAGATGAAAATCTTTTTGTCCTTCGCATGTTTCGTGCTCTTCGTGGTGAGAATTATTTATTTTCTCCTGGCAAGATCGACATCTAAGGTCCGAAAGTATGAAGAGTGATTCGCTCGGTCAACTAATCCTCACTGGCGTTCCCGGAAAGGAACTTGACGCGGAAACCGGAAATCTGTTTCGCCGAGTGCAACCCGGCGGCTTTATTCTGTTCGCGCGTAACATCGAGAGTCCGACTCAACTGCGCAAATTGATCGATGATTTGCGGAACCTAAGCAACATCGATCCAATTATCACGATCGACCAGGAAGGTGGCCGCGTCTCGCGATTACGATTGATAGGGAACGAGCCACCAAATGCGCAGCAATTACGCGACAAGGACGATGTCGATCTTATCAGGCGGCACGGCGACATCACCGGGCGATTGCTGCGCCTGTTCGGTTTCAATCTCGATCTTTGCCCGGTGCTCGACATTTCCTTTGATGACGACGCGGATAATTCACTGCGCGGCCGGTGCTATGGAAAAACGGTCGAGCAGGTCGTTCGAAATGCCGGCGCATTCACTGACGGAATGAGAGGGCAGGGAATCGCGAGCTGCGGAAAACATTTCCCCGGATATTCGGCGGCAACCGTGGATGCGCATCACGAATTGCCAAAGATCGAGCGCACACGCGAAGAACTGGATCGCGAAGAGCTTGCCGTGTTTCGTGCATTTGTCGACAAAATCGAAAGCATGATGATTTGCCACGGGTGGTACCCATGTTTCGAAGCGAAGAGAACCCCCGCCACGTTGTCGCATCGCGTCGTAACGGAATTGCTGCGCGACGAAATGGGCTTCGCGGGATTGATAATGACCGACGATCTCGATATGGGTGCGATCTTAAATGAGTACGGCCTCGAAGAAACAATTCGTCTCGCAATCGCCGCCGGAAACGATCTCGCCATGATCTGCCATCGCATCCCGGAAATCGAAAACGTCCATCGCATCCTTGCGAAATTGCCGCGCGATCAAATCGAGCGCGCCCTCGCCAAGATGGTGCGCTTCAAAAAAAATCTCGCCCCGCCCAGTGAATTTTCCGAAACCGCCTTTCGCAAGATCGACAATGAAATCTGGGACCTCCGCATCGCGGTTCTCGGCGAAGAACGTGCCAAGCAGCGTAGTCCCGAAGACGCCAAACACTCGCCGGTCGAGACTTATTAGCGCTGGCCATCTCGCTGCGGTGCAAGCGACATTCCAGTACACCGTCTTGACCGCTGTCGGTAATTCACCCTATTCTCCGCTCTTGTTGGTCGGCCAAGGGTCGGCCGCCCATGTGTAGAACCAATCCACTCCTGTGGAGAATCGCGTCATGACCGCCAGCCGACAAACACGGAAAGAACTTACGGTTCGTGGCCTGATTGTTGGCATCATCATCACACTGGTGTTCACTGCGGCCAATGTGTATTTCGGCCTTAAGGCTGGTCTTACTTTTTCGACATCGATTCCCGCGGCAGTGATTTCAATGGCGATACTGCGCGGTTTTCGCGATGCGACCGTCCAGGAAAACAACATTGTGCAGACGGTCGCCTCGGCAGCGGGGACGTTGTCATCGATTATCTTCGTGCTGCCGGGTTTGATCATGATCGGCTGGTGGACCGGTTTCCCCTTTTGGATCTCGTTCGCGATCTGTGCGTTGGGCGGCATTCTGGGCGTAATGTACTCAATCCCATTACGCCGCGCGTTAGTAACTACTTCGGATCTGCCATACCCGGAAGGCGTCGCCTGTGCGGAAGTACTGAAGGTCGGCAGCAGTGGCGATTCGGCGCATGCTTCGGACATTGAACACGGCCGCGCAGGTCTGCTTGCGGTGTTGTGGGGATCGATCGTGTCAGCGGTGTTTGCGATCATCGTAGCCACGCAACTATTTGCCTCAGATGTAGCGCAGACGTTCCGCATCGGCAGACGAGGTGCAGTGAGCGGTTATGACTTTGCGTTGTCGTTTGCCCTTTTGGCGATCGGGCACTTAGTTGGTCTCTCGGTTGGTATTGCAATGCTTATAGGCACATTGATTGGCTGGGGCTGGGGCGTGCCGCACTATTCCTCGCTCGTGCCCGATCTCACCAGCAGCGCCGGCGCGCTCGCGCAAACTACTTGGAGTCACAAAGTGCGTTTCCTCGGAGCAGGCGCAATCGGCGTATCGGCGATCTGGACCCTGCTAAAACTGGTAAAGCCAGTTGCCAGTGGGCTCGCCAGCGCGATGGCCGCTTCGCGTGCGCGCAAGGCCGGCAAAGCCGACACGTTGCCGATCACCGAGCGCGACATTCCAATCGGTATTGTCGGTATTGTCACATTGGTCTGCATGCTGCCGATCGGCTGGCTGCTCGGCTATTTTGGTACGAGCAGTGGCCTCGGCGCGCATCTACCAACACTCGTCATCGGCGGCGTTTCTTATGTTGTGTTGATGAGCTTCTTCGTCTCAGCGGTCTGCGGCTACATGGCCGGTCTGATTGGTTCCTCCAACAGTCCGCTGTCGGGCATTGGCATTCTGGTGGTGATTGGCGCTGCCTTGCTGCTCGTGCTCGGTGTAAAACCGTACGTGTCGGCGGACGCGGGCAAATCGCTGATGGCGTTCGCGCTCTTTACTACCGCAGTGATCTTCAACGTTGCCGCAATCGCGAACAATAATCTCCAGGATCTCAAGACAGGCCAACTGGTCGATGCAACTCCGTGGAAGCAGCAGGTGGCGCTCGTGATCGGTGTAGTCGCGGGCGCGTTCGTGATTCCGCCGGTGCTCGATCTCGTGAATCATGCTTACGGTTTTGTGGGAGCTCCAGGCGCCGAGTTGCGTCCGAATCCACTACCTGCGCCTCAGGCAGGCCTGATCTCCTCACTCGCCCAAGGCGTCATCACCGGTGAGATCGACTGGAGCCTAATCCGCACGGGCGGCTTGATCGGCGTCTGTATCATTTTGCTCGACGAGATTCTTGCACGGACGACGCGACATATGCGCGTGCCACCGCTCGCCGTTGGTCTTGGGATCTATCTGCCCACACAAAGCACCCTGATGATCGTCGTCGGAGCGGTTGCTGGCTGGCTTTTCGACCAGCGAGCTAACCGCACTCCCCGGCCGGAAGCGACGAAGCAGCTGGGCGTGCTACTCGCGTCGGGGTTAATCGTCGGCGAGAGCGTGATCGGTGTCGTGATCTCGGCGATCGTCGTTTTCTCCGGCGTATCTGCACCGCTGGCGCTGGTCGGGCCAGGTTTTGAAACGGCCGGGAGGATCATTGGCGGCCTGGCCTTCGCCGTTATCGCGGTAGTGCTTTACCAGTGGATCTTGCGGATGTTGGCGGCAAGATCGACATGAAACGAAACTGGAATTGGTCGATCTGGATCGGTTCTCTTTTATCGGTTACACATTCCCGCTGCTTTCTGATCCCAAGGCAGAAGTCATTTGCCGTTAGGATGTGTTGCATCGTGGCGCGGGACCGAAGGGCGCCGATATCGCGCGCCCGGCTGAGTTTCTCGTCGATTCCTCTGGGACAATTCGCTGGGTAAATCTGACGGAAAACATTGCTGTTCGTGCGCGTTCCGAACAGGTGCTAAAAGCATTTGATGAGATGCAGGCGAAAGGTGGTCCTTAGAAATTACGGGTAATACGTGCTGCCGCCAGGCGCGATTGACGTCGCTCTGCAGAATCAATAACTTCAGCGCGCGTGCATCCCGACCTCGAACAATTACTCGTTCTTCAAGATCGACAACAAAAGATCAAGCAGATCCAGACAGAAGTAGAAACATTGCCGCTACAAAAGAAAAACCTTGAAGAGCAATTAGCGGCGAGCGTAGCCGGGGTTGAAGCGCTCAAACAAAAAGCGCGCCAGGTTGAAATGGATCGTAAAAAACTCGAGCTGGACGTCGGGACGCGGACCGAAACTATTTCACGGCTTAAAACGCAACAGTACCAAACGCGCAAGAACGACGAATTTCAGGCGATCGGGCATGAGATTGAGCGTTATGAAAGCGAAATTCGCAAGATCGAAGACGACGAGCTCGAATTGATGGTGGAGGCCGACAAGGTCAAAGCCGATCTTGGCGTCGAGGAAAAGAAATCTGCAACCGTCAAGGAATCAGTCGCGCGTCAGACCGCGGATCTCGAAGCTAAATCAGAAACTTTACAGTCGCGGCTGGAAGAGCTGACGAAAGAACGGGCCGAGATCGCCGGCAAAATCGACGAAGATTTGCTGAGCCGCTTCGAGCGCCTTTTCAAGAGCAAAGGCGATGCCGTGGTCGTTGCGCTGGAACACGAAGTCTGCACCGGTTGCCACATGAAAGTGACCGCCCAAACGGCGCATCGCGTAAAAGCAGGAAAAGAAATTGTAAGCTGCGAAAACTGCGGCCGGATCTTGTACGACACAGCGTAAGATCAACATCGTCGGAGGAGCGGACCTGCCTTGCACACGGGTTTCCTGGCTTTCTGATTTGATTTTTTCTCGTCACACGTTGAAGCGGAAAAAAATGACGTCGCCATCTCGCACGACATAATCTTTTCCTTCCATTCGCACCTTAGCAGCTTCACGTGCTTTCGCGAAAGAACCGAATCCGACTAGATCGTCGTAATGAACTGTTTCGGCGGCAATAAATCCGCGCTCGAAATCGGAATGGATTACTCCCGCGGCGGCCGGCGCTTTCTCACCCCCATGAATTGTCCAGGCACGCGTTTCTTTTTCGCCGGTGGTCAGAAATGTTCGTAAACCGAGTAAATGATAGACGGCGCGAATGAGCGCATGAACACCGCTGTTCTCCACACCTAAGCCCCGCAAGTATTCCATCGCCTCATTTTCGCGGAGATCGACAAGCTCGCTTTCAATCTGGGCGCTGATTACGACTGCCTCCGTTGCGAAATGATGCCGCGCGTAATCTTGTACCCTGCTTATACGATTCGGCGCGCGATTGTCGATCTGGCCCGAGGAAATCGCAGCGAGATCCGGTTCCGCCACATTGCAAGCGAAGATCGTTGGCTTCGATGTAAGCAGAAAAAATCCACGTACGACCGTTTTCTCCTCAGAGCTTAATTTTGCGGTGACCGCGGGTTTTCCCGCGTCGAGATGCAACAAAAGCTTTTCGCTGATCTCGTCTTCGATTTTTGCGGTCTTGGATCCGGCACGCACCTCCTTTTGCAAGCGGTCTTTGCGTTTCTGCAGCGACGCCAAATCGGCCAGCACAAGCTCGGTGTTGATCACTTCGATGTCTCGAACCGGGTCGATTGTTCCACTGACATGATGAATGTCGCTGTTCTCGAAGCAGCGAACGACCTGAACGATCGCATCAACTTCGCGAATGTGACTGAGAAATTGATTGCCGAGACCTTCACCCGTGCTCGCGCCTTTGACGAGACCCGCGATATCAACGAATTCAATCGCGGTCGGCACAATTTTTTGCGAATGTGAGATCTCAGCAAGTTTCGACAAACGCGGATCCGGCACGGTGACGACGCCAACGTTCGGATCAATCGTGCAAAAGGGATAATTTTCGGCTGGTGCTTTGTGCGTACGCGTAACTGCGTTAAAGAGCGTTGACTTGCCGACGTTCGGCAATCCGACGATCCCAGCGCTTAGCATAGGCGCCGACAGTACTGCGATAGCCCAACAGCCGCAATAACTGGAGGCGAGATCTCTGCGTCGTCTGGAAATGAGTGGGACGCGAGGGAGAGCATCACTTGGTCCGTCAATGTAGGAAACCATCGGGCCGGCGGGATTTGAACCCGCGACCTCTTGAACCCCATTCAAGCGCACTACCAAGCTGTGCTACGGCCCGTTTGCTCGCGAACTATCCACCAACTGCAGAAAATCGCCAGAGGTCAAAAGTGGATTGAGCAACCCTTTTACGGCACGCAAACTAACAGCGTTTGCGCTGCTTGATGAATCTGAAAAATAAAGGAATAGCGACCGTGTTTTTTACCGCGGCGTTTGCTTTTTTCTGCGCGATTTCGGCGGCACATGGCAGCGGCCAAGAGAGCACGGATTCGGTAAAGCTAAACATTGGCGCCTTCGAGTACGCTAAAGAACTTATCAAGCAGGGGCACATCGTTGCGGACGGCAGGGGAGAGTGGGGTGAACATCGCCCTTCGGCAGTGGCAGAGAATGAGTTCATTCGTCTCCATGGTTTCCGCGAATATGCAAAATGGCATCTCGGGATCGACGATCGGTACGCCGAGAATACGAAACGAAGATACAAATTTCCCTACGGCGATTTCAAGAACGTTCATCGCTGTGGGGTGCTTGCTGCACAGAGCAGGGCAGGCCAACATAAATATTACGAAATTGAAAATGCGGCGGCCCAACTGAAGGCGATGATCGCGATGAAAATGGAAGCGCATGCCCAGCGCTGAGTAGATCGACTTCGATTTCGCTTATTTCGACGTCCAGGCCGTCAAGAAAACATCAATGAGCTCCGGCAGGTCGTCGCTGTAACCGCCTTCGAGAATTGCTGCCGCGGGGATGTGGATCTCGCGTAGCCATTCTCCGAATTTCGCGAAATCCTCCTGTTCGAGTGTCATCTGGACCAGCGGATCCCCCGAGTATGCGTCGAAGCCTGCGGAGACCAGCAGGAGATCAGGCTTGAATTCAAGGAGCTTTTTCAGCGCGCGCTCCGCAATATCGACGTGTTGAACACGCGAGGTGTACGGCGCTATCGGATAATTATCGACATTCGCGAAAGATTTTGCTCCTGTTCCAGGATACGCGGGGAACTGATGAATCGACGCGAACGCGATTCGCGGATTATGCGCAACGATTGCTTCCGTGCCATTGCCGTGGTGCGCGTCAAAATCCCAGATCGCGACGCGTTCGGCGCCATTTTCCAAAATGTCTAAAGCAGCGATTGCTATGTTGCCGAAATAACAAAACCCCATGGCGCAGTCGTGGGTCGCGTGATGGCCAGGCGGGCGCATCAAACTGAAAGCACGCTCTTCCCGCACTGCTGCGCGCGCAGCGTTAATCGCGGCTCCAGCAGATCGCAACGCATGTTCGTAGATGTTCGGATACGCTGGCGTGTCCGCATCGAAATCGCGAGCGGCCGCTCTTATCCGCGCGAGGTGACCGCTCGAATGCGCTCGGAGCAACGCCGCTTCGCTGGCAGCCTCCGGTTTGCGCCATTCCCAATCAGGATGCCGATCTTTCAGCAACGGAACAGTGCGCCCGATGCGCGTCGGCCGCTCCGGATGGCCGGGCATCGAATATTCCAGGCAACGTGCATCGTGAAAAATGATCATGAGGGTTGCAAGGTGGCACTTCAACGCATATTCGACTACGACGATGCTAAACGGCCACAAAATTGTCGTGGTAATGCCCGCCTACAATGCTGCGCGCACTTTGCAACGCACCTACGACGAAGTGATGGCGCAGGGGATTGTCGATCTGGTTATTGTCGTGGACGACGCCAGCCATGACGACACAGTGGCAATCGCCCGCAAGCTTGATCGCGTTCAAGTGGAAGTTCATCCGGAAAATCGCGGCTACGGGGCAAACCAAAAGACTTGTTACCGGCTAGCATTGGCCGCGGGCGCAGACATTATCATCATGATTCACCCTGATTATCAGTACACTCCGCAACTCATCCCCGCGATGGCTGCGCTGGCGGCCAGCAGCCTTTATCCTTGCGTGCTCGGTTCGCGCATTCTCGGCGGGGGCGCACTACGCGGCGGCATGCCTTGGTGGAAATACGTCGCGAATCGGTTCCTTACGTTTGTGGAGAATCTTCTCCTCGGCGCCAAGCTCTCCGAGTACCACACCGGCTATCGTGCATTTACCCGGACGCTGCTGGAAAGGCTACCGTTGGACACCAACTCGGATGACTTCGTTTTCGACAATCAGGTTCTTGCGCAGATAATCGCACTGGATTGCGCAATCGGGGAAGTGACCTGTCCGGCGCGGTATTTGCCCGAAGCCTCATCGATCAATTTCCGGAGAAGCGTGCGCTATGGACTGGGATGTCTTTTCACCGCTTTGCGTTTCCGCTTTGCGCGCTGGGGGCTGGCTAGCCCTATTGCTTAAGAGACCGCCAATGCAACATCCCTGCAACCTACACAGGAAAACCAACTGGCCCGCAGATCGATTACCTCACAACGTAGTGGCCGGGGACCCAGACTCGCACACCGTTACGCCATGCCCGGTGTCCCGGGCGCCAGACATAATAGCTACGGCCGGCCCAATAACCAGGACCACGAGTGTAATATGGCCGATCGCCTACCGCGACCGTGACGGCGCCTGGCGCGGCGACATAGCCAGGGGAACCGGCATAACCGGCTCCGTATGGGCCATAACCAGCATAACCGCGCCCGTACGGGCCACCTCCGTAATACGGACCGGGCCCATATCCAGCTCCGTAATAACCGCCATAATAATCAGTGCATCCGCCTACCCCCAGAGCGACAGAAAGCAGAAGGAGCAGGACAATCTGCCATTTTGGTCTCATTCTCGATCCATTCCTGGCGGAGAAGGCCTTCATCTCCGCGTGATCAACAACGTTCATTTTCATATTATTGATATACGGATTAGATAGAGCTTTTACGCGCCTGAATTCAAGAACTTCTGCATTGTACGGAAAACCGCCTCTCAATCAGTTAGCTGGCCGGTTGAACACTTGCTCTACACGCGGTCGCACTCTATTTAACGCTGAAATTTATCGAATGGATTGTCACCGCAAGGCCGAGACCCACGATGAGTGATCAAACGACGCCTTGGTCGAGCATGGCATCTGCGACTTTTACAAAGCCAGCAATGTTCGCGCCGATTAAGAGGTTGCCGGGCTGACCATATTCGGCGGCGGTGTTCCACGCGTTTTTGTGGATGGTGACCATGATGTGACGGAGACGTTGATCGACTTCCTCGCGGGTCCACGCAAAACGCATGGAGTTCTGGCTCATTTCAAGGCCTGATGTAGCCACGCCGCCAGCATTGGCGGCTTTGCCGGGGCCGAAAAGAATCTTGCTTGCGACAAACAGATCAACCGCTGCGGGGGCACTCGGCATATTGGCTGCCTCGGAAACCAGGTAGCAGCCATTGTCGAGTAGCTTCGCGGCGTCGTCTTTAGTGATTTCATTTTGGGTCGCGCACGGAAAGGCGCAGTCGCATTTGACTCCCCATGGCCGCTGACCATCCATGTAAGTCACTCCGGCGCACTCGGCATATTCCTTGATGCGGCGACGGCGCACGTTCTTAAGATGCATTATAAAGCCCAGCTTTTCTTCCGTGATGCCGTTCTTGTCATAAATGAAGCCGCTGGAATCGGACATCGTCACTACCTTAGCGCCCACACGGTTCAATTTCTGGACGGTGTACTGCGCAGCGTTGCCCGACCCGGAAACGGTGCAAACCTTGCCTTCGAGGCTCTGACCGCGGGTCTTGAGCATTTCCTCGGCGAAATAGACGGCGCCATAGCCAGTGGCTTGTGGGCGGATGAGCGAACCGCCCCAGTTGGGCGATTTGCCGGTGAGGACACCGGTGAATTCATTGGCCAGGCGTTTGTACTGACCAAATAGGTAACCAATTTCGCGGCCGCCGACGCCAATATCCCCAGCTGGAATATCGGTGTCTGGCCCAACATGACGGAACAGTTCGGTCATGAACGATTGGCAGAAGTGCATGACCTCATTGTCCGATTTGCCCTTTGGATCGAAGTCGGCACCGCCCTTGCCACCGCCCATCGGTAGCGTAGTCAGCGAATTTTTAAAGACCTGTTCGAACGCGAGAAACTTCAGGATGCTGGCATTGACCGTTGGATGGAAGCGCAGACCACCCTTGTATGGCCCAAGGGCGCTGTTCATCTGGACGCGCCATCCGCGGTTCAC
>WNFP01003343.1_pt1 | contig 17222 bp, 15 predicted proteins | sample 5400201 | NCBI WGS metagenome assembly WNFP01 (sample SAMN13153355, study PRJNA577476) | soil metagenome | isolation source: 115 cm saprolite under Madrone tree | place: USA:California | collected 2016-06-14 | reverse complement strand
CTAAGCAGAATGCCGCAGGTTCGAGTCCTGCCGGGCGCGCCATCTCATTGAACTGAAAAGAGTAAGAAGAAATGATCTTCACCGTTGACCTTCTGCCGACAAACCAGACGCTCTTATGAACTGAGAACTACGGGCGCACGGCGCAACTATCACCTCATCAAGCACGTACAGCGGCCACTTCAACTGCTCCACCTTCAACTCTCGGTCCATTCGGTCCAGATGGGGCTTGTTCGGACGGAATCTCAGAGTCCAGAGCCATCCGCCAGGTCTAATCTTGGCGAAATTCCACCTTCTTTGAGCTTGCAGCAGCTGTTCCCAATCTCTTCGTCGTCATCACTTCAGGGCCCAGACGTGAGCACGCACGTTCTAAACTGTCAGGTAACTTCCTGTTTGCGCGTCATCCGTACACAATCAGGAAGCCCTTCCGCGTTTAGCCGTATGCAAATGCCTTGACGCGATTCACGATTAGTATCACAATGTGATTCTAATCATGCTTGGTGAATTCGAATACCTGATGATCACGGCGGCTGCCGGACTTGGCGACAACGCTTATGGTGCGGCGATTCGTGAAGAAATCGAAGCGACGACTGGACGAAAGTGCTCCATTGGCGCGCTCTATACAACCATCGATCGTCTCGAAACAAAAGGTCTGCTAAAAACATGGATGGGTGATGCCACGCCTCAACGGGGTGGCCGCGCCAAGCGCATGGTTCGCGTGACGCCCAAGGGCGTGCACGCCGCGAAGGACTTCTACGATGCGGTGACGCGCGTGAGCCGCGGAGCGTCATGGGTAGCGAACCGAACGGGGAGCGCTCCATGACGAGCACCGGCTGGTCGTTCGTCGAGGCTGCTGCGCGACTGCTGGCGCGCGATGAGCGCGAAGCCGTGCTGGGCGATTTGTTGGAGGCCGACGAAAACGCTTTGCAAGGACTGTTCGGTGTGCTCAGCCTAGTTTTCCGGCGAGAAGCAGCCCTTTGGAAGAGCTGGCGGCCGTGGCTGGCGGGATTCGGAGTGGCGCTTCCAAGCAGCTTCCTCCTTATGGGGTTCTCGTTGTCTGTCAGTTGGAGTTATCTGACCCTACGATGTCCCGAGCTTCTCCAGAAGTCGTCCCTGACACTGGGCTCCGGGTCCCTGGTACTACTGTGCCAGGCACTTCTTCTGATCGGCTGGTCCTGGACGGGCGGTTTTGTAGTCGGATCGTTGTCGCGGCGAACTCTTTGGGCTAGCACGTTACTTTGCTATTCGCCGTGTTTGTTTTGTTTGTCGAGATTCCGCGTCGACCCTCTATCGAGGTTTTGCCTGCTTCTCTTTTTGCTGCCCGCGATCTGGGGAGTTCATCAGGGTTTGCGAATTTCCAGAATGAAGTTGAGCTGGGCCATCGCATTGGCAATAACCGTCACAGCATTGATGCTTCCGGGCTGGAGCAGCGGAGCCCATCACTGGTGGGCACCGCCACGGTGGACTCTGGATTGGGTTTTGTGTTGGCCAGCGTGGTATCTGGTTGCAACGGCACAGCGAGTGAGCTCAAAGGCTGGATTGGGAGGCAGGGACGGCCTATGGAGCGGGCAGCGGGAACAACAAACAGGAATGTCGTAGAGGCCAAGACCTCAGAGCCCGGTTTATGGACTGGTGAGATATTGGCCAAGGAGGGAGAAACATGGTGAGTGAGCTCACCCTATCTGTGAATGGCGCGAAGCAAGTTGTGTCCGCGGCGCCGGAAACACCTCTGATCTTCGTGCTGCGCAATGAACTGAAATTGAGCGGTCCCCGGCTGGGCTGCGGGATGGCGCAGTGCGGGGCGTGCTCCGTGCTGCTTGATGGAGAGGAAATTCGCACATGCATCACGCCGGTTTCTTACGCCGTCGGAAAACAAGTAACGACGATTGAAGGATTACCCGCGGTTTGGGCAGCAGAGAAGAAGTTGAGCTCGGCGGACGCCGCCAAGACGCTGCATCCCGTTCAACAGGCGTGGATTGACGAACAGGTGCCGCAGTGCGGCTATTGCCAGAGCGGAATGATGATTGCAGCAGTGCAATTGCTGGCAAAAAATCCGAATCCAACTGTGGGGCAAATCAAAGATGCATTCACGAACACGCCGCCATCGCCACACCTATGCCGCTGCGGAACTTACGCCGCCATCATCGATGCGGTGCAGCGCGCGGCCAAGGCCATGAAAGCGTGAAAGGAGTGAATGCTATGAGTGTGAAAACAGAAACCTCCGTCGATTTTCCTCTCACAAAGGCGATCACGCGGCGCGGTTTCGTAAAAATGGGCGGTGCACTTTTTGTTTCGTTCGCGGTGCCTGCGGAATTTTCCGCGCTCGCAGCAGAAAACAATTCTTCGCTCGATCCGAGTCATCTTGCCTCGTGGCTGGAAATCCGAAGCGATAACACGATTCTTGTGCGTACGGGCCGCGCCGAAACGGGCACGGGAATGAGCGGCTACTACCCGCAAGCAGTTGCGGAAGAATTGAGAGTCCGGCCGGAAACGATCTCGCTTCTGATGGGCGACACGGACAAGACGCCAGATGGCGGGTATTCCGCTGGTTTCCTGAGCGGGATGAACAACCTTCGCAAAGTTGCCGCATACACCTACCAGGCATTGCTGGACTTGGCTGCAAAGCAATTGGGAGTTCCCATTTCTGGTATTACTGTTAGGGATGGAATCGTGTCGGGTGGTGGAAAAAGTATCAGTTACGGACAACTTGTTGCGGGGCAGCACCTTGATTTGAAGATTCCGGTCGCCGGCGAGTTTGCGAAGGCCGCCCCAGGCAAGTGGGTCGGCGTAGATGGGCTGGGCGGTCTCACGGTGACCGGCGACCCGCCGATGAAGCCGCTAAATCAGTGCAAGGTGATGGGCACGTCTTTTCCCGTGCCTGGCATTCCCGACAAAGTGACCGGCAAAACGCAATGGAGCTGCGACGTCACGTTGCCCGGGATGCTGCACGCTCGGATGATTCGTCCCGCAACGCTTGGTTCAACCTTGATTTCTGTTAGCGCAGTGAACAAAAAGCAGTTTCCAACCGCAGAAATCGTGAAGAAGGGGAATCTCGTCGCCGTCGTTTCTCCCAACGAGTGGGAAGCCATTAGCGCGGCGCGTGCCGTTGCCGCTGGAACGAAGTGGACCGACTGGGCCGGACTGCCGGGTAGCGAGAATGTCACGAAAACGCTTCGCGCTTACCAATGGAATGCGCCCCCGGAGAGCCGCGGAAAAGCGGCCAACGTTACCACCGCGCTGGCAGAAGCTACGAAAAACATTTCTGCATCCTACGAACAGCCTTACGTCAGGCACGCGCCGATCGGCCCGTTCGTCGCTGTCGCTGACGTTCGTACTGATGGCAGTGCGACCGTGTGGACGCATTCGGCGCAGTCGCAGGGCCTGCGCGCGCGTATCGCGTACATGCTGGGAACCACGCCGGAGCAAGTTGTGGTTCGCTGGCTGGATCACTCCGGTCAATACGGCCGCACGACGTTCGGCGGCGATGGAGCAGAAAGCGACGCTGCGATTCTCTCGCAATTGACCGGCAAACCCGTGCGCGTCCAATGGACCTTGCAGGAGGACATGATGTGGTCGAGTGTCTCTCCAGCATGGGTATCCGATATACGGGCGGGTCTCGACGCGAATGGCCGTGTGATCGCGTTGCACAGCTCCTTTTACTCGCCCCATATGTTCGATCCACGTCCTATCGGCGCTCTGCTTGCTGGAATGCCTTGCAGCGCGTCAGAGCCGGGGGGATGGGTCGCTACGGAATGGGTCTATGACAAAATTCAAAACAGGCGGGAAGATGCGTATGGAATGCCGAACCTGGGAGCGGAGACGGCATCGGGTGGATTACGTGGCAATATTATGCGCACGCCGGGACAGCGGCAGCAAAATTTTGCGCTGGAAGGATTGATCAACGAAGCGGCAGCTGCGGCAAATACGGATCCCATTCAATTCCGTTTGGATCACACAACCGACGAGCGGTTGATCAATATTCTCAAAGCCACCGCCAAGGCCGCAGGCTGGGAACCGCGATCTTCACCTCACTCGCAGGCGCGAAAAACGGGAAACACTCCGGTGAATGGTCGCGGGGTGTGCGTCATGCTTCGTGAAAACGCATATTGGGTAGGCATCGCCGAAATTACGGTTGTTCCGGATACGGGCGTGGTACGGGTATCAAGGTTCACCATCGGTGGCGAACCCGGAAAAATTATCAACCCACGCCAATTCGGCCTCTGCATGAAAAGCGGCGTTGTCATGGGCCTCAGTGAAGCGTTGAAAGAAGAAGTCACCTTCGACAAATCAAAAGTGACCAGCACGAATTGGGATCGCTACAAAATTCTCACCATGGAAGAAATGCCCGAAATCAAAATTGTCCCTCTCTCGCGAGACGACAAAGATTTCGGCGGCGGATCGGAAGGTGCCAACGCCGTCTGCCCTCCAGCAGTTACGGCGGCGTTCTTCGATGCGACCGGCATCCAAGCTCGTCGTATCCCGTTGACTCCCTCGTACGTGATGACGCTGCTCAAAGGCTAGTGTAGAGCACCATAATCGGCAACCGAACTTCGGAGAGTTAAGCAAATCGCTTTCAAATAGTCCGGCAGGTTCAATTTCTAGCGGGCTAACTCCCGGTTAGTCGGCAACTCTTCCCTAATCCGATTCCGGAAGAGTACCCTGTCATCCGTCCGAATCGGCGGAAACGCTAATAGCGTTTTCAGTCCAACTTCGGTCCAATTCAAGGGCGAGATAAATGACGCGCTCCCTCGTAAGCGACACCAGCAGCGGCACTTAGAGTTTTGTAACATGTACCTTCTAAGCAGAGGGTCGGGAGTTCGAGTCTCCCCGGGCGCGCCATCTCATTGAATTCAAAAGAGTAAGAAGAATTGCTCTTCACCGTTGACCGTCTGCTTTTTCAGCAGAGGCTCTTCCAACTGAGCTACATGCCCACGCGGTGTAACCATTAAACCCTCAAGCATTTACAGTCACTACTTCACTATCATCATCTCGTTTTTCGGTCCATTCGGTCCAACAATGGTACGAATCCCAAATTACGGCCGGCTCAGCCAACGAACTAAATTGCGGTGGATGAATAGAATGAGATGGTGCATTCGCGGAATCGTAGCAGGATGGGGAATCCCGAGGAATCATGGGCGAATTAGCAATTCGCCGGAGACAGGTTCATCTCCGAAGATCCAATTGGATTTAACGGCGGGCAAACTCGATGGAGAACAGCACATTCAAGATGTGGTCACCCCATTTGCAAACTTGCTGATCGGTGTGACGGCACTCTCGCTCGGTTATTCCGTATGGACCGCCAACGTCCGCCACTTTCAGATGATCTCTCGGTAGTGCTGTTCCCATAGCAGCGTTGATGGGGAAGCTGCCGCGGTAAGGCGCAAGGGAGTTTTCCCCCATTGCAAAATACAGTTTTAACCTGATTGTAACAATCGGCCCTGGGAAGTATGTAAAAAGGGGCCGTTTGTTATTTGTATTTATACATGCCCTCAGGCCATTTTTCGGCTGTGGGCACAGGGACTTAAGATCATTGGGGCCGTGTTATGGTTCGCGCCCAGCGCAATTTGGAGCGTATGAAAATCATGATGGGCGGTGCAGATGTTAGCAACGAGAAAGCTAAATTCATCGGGGTTATTCTCGGAGCAGCTGCGAACTCCTTCTGTGCGATTCGGTGCTGTTCCTGCGGAACGCTTTCCCAATGCAATCCATAAAAGTTCCGGAAATGGTCATCATTTAAGTCACGGGCGCGGAGAGTCGTTGGCTGCGGGGTTTCTGCTTCTGGATGCTTCCCTCCGGCCCATCTACGCGAGCGAGGAGGCCCTGGCGATCCTTGCCTACCCGGGAGTTCCATCCAAGAACAAGGGCTTTGACGATTTTCTACAAAGCAGAATCCGATCGCTAATTCCCAGCAATGGCAATCATAACGGAGATCATAACGGTTTCGCTCCGTCTTCATTCTTGAATGAGGTCGCTTCAGGAAAGAGGTTCTACCGACTGAGAGCATTCTCGGTGAAATCCAATCTCGGGATTGAGCGAAGTCCGGTGGTCGCTCTCTTACTGGAAAGGAGTGAGCGAAGCGCACTCAGCTTCGAGAGCGTGGCCCGGAAATTCCGGCTAACCCGGCGCGAAACGGAGACCGTTGAACTTCTGTCCCAAGATCTTAGTACCAAGCAGATCGCCAGCCGCATGAACATCAGTCCATACACGGTGAAGGCTTTCTTAAGATCCGTCATGATCAAGGTCGGAGCGGAGAATAGGACCGGAATTATCGGGAGAATTCTTCACGCGTCGAAAGCTATGAACGGGGAAATCTCGCCCTAGGCCCAAACGTCTCTTTGTCCGAAGTTCATTCTTGTTCATTAATTGTTGCGCTAGATTAACGGGCTACCATGCGAGCAGGATCGCAGAAAAAGCGAGTTCAACCGCGCTATTCAACGAATGGACGGTTTCACGCCAACCAGTTGCCATTGCATCCCGGCAATCGGAAGTCGCAGGCCTTTGAAGGAAAAGTGAAAAATATTTCCGATGGCGGTTTTTGCGTCGTCGCGACGCGCGCTCCGGAAAAGTCTGGGCTTCTTCAGGGCCGGCTTTTGTTTCCTCGGATGCCCGCGCAGATCCCCACGCTCGTTCAAGTTCGTTGGGTAGAAAAAGCCCCCTCCGGCCAGCACTACCGAATCGGTTTGCAGTACGTCATCTGAACCGACAATCGCTTCGATCTCCCCTCAGGTTTTTTCGTAGGAAGGTGCTAACCCCACGGGTTACTTCGATTAGCGAATTGACGCTGCCCTTCTACATTAATACCGTGTGAATGCGATGTGAATGGCGGCAGCAAAGCCGCGCAATGTTGAAATCTATCGGTTATTGCGATCTACGCCCAGCTGAGGCCGTGGCGGAGGTTCTGTTTTAAGGGAGGTAGGGATGCGGGTGCTCGTGACTGGCGGGGCAGGCTACATTGGAAGCCATACCGCCAAAGTTTTGGCCCACTCGGGGTTTGAGCCAATCGTACTCGATAACCTCTCGACCGGGCACCGGTGGGCGGTGAAATGGGGTCCGCTGGTCGAAGGAGACCTCGGCGATTCCACACTGATTCGCGAAGTAATAAACACCTACAGGGTGCAAGCCGTTGTCCACTTCGCCGGGTTCGCTTACGTGGGAGATTCCATGAGGCGCCCGCGGCAGTATTTTCGCAACAACGTGACCTACACACTCAAGCTACTGGACGCAATGACGGATTTGTGGGTAAAGCACATCGTTTTTTCATCCAGCTGCGCGACCTACGGCATTCCCAGGAGCGTCCCCATTCGCGAGGAGCAAGTTCAGACGCCCATAAATCCCTATGGTGAGTCGAAGAGGATCGTCGAGCGCATCCTTGATTGGTACGGCGAGGCCTACGGCCTACGCTGGACGGCGCTGCGTTATTTCAACGCGGCCGGCGCCGACCCTGACGGTGATCTTGGAGAGGACCACGCACCGGAAACTCATCTTATTCCACTCGCCATTCAAGCAGCCCTAGGGGAAAAAGCAACTCTCGAGATATACGGGACGGATTACCCCACTCCGGACCGCACGGCAATCCGCGACTACACGCATGTAATGGACTTGGCCGAGGCGCACGTTGCGGCTCTCCGGCACATGCTCAAGAGCCACGACAATGCCGCCGTGAATCTTGGCACTGGAGTTGGTCATTCCGTTCGCCAAGTGGTTGCGGCAGTTGAGCGCGTGAGCGGACGCCAGGTCCCAATTCGAGAAGTGCAGCGGCGCGCCGGAGATCCGCCTGAACTCGTCGCCAATCCAGCGAAAGCCAAAGAGTTCCTCGGCTGGCAGCCACGGTATTCCTCTCTGGAAAGCATCGTAGAAACTGCATGGAATTGGCACATTTCTCGGACCCCCAAACTGGGCGGCGTTGACCCGCTTCGACAAAACGTTGGCCTGCTTGGAGAGGGGCGCTCCCATGCCACTGCAGCGTGACAATTGGGGAGCGGCCTCGTTACTCACTGGCCCCCACGCGATGAGCGCGACCGTCGTCCCCGGGGCAGCCCCGGCCTTCGACCTGGCTATTCCCGCGGCCGCTTGCACAGTCGCGAGCCACTGGGTCCGGCCCAGGCCGCGAGGCAAGTTTCTCTGGGTCGGCGAGGAGAAGCTCTATGTCCGGGGCGTGACCTACGGCACATTTCGCCCGGGCATCGATGGGGCGGCGTTCCCTTCGCCCCGGGTGGTCGAACAAGACTTCTCTCTAATGTCGGCAAACGGCGTGAATGCCGTTCGAACCTACACCGCCCCACCACACTGGCTCCTAGACATTGCCCGGCGGTGTAACCTCCGCGTCTTAGTTGGGTTGCAAGGAGAGCGCCACTACACGTTTCTGCATGACAAAAAAATTGTTCGCGAAATTAGAAATCAGGTTAGAAACGGAGCGCGGACGTGCGCTGGTCATCCTGCGGTTCTAGGCTATCTTGTTGCCAACGAGATCCCCGCGTCCATCGTGCGTTGGCACGGAACCAGGCCCATAGAAAGAGTCCTAAAACACCTATGCGACGAAGTGAAGCAAGAGGATCCCGAAGCTCTCGTTTCTTACGCAAACTATCCATCAACGGAATATTTGGATTCATCTTTTCTCGATTTGGTCTGTTTCAACGTGTTTCTCGAGTCGCAGGAAGGGTATGAAGCCTATCTCGCGCGCCTCCAGAACCTCGCCGGCAATCGTCCGTTGCTGGTAACCGAAATTGGACTCGACAGTTACAGGAACGGAGAGAAGGCCCAGGCTGCTTGCCTGGACTGGCAGATACGCAAGGCTTTCGCCGCAGGATGCGCGGGGACGTGTGTTTATGCCTGGACCGACGAATGGTACAGAGGCGGTGAGGACGTCAACGACTGGGATTTTGGTTTGACGAGCCGGACAAGAGAACCGAAGGGGTCGCTTGGCGTTGTTCGAAAAGCGTTCGAGGAAATTCCGTTCGCCACCACGGAAGCATGGCCAAAAATATCTGTCGTAGTGTGCACTTTCAATGGGAGCCACACCATTCGCGATTGTTTGGAAGGAATCGAAAAACTCCGCTATCCCAACTACGAGACTATCGTGGTTGATGACGGATCAACGGACGGCGCCGGTGATATTGCAGCCGAGTACGACGTGCGCTTGATCGCTACGGAAAACCAAGGTCTTAGCATGGCCCGAAATCTGGGATGGCAATCCGCGACAGGAGAGATCGTTGCCTACATTGATGATGATGCCCGGCCCGATCCAGATTGGTTGACGTATCTGGCCAGGGCATTCCTCAGGGAGGATTACGCGGGCGTCGGAGGGCCGAACATTCCAGTACCCGACGACGGGGAGACCGCGAGTTGCGTCGCAGGTTCTCCCGGAGGTCCGGCTCATGTGCTGCTTTCCGATTGCGAAGCCGAGCACATCCCAGGCTGCAATATGGCTTTCCGCAGAAGTTGGCTGGAGGCCATCAATGGATTTGATCTGCAATTCCGGCAAGCTGGCGACGACGTGGATATTTGCTGGAGAACGCGAGAACGAGGCGGGAAGCTCGGGTTCAGTCCAGCGGCCATGGTCTGGCATCACTATCGCCGGACGGTCCGAGCGTACTGGAAACAGCAGGTCGGCTACGGCAAGGCCGAGGCCATGCTCGAAAGGAAGTGGCCGGAAAAATACAACTCCGGTGGTTACGCGACCTGGGCAGGGCGCATATATGTGAACGGAATACTTCGCGCGCTCTCCTTGTCTCGCGGACGGATTTATCAGGGAACTTGGGGAACAGCAGGTTATGCCCGATTGTATCAGCCCGCGCCCAATCTTCTAAGTGCACTGCCGCTGATGCACGAATGGCAGCTCACGAATCTCGTCCTGATGGCGCTCTGTGCCGTCGGCATCGTTTGGAGACGGCTGCTCATCGTTTTGCCTGCAGCAGGAGCTGCCCTCATACTTTCACTGATCCCGGCAATTTCCGCAGCGTTGCAGGCCCGCTTTCCGGTATCCGCGAAAAGCGGCTTTGCTCGCTTTCGCCTGCGCGTTCTTACGGCGGCGCTTCACTTGATACACCCCTTGGCTCGGTTGTGGAGTCGTCTGGTCTATTCGCTTACAGCCTGGAGAATCAGCCGTTTTCCAACGCTCTCCTTCCCATGGCCGCGGATGTTTCAGCGCTGGAGCGAGAAATGGCTCGATAGCACCGAGGTGCTCCTGTCTTTGGAAACGGTGCTGCGGTCCGGCGGCGCGGTCGTGCGCCGAGGCGGAGACTACGACAATTGGGACCTGGAAATACGCGGCGGCTTGTTTGGCGGCGTACGGGTCTGGACGGTCTCGGAGAACTACGGACCCGGCAAGCACATGCTACGGCTTCGTTCGCGACCTTGGTTCTCCATCTCGGGAGCCGGAACGACTCTTCTCCTGACGATTGCATGTTTTGGGGCGCTATTAGACCGATCCGTATCCGCTGCTGGCATGCTCGGCGCATTGAGCATCTTGTTCGGCGCTATAACGTTTAGAAGTGGGGCTGTGGCAGTAGGTCAGATCCATCGGGCCCTCATCAAGCTGGACTTCGAGCGCACCTGATGATTACAGCGAAGCCCAGCTCCAATCGTGACCTGACGCTTTACCTTCGTTTGTTCCGGTGGGCGCGGGCCTATTGGGCACACCTCGTTGGTCTTTTCCTTCTCAGCTTGCTGGCAACTCCTCTGGCATTGCTGGTCCCTTTGCCACTGAAGATAGCTCTTGATAGCGGGCTCGGTTCCAGACCCCTTCCTCATGTGCTTCGGGCGTTCCTGCCGGCAGCATTCAGGCCCACTCCATCCTTCGCGTTGCTTTTTGCGGTCGGTTTGCTCCTGGCCGTGACGATTCTCACCCAGACTCAGTCGCTGGTCTTGGCACTCTTGAAGACGTACACCGGCGAAAAACTCCTCTTGGAATTTCGATCTGACCTCTTCCGGCAGATGCAGCGATTGTCGCTTTCCTACCACGACGTAAAAGGGACCGCGGAATCCTTGTATAACCTGCAATACGATGCGGCGGCGATTCAAACGATTGTGGCTGAACGCTTTATCCCGCTCGTCGGTGCCGCTTTCACACTGCTCGCAATGTTGTACGTCACCATGAAAATCGACTGGCAACTGGCGATGGTGGCCATGGTGATCTCACCCATCCTTTTTCTGATTTCAAAGCTCTATCGTCGCCGTTTGCGCCGCGGGTCGCGCGAGGTGAAGAAGCTTGAGAAATCCGCGATGGGTGTCGTGCAGGAAGTGCTCGGCGCGCTGCGCGTGGTGAAAGCATTCGGAAAGGAGGAAGACGAGAGGCATCGTTTCGTTCAGCGCAGCTTCGAAGGCATGCGCGCGCGGCTGAAGCTGGCGCTGGCGGAAGGAAAGTACAATTTCCTGGTTGGGCTGACCTCCGCGATAGGAACAGGCACGGTGCTATTTGTGGGATTCCGGCAGGTGCAATCCGGCGTCATCACTCTTGGTGATCTCATGCTCATGATGGGGTATGTGACCCAGCTTTACGAGCCCCTAAAAACCATGGGCAAGAACTCGGCGGCTCTCCAGTCCTATTTGGCTAACATCGAGAGGGCCTTCGCTCTGCTCGATGAGCTTCCCGAGGTCGAAGAGAAAACCAATCCGCGCTCACTGGTGCGCGCCACGGGCAAGGTTGCTTTTCAGAACGTCTCATTCAGATATGGGCAGAACAACCTGCCGGTCCTGGATCAGGTTTCATTTCAGGCAAATCCCGGAATGCGCTTGGGCATCGCAGGGTCGACGGGTGCTGGCAAGACCACCCTGGTCAGCTTGATGTTGCGCTTCTACGATCCGGCGGAAGGCCGGATTCTTCTCGATGATGTGGATTTGCGTGAATATCGGCTATCTGATTTGCGCAACCAATTCGCTCTTGTTCAACAAGAGCCGGTGCTGTTTTCAAGCAGCGTGGCGGAAAACATAGCATACGCACGCTCCGGAGCATGCGTGGAGGAAATTCAAGCAGCAGCAAAAGCCGCCAATGCTCATGAATTCATCTCGAAACTTCCCCAGGGCTATCAGACGCCGGTAGGAGAGCGGGGCATGCGCCTCTCCGGAGGTGAACGTCAGCGTATTTCCCTGGCACGGGCTTTTCTGAAAGATGCACCGATTTTGATCCTTGATGAGCCGACCAGCGCGGTGGACGTCAGGACAGAAGCGGCCATTTTGCAAGCGCTTGAGCGCCTTATGCGGGGCCGCACCACATTCATCATCGCCCACCGGGCAAGCACCTTGAGTCCATGCGACGTCCTATTGCAGATCGATCATGGCCGAGTTCTGGTCACAGCCGCCGTGTCTCATTGCCTGTCTGACGAAGAACTGGCCGCCCTAAAAGGCACCTCTCTCACAGGGAGCAATGTCCATGGATGAGAGAACCGAGTTCCTGCGGTCACCGGCCGACATTTCTGGTCATCCGGCACTAAAGGCCTGGAGCCAGTTGCAGGCCGAGCCCGTTGAGACCGGTGAGATTTCGGTTCTAAAGCAGAGACTCAAATCCACCATTTATCGGATCAAGATTCTTGAGCCGAGACCCTTTTCCATTGTTGCAAAGTATTGCCAGCGGCGGGTGGCAGCGCACGAGCGCTTCATCTATGAGCAGATTCTCCCAAAGGTGCCGGTCAGTTCTCCTTACTACCACGGGTTTGTGAAGGGCACTCCTCCATGCGTTCGCAAAACGCATCGCGGCGGAAGCCCGACTTCCGGAGCTAGGCTCTGCGTATTACCTCGCGCTTCTCCGTGGCGCGCGCGAAAAGTTGCGGCAAAATCTGGAGCTCCTCAACCTGCCGCAAGAGGATCTCGCGGTTATCCAGGCCGTGATTTCGCAATGTGACTTTTTGGAATCGCACTGGAATCAGGTAGAGGGCTGGTGCGAATCGATGCCACGAACACTTCTGCACGGAGATTTCAAACCTAAGAATATTATAGTCCGCGCGTCCTGCGAGGGGCCGGTCCTGGTCCCGTTTGACTGGGAGGCCAGTGGCTGGGGCGTTCCCGCCGAGGATATCGCTTACGTTAACCTAGCCGCATACCATGCCGTTGTGAAGGGACACTGGCCCGACCTGAGCATGCAAGATCTCGAATACATGAAGACGGTGGGAACAATTTTGCGCGGGTTGTCAGAAATCTTCTGGGAAAGCGTCAAATTTGAGCCGCATTGGGAAGTCTCATCCGCAAAACTGTGCTTCTACCAAACACGAATGGCCGAAGCGATTGAAATGGCCAAGTGGGGAGAGTGAGAGGATGTCCAAACACGTAGAGAGCGGAGCGCATGAGGAACGAAGATATTCTGCGCCCCAAATAAGCAATGGCGATGCGATGGTAAAAATGATGGTCGAGACCCTGGAAAATGCCTTCTCTGGGTTACGGGGCAAACCAGTTCGCGTCAGAGAATTGCAACGCGAAGTTTGTGAATATGTCTCGAGCTTCCAGGCAGCGCACTTGCGCGTCGCCCTGGATACCGGCGAGCGGATCCCCGTGTTCTTCAAAGACTTGAACCCCGTTCATCAAGTCAAAACCGCACAGAAAGTTCGGGGAGACAGCCTTGGCCCGAGTCATCACGAAGTGCAGGTGTACCGGCAGATCCTTTCGCGCACGGACTTGGGTATGCCGCAACTTTATGCTCTCCGTTGGGAACCAGATAAGGGCATCTATTGGATATTTCTCGAGGACGTCGGATCTTCTCGGCTGCGGGATTCCCGAAATTTTCAGCGCTGGATCCCGGCAGCGCGGTGGGCTGCCCGTTTTCATGCGGTCACTCACGATTTACCGCACTCCCAGACAAGCTTTCTCCCGGTTTGGGACCTTGCGCACTATCGCCGTTGTGCGGAGCGGGTCAGCGGAATGCTCCCGGAATTGAATGCACGAGATCGGGTTTTGGTTAGCCAGGCGCTCGAACACTACGATAGTCGCATCGGTTGGTTCGCCGCTCTGCCCAAAACCGTTATCCACGGTCAGTTTTTTGGGAAGAACATCATGTTGCGCGCACGCCGCGGCGACCGGATGTTCGCAGTCATTGACTGGGAGACGGCGGCGCTCGGTCCCAGTGGTTTCGACTTGGTCAGCATTTCCTCCGGCAGATGGACAGACGACCAAAGGCATGCGATGTGGCGAGCTTATTTTGACGAATTCAAAGCCTGTGCTGGCCTTTCACAGAGTTGGGACAATTTTTGCAAAGAACTTAGGGAAGTGGAGATGTACCAGGCTCTTGAGTGGCTCGGATGGTGGCGCAACCGAAGCGTTTCTCACAACTTTGGCAAGTGGGTAAAGGAATTGGGAAGAATCGTGAAAGACCATCCGGCCATGGTCTAGCTTGCTGGCTCTCGTCCGCTCTTCGTTCCGCAAAGATTCGACGAAGGAGACCCCTATGACACACATGCTCAATCACGCAGCTTTTCAATCCCCGCAGTGGCCTCGGGGTTTCAGAAACCGAGATTCGCATGTTCTCGAGCACGTCGCATCTCCAGAAATGAAAGGTGTCCTTCGCCTTGTCTTGATCGCCCTTCTTGCCGTTGTCCTTTCCGTATTCTCCTCCGTCTCGGCCGCTCAGGAAGACAGCCCCATAAGAGGCACAGTTGTGGACGCCAAGGCAGCGTCCATACCGGGAGCCAAGGTCAAACTGGTTCAGCAATCGAGCGGGCACGAAACAGAAGTCACCACGGATGAAGCTGGCGCTTTTGCTTTCGACAACCAACCCGCCGGGGATTACGTCCTGACGGTCATTGCCCCGGGTTTCAAACTCGCCGAGCGCAAATTAGCCGTCGGCACATCTCCCGTGTCCCCCGTGGAGATCCGCCTGGAGGTTTTGCAGGTCACGGAGAAAGTGACCGTGTCAGCCGACGCCGTTCCCGTCTCCCCGGAACAGAACGTTGACAGGTTTCATCTCGATGACAATTTCTTAGGCGGCCTGCCTATGCTGAATGGAGATCCGCTCGCGGTCGTTTCCATGTTCACTGACCCTGGCGTGGCGGGAGCCATGGGTCCTCAGCTCATTGTGGATGGCGTTCCCGCGGACAGCGTGGACTTGCCGCTGTCCAGCATCAAGAACATCAGCGTGAATCAGAATCCTTACTCGGCAGAATTTGGGCGTCCGGGAAAAGGCCGGATCGAAGTGAAGACCAAGCACCGGGTTCATCAATACCACGGAACCGTGTTCACGGACTTCCTGAATTCCGCCTTCGATGCCCGCAACACCTTTGCTTCGTCGGTCCCGCTTCACCAGCGCGCCATCTCCGAAGCCGAACTGGAGGGGCCAATCAGCAAAGCGGTCTCCTTTGTCGTTTCGGCGCGTTATGACCTCAACAACGAAACAGCCGTTGTCGACGCACAGACCCTGTCCGGCCCGCTCGTTCAGAATATTGGGTCTCCGGAGCGGACCACTCATCTCTTTGGGCGTCTGAATTTGAAGCTTAGTACGAATCACAAACTCAGCCTCACCTACAGATTCAAAGACAAGTTGCGCAAGAACCAGAACATCGGCGCATTCAATTTACCGGAACGCGCCACAAACTATTTTGATCACGGAAATGAATTCAATCTCTTTGAGACGGCCACCCCATCTCCGGCCCTCCTCAACGAATTTCGTTTGGCCTACCGGGAGCGCCGTCAGGACACATCCAGCATTACTCTTCAGCCTGCCATCCTGGTCCCCGGCGCATTTCAAGCCGGAGGGGCGCAGGTTTCGCTCCACCAGAGGGACTTTTTGGGTGACGCCGAAGACATCGTCACGTGGTCTCACGGAATGCACACTTTGCGATTCGGAGGCGGAGCCCGGCCCAGGTGGGTTCGCGCAGCGGACGCATCCAACTTCGGCGGCACTTTTACTTTTTCGTGCTTATTTCCTACTCCAACTTGCCCGTTGGCCTTTTCTCAAAACACACCAGCGCAGTTCACCCAAAATATCGGCAATCCGCAGGTTTCTTTCGCTCAGCACGAGTTTTACTCCTTCGTACAAGACGAAATGCGCTTGCGGCCGAAGCTCTCCCTCATGCTTGGACTGCGTTATGAGGGGCAATCGAACGGAAACCACTTCGACCACGTAGCGCCGCGGCTGGCCGTTGCCTATGCGCCGGGGAGCGCACGTACTGTCATCCGAGCGGGCTTTGGAGTTTTCTATGACCGGCAACCGGAAATCATGGAGCAACAGGCCCTGCTTTACAATGGTATCCAGATCCAACAAATCGTAATTCCTAACCCTTCCTTCCCGAATCCCTTTCCTCCAGGCACAACAGCCGCCAGTGTCCCTTCGAGCTTGGTGAGGATTTCTCCAGGCATGACCTTTCCGTACCTTCTTCAGGGTAATTTCACTGTTGAACGGAAACTTGGAAATGGAGAAAACTACTTTAGCGTGGACTTAACGAACGTGCGAGGCGTCCACCTCTATCGCATGAGGAACATCAACGCGCCCCTCCCGGGGACAACGGTGCGGCCGGATCTTACCATCCTCAATGTGGATCAATTCGAGTCAGCCGGTTCATCGCACAGCGACAGCGTGACTTTCGCTGTGCGCTTGCACCCCCGCCGGAATTTCAGTCTCTACTCCCAATATATTCTTTCGCGCGCGATGGACGATACGAATGGAGTTTTTTTCCTGCCTGCAAATAATTATGACCTGCGCCCCGAGTGGGGCCGATCGGACTACGACCGCCGCCACCAATTCAATCTCGTTGGCATGTACGATTTGCCCTCGGGCTTTCGAATAGGAGCCGTTGCGAGAGTAACCTCTGGAATCCCCTTCAATATTACGACCGGGCTGGATGACAACGGGGATACAGTATTGAATGACCGTCCACCAGGCGTCACTAGGAACACGGGTCACGGGCCAGGCTATGCCAATGTTGATCTGCGTTTTGGGAAAATGTTCCCCCTGAAGGGTCGCGAGCACGACCAGAAGCAATTCGAATTGGCCGCCGACGCTTTCAACGTTCTTAACCATGTAAACTACAAGAATTTCGTAGGCATCACGACCTCCCCATTCTTCGGTCGGCCCGATAATTCCGCTGACCCTGCCCGCCGCTTGCAACTCTCTCTGAAGTTCGTCTTCTAAATTAAATCTCTGTAGGACTCATCTTGAGTTGAGAACATCTGGGAGTGCGCCGGGATAAACCGGCGCGGAGTCGCGAATGTAAGAGTCGCACAGGTAAGGAGTAGCGAACCAACCTGACCTCGAGTCATGCGCGGGCAGTCGCAAGGCGGCACGTGAAGCGTTGACAGAGGCACATGCA
>WNFP01006572.1_pt1 | contig 17251 bp, 13 predicted proteins | sample 5400201 | NCBI WGS metagenome assembly WNFP01 (sample SAMN13153355, study PRJNA577476) | soil metagenome | isolation source: 115 cm saprolite under Madrone tree | place: USA:California | collected 2016-06-14 | reverse complement strand
TGCGTGAAATCATCGAGCCGTCCGGGCCGCGGACATTTGCGGTCGTCGTCGAGCCGCTGGTGGGACGTATTACCAACGTGCGAAATTTTGGAAATCACTATGCTCTGGTGTTGAGCGGAGGCGAAGGGATTCCGACAGACATAGTGCGCCACGCCTATTTGCACTTCCTGCTGGATCAGCTGCCACTGATGTATCCTCACGTTACAGCGGTCAAGCGCCCGCTGTTTGAGAAGGCCGCCGCCGCCCCGCGCCTTGCGCCGGAGCTAAAGGAAGACTACGAATCGTACTTTGCGGAGTGCACGGTCCGCGCGGTAGAGCTGAAGCTCAAGCGCATATCGCCCGGCGAACGGGAAGCGGCGTTGAGCCGGGACGACGAAGAAGGCTATGTTCTGGTGAAACCACTCTTCGCAGCGCTGCCCAAATTTGAAAACTCCGAACCCTCGATGAAACTTTTTTTCCCGGATTTGGTGAGGGCCATCGATGTCAAAGCTGAGGCCACGCGGTTGGCGGCGGTGAAATTTGCGCCTGCCGAGGCGGCCAAGACAGACGACGAAGCCGCAAGTGAAGAGGTGGCGCGGAGGAAAAGCGCCGTGCCAACAACAGTGCCGAATGATGCAGAAGTCCTTACGGCGCTGACAGAGGGAGAGCGCCGGATAGCGGAGAAAAATCCGCGCGGGGCAGAGGCCTCGTTCCAAAAAGTTTTGGCAAAATATCCGGACCAGGCGCGTGCGTGGTACGGAATCGGATTAGTCGCGATGCTGGATCACGATGCAGCGAGAGCCAAGCAGGTATTCGGGCGGCTGACGATTGGTGAGCACGCGGCGACAGAGGATCCAATGGTCCTGGTGTGGTCGCACGTCTATCTGGCTCGGATTTATGATGATGAAGGGAATTCGCAAGTGGCGAAGGCGGAGTATCAATCCGCCCTGGCAGTGCAGGGCGGCCCGGACCAGGCCAAGCGGGCCGCACAAAGAGAGTTAGCTGCATTGGGCACGGACAAGACTGTGGCCAGGCCGTGAAAAAAGTTCGATTTTCGCCGGCGTAGAGATGGCCGCGGAACCGAGATGGCCCGATTTGCGAATCTTGACTGATGCTACAAGGGAAGAGGAGAGAAAGAATGAGAAAGAACTGGAGTATTTGGTTCGGAGCGGCAACCCTCGCGGGGCTGCTGGCAAGCGCAAGCGGAGTCGCAATGGCCCAGGGATCGCAGTCCGGCCAGGGAGGCCAAAGCCAACCTCCGGCCCAGCAGACTGACAAGTCCAAGACTCCGGAAGTTACGCCTCTGACGCTAGACGCGCCGCCACCGGTGAGCGCGGAAGAAGACACTGCCTACAAAGCCTTCGCTGCTGTGATTCCGGATGATTCCGCCAAGAAGATCGAAGTTGGTGAAGCATTTCTCCTGAAGTATCCCGAAAGCCGCTACAAGCCTCTCGTTTACGGTGTGCTAACTAATGCGTACCTGTATGCCGGGAATTTGCAAAAGATGCTGGAATATGGTGAAAAGGAGATTGCGATAGCACCCAACGACGTCTCCACGCTCGCGCTGCTCGGGCAAAACCTGCCTCGGAAATGGGACTCGAGCGCACCCAATGCCATGCAACTGCTGGCAAAAGCCGAGCAATATTCCAAACAAGCCATCGAGATTGCGCCAACGCTCACCAAGCCGGAGGGTATAACGGACGAAGCCTTCGCGTCGGCGAAGAATGTGGCACTGGCGATGGCCCACAGCGGCTTAGGATTGGTCTATGTGCGGAGAGGAAAAAATGCCGAAGCGATCCCCGAACTGGAACAGGCGATAGAGGTGGATCCCAACCAGGACCCGGTGAATTTTTACCTGTTGGGCATGGCAAATAAAGTGACATCGCACTTCGATGATGCGATATCGGTCTTCAACAAATGCGCGGCCATGACGGGGCCCCTGCAGGTAACCTGCAAGGCGCAAGCGGAAGATGCGAAGAAACTTAGCACGACGCAACTGAGCGCGCCGAAGTGAACCAGGCCGCTGGCGCGGCGGAATTATGCCAGAAACCATCCGTATCGCGGACGGAGCTTTTGAGGAGCGTCTAGGTTACAAGTTTTCAACTAGAGAGCTTCTCGATAGGGCGCTGACCCATAGCTCAGCAGTCCCCGAATTGCGCGCAGCGGGTGCCGAAGAAGCAGTCTCCGCCTTGCTTCCTCGGGACAACGAGCGGCTCGAGTTTCTCGGGGATGCCGTCCTCGAACTGCTTACGAGCGAATATCTCTTGGCGACTTTTCCGGAGTGGAGCGAGGGTCAGCTTTCCAAGAGCCGCGCGCGGATTGTAAATGCAGGCTCTTTAGAAGCTGCAGCGCGCCGGCTGCGCCTGGGAGAGCATTTGCGTTTAGGGCGCGGAGAAGAGAAAACCGGCGGACGGGAGAAACAGACTCTGCTGGCCGACGCGTTCGAGGCGGTGGTAGCTGCGGTTTACCTCGACGGCGGATTGGGTGCGGCACGAGAGGCATTGCGAAGGGCCCTGTTCGAGCAGGCGCTCGAGGAGCGCGGCGAGCGCATCTCGGAGTCTGATCGCAAATCTGCTCTCCAGGAGCTCTTGCAGGGACAGGGGCGGCCACCGGCGGAGTATCGCGTCGCCGGAGAGAGCGGTCCTGATCACCAAAAGGTTTTCCAGATTGAGGTTTGGATTGACGGGGAGTATATGGCGACAGGTGCTGGCAGTACGAAAAAAGAAGCCGAACAGCGCGCGGCCCGGACGGCTCTCGAGCTACTCGAACGAGCGGAAGCGAAAGGCTGAAGCGGAATGCCCGAAGAAACTTTGACACAGGTGGAAGAACAACCATCACAGAAGAAGCAAGACCGTCACGAGGACCAGACCACCATCTCCGAATACTTGGAATCACTTCTCGTGACGGTGATTCTGGCCTTGTTTGGTACCAGCTTTATCGTTCAAGCCTTCAAGATCCCCTCGGCTTCCATGGAAGGCACTCTGCTCATTGGCGACCACCTGCTGGTAAATAAGTTCATTTTCGGCGGAACGGGCGCCTGGTACGAGAAAATTCTGCCCTACCGTAAATTGCAACGCGGCGACATTATTGTTTTCAAATACCCTTATGCCGACCACCAGCATTTCGTGAAACGGGTCATCGGTTTGCCGGGAGACCATCTCAAGGTTGTCGACGGAGACGTACACATCAATGGCAAGCGCTTGAACGAGCCTTACGCTGTCCACGATTCATCAGTGTTTGCTGACCCGTTCAACTACTCTTTTCCCCCCGCACGCGGACAGATGATGTCCCCCAACGCCATCCCCGAATGGAAGCCGGAGATCCGCAAGTACGTGCAAGGGGACCAGCTTGTTGTCCCGCCAGGGAAGTATTTTGCGATGGGCGATAATCGCGATCACAGCCAGGACAGCCGTTACTGGGGATTTGTGGACCGCGATGCCATTATGGGCAGGCCGTTCCTGATTTATTGGTCGGTGGAAGCGAAGAGCAGCGACTACAACACGGAAAGCACCTTTTGGTCGAGGTTAGTGGGTGTTTTTCAGACGCTCGCGCATTTGCCAACGCGCACGAGATGGAGCCGCATGCTCCATACAGTGCATTAGAGTTTGGGCCTGAAATCCAAATGCGATTGTGTCACACCTGTTTGACTTGCTCTGAGTGAAGCATCGCCCCTACCTTTTTCTTCGTGAGTCTGCGAGACTTTCGAGCAAGATGACCAAGCTGCAAAAGTGGTGGAAACCAGCGCTCGGGATTGTTGTGCTCGTCATCGCCCTGCAGTCTGGGGTCTCTCTTCTGGTGCGAACTCATCGGGTGCATGCCTACTTGGTGGCACGTTTGGAACGAGCGTTCGGGCGGCCGGTGGAAGTTGTGAGTTTTGAGGCTCGGATCTTGCCAAGTCCTCAACTGGATGCCAACGGTGTGAAGGTCGGAGAAGACCTCTCGTTCGGCAACGAATACTTCCTTCGCGCGCAGCGCCTTAGTGCGGGTCTGCGGTGGACGGGCTTGTTGAAGGGCCATTTTGAATTTGGAACCATGTCGCTCTATAAGCCGAGCTTGATTCTGGTGCGGAATTTGCAAGGCCGCTGGAATTTGGAAAGGTGGCTGCCTCCAGCAAAAACCGAGGTTCTGCAAAGCCCGCGCTCCTATGGGCCGCCCTCGCCGATTGCTCCCGTGAACCGGCTGCAAAAAATCGATTTCGATGAGGGGCGAGTCAATTTTAAAGCCGGGGATGACAAACTGCCTTTTGCGTTTACAAGTGTTTCCGGGAGTGTGGAGCAAATCTCACCGGGCCGATGGCAACTGCGCCTGGAGGCCCAGCCATGGCGAAGTGGAGTTTCGCTGCAATCGGCAGGGATGATCAAAGTGTTGGGCGACGTTGCGGGTACTTCGACGCGGTTGCAGCCTGCGGAAGTCACCCTGCATTGGAGCGAAGCGTCGCTGGCGGACGTCTTCCGCCTCTTGCGGGGACAGGATTACGGATTACGCGGAGTATTTGCGCTGGACGCCACAGCCAAGAGCGGGACCGCCAAGGAAGATGGTCCAGGAGACTGGAAGTTTTCCGTGCAGGGACGCTCCGGACGGATTCATCGGTGGGACTTGGCGGAACGCGCTGACAACCCGCGCCTGAACGTGAACGTAAACGGACGTTGGAACGTCGGCGCGAGGAGCCTGGTCGCGGAAGAAATCGCCATGGAGGGTCCAAGATCGAATCTCCGAGGAACGTTCCATCTCGTGGGCGGGGGCGCATCATCAGTGGAACTGCGCCTGGATTCACTGGGAATACAAGCCGCAGACTTGCTGGCCTGGTATCGCGCTTTTCATCCAGGCGTAGACGAGGGCGTGATAGCCGAACAATATTTCACCGGCGGGATGATATTGCGCGGATGGCCCCTTGGTCTGGAATCAGCGGCGCTTTCGAGCAGCGGAGGAATCGTGAAGGTGCCCGGCTTCGCGGAGCCTCTGCGAATCGGTCCCGTGAGTGGGGGGCGCGAACGAGGCATCCTGGCGATCGGGCCGGTGAGGATCGCGCTCGGAGGGGACATCCGTGACCTATTGGCGCCCAAGAAGCGGCGCGTCGCGCTGGCGATGGAAAATGCCGCGGACCTGACCTTCACTCACGACTTGAACACAGAGGCGGGAAGCTTCAGCGTCGAGGGAAATATCCTTAAGGCGCAGGATTTCCTTAAGCTGTCCGCGGCTCTTGGACACCAGATAAATCATGGTTGGGAACTGACTGGCCAAGCGACGGCGGTCACGAAGTGGGAGTGGAAGACCCCTTTCCTGGGCATGTGGAACGGCAGGGTTGGGTTCAATAAAGCGAATTTGACGGTTGCGGGACTGAACCATTCATTGAAAATCTCCGAGAGCGCGCTGGATTGGATCGACGGACGGCGCATCGCGCGCGTAATGCGAGTCGAAGGTTTTGGGGGGACGTGGGCGGGCAGCATCGAGGAGAAAGCAAGGGTCGATGAAGAAAATGGGTCGACCTGGAATTTTCATTTGCGCGCCGACCAGTTGGACGCGGCGGATTTGGATCGCTGGGTTGGTCCAAGAGCGCGGCCAAACTGGCTTCAGAGGCTGCTTCCGACCCTTCTGGGAGGATCGGCCCCAAGCACGCCGGCGAGTGAACTCGTTCGCCGTGTAAACGCGGAAGGAGAGCTGGAGATATCGAAGCTTACGATAGAGAAACTGCAGCTGGAACAAGTGCTTGCGAAGGGGGCCCTCCGTGACCTCCAGCTCGATGTGCGCGAAGCGCACGCAGAGTGGGCAGGTGGCAAAGTACAAGCAAAAATAAATGCAAAGTTTTTGCCGCGCCCCGTTTATGAGATTGCTGCTAATTTGGAGCGCGTGAATCTGGCGCAATTGCCGGGAACCGGCCGCAACGCGGAGCGGGTGAGCGGCGTGGCGTCTGGAACTCTACAGTTGAAAACCGAAGGTGTCGGCCGTGAGGAACTCTTGCGAAAACTGGCTGGCCGCGGCGAGTTTCATCTGAGCAAAGTGGAGTTTCGCGGCTGGGACGTAAACGCGAGCGTCGCGGATGGCGCGGCTCGCTCAGGAGTTTCGCATTGGGCCACAGGTGAATGCTCGCTGCTTTTGCGGGACAGCAGTATCTTTCTCGATGACTTTCGTCTTGATGGCGGTAAGCAGGTGACGCTCGTGAATGGAACGCTCAGCTTCGGTCGAAATGCTGACTTGTCAATCGAAACGGTGAACGCGCAAAAAGGAAAAGATAGTAGAGCGGGTGATTTCGGCGCTGGGCATGTCCTCAAGATTTCTGGGCCACTCGATGGTCCAAAAGTTTCGGTGGAAAAGACAGTTGTCCGGCAGCCTGCGGATTGACCTTTGCAGCTTCTTCGAATGAAATAAGATTCGTTAGCGATGGAGGAACTGGATCGATGACTCGTCATGTTCTGTTGTGCGCAGTGGGGCTACTTATTCTGACGCCGCAGGCGAAGGCGCAGAAACCGATCACGCTGGAGCAGTTGATGAGCGCGCCGTTCCCGTCGAATTTGACGGCCGCAAAGAAAAGCAATCGCGTCGCCTGGACGCTCAATCAAGAGGGACGGCGGAATATCTGGGTGGCCGAAGGGCCGGCATTCTCGGCCAGACAGCTGACAAAGTACAACAATGACGATGGGCAGGAGTTATCGAATGTGAGTTTTTCCGTGGACTCCGACACGATTATCTTCGTTCGCGGTGAGGGGAAGAACCCTGCCGGCCAGGTGCCAAATCCTACAAGCAATCCGGCTGGAACTGAGCAGGCGGTCTGGACGGTGGCGTGGAGCGGCGGCGAACCCCGGCGCGTTGACGCCGGCCACTCTCCGCAGATTTCTGAACTCCGAATGATTGCTTATATCAGAGATGGGCAAATCTGGATCGGTCCCCTCGACGGAACGGAAAAGCCGCATCAGTTGTTTGTGCGCGGGCAGAACTCTGATCCGCAATGGTCTCCGGATGGAAGCCGCCTGGCCTTCGTCTCCGCTCGAACGGATCACTCATTTATTGGCGTGTATGATTTCGCCGCTAAGACCGTGCAATTCATGTCGCCATCGGTCGATTCCGACAGTAATCCCTTGTGGTCGCTCGACGGAAAGCGCATCGCTTTTGTTCGACGACCCGCCGAGGCGCGAGACGCACCTCAAGGCTTCTTCATTGCTCCGGACAAACCGCATCCGTGGGCCATCTGGATCGCCGATGCCGCCACGGGATCGGCCAAAGAGATTTGGCACAGCAGCAGCACGACGCCGCAAGGATCGTATCCCTACATGGCGGAAGACACCGGCGGCGGCGTCATCAATTGGGCTGCCGGCAATCAACTTGTCGTCGCTTCCGAACAAGACGGCTGGCAGCATTTGTATGCTTTGCCCGCCTCCGGAGGCACGCCAAAGCTTCTTACTCCTGGAAATTGCGAAGTAGAGCAGTGGTCTTTTACTCCAGACAAGAAAACGATCTTGTTCAATTCTAATTGCAACGATGTGGACCGTCGCCACCTTTGGAGCGTGGATGTCTCGGGCGATCATTTAAGTCAGTGGGAGAAATTGCGAAGCATCAACTGGAGCGCCATAGCGCTATCGGACGGAAAGACCATCGCTTATCTGGGATCGGATGCAAATATCCCGCCGATGCTGCGCCTCACAACTCTCGCCGAACACGCCACTGCGTGGCGAGCGCTGATACATTTTTCGGATGATTTTCCGGCCGATTTTCTTGTCGAGCCGCAACAAGTGAAGGTCAAGTCTGGCGACGGACTTGAGATTCATGCGCAGTTGTTCTTGCCGAAAAGTGAGAAGCCTAGCGAAAAGCGCCCCGCTCTGATTTTTCTTCACGGCGGGCCGATTCGCCAAATGCTCCTCGGCTGGCACTACATGTACTACTACTCGAATTCCTACGCCATGAATCAGTACCTCGCCAGCCGCGGATATATCGTGCTGGCGCTCAATTACCGCCTATCTAACCGCGCTCGGCTTGGGGCGCGATTCCGATTTGTTTGCCGCTGGTGTGGACCTCCATGGCGTCCACGACTGGCCCACCGACAATTGGGACGGAAAAAATATCCCCGCGGAACTCAACAAACTCGCGCATGAATCTTCACCTGTGACCTCCGTGAATACCTGGAAATCGCCCGTGCTCTTCATTCACGGTGACGACGACCGCAACGTTTACTTCACGCAAACTGTGGACCTCGTGGCCAGGCTCCGCGAAAAAGGCGTGGAAATCGAACAGCTCGTTTTCCCGGATGACGTTCACGATTTTCTGCTGCACCGGAATTGGCTTGCAGCCTATCACGCGGCAAGCGACTTCTTCGACCGCCATTTCAAGGCTACCGGAAATTGAATATCGATTTATTTCTGGTGTTGCTGAGCAAGTTCTCCTAGGATTCGTTAAGCGGCAGCCGATACCATGGCACACAAACTAAAACGGACCGCTGGTCTATTGCTTCTCGCGGCTGCCACTCTGTGTGCCGGTGACCGGCGCGTCTATCTCCTTCCCAAATTACAGCCTGGTCAGACGATCACCTACCTCATCCGCTTTCAGAGCGACAAAACCGTCAAGACGGAAAGCAAAGTCGTCGCGCCCATGGGTCCTAGCGCGGCGCAGCTCGATGCCAGCGGTTTGCTGCGCGTCGAGATCCTGGATGTCCAGGAAACGGGCAGCAAAGCGGCCATTCACGCGCGAGCTCAGTTTCTGACTTTGGATTCTGGCGTCTCGCCGAAAATGAGTGGTGACATAAAGCCCGGCGCGGAGAAGCAAAGCGCGGAACCAGCAAGCAACTTCGTGGACTTCACCATTTCTCCCGACGGCTCTGTGAACAAACCAAATGGTCTGGATTCTCTTTCTCCCGGCCAGCAGCAAGCCTGGCAGCAATGGGTGGCGCGTTTCGCGCTGGCGTGGACGCTCCCCGCAAATGGCATGAAATCCGGCGAAAAATGGAGCTCGCAGCTAGCGCAGCAGGCCGGATCGCCAATCGCGGGATTGATATGGGAGCGCCAGTCGATTTACGTGAATAATGAGCCATGCCCGGCGAGTCGTCTTTCGCCCTCAGGAGAGCTCCTCTCTTCGGGCGGTCCCTCTGATACTTGTGCCGTGCTGCTCACGACCGCAAAACTGAAACAGAAATCTTCATCGAAGGATGCCACCACCGAAGATTTTAAACTTCACGAGTTGCGCACCATGGGAACAGCGAAAGCCACGGATGAGGTCATCACTTACATTTCGCTGAGGAGTGGTCTGGTCGTGCGCGCAACGGAAGAGACCAGCCAATTTATGGATGTCGTCGTGGCCAAAGCCGATGGCTCGAATCATGTCCACTACAACGTCGACGCTAAGAGCCACTCCGAAGTGCTCCTGGTCGCGGAAACTCCCCCGCACCAGCCTTGATTCGGAACCGCCGCCTCTTTTCTCATCAGCACCCACAACTTGCATCCCGGGGTATAATCAAGGATTCGCCGTCGGCCGGCGAAGCGGCAGGAGACCCTTCCCATGAAATTCAAGCTGCACAGCAACTATCAGCCTCGTGGCGATCAACCGGCTGCGATTGACCAGCTCTCTAGCGGCGTGGAAGCCGGTGAAAAACATCAGGTGCTCCTAGGCGTGACCGGGTCCGGCAAAACGTTCACTATGGCAAAGGTGATTGAGCAAGCCAATCGCCCCGCGTTGGTGCTGGCCCACAACAAAACTCTCGCAGCACAGCTCTATCACGAGTTCAAGGGCTTTTTCCCTGAAAACGCCGTCGAATATTTCGTCAGCTACTACGATTTTTACCAGCCTGAAGCGTACGTTCCCTCTGCCGATATTTACATCGACAAGGAAGCCACCATCAACGACGAGCTCGACAAGCTGCGCATGAGCGCCACGCGTTCTCTTTTCGAACGCCGCGACGTCGTCATCGTCGCCTCCGTTTCCTGCATTTACGGCATCGGTTCGCCCGAAGCGTATTACGGGATGCTGATCACCCTGGAGAAGGGCCAGCAGACATCGCGCGAGGCCCTGCTGCGGCGCCTCGTGGACACTCAGTATGATCGCTCTGAGGATTTGCGCCGTGGAACGTTTCGCGTGCGCGGCGACATGATCGAAATTTATCCCCCGTATCAAGACGAAGGGTTCCGCCTCGAGATGTGGGGCGATCAAATCGACACCATCCGTCAGATCGATCCGCTGACCGGCGAGGTGAACTCCGGCCAGGAAGATCTCCCGCGTGTCACCATTTTTCCCAAGACCCACTACGTGATGCCCCAGGAACAAAGGGACCGCGCCATTGTCACCATTCAGGAAGAGCTTTGGTGGTGGAAAAAAGAACTCGAGAAGCAGGGAAAATTCGTTGAGGCCCAGCGAGTCGTGCAGCGTACCATGTTCGACATCGAAATGATGCGCACCATCGGCTATTGCCACGGGATCGAAAATTATTCCCGCCATTTGAGCGGCCGTTTGCCGGGCGAAGCGCCGCCGACGCTGCTCGATTACGTCCCGCAGGATTATTTGCTCTTTATCGATGAGTCGCACCAGACGGTCGGTCAAGTGCGCGGAATGTTCAATGGGGACCGCGCGCGCAAACAGACGCTCGTGGACTACGGCTTTCGAATGCCTTCGGCCCTGGATAACCGTCCTCTGACGTTCGAGGAATTTGAGCACCGCGTCAATCAGGTGGTGTACGTCTCCGCCACGCCCGGGCCCTATGAACTCACGAAAGCCGGAGGCGTCGTTGTCGAGCAGGTCATTCGTCCGACTGGACTCGTGGACCCGCAAGTGGAAATTCGCCCCGTGAAGGGGCAGGTGGACGACCTGCTGGAAGAGATTCGCGTGCGCTCCGAGAAAAATGAGCGCGTTCTGGTGACCACGCTCACCAAGCGTATGGCTGAGGATTTGTCCGAATATTTCACTGAGATTGGCGTCCGCTGCCGCTATCTCCACTCCGAAGTCGAAACACTCGACCGCATCAAAATTCTGCGCGATTTGCGCCGCGGTGAATTTGACGTGCTCATTGGAATCAACTTGCTGCGCGAGGGCCTGGATTTGCCGGAAGTCTCGCTGGTGGCCATTCTGGATGCCGACAAGGAAGGATTCTTGCGAAGCACCACTTCTCTCATCCAGACGATTGGACGCTGTGCCCGGCACATCGAAGGACGCGCCATCCTCTACGCAGACCGCCGAACCGACTCCATGAATCAAGCCATCGACGAAACCAACCGCCGCCGCGCGAAGCAAGTTGCTTACAACAAGGAAAACAACATCACGCCCATGTCCATCATCAAGTCCGTGGATATGGAGCTCGCAAGAATCGTCGAAGCCGACTACGTGACCGTCCCCGTGGACGACGCCAGCCTCGATGCTGCCGCTGCAAGCATCAAGAACGAACAGCAACTCGCCGAAATATTGCTGCAGCTCGAAACTCAAATGCGCGAAGCCGCCAAAAAGTTTGAATTTGAAAAAGCCGCCCAGCTCCGCGACCGCATCCGCGCATTAAAACAAAAAGATGTTGCCGGCCTGTTTTCAATCGAAGTCGCTCCCGCCGGGCCTGCGGAGACGCGCTCTGGATCATCTGCAGCTTAAGACCACTGGACCCAGGTCCAGAATTGCCCCAACACACGGTCCGAAATGTACGCGGAAATTGGTCTCAGCGTCAACCTCAGGTTATCCTAACAAAGGATGCAAAATAGCCTGGCCATCATCGGGGCGGGACGCGTGGGACGCGCGCTGGGACGCCGGTTACGCGAATTGGGCTGGAAAATCGGCCCCGTTGTTACTCGCAGCGAGGCCAGCGCGCGGAAAGCCGTTCGTTTTATCGGAGCAGGGAAGGCCTGCGCGGGAATAACCCGGCAGATTCTCGCGTCACGGATAATCCTAATCGCCACGCCGGACGACCATATCGCGGTTGTTGCGAAAGAGCTGGCGAGGATTGGTGGGGAGGAACTGCGCGGAAGAGTTGTGCTGCACACCAGCGGCGCAATGGATTCTGCTGTGCTCGCCGCCGTGCAGCAGTGGGGCGCGAAGATCGGATCAATGCATCCGTTGCAATCCTTTAGCGGCGTCGCCGTGCCATCCCTGGAAGGCAAAGCCTTTGCTCTCGAAGGGGAAACACAGGCCGTGCGCGTGGCGCGGCGGATCGCCCGTGCGCTTGGCGGATCGCCAGTGCACATCGCGGGAAGCAAGAAACTTTTGTATCACGCTGCGGCAGCAATGGCCGCCGGTCATGTGCTCGCGGTAGGAGAAGCAGCTACCCAACTGCTCGTCTCCTTGGGAATGAAACACAGCGAAGCCGTTCGAGCGTTGTTGCCTCTGACGCGCCAGGTATTGGAGAATTTCGAGAGACTGGGGCCGCATGCGGCGTGGACTGGTCCGCTCTCACGCGGAGATTACAAAGTAGTGCGCGCGCATTCGAGTGCGCTTCGAGAATCGCCGGCCGAATTTATCGATGCGTATGAAGCATTGAGCCGTCTGGCGGCGCGCGTGCTCGCGCAGGATCCTGCCGGGATGCTGGCTGAACTGGAAAAGAGTTCTGTGCGCCTGAGAGCAAAAGCAAGAGTGATGGGGGGAAATGCGTGAATCGATTCCACATTGGGATAGAAAGTACCAAGCTGGCAAATGGACTGGACGTAGTGGTCGCGCCGGATTCCACCGCGCCCGTAGTCACCGTCGGCATCTATTACAAAATCGGATTCCGGCTCGAACCGCAAGGACGCAGCGGGTTTGCGCACTTGTTTGAACACATGATGTTTCAAGGTTCCGCGAATGCTCCGAAGATGCAACACATCAAGCTGATCAATTCCAGTGGCGGCGTGCTGAACGGTTCTACGAGCTACGACGTGACCAACTACTACGAAGCGGTTCCGTCAAATGCCCTGGAGCGTGTGCTTTGGCTCGAAGCGGACCGCATGCGCGCGTTGAAAGTCGACGATGAAAATCTCAAAAACCAACGTGACGTCGTCAAGGAAGAAGTTCGCGTTAACGTCATGAACCAGCCCTACGGAGGTTTTCCGTGGCTGGACATGCCTCCGGTGGCGTTTCGCAATTGGGCTAACGCTCACAATTTTTACGGCGATTTTGCCGATCTTGATGCCGCGGATTTGAAAGACGTGCAGGCTTTTTTCAAGACTTACTATCTGCCGAACAATGCCGTGTTGCTGATGCTCGGCGATGTGAAGGCGGAAGAAGGCATCGCCTTGGCAAAGAAATACTTTGCCGATATTCCTGCCGGAGCGCCCCCGCCGTTCGCGGATCCCAGTGAACCCGAACAAACCGAGGAGCGACGCGGCAACGTGGAGGAAAAATTCGGAACGCTGCCCGCTATGGCCATCGGGTACGTGATGCCCGCTCGGCGGACCGCCGATTGGTTCGCCATGGCGCTGCTGGACCAGGCGCTCCACGGCGGCCGCGCCGGAAGAATGCACCGCGAATTGGTCCTGGAGAAGCAGATTGCTGTCGAGGCCGGCGGCGGTATCGATGACCTCTTTGGTTACAACGGGCCGACGCAAATGACCACGCGCATTCTGCACAAGCCCGAGTACTCCAGCCAACAGGCTTTGGACGCGTTTGATTCTGTGATTCGTGGTGTCCGGGAAAACGGCATCAGCGCGGACGAACTCGAGCAATTAAAAGTGAAGTGGCGCTCGGATTATTACGCCACGCTGGAAGGCGGACATGGCGGATACATGCCGAAGTATGGATTGATGCATCTCCTCGCTTGCTTCACGTTTTTCGATAACCAGCCGCAACTGGTGAATACCATTCTGGATGGGTTTCTCGCGGTCACGCGCGAAGAGATTCAGTCGGCCGCCAAAAAATATTTGCGAAATGAGAAACGCGCCATCGTCTTTCGCATGCCCGTCAAGCCGGGCGCCCCCGCCTCTGCGAGTGAAAAGGAGGCTGCCTAATGGCCACTCGTGCTGTGGAAGTAGCAGTTGGCGTTCCCGCGCTCGCCTCGGAACGCGCGGTAACGTGGCCGAAACGAACCAGGGCGCGCCTTTCAAACGGCCTTGAAGTCATCCTCGCGGAAGCGCATTCCATTCCGAAATTTCACGGCGAACTCTTTTTTCGCTTCGGTAATGCTGTCGTTGCGGATCGCGCGCCTGGACTCGCGGAAATGACCGCCACTGTCGTGCGAACGGGAACCACGAAGCGCGCCAGCCGCCAGCTCGAGGAAGATTTGCGGCGAATCGGCGCGGACCTTTCTTCCGGCGCCGGAGCGGATACCAGCGCGATTTCCTTTTCCGGTTTGTCCGAATTTGATGAGCAGTTGCTCGGATTGGTGAATGAGCTGGCGCGAGAAGCATCTTTCCCCGAAGGCGAATTTGAACGCGAACGGCGCCAAAAATTGGAAGAAGTAAAGTTGGAGCGCACGCAGCCGGGATTTCTTGCCAGCGAACGGTTGCGAAAGGTTTTGTTCGGCGCGCATCCCTACGGGCAAGTTTCGCCAAGCGAAGCGCAAGTCGCAGCGTACAAGCGCGAAGATTTGCAAGCCGTGTACGGTGAATTTTACACGCCGGCAAATGGAATCTTGCTGCTCGTCGGCGATTTCGATTCAAGTGAAATGCTGAAATCCGCCGAAAAAGTTTTCGGCGCGTGGTCCGGGAAAAAACCTGATTCGAAACCCGCAGCGGCCCCTCCGAATCCGCGCGGCCGCCGCATCTATCTCGTGCACGTGCCCGGAGCGGTACAGACGCAGATTCTTGCAGGGTGCCACGCGATCACGCGAAAACATCCGGACTGGGTGAAGCTGGGACTCACCAACAGTTTGTATGGTGGAGCATTCAATTCCCGATTGGTCATGAATATCCGCGAAGACAAAGGCTATACGTACAGCCCGCGCAGCGGCGTGAGCGCGCTGCGCCAGCACGGATATTTTTCCGTTTCCGCCGCCGTTCGCAACGATGTCGTTGCGGCGTCGCTGACGGAAATTTTCTATGAAATGGATAAATTGCGATCCGTGCCGGTTCCGGAACCGGAATTGGCCGACGCACAAAATTATCTAAGCGGAGTTTTCTCGATGGGCCTCGCGACGCAGGATGGCTTGCTCTCGCAACTCTCTACCGTAGCGTTGAACGAATTGCCGGACGACTATCTCGAAACCTATCGCCAGAAAGTCCGCGGGCTCACGCCGGACGATTTGCTCGCGACGGCGCGCAAATATCTGGACTCCGCCAACATGCAAATCGTCGTCGTCGGCGACCGAGGGCAAATCGAAGAGCAAGCGGCGCTCTTCGGCGATCTCGAAATTTACGATGCGCAAGGCTCGCGGCTGAGCTAGCGGCCCGAGGCATTTCTGTTATTGATTTAGAGACGTATTTAGCACACTATAGTTCCATCATGGCGTGGCGGTTCTGCTTATCTCGGTTCTCCCTCCTCTTTCTTTCCCTCAGCTTGGTCTGTTTGCCGGCAGTTTCCGGTGGGAAGAAAAAACCGCCGGCGAAGCCGGTAAACATCAACACCGCGACGTCCGAAGAATTGCAGCTCGTCCCGGGGATCGGGCCGGCGACGGCGGAGAAAATTTTGCGGATGCGGAAATCGTATGGCGCATTCAAGAGCATCGACGATTTGCTGGCGATTCGCGGCCTGGGGCCCAAGCGTCTCGAGAAGATGCGCAAGTATTTGACGGTCGGCAAGCCGGCCGCCACGAAACCCGCCGCGCCACCATCGGCGAAGTCCTCTCCGCCTGTCGAAAAGCCACAATAAGAGCTCATCACAGCACTTGGTGTGTCGGGCGGGGCTGGTCGAGGCGGAGGGGGACCTGGTCGGCGATGCGGATGCCGTAGCCTTCGAGGGCGACGACCTTTTTCGGATGATTGGTGAGGACGCGGATGTCCCTTAGGCCGAGGTCGATCAGGATTTGCGCGCCGATGCCGCTTTCGTGCTGGACCATGCGCTGGCGTGCGGGCTCGCGGTCGAGCTGGCCGCGTTTGTGAAAATGAATTTGGGGAAGCACGCCAGGTTCCTCTGGCGCATCGACACTGAAACCGCGGCCGGTGTGATGGAGATACAGGAATACGCCGCGGTCTTCCTTGGCGATGGCGGCGAGCGAGCGCGAGACGAGTTCGCTGCAATCGCAAGCAGTCGATCCAAAAACGTCCCCGGTGAGGCAGTGCGAATGGACGCGCACCAGCGCCGGTTCCGCGCCTTCCAGCTCGCCGCGCACAAGGGCGACGTGCTGGTCGTGATCGACGTCGCTGGCATAGGCGATCATGCGGAAATCGCCGAAGCGCGTGGGCAGGACGGCTTCAGCAACGCGGCGGACGTAGCGCTCGTGCTGCATGCGGTAGCGAATGAGATCCGCCACCGTAAGCATCTTCAGATTGTGTTCCTTGCAGAATTCAATAAGCTGCGGCACGCGGGACATGGTGCCGTCTTCGCTCATGATTTCGCAAATGACACCGGCGGGAGTGAGGCCGGCGATGCGCGCGAGGTCCACGGAGGCTTCGGTTTGGCCGGCGCGAACGAGGACGCCGCCTTTGCGGGCGCGAAGGGGAAAGACATGGCCGGGGCGCGCGAGGTCCTGAGGCTTCGTTTTGGGGTCGATGGCAGTAAGGACCGTGATGGCGCGGTCGGAAGCGCTGATGCCGGTCGTGACGCCAACGCGCGCGTCCACTGCTTCGGTGAAGGCGGTGCCGTGGACGGAAGTGTTGATGGGCGACATGAGCGGGAGGTGGAGCTCGTCGCAGCGCTCTTCGGTGAGGGGCATGCAAATCAGGCCGCGGCCATGCTTGGCCATGAAGTTGATGGCGTCCGGCGTGATCTTTTCGGCGGCCATGGCAAGGTCGCCTTCGTTTTCGCGGTCCTCGTCGTCGACGAGAACGACCATGCGGCCCTGGCGGATTTCTTCGACAGCTTCTTCGACGGTGGCGAACAGTTTAGAGTCTTCTCTCATGGGAAAAGGATAGAAGTAATGAGCTAAGGATGTAAAGAAGCAGGTAGGGGTACCCCACGGGCATTTTGTATGAATATCAAAGGAAAAGACTTACAAAATTTGCATTTTGTAAGTGGTTGATTCTAAAGGATGCGATTTTAGTTGTTTAGGGTGAGCAAAGGCCGAAATGGCTGCCATAAAAAACAAAAGCGAGAGCAAGCCCCCGCACTCCAAATGCAGATTTCTACAGAGCCAAGTATATCAAGAAATATGGGAAAGTCAATGAAAACTTTTGGGAATGTCAAACCTCTTTTAAAATGTCCCCTTTTTTACCTCGATTAAAATGTCCTCTTCACCGATGGAAATATCTCCCGCAGATGAGGAAGGGGTTGCCGCCGGGGGTGCTGGAGCGGAGCCGTTAGGCGGCGCGGAAGCGCC
>WNFP01002236.1_pt1 | contig 17253 bp, 15 predicted proteins | sample 5400201 | NCBI WGS metagenome assembly WNFP01 (sample SAMN13153355, study PRJNA577476) | soil metagenome | isolation source: 115 cm saprolite under Madrone tree | place: USA:California | collected 2016-06-14 | reverse complement strand
CACGATCCGCAGATTGAAAGGAGAAAGATAGCGGCCCGGTGACTCAGTCAACAGTGCGAACACGGCAATCACCAGGATTAATCCGATAAACGGACCCAGCCGCGCCAACCAAACGTTCAGCTGAGCCGGCCGGGGTGGAGTTGTCTCGATCTTTATCCCTGTTACCACTTTGTTATTGCCCTTGCCTTGGGCCATGACCCGACTTCAAAGCAGTGCGGGCCGCTGGTAATTCTTCACCGCCGATTGCCGCAAGCATGACCGTCTCAGGGGTCCACTCTTCGACCGGGCGCGCGGGGGTAAGTCTCCCACGACTCATCACTGCGATGCGATCGCACATTCCGAAGATCTCAGGGAGATAGGAACTGACCATCAGTACTGCTTTATTTTCATTGGCGCACCTGGCGATGACTTCATAGATTTGCGCCTTGCTCCCGATATCTATTCCACGCGTCGGTTCGTCGAGCAGGAGCACGTCCGCCTTCTGATGTAGTAGGCGCGCCAGGCCGACCTTCTGCTGATTGCCGCCAGAGAGAGCACGCGCCGGTTGAATTGGATTGCGTGCCTTGACGCTGAGCTGTGTGATCCACGCCTCAGTTTGTTTGCGTTGCGCCGCGCGGTTCAGCCAACCCCAACGAGAGCAGGAAGCGAAACGCGTCATGGTCGTGTTGTCGGCAATAGAAAGTGCAAGCGCAAGGCCTTCGCCCTTGCGGTCTTCGCTCAGATAGCCCAGTCCTTGCAACATTCGAACTGTCGGCGAGCCACCGCGCGCGGCGATCATCTTCGAGCGCAACTTGAACGTCCCGGACTGTGCTGGAGCCAGACCAAAAATGGCCCGCACCATTTCTGTGCGACCCGAGCCCATGAGGCCGGCGATACCCAGGATTTCACCGGCGTGCAGATCAAAGCTGGCCTGTCTTAGATTCGGTGGAGCGGTCAGATCGCGCACTTCAAGAAGCACCTGGCCATAGTGCATAGGTTGACGTTGAGGAAAGAGATTTTCTACCGGACGTCCGACCATATGCATGATCAACTCGTCGTTTGTCACCGCAGAAAGTGCGCCCGTGCTCACGCTTCGGCCGTCTCTGAGCACGGTGTAGCTATCTGCGATCTCCCGCACCTCTTCAAGAAAGTGACTGATGTAAATGATGCTTATTCCGTCATTGCGCAGACGGTGAATGAGGGCAAACAGGTGCGCTACATCGTCGCGCTGGAGACTGCTGGTTGGTTCGTCCATCAGTATGATGTTAGCCCGCGCGGCGATGGCCCGGCATATTTCAACCACCTGCCGCGCGGCGATGGGCAAGTCGGCGACGCGACGATCCGGGCGGATTTCCGGATGATGAAAGCTCTCGAGTACTTCGAGTGACTGGCGGCGCGCGGCTTCACGGTTAAGCCAGCCCCAGCGCGCTGGTTCGAGGCCCATGAGAATGTTCGCTGCGACGGTCAGGTGCGGCGCCAATGAAAGTTCCTGGTGAATCAGCGCGATGCCACGGTCACGGGCGTCAAGCGGAGACGCAGGTGAATAGACTTGACCATCAACTGTCAGACGTCCCCGGTCAGGCTGCAGAGATCCGGCGAGAATATTCAGCAAGGTGCTTTTGCCGGCGCCGTTCTCACCGATCAGAGCATGCACCTCACCGCGACGTAGTTGCAGGTTCACGCCGTCGAGCGCGATCGTGGGACCGAATCGCTTGGCAACATCAGATAGGCCGAGAACAGACATTATCATTTTCAACCGCGAAGCGGTTGCTTCCCAAAGCCCAGGGTTGCCGCGGGGCGGCTACCCTGGGAAAGCTGTTCGATTCATCATTCAACCCTGAAGGAGTCTGAGTCTGTCGGTTTATTGATTAGCTAAGCGCTCGATTTAATGACTTGAATGAATGAGCGAGCAAAACGCGATTGTTAGTTTGCCTTTCGATATCTGGCCTGACGAGTGACTTTGGCAGACTCATTGCACGGCGCAGCGCTTTGGTTCAATTAGAGCCTTTTTTCAAGCCATCTGAGCTTGTTTCGTTGCTCTGAACAGCTTCAACAGATTATGCGTCATACAGACCAGCAACCATTCCGACTCGACTTGGGCCAGGCCGCGCAACAGGAACTGGCGGAAGCCGCGCACGTGTTTGATCTGCGCGAACACCGGTTCCACGATCACCTGACGCTGGTTGTAGATCGCGCGACCCTCTGGGCTCTTCAGTTTCTGCCACATGCGCTGCTGCACACTGGCACTCGCCGGCAGCGTTTCTGCCAAAGACTCAGGGTCGGGCGCGCGTTCGTTGGGCGGCACATGCAGGTTAACTCCGCGCACCGCCTCGTTTGTCAGCGCCGCCGTACTGAAGTAGCCACCATCAGCCGAAGCCGCTTCCGGCATTCTCCCCAAGTGCTGGGCTACTTCCTGCAGCACCGGCACCAACTGTTGCTGGTCATTTCCTGCTTGCACTACCTTGGCCCCCACGATGATCTGCGCTTGCCCATCGACTCCAATCTGGGCGTTGTATCCCTGTTGAAAACTTTGCGTTACCAGGTCTTTCATCATCCGCGAATCGGGATCAGTGAGATTGCGCTTACTCTTGGGCAGCGGCAGGACTTTCCCTTCCTCAGATACTTCCCATTTCGGACGACGATAGCGTTTTGCGCCCGCTTCCTTTTCTTTTTCCGCACCCGCTTGCTCGGCGGCGGCTTTCGCTTCCTCCTCCAGCTCTGCTTTCAAGGCGCGAATCCTGGCCAGTCGCGTTTCTCGATCACGCAACTCTGCCGGCAACTCATCACCACGTTTGCCTGGGCCGTACAGCGCGTCTTCCTCTTCGTCTATTCGTTGCGCCTCGCCCAGCAAGCGCGCCACTTCCGTGGCCAGTTCTTGCTCCACATCCTTCATGCGCGCGTAGGAGAGCGATTGGTACTTCGAGGCGTTGGCTTTGATCTTGGTGCCATCGATCGCTACGTGGCCCAGCTTTACCAACCCTGCTCGCCCGCACAACTGCAAGACTTGTACGAACAATCGTCCCAGCTCCTTGAGGTGCCGCTTGCGAAATCCCGCAATGCTGTCGTGATCCGGCTGTTGATTGCAGCTCAATACCCGAAACGCCACATCGTCATAGGTGGCAGCCTCCAGCTTCCGCGACGACATCTTCCCAATGCAGTAACCGTAGATCAGCAGCTTGACCATCAACGCCGGGTGGTACGGAGGCCGACCGCGACCGTCACCCTCTTCGTACACCTTCAGAATCCCAGAAAGATCAAGCGACTCAACCACGTCGCTGACGTACAGCGCCAAGTGATCTGGTCGCAGCCATTGCCGCAGATCCGGCGGCAACAGCAATTGCTGATTCATGTCGTATGAACGAAATGTTTTGCCCATGACCGCAGTTTACTTATTATTTGATCGCTGTCTATGTCTTTTTCCCGACAGACTCGAAGGGGTTGAGGACTCCCCAACCCTTTCAGGGTTGATACAACACTAACGTCCGATCCCAACGTAGACGCTGCGCGTCAACGTTGGGCTGGAGGACTAAAACGTTTGCGGTTTATCTATCAATCTCACCGAAACAATATCAAGAGTCCCGATGATCGCCGCCACCTCCTCGAGCAAACGGGCCAACACTCATCTGTTCGCAGCGATTACCGAAGCTATTTCACCGGAGGTTGCAGTAACTCTTTGATCTTTGGGTCATCCAGATTGTCAAGTGTAACCAGCGCCACTCCGGTGTCTATCCGCTTCTCAACCGGTTTACCAGACAGATGTTCTACCATCGTCTTCACGCCGAGGTAGCCCATGTTAAAGGGACTCTGCAACACGGTGCCCTGCATCTGCTTGTTACGCATCGCCTCGATGAAGATGGGGCTGGAATCGAAACCTACGAACGTCACTTTACCGGCGAGTTTCATATCCTGGAGCGCGAGTAGCATTCCCATCGTAGAGGATTCGTTCGGGGTAAAGACTCCCTGAATGTCATTGCCGAAACGATTAAGAAGATTTTCAGAGGCGGCCTTGGCCGTGTCTCGCGTGGGACCCGCGAACTGATTCGACGAAACCACCTCGACGCCGGGAAACTTCGCCTTGATCTCTTGCATGAAACCCGCCTCACGCTGCTCAGTACTCGCCGATCCCTCCTGATAACGCAGCATTAGAATTTTGCCTTTGCCGCCCAACAATTCACCCAGTCGATCGGCGGCCAGTGTTCCACCTTTCAAATTGTCGGTGGCCACGAAACTGACGATCTGATCGGACTGTAGCGCGGAATCAATAATGACTGTGGGAATACCCGCGCGCTTTGCTTCTTCGACCGGGCGAATTAAGGCGCGGTCGTCGAGAGGAGCCAGAACGATCCCGCTAATCCCCTGACTGATAAAGCCTTCAACTACCTGAATCTGTCCTTCGCGCTCGTCCTCGCGCAGCGGGCCCTTCCAGATTATTTCGACATTCGTCCCCTGCGCGGCGTATTCACTCGCAGCCTTGTCGGCGCCGGCATGAATACTCTTCCAAAACTCATGAGTTGTGCCTTTGGGTATCACGGCGATGGTGAACTTTTTCGCGGACTGCGGTCCGGCCTTTCCACAGCTCAGGGAAAACAACAAAACGGAGAAAAGAATGAGCACGACGATCAACTTGTTCATATCACTTGTCCTTTCGGAAGTGTTCCTATTCCTAAATCCTGTTCTGAGCCTCGAGACGCAGAAAACGGAGTCAGTACCGGGAGCGGTAGCGACCTGGTTGCCCTTCCAGTGATCTCGATCGTCCCGGTTATTGAGACCCTGTCGCTACCGCTCCTGGCTTTTATCAAAAATCACGATTCGCGTTCCGCTTGCCAGCAAATGCTTCACGACCTGAGCGCCGATGAAACCATATGCGCCAGCGATCAGAAAAGTTTGGTTGCTAATATCGTTCGACATTTCGACTCGAGCGCCTTCGTCCCAAAGGGACGAAATGTTTATAGAGCTGTAGCCTTCTTGTCATCCTCAGCCCGTTTACGGGCGTCAAGAACGCTCCGCTCCTGCGGAGCTCCGAACAAAAATAATTACCTGAGTGGTTTATTTAGGTTAATCCGCAGATTACGCAGATTTCACACACTGATAAATCAGTTGGCTAAGAGGCCCATCAGAGACTAACGGCTAACCTTCCCTTAAATGCCCTCCTTTTCATGCTTTCTTTCTGTGTAATCTGTGTAATCTGCGGATCACCTCCTGTTCTTATCGCTTCCATTCCGCTCCGTTCGGAAACTCGTATTGCTTGATCGACTCTGGCTTCATCTCGATGCTATATCCGGGGGCGAGCGGCGCCACATACTTTCCCTCCCGAATTTCCACCGGATAAACAAAGTGTTCGTGCAAATGGTCGACGAATTCGACACGACGGTTTTCTAACGAGCCGCTCACCGCGATGTAATCGAAGATCGAAAGGTGTTGTACGTATTCGCAAAGCCCGACACCGCCGGCGTGCGGACAGACAGGCACGCCAAACTTCGCGGCCATTAACAAAACGGCCAGCACTTCGTTAACACCCCCGAGACGGCAGCTATCAACCTGGCAAAAATCCAGAGCTTTTGCCTGCAGGAATTGCTTGAACATCACGCGATTATGGCAGGCTTCGCCGGTCGCTACGCCGATCGGCGCGACGGCTCGCGCAATGGCCGCGTGACCGAGCACATCATCCGGACTGGTCGGTTCTTCGATCCACAGCGGCTTGAAGCGCGCCAACTCTTTCATCCATTCGATCGCCTGGCCGACGTCCCAGACCTGGTTTGCATCCATCATCAGCGTCCGCGCTGGGCCGATTTCGTCGCGTATCAGTTGCGCCCGGCGCACGTCGTCATCGAGATTAGCGCCGACTTTCATCTTGAAGTGCGTCCAGCCTTTGTCGATCCCTTCGCGCACCAGCCGGCGAATCTTTTCGTCTGAGTAACCGAGCCATCCGGCGGAAGTTGTGTAGGCGGGATAGCCTCGCTCGCGCATTTCAGCTTCGCGCTGGTCCTTGGTCGATGCCAAGGGCCGCAGAATTTCCACGGCTTCCGCGGGTGTAAGCGCATCAGTGATGTAACGAAAAGGAATCGCTGAGACGAGTTGCTCCGGCGTCATATCAACCAAAAGTTTCCACAATGGTTTGCTTTCGGCTTTCGCGTAAAGGTCCCACACCGCATTAATCAGCGCGCCGGTGGCAAGATGAATCACACCCTTTTCAGGGCCGAGCCAGCGGAGTTGCGTGTCGCCCGCGAGCGAATACCAGAACCCGGACATATCCGCACTAATCGATTCGAGCGTTCGCCCTTTGACTCGATGGCCCAGCGCCTCGATCGCCGCGCAGGCCACATCGTTGCCACGGCCGTTGGTAAAGGTCAGTCCATGCCCCTCAAGGCGGGGACTATCGGTGCGCAGAATTACGTAAGCGGCGGAGTAATCAGGATCGACGTTTACCGCGTCTGAGCCGTCCAAAGTCCGTGACGTTGGAAAGCGAACGTCATGAGTTTCTATTTCGGTTATTGTGATCGTCATCGTGTCTCTGCGACAAACTTCACGACTTTCTCATCAAGTTCTGCTTCCTTCTCCCAAAAGGAGAGGGAGTAATTCGGTCCGTGCCACTCACCTGGCGCAAATGCGCTGCTGCAGCGATGCGGATGCTTTTGTTCCATTTTGGGGTGCGGCGGCAATCCCGATTTATCGGGAGACACCGCTTTGGATTACACTCTCTTTCGTTGTTTGCACATGCGATTCGAAAGGGCCGTCGTCGCTTCGCTTTGCCGGCGCACTCCAAATCACTCCACGCGTTCCGCTCCCTGGGCCGCCAGGCAAATATACACTTCAGGTTCGCGACCAGTGGCTTCGGCGTAACCGCTCGCGACACTTTGCTTGAACTGATCGACGCAATTTATCTCAACCAAATCAGACATCTATCTCGCGCGCGATATCAGCAAGAGTTACTGGCATGCTCTTCGTTTTCCCGTGGAAGCGAGGTGAATCTTACAGATATCTCCTTCTTTCTGCCAGATTGAAGCCAGAACGTTGGAAGTATGCTTATGGGGCGAAGTTCAGCCGCTATTGACGTGAGTGATTGCGCTCGTGAGACTGGGATCAGTAGCGTCGGCTTCGGTCACGTCTCAGAGTCCGAACACTTCCGTCACTCGCTTGACGAGATCGTCCTCAGTCATCGTGGCGTCGACCTCAATGGCGGGCACTTCCAGACGAGCCGTTTCCTCGCGGAGGATGTCTGTGAACATCCGATCGCGCTCAAGCAGGTTGCGCAAGGCTCTTTCCGGATCGGTGGTCCTGGCGAGAAATCCCGACGCCGATCCCCCTCGACTCTTGAACACTGCCTGACGGAAGGCCGGTGTCGGAAGGAGCCAGACGGCATGAGCAGGTACGGAGAGGAGAGGCTTGACCAGGCGTGGCAACAGTCGGAACCCCTCTGCGATGACGCCGGGCTCACGTGGGAGGCAGAGGAGGTCTTCGATGATCATGTTGATGCCCTCGCCCTGAAACCAGTGGAATGTTTCGAACAAAGTTTTCGGGGGTCGGTTCACCCATCGCTCATCCATGTCCATGGCCATGAACGTGTGCAGCAACGGGGAGTCTTCGTGTGTGCTCCGACGGGCGTGATCCGCCATCACGTCGTCGGTCGCGTAAACACGCAAACCGTGCTGAGCGGCTAGGCGACGAGCGATGGTCGATTTGCCCGCACCGCTCCCGCCGCAGATCCAGTAGACGTGTTGGAGTTTTTCCCGAAGTGCTGCACTGTCGGCAGTCTCTTCGTGCCGTTTAGGTAACATACTGTAAGGAGAAAAACTACGAAGTCTTAAAACGGTGTCGGTTAATACCCAGCTTCCTGAAGAAGGACGGAACCATGTGGATAATTGTCCGAACCTACATCTCTATAAAAACCGCTGAAATAATACCTCCAAACGCGGTATTGACCATCATCCGAGGGCCACCAAATCAGGACCACACATTTACCCCGCTACGCGATTTTTCGTAATGAGTCGGGCGACAGAGACGGATGTTTTGAATTCAGCATAAGGATTGCGACGGCCTTGGAAGTGAATCTCAAGTTGATCAAAGCCTTCCTTCTAACTCTGAAGTACGAAGCGGGAAGCCTGGGAAGAGACGGGCAAGTGCGTGCTGCCGCCGGGCGCTTCTGAACCGCAACGCGGTTGCGTCCTCCAGCCCAGGGTTGCCGCCGCGGCTACCCTGGGATCGGATGAAATGATTATCCAACCGCAAGGCGGTTGCGTCAGTTCTTCCGCAAGTCAAATCCGACGCAACCGCGTTGCGGTTGGGGCTCAAACCATTTCCTACCCAGGGTAGCCGAAGCGGCAACCCTGGGCTGGAGGGCGTAACCGCTTTGCGGTTTGGCCTGGGCTGGAGGGTGTAACCGCTTTGCGGTTTGGCGCCTGCTCAACGGCTGTGCCGAAATCGCCTCGGACCTTGATGGGGTTGCCAAATCAAATGCGATCCACGCCGATGCTGGCCCTTGACTGATCACATCGGTGGAGCTCACCTGAACGCGATCCTGATGGAACAAGGTGAAGCTCGGAGCACGGTCACCCTTCGCACATCTGCCGCTTCGGATGTTTGACGGTAGTAATTTCTTTTATGTGTAAGCAACATTTTTCAGCCATGATCCCTCTATTCGCTCAGCACTCGGTGCACGAAGGATACGACAATCGATCCTTCACCCACGGCTGACGCCACGCGTTTTACGTTGCCTGCCCGAACATCTCCGACTGCGAAGACTCCGGGCAAACTTGTTTCAAGCAAATGAGGCTCTCTTGTCAGCGGCCAGTGTGCCTGAGCCAGATCTTCCTGTGACAGATCCGATCCGGTCTTGATGAACCCTCGAGCGTCGCATGCGACACAGCCTTGCAGCCAACTCGAATTCGGCACCGCGCCGGTCATTGAAAAGAGGGCGCTGACATTGTGTGTCTCGACACTTCCGGTTTTGTTATCGCGCCACTGCACGCGCTCTAAGTAGTCGTTACCTTCAAGGGAAATGGCTTCGCTGTTTGTGCGCAAGTCGATTGTCGGACTCTCTTCAATGCGGCGAATCAAATACCGCGACATTTTGTCGGTAAGTCCTCTACCGCGGACGAGCATTTGTACGCGCCGCGCCGTTTGCGCCAGAAAGACTGCCGCCTGACCCGCGGAATTTCCGCCACCAACCACTATGACTTCTTCACCGCTGCACAACTGTGCCTCAAGGTGCGTAGCGCCATAGTAAACACCTGCACCCTCGAAGCGCGACAAGTTTTCCAACCGCAGTTTTCGATATTGCGCGCCGGTAGCAATAATGACGGCCTGAGCCGCCACTCGCTCACCATTATCAATCTGTACGGCGTATGGCCGGCGATCACAGGCCAGGCCTTTAGCGTCTTTCGCGATCAGCACTTGAGCGCCAAATTTCTGCGCTTGCGTGTAAGCCCGGCCCGCGAGTTCCTGCCCCGAGATGCCGGTCGGAAAGCCAAGATAATTTTCAATCTTGGAACTCGTGCCGGCCTGCCCACCTGGCGAGTCCGACTCCAGCACCAGCACGTCCAGCCCCTCAGACGCTCCATATACCGCCGCCGCCAAACCAGCCGGCCCGGCGCCGACGACGATCACGTCGCGAACATGCGTTTGATCGATGCCTTCATTGAAACCGAGGCAAGCCGCGATTTTCTGATTGGTCGGGTTTCGCAGGACTTCCCTTCCCCGGCAAATCAACACGGGCAAGTCTGCGATCGCTACCTTAAATCGATCGAGTAGTTCCTGGACCTCAGCATCGTGTTCCAGATCGATATAGGAATATGGTTGGTAATTACGAGTCAGGAATTCCTTAATGCGGAGAGTGTCGAGAGAGTGACTAGAGCCAATCAAAACCAGATCGCTAATTCCACGTGCGATCAGTTCCAACCTTCGGAGGATAAAAGCGCGGAGAAAGATATCGCTGAGCTCGCTGTCAGTTTGGACCAAAGCCAGCAACGGTTCGCGCTCGATCTCGACCAGCTCGCTGGCTTCGGCTGCCTGTATGCGTACCAGGCCACGCCGTCCGGAAAGCACGTTCAGTTCGCCTGTGAACATGCCCGGACGACAGACGGCTATGACTTCTTCCAGGTCCCGGGACACTTTAAGCAGATTCAATTGACCGGTAACGACGACGAAGAACTTATTCGGTTCCGCGTTGGCTTCAACCACCGTTTCGCTCTTCTCCACCTGCCGCACTCGGCCATGTGCAGCAACTCGCGCCTGTTGCTCCGGCGTTAGTGCTGGAAACATGTCATCAGGCTTGGCGCCGGGTAGCGGTGGTGTGGTCTGCTCGTTGTCGCTCATCGATCTTCGTTTGCCGATTCGAGGCGCCCCCAGGCTTTATGCCGGCGCCTGCTCCGCAGACTAACCTACTAATCGTGATAAATTCTAAAGGGCAACGTAATTATCGTCACAGGCGTGGTCAGCGGCAAACCTCTCGACGGTGAGTTTTTGATTTGAGATTTTCTGATATCTCTAAGCTGTCATCGATGTTGGTTGTTTCACAGCCGAAGTGAGTCGGGAGACTTGTTCGATTAGCTCATCGTTGTCAACCGGTTTGACCAGGTACCCCTGCGCACCAGCAGCGAACGCCTGCTGCTTGTCACGCTCATAGGCAGCACCGGAATAAAATAGAATGGGCGTTTGGGAATCGAACTCGCGAAGCTTCTTACGTAAATCGATTCCTGAGCACCCTGACATCCAGTTATCGATCAGGTATAAATCGAATAGATTTGATCGCCTGCATCAATGCGTCGTCGCAGTTGTCGACCGCAACGACTTTGTAATTGTTCCGATGGCGGTCAGGTTCGGATTCTCCTGGAAGCATTGCGACTCTAACTAGCCATGACTCACAGACTCCTGGATATCTGACTTCGGCATTTCTTTCCTCTTACTCGCCCCAAATAGTGACCTCGTTTCCGTCGAGATCCTTAAGAGTGAAAAAGTGCCCTTCCGCGTCGTTTTCTTCGCGGATCGGCACCAATCCTCGGCTCCTGAGATCGGAGGTGTATGACCGGAAATCCGAGACTCGGAACGTTATCGAGATGTTTGGAGTTCCTACTTTAGCTCCCGCGGGAATGGGATGAATTCCGAGGTGGAAATCACCTGATTTCGTACTGAACGAGCCGTAATAGAGCCCGTGATATTCGGACCTGACATCGAGCCCAAGTTTTTCGGTATACCAACCAGATAATGCTTTCGGATTAGCAGAATTGATCGTGATTGCTCCAACATATTGAAGCCTGGGGTCGGATTTTCTTGTTTGGACCCAGGTAACTGTCGCGACCACGAAAAGCAGCGTGCCGATGATCCATTTCGACATAAGGAACCTCCTCAAAGCTTCGTAACTTCGGACTCTCTATTCTTTCGAGCATTCGTGAGTTCGATCGAATAAGTGGAGCATGAAGAATACATAAAGGACTTGAAGCTATGTTGGGCCATAGCGTTTTTTCTATCCGAGAGAGCCTGCCTAGACTGATGTGTGATGCCAGTGCGCCAGTTGTCGCAGTAACTCGCATAAGCCGTTCTCGAAGTGCCTTCCGCGACGAGTTCAATTTCAATTCATGTCAGCGGTGCATTTTGGGGCGGATGCGTTCAAAGCATCAGGTTGGCACGCCTGTGGTAATGGTATCTAAGAAAGATAGATCGAAGTTCCTGCACTGGTCAAATTCCCCAATCGTAACCAAGCGCGAATGGCTCAATGTGCGTCTCACCCGGAATTCTTATGCACAAACAGGCCCTCAGTAAGAAGGTATCTGTGCAGGCGAGAGTATACGCCCTGTTGCCTTACCTGGAGCAGCACGCTGTTGAGACTCCTTGGCCGAACGAACAAGGATCTTGAGAGTTGTGCGATTGCCCTACCGCGGGCAATCTTAGCAAACAACAAGTCTGGCAAAACTGAAACTGAATTGGGAAATTGCTAATAAAATGAAAACCGATCTTGCGTTTTGAAAGCCTGCAACGGTTACGAATAGCCAGCAATTGCTGATGTTGAGCAATGCGAGAATCGATGCGCTGTTATTGCGCTGTTTAGACGGATTCCAGGGACAGGAAGGACTGGAGGGACAGTTTGCCAGTGCTCATTAAGCTTTACGATAAAAAGATTTGTTGTGTACACTGAGATAATAGACGGCATCGCCCGCTTGGCTCAGTAATTGAACACTCTCACGCAACTATTGCATTCAGTGGGTTTATGGGTGCGCTACAAATGCGATGGACTAAAATTGGCCTCCCCAATTGATTCCTTGGCTTTCGCCCGCGAAGCTACGTCGGCACCGTCGGGAGCCCTTCAATCTCGCTTCGTGAGATCAGCTGAGTTGTGATTTCTCAGTTGCCTGCCTTTCGCAGAGGTGGGAGCCTTATCAAAGCCGCCAAGGTTATCGCATACGAGCGTTGAAGTAATTGCTAGTGATACTCGACGTAGAGTCTCGAGTTGCTCAGCCTTAACTCTGACTTCATCGAATAGGCGAGACGTCTGGATTACCGCACCAGCGTATTTGGCAATGGACTCACAAGCCGCTATTTCCGACTGTGAGAATGAGTGTTTCGCATCAACTGCGCCGATGGCAAGGAAACCGCGGAAAGCGTCACGTTCACAAATTGGGACTAGCAAAGCAGTACAAATACCTAACTCAATAAGTAACGTATTCAATGACTCGTCTTTGTCGTCCGCGTGAATTGTGTCGATGACAAGAGGCTTGGTCGCTTTCATTAAATGATTTAACAACTCGACGCTCGGCATTACGGTTCGACCGACTGCTCCCTTACTCGGAAACTCCGCGCAAAACAGACCACCGCGAGCCCCCTCATCGAATAGAACGACTCCCGCGTGATCGGGTGGGACTATCTCGGTAAGAGTTCTACAAAGAGAGACAAGAGCATCATCCATTTCCAAGGAAGCGTCGATAGCTTTGGAATGGCGGCGAAAATGATCGGAGATTGAAACGCCCTCGTTCATAAGTGATCAAGATCAACGTGTCGGTTGACTCACGGTCGCGACAAAGATCGAGAGCTAGAAAGGTCCTAAAGTCGGAATATTAGCACATTCGTTATCCGTCTAAACTAATTCGAGTCTGGTGGAATTGGATTAACTGGTAACTTGCGAACGGTAAACAATGAGAGGCATCATCATGCATGTGATTAGAGTTTGCTTTTCGACCAATCATAAGGATACCAGTACGACTTAGCCTCGACCTTATAATCGAGATGGACATGCTTAGTATCGCGGAAGGCTTCGATGCCCTCGCTACCCAACTCACGTCCAAAACCCGACATCCGCATGCCTCCGAATGGCCCTGCGTCGTTATCGGTCAGAGGATCATTGATCCAAAAAGTGCCAGCCTTGATTCCTTCCGCTGCGCGCATTGCATATTCAAGATTATTAGTCAGGATGTTTGCGCCTAAGCCGTAGTCCGAGTCGTTGGCCAGCGTTATCGCTTCGTCAATACCCTTAACCCGCATTATGGGCGCGACCGGGCCGAATGTCTCTTCGCGCATCAGCGGCATCGAATGGTTTACGTTGATAACGACAGTCGGCTCGAAGAAGTATCCGCTTGAGAATTGCGTAGGGCGCTTGCCTCCACACAAAACCTCTGCACCCATCTCGCGCACCCGATCGAGTTTCTGCTCGACTCTGTCGCGCTGGCGCGAACTAATCATTGGGCCGAGATCAACATCAGGCCCCATGGGATCGCCAATGCGGAGCGAGCTGGTAAACTCGACGAACTTATCGATGAACTTCGGCGCAACGGATTCGAAAACATAAAAGCGTTCGCCCGAAGTACATACTTGGCCCATGTTAAGATATGCGGCCCAGACCGCGCCTCGCACGGCGATATCGAGGTCAACGTCATCGCAAACAATAAACGGATCGTTGCCGCTGAGCTCGAGATTGATCTTTTTCAGACGCTCGACCGCTATCGTGGCTATCCGGCGACCAGTCGAAACGCTGCCCGTGAAAGCAACCAGCGACGTCAATGGATGCATTACGAGAGGTTCGCCAACTTCCTGACCATATCCAGTCACTACGTTGACGACGCCCGGCGGTAATTCGTGAAAGGCGATTTGGGCCATCATTAGAGTAGATAGCGGTGTATTCTCTGAGGGTTTGATGATTACCGTATTACCCGCCATCAACGCGGGCGCGACTTTCCAGGACATTAGGAGCAACGGGTAGTTCCAGGGGACGATGCAAACGACAACACCGTACGGCTCCTTCATCACAAAATTCATTTGATGACGCTGGACGGGAGGAATAACGCGACCCGACTCATGACGGCCGACTTCGGCGTAATAATCAAAACAGGCCGCTACCCACTCGATCTCATCTATGTTTTCAATGAGAGGTTTACCGCCCTCGAGAGTCAGCAATCGCGCTAGTTCGTCGCGGTGCTCGCGGATGTTCCGCGCGACGGCGTGGAGCATCCCGCACTTTTCAATCGCCGGAGTGAATCGCCAATCGTTTTGGGCGCGGTGAGCCGCTTGCGCGCAGAGTTCCGCATCTTCAGCACGGGCGCGCGGCACCTCGTCAATAGCTTCCTCAGTCGCTGGATTCTCGACTGGAAGAGTCTCTCCAGCGAGGCTGTTAACAAACTCGCCGTTGATGAACATCTTGCGCATTACTGTTTTCTCTGTGCTCTTGTCCTGTTTCCCGCCGCTTGCGCTTGGGCCTCTGACGACAGCGAGCCCTCAAATCTTTCAAGCGCCACGTCGATCAACTCGCGCGTAATTATTAAGGGCGGCTCGATACGAATCACCTCAGGTTTGTTCAGCGTATGAGCAACAAGCACGTTCCGATCGAACAGTCGCTGAGCCAAAGATTTGCCGATTTTTGCATCCACTATCTCAACGCCGATTAACAGTCCACGCCCCCGGACATCGCGAATAATCTTGGGGTACCGATCATGTAATTGTTCGAGGCCCGCGCGAAAGTAACTCCCCATTTCCCTTGAACGCTGCACCAGATTCTCATCCTGGAGAGTCTGAATCGTCACAGCAGCCGCTGTTGTAGCAAGTGGATTTCCACCGAAAGTAGACGTGTGATAGAGAGGGTTTGCATGAAAAGAGTTGAATATTTCGTCAGTTGTATGGAATGCCGCACAGGGAATTACGCCACCGGAAATGGCCTTGCCCAAACTCATTATGTCCGGAACAACACCGGAACTACTGCAACCAAACATTTCGCCGGTTCGGCCAAGCCCGGTCTGAACTTCATCCAACAACATTAGCACGCCTCGCTCAGTACAAGTGCGACGCACCTTAGGTAAATAATCATCCGGTGGAACGATAACACCACCCTCTCCCTGAATGGGCTCAAGTATCACCGCGGCCGTGTCCTCGTCGACAGCTCTTTCAATCGCATCAGCATCGCCATAAGAGACGAAGGTGGTCTCCATTAGCGGGAGGAAGGGTTTCCGGAAGATTTCGCGGCCAGTGACTGAAAGGGAACCAAAGGTCTTGCCGTGAAATGAGTTCTTCGTTGATACAAACTTGCGCTTGCCGGTAAACAGCCGGGCAAGTTTCAATGCGCCTTCAACTGCCTCAGTGCCCGACGAGCACCAGCACGTTTTGCGGAGATTGCCCGGTGTGATTCGGGCAAGACGTCGGGCGGCATCTGCCGCGCGCGGATTGAGCATCCACTGTGAATGCAGAGGGAGTCGGTCGAGCTGCTCTTTGACTGCAGCGATGATCTTGGGGTGACGATGCCCTAAAGCGAACGTCCCATATCCTCCAAGGCAATCGATGAATTCTCGACCGGCCACATCGGTGAGTATGCAGCCATCGCCTCTCCACTCAACCACTGCGCCGGCCACTGTTCTATCTTGAGGAGAACGATTCAAGTATTCATTGAAATCGCTGACAGTATCGGCAGTAATCTGCGCTGCCTGTTCAGCCGCCAGTGCATCTGCTAAGTTTAAGTTCATTACCACATGGACAAGGCGACCTGAGGCGTTTTTACCACTTCCAACGCAGTTAGATTTCCTCATCAGGATTATTGTCGTACCACGAATCAGACTCCCATTGGCGGCATACAAGCAATTGTTCCGCAACGCTTGCTGCCTGTTCTTCCGATCGCGCTGCTAATGTTGGCATCACTCGGTAAGTCCAATCTTGAGGGTGGCCGATTTCGGCATAGATCTCCTCTTCGGTAAAGAGTTTGCCAGAAGTGAATTTCTCAAAGTCCTCTTGTTTGTCGTCGTATAGGTATGTGAAGTCCATCAGGTACGGCCTAGAGGAGGTTGGCGCGGTTTCTCTATCGAGAAAGAACTCCTCGCGAACAGCGTGGTCCGTGTGAAGCAAGCCTTCGTAACGGGTCCAATCCTTTTCCTGCAGCGTTCCAGGCACGTTAGCAAGCGGGCATTGAATATCGGCGACCATCGGCTTCCCATTGGGGTCCAGCGGTCGCAGCCAAGTTACACACCCGTCTTCCTGTGCATCGCCGGTTACCGTTGCCTTGGCGGGCGCAGCATTGTTAATTGTCAACATAGCCTGTTTTAGAGCCCACGACTCGCTTTCGTCTTTTCCTTCGTACCATTCGCGAAATCGGATCATGTGGCCCGTGCTGTTTGCAGTAAACGCGATACCACCTGGAAACCGGTGATCATGCCACCAACGGCCATCAGCCGCGCAAGCGAAAAAATCTGCATTGAAGCGAAACCCAAAACACTTTCCATCTTTGGGGTTCTTAAGATACAGAAAGTCACTGGTCACAGTATTCTTACGACGTACGCCGCGTCGATCCGCGCTCCAATCGGCCAACTCAAGAATCCGATCACTGAAGAGTCGGAGATGCTGATCCGGTGCGGCAAATGCGACCTGCGGAGAAGCGACTACAATGACAAAACTGTGTGCCGCTCGTTGTGGGTCAAATGCGGCTCGTTGCTTCCACAGCTGCTTCTCCTCGGAGATTTTCTCTGCGATTTCTTCATCGCTCCATGTAGATACTGCTTTTTCTCTCAAGAGGCAGAAGTGAATTCTCCGCTGTTTGGCCGCAACTTTTCCAAACTGGCAAGGCTGACGATGCTGACACCACAGATCAAGGCATTCGGCCATTTCATCTTCAGTTGCGGCAGTGTTATGGAGCAGAGCATTCGCCTGAAGGATGTCGTCGCTGAACGGGTGTGTGACCCTCCTAGTGTAGTGCATCACAAATAACGAAACAATGAATATTGAGCATCGTATTAACTTCAACGGAGGTAGAGACGATGCGAGTAGCACCAGAAGTCAAACTTTCAAATGAGCAACGACAGGAACTAGAGAAGCTGGCTC
>WNFP01003306.1_pt1 | contig 17271 bp, 15 predicted proteins | sample 5400201 | NCBI WGS metagenome assembly WNFP01 (sample SAMN13153355, study PRJNA577476) | soil metagenome | isolation source: 115 cm saprolite under Madrone tree | place: USA:California | collected 2016-06-14 | reverse complement strand
TACCGACGCCGTACGTTGCCATGACATCCACGACGTTCCGGCTTTCCGAATTTGCCACTGGCAAAAGGCCTGGAACTTGGCCGTCGGCGGCGCTGCTGTCACCGCCAATGGCACCAACATTCCCCAAGCCGCCAGCGCTGAGTGACTGTGCGAGTTCGTCTGGGCTTCCCAGCGGGAGTTGCGACGCGCCGCTTGAGAAATCTTCTTCCATTTGAGAAAGCTGTGCGCGCTGCACCACACCGGCGCCGCCCCGCCGCGGTCCACTCGGGGCGTTCAGCTCATCGGGTGCTGGAGAAGGCCGTACTCCTGGCCCACGCTGCGGCCCCGGCGCTCCTTCTTCTTCGCTGTCCGGCGTTTGCAAAACATTGCATCCTCTTTCGGACTGCGGATCGCACACGCTTGCGTTCTGCATGTTCCGATTGCGCTTCTGCCTCGCCGCCGCAAGCTCTTCCTCCTGAGCCTGCGCTAGCCATTTCGTCCGCTCTTGCACCAGCAGTTCGTGTTCCTTCGCTGCTTGGGATTCCGGATTCAGCTTGGGGACCAGGTATCCGTATTTCTGAACCAAGAGCGTTGCGACCGAGCGGAACTGAGTATCGGTTTCGAGCCGATCGAAAATGGCGTCGTCGGTCAGATCGCCGTCGCTGATGATCTGCCCATGTCCCGTCGCATCCTTTGCTACCCACCTCTTCAGTTCGACGAGTAGCCCCGTATCTTTCAGCAAAACTGCCTTGATGTCCGCTGCCGAAGCCGCCACGCGACTCAGATTTTCACGCCCGAGTTCCGAGCTCTGGACCACGCCGGAAGAGGTCGAAGGGCGCTCTTGCGAACGCATGGGCACGCAGGCGAATGCGGAAATGAGAGCCAGACCGAGTAGCGTCACGCCCCGCGCAGACCGAAAACCAAACTTAGTTGGCACATTTCGCAAACCACAAACTCTCATTGTTGCCACCTCGGCGTGAGCTGCGTCTTCCCACGAAGCGCGCCCAACACGCCGGCTTCAGAAGCCTCAATCTCGTTTGATTGCACCTTCAGCGACGCCCAATAGAACATGGAACTGTTGCGGTCTGAAGACACGGCAATGACCTTCATTTGCGGGTAGCTTTGCAGAATCGAATGGCATGCTTGCGGCAAGCGATTGAATTTCTCGAGTGCCACGATCAAAAAGTCCGGCCGCGTTTTCTCCACTGCGCTAGCCAGCTCGGCCTCGTCTTGCACTTCGCCGACGATCTCGATGTCCGGCTGCTCTGAAATAGTCGCAACCATCAGCTCCCGCATCAGCCGGGGCCGATTGGCTACCAGTACTCGTATGGGTTTCATCGCTTGTTCTGTCGTCACAAACCACCCCGTTGCACGCTAAAGCATTTCGATTTTTAAGCTGGTTCCCCGGCCCCCATGGTCGCGATATTTCGCACTGCGTTCAGAATTCCCTGCTCCGAAGGTTCTATTTCACTCGAGTGAATATCAAACGATGCCCAGTAAAAAACACTGCAATTCTCCTGCGACGCTACGGCGATAATCCGCAACTCGGGATGATCCCGGAGAAGCGTGTCGCAAAGTTGCGGGCGCTTCGAGGGCTCATCCAGCGCAATCACCAACAGGTCCGGCGCAATTTGACGCACCCGCTCCGCTATCTCCGCCTCGTCAGCAACTTCGCCGACGATCTCAATACCGGGCTCATCGGCCAGAGTTGAAACAATCAGCTCTCGCATGAGCTTCGGGCGATTAGCCACAAGAACGCGAACCGACCTGGGCATGGCGCACGTACCCCTCAGTGCGGACAATTCTCCTGGAATGTGAAAAAAAAATGAAGGCTCAATAAGGCACTGCCGGGGAAGCTAGTGCACTAAGGCAGGTAGCACTAAATAGCAGCGGCGAAAGTACCTATACGGTACCAATGTCTTTCTCGGAGGTGTTTTGAAGAAGGACACAGCGCCCTTGCGACGAACCTATACATCAGCGGTATTCGTTGACAGGACAAGTGACTAGGAATAAACTCTTACCCATCTATTTGTTCGGTCAATTTGAGGCTAGCGTAGATCATCGTACGGCCAGGAGAACTGTCAAGATTGACGGTTATCCTTTCACCTAGAAGTGCGCCACGAGAGCAGAGGGGGGCTCTCGCCCTATGCAGATCAGCGACAGACAATTGTCTTCACCGACCAAAGTTTACGTTTTAGCTGAAAACCGGCTCCTGCGCCAGACGCTGGTGCGCCTGTTCCGCAAGCGCAGCGATATTGAAGTTGTAGGTGACGCCTGCTGCTCCGACTCCGCAGTCGAAGACATTGTTTCTGCCAAGTCTGACCTTCTCCTCCTGGATTGCTTCGACACAAACCACACGTCGGAAGATTGGCTGGCTAGCCTTCAAGAATCCATTCCCGAGATCAAGATTGTCTTGTTCGGGATGAATGAAGATCCCGACTTCTTCCTGCGAGCCGTCCGCCGAGGTATAGCAGGCTATGTCTTAAAAAGCGCCTCCGCAGCCGACTTGCTGGATGCAATCCGCACCGTGGCTCAGGGCGAAGCCGCCTGCCCCCCCAAATTCTGTAAGGTATTGTTCAAAAGCGTAGCGGCTGCGACTATCAAAGCTGGGGACGGACGCGCCACAACCCAATTCGACCTCACCCAGCGCCAACGACAGCTAATGTCCCTGGTCGCAATGGGCCTAAGCAACAAGGAAATCGCTGCAAACCTGAACTTGTCGGAATTTACCGTCAAGAACCACATCTACCGAATAATGAAGCAAGTGGACGCACAGGACCGCCACGAAGCCGCCACTTTGATTCGGACGGGCAACTGAACCGAATAGACGACACGGCATTTTGATAGATGCGGATTAGTCGTGAACCGCACCGCATTCAATCGCTGCGAATTGCGCGGCCGTCGCGGTCAGTGCAATCGTCTGTACAGTCACCGAACTCGCTGTCTTTTCTGTGACACCCTGGATCACCGGAACACCAGATGTGATGCTAGTCCCCGTGCAGCCCGTCAGCGTATATCTGGTATCAGTAAAGGCCGATGGCCAAGTCACTCTAACGGTGCAAGTAGCCCCAACTGAAGCAGCAGTGATGCATCCGGACACGCCACGCCTAGCTTGCACACCTGAGTCCAATGTCCCGGTGTTCAGCAGCGCATTACCATTGAACAGCAGGATGTCGCTGGTGCTTTTGGACAGGTCCAAGTTTCCGCAATTGCTGTGATTGCGCCAACGGATTACGTCGCCATCTGCGAGATTGACGACTCCACCCAACGGGTTATCAGCCCTGGGCGTGATTAAAGATCCCTGGAAGGTGTTCGCGTTCACGCTATTCCTACTATATTTAGGCCGGTTCCACGGCGGAACTTACCTCCTCCGCAAACTAAGTCAAGACCAAAGCCCTTCAATCCATCATCGTGAGCAGCAACACTGTTCAGGTCAATTTCTAAACCGAAGGCATTATTTTTGTAGGAGCTGTACGTAGTGTTTAGATCCATACTCCAGACTGGCCGGTCGCTTCCAGCCGAGCGGGTTGCACCGAATTGGGCCGCAACTACGTTCGCCTTAGCATTCTGCCCAACTGTCCCGCCAGAATCAGCAAAAGCATTAATCGAGAGCCCTATCGGTCCGCTGAAATTGTTCGATTCGTAGCTGTCATTCGCCCCGGCATGGAAGCCCATATAAACATGACTATGTTGGAACGGAATTGCGCCTTCTATAAATCCCTGATCATTCACAAATCGCGTATCCAAGACCAAGGCACCGTTTGGCGGCTTGCTCCAAAGAGATGTCCTTGTGGTGTTCGATGGGATAAACGTGATGCCAGGAACGCTCACTCGTGTGAACCGGCGGTTACAATGGTTGATTCCTGTCAGGCCAACGTTTTTGATTCCGTCGATTGTGCAAACGTTATTGGTTATGGCAAAACTCTCTGCTTGCGTTTGCGCGTTGCTGCCAGCTAAGGCATGGTTGTTCGCCAAAATTTGCTCCAAGCTGCTGGTCGGCAGCGCTCCAGTAATGATTTCGGAAGATGAGGCTTGTGAAGGGAGAGTTCCCACGCCAGCGGACTTCATCCCTGCCGCCGGTAAATGATCGGATGTATTATCCGCTGAGCTTTTGAAGCTTCCGCAGACTTGGGGGAACGATCATCTCGAAGATGTTCACCGATCACGTATCTTCCGATGACGTGAACCAACCGGTCGATTCTGCAATCCGAGGCGCTGTATGAGGAATTCACGCGGCGGCTACTGCTCGAAACGGCTAACGCTTCCGCGCGGCCGCAGTGGAAGGCGGAGTCGTTCTTCCGGCGCTACGCTGGGGATTGACTTGCTCACCCCGCGCGTTAATGGTCCAAGCGGACTTTTTCCGAGCAGGGGACAGCATCTTGCGCCGTCGCCGAAACGCTGGGGATTGACTTGCTCACCCCGCGCGTTAATGGTCCAAGCGGACTTTTTCCGAGCAGGGGACAGCATCTTGCGCCGTCGCCGAAGAATTTTCTTAGATTTTGTTCAATCTTGGGCATGTGGATGGCCGACGACTGAAAACTCGATATCCCACTGCTGCGGAGCGCCAGGTGCGAAAGACAGACCGTGCGTTGCCTCCAGGATCAGATGCATGGGAATCGGCCCGCGATCCCCGCGGCCCAACGGATCATCACCCGTAGCAATGGCAGAGATTTGAACCGGCCAATCGGATCGAAGAACGCGAATTTCTAGTGTGCCTTGCCTTGTTATCAGCCGATCACTCCTCACATTGCTTGCCGCGGAGGTCTCGATGCGATCCGACGAGGTTGGCACCGCCATCCACAGACGGCGAACCATCACTGCTTTGGATGGCGTGATGACTTCCGACCGACGAAGACCGTTCTTTGTGAGCAACCAGGTAACTTCCGTCACCAAACCCGGGTCGAAGGTTTCACCCGCTTTTGCTCCGACCACAACCCATCGCTTCCATAGGGCAGTGACACTTTTCCCACTCGAGGATGGATGAATTTCGTCTGCGCCATCCGCTGCAGCGATTGTGGTTCCGTCGTCCAGCGTAACGAATGGAAGGAGGCAGGGATAGATTTTCTCGACCGGCGCCGCAAAACCGAGCAGGCCGTGCGGAGCTGGCTCATAGTCGGACGTGGCGCCGCGCGGCCCTGTTGCGAACGGCAAAGCAAAATGCAGTTCTCCTTGGCGAACTACCCATACGCCAAGCTTTCGCGTTGAGTCATTGCGGAAATAGACGAAGCGCGCGACGTCGCCCAGAGTCGGGTGCGAAGAAAAGGTGACAATATTTTCCTTCGCAAGCACATTCATAAATTCTTTATGAGCGCCGATGACCTTCGCAAGAAACGTGGTGGTTTGCTGCCACTCGCGCTCTTTGGTGATGTAGCTGTAATCGCCTCGGCCAAACGCAAAGACAGAGAGAAGGTGCGTCTCGTCCTTGAAATCATTACGCAGCCAGCGCCACGCGGCGTGGTATGCCGAAGCAATCTGCGGGAGGGGCGCCGGGCGGAACCGTGGATATTTGCCGACGAACGCGGCTATCTCCATCGTATCCATATAGCTGATCGCCCCGAGGCTGCGTCCCCAGGAGTAACCATAACCATCCGGAGTCAGAAGGTCCCACCAAAGCCGCATCTGTTCTCTGAGCGAGGGCTCGATGGCCTTCATAATGTCGAAGCGACCCGCTGTCTCGGCGGCTTCATAGATAGCTCTCGCGTACTCGTTTGAATATCTGTCATACCTTCCGGTGGGAAGAGCATCGTCGGCAAAGAGCGCTCCACTGGTGAATTGCTGGGCGGCGCGGCCCAGTAAGTCATCCACGTAGGCGCGATCCGTAATTAAGCCCACCTGGAAATCGATGGCTGCAATCCGCGCAGCCACTCCAAAATAGTTTTCTGGAAGGTGGATTACTCTGTGTGTCTTGAGATCGTAAAAGCGGCCGGGGTCAAGAAGAGACTTCCACGCCAACCTCTCAGCCGGCGACAGGCTTTGCCACAATGCATTGTGATTGAGATCCCTTCCAAAGTGCTGCAGCGCGAGGGCAGCGTAAAGCTGCGCCCAAGTTTTGCCGCCTTGACGCAACTCGATGAGGCCCATTTGGGCAATCATGGGAACGACATCGCGCCCCGCAACTGTTCGCGTCCCGGCAAAATCTGAATACGCGGCGAGCGTCCGTGTAAATGTTCCCCAAGAAAACTCCCCGATTGTTAGCGCCCCGACAACGCGGTCCGGGGGCGGATTGAGTGTCTTGATGTCCTCTACGTGTGCGGCAATTTCGCGTGAGAGAAACTCGCGAATTTCTTTGTCCAGTTCTACCGTCTTGATCAAAGCAGAATTCTGAGATGACTGACCCAAGCCCAGGCCCGGAACGCCCAACAGTCCCGTCGCGCCAAGCGCAATGATTCGAATAATGTCCGTTTTCTTGGCGCGCACCAAAGTCTCCTTCTCAAACGCTCTGGCAAAACTCCCGGGTCTTCAGCGGCAAAGAAACGCAGCGAGCCAGCATTTACTCGGTCAAGCGATGTAATCTTCACGGCAGGGTGTGAAAACATCGATAACGAGCGAGTCTTCCAACGCGGAAGCGCCGTGTTCGACTCCGCCACGAACCACAAAACTGTCACCGGCCCTAACATCGAATGTTTTCCCCTGGCAAGCCACTTTCAAGCGTCCGCGAACCACGTAGACAATCTGGTCGTGGGGGTGGCTGTGAGCACTGCCCGCCCAGCCTTGTGACATTCGGTGCTCGGCGAGGAAGAGTTTATCGTTGTAGGCCATCACCTTCCGTGTCAGACCCGGCTCGGGCCGTGACTCGCGCGCTGCCTCATGTTGCACCACCACCAGATCGGGAAACATCTCCGCTTGTAGACTCATTGCAATCCTCCGATTCGCTCACCGCAATGCGACTGCTTCACCGAGCCAACCAGCCGCCATCAACCACCAAGACATGCCCGTGAACGTAATCGCTTGCTGCGGAAGAAAGAAATACTGCCGCGCCGGCGAGATCTTCCGCATTGCCCCAGCGGCCCGCGGGAATCCGCTCGAGAATCTGGCGGCTGCGAACGGGGTCGCTGCGGAGCGCGGATGTATTGTCCGTGGCCATGTAGCCGGGAGCAATCGCGTTCACGTTGATCCGTTTGGCTGCCCATTCGTTCGAGAGCGCCTTCGTAAGCTGGGCGACGCCACCCTTGGCTGCGGCGTAGGCGGGCACAAGGATACCGCCCTGAAATGAAAGCAAAGAGGCAATGTTCACGATTTTTCCCGGTGTCCCTTGCTTCAGCATCTGCCGGCCAGCAAGCTGCGAGAGACAAAAGACGGCGGTAAGGTTGACGGCAATCACTTCGTTCCAATAATCAGCGGAGAACTCCGCGGCAGGTGCACGCCGGATCGTGCCTGCGTTATTGACGAGGATGTCGATGGACCCAAACTGGGCAACGGTTTGTTCGATCAGTCCAACGCAAACCGCTGAATCTGTGACGTCGCCCGCAAAATAAAACGTCTTTCTACCCAGTGCGCGGATCTCGTCGCAGGCGTTTCCCGGTTTCGGGTCGCGGCCGTGGCAGCCGACATTCGCTCCGGCTTGCGCCAACGCAATGGCAATAGCTGCGCCGAGCCCTTTGTGCGAGCCGGTGACCAAGGCACTCTTGCCGTTCAAGTGGAAAGCGTCGAAGCTCATCGTGATGCGCTCACTTGAGCGGGACGCTAGCGCGCCGGAGTTTGAGAACACCACAACGCGACGATCCGTCTAATTCGGCGCCGATCTTGGGGATTTGCTGGTCCATGTATACAGGCTGGCATCAAAGTCGCGCCTATTTCGCTTTTCCAGCATCCAGTCCTGAACCACCTACAGCGAATCCTGGCTGGACGTTTACCACCCCGAACTGCCGGTCCTCGACTTCGCGATGTGCCGCCATGGCCCATAGAAACGCGATACGATGCCCGGGCACAGAAACGTTGGGATGATAACCGCTTGGCATCAACACGGCGTCGCCGTCGCGCACTGCCGTTATCAACTCCGGGTACTCGGTATCGTTGTACACAAGTTGAATGCCATAAGCCGGCTCCGGCATGTCGAAGTACACGTAAATTTCTTCCAGCATTTTCGCGTGCTCATGCGGCGGCCAACTAGTCCAGTTCCCGGGATCGGAGTAGGTGAAACCGGCCACGAGCCGGCCAGCTTCCACGTTTTTGGCGATGAGCATGCTCAATTCGCGTGATGAACCAGGGCCACCGGTCACAAACTTTAAACCGGGATCTTTTTGAACCTCAGCGTACCGCACCACCTTCAAGGGGTATGTCCCCGTGACATCCGAGGAAAATTCAGCGAGGTCCACGGAATTGCTCGTCGATATTTCAATCGACGAGTCGCGCGGAATGTAAATCGCATCGAATTTACCAATCTCGAATGCCTTCCCTCCCACCTTCACGGTGGCATTCCCTGATAAACAAAGCAGCCCAGTCTCGCGGTTGCCATTGGAAAACGTAACCGAAGGCTTGGACGAATTCAGAATGATACGGCCGTAGCACAGGTGGCGCATCGTGCTGTTCTCGGGAGTGACCGCGAGGTGACGTCCCGTTTGGCCATTCGTTTTACGAAAAACCATCTTTTCCATAGCCACCTCAATTTGCGTGCTCATGAGTTACTCCTTTTGACTGCATTGCGGGCTTGTCGACACCACTGGCTCGGGCTTAGGGAGGATGTAACCGCCACGGTGAAAGCCGGAGCGGAAATCGGGTTTCCGCTCCGGACGTTTCCATCAGAAATTGAACCTTAAACCGAACTGAACGTTCCGCGGGTTGCTGGCACTTCCGAAGCTTCCGAAGTTGCCGGAGCCGACAGTCAAGGTCGCGTTACCGAGGCTACCCAGCGAATAGTTTGCTCGATTAAAGATGTTGAAGAAGTCCGACTGGAACGTGAGTCCCATATTTTCTCTCGGCAATTTGAAGGTCTTACGCAACGATAGGTCCGTTACGAAAATATAGGGCCCCGTGAAGGCGCCCACCCCGCTCGTGCCGGGGCTGATTGCAGAAGGGTTCGCGAAAGCCGCGGGATTGAACCATTGGCCCGGCGCGGTTGGGTCCAGTGATACGCCCGCGACCCTATTAGCGCGCCTCCCGTTCACTGTGGTTCCGCCAAGCGAGGAGTTCGCTAGGATGGTAATAGGTGGTCCAGATTGGGCCCGCGTTATGCCGCTAAATTCCCAGCCGCCCAGTGCAGTGCCGACAAACCCACCCCGACGGCGGAACAAGGGAGATGCATAGACGTAAGTGGCCGCGACAACATGCCGGCGGTCAAAGTCCGCAACACCGTAGTTGTAGCGTCGATCGCGCCAATTGTCGGGGTTCGCGGTCAGAGAGCTAGAGTCGGTCAGGGTCTTCGACCACGTGTAACTGACCGTGCCCATGAAGTCTCCCTTTCGCTTCGTTGCGTAAACCTGCAGGCCGTTGTAGTTGGCAGTGCTGTCGCTGAGGTACATCCGAATGGATGTATATCCCGTAAATGGACGCAGCCGGTTTAGGGCCAGCGGAGTAGGAAGCGCCGCATTGGCCTGAAGCTGCGCGAAGGTCGGAAGATTAATATCCGGCTGACGCAGTATGTGACGCTGCTCGTTGCCTACATACGACACTTCTAAGAGAACACCCCACGGCATCTCGCGTTGTACGCCCAGGCTGTAGCTGGTGGTCCGTGCAAGCGTCAAATGAGGATCAATCGCCGTCACGGATAACAGGGAAGCAGCACCGGGTGTACCACCCGAGGGGTTCGACAAATTGCCGCTTTGAAAAGTCGAGGATTGGATAAACGGCGGGATGTTGAGCTGGGAGAAAATGATATTCCCCTCAGGTTTGTCGTAGAAGAGACCGATGCCGCCGCGAATCGCTGTCCGGTCGTTCGCGAATGGCGAGTAGGAAAAACCGAAGCGCGGCGCGAATAGATGCTCCACGTCATAGAAGCCGCGCGGCGCACCGGCCGGCACAGCGAGCACGCCGGGGCTGTTTCCGTTAGGCACCCGGCCCAACTGGTCTCCGGGCACGCCGTCGCCTGCACGCACTAAGCCATTAAGGCGATTGCCGCCTTTCGTCGTATCGATGCCGTTCCCGTTCGCGGTAAGGGTGACCTCCTGCGCCGGGTCGAATAGGCTCGGGCCAAAGCTAACAATGTTGTTTGCCTGCGTGTAGGTCGGTCCGGCGTGTTGATATCTAAGGCCGAACTCGAGGCTGAGCCGGCGAGTAGCTTTCCACGAGTCGTAGACATACGCTTCCACGTCCGTGAACCGGAAGTGTCCGATCGGATCATCGGACGCCTCTGTGTACGATTGAAAGTTTCCCAGCAAGGCGTCCGCAAAGGCTGTGCCTGTCGTGTTTGCGTTCGCTGCGCTGTTGTTAAAAGCAACTTGGCCGTTATATCTGGAACGGCCGTTCTGGTCCTTACGGTTACGAACCACCAAAACTCCCGCTTTGAAAGTATGAGGTCCTTTCTGCCACGTGATGTCGTCCGCTGGCGCGATATCTACCGTGGGGGACAAGAGTGAAAAATCGGGACCCTGTGTGCCGGAAAATCCTGGTAGCCCGCCTCCGGCCGCAAAACTGAGGTCAGGAATTCCATCGGGGAATCGTCCTCCCGGGAACAGTTGGGGGAAAGCAAAGCCATAGGTGGCTCGCTGCCAGTTGACACCCGCCGGAGGAATACGCTGACCGTTCCAAGAGGCGTTAATCTTCGCTGTGTTTACGATTTGTGGGGTGATGAACCACACCTCACCGAGTTGAATGCCATACCCCGGACGAAACCGGTGAGTAGGAGTGGTAGGCAGAACGCCAGCGTCGACAAAGGTCCCGAAACCATCAACGAGGTCGAAGTTGTCGTGCAAGTAGCGCCCGTAGAGATTGTGCTTATCGTTGAGGTGATAATCGAGACGGACGATGTCCTGTCTCCAGTTGAATGGGTTGTTAGGCTGGAAGGTCGCCGTAAAGCCGATCGTGTCACCCGCGGCATTCTTGATCGGGGATAAACCACTGGCCAGCGCCGTCATCGTCGAGTAGATCTTGGCAATCGCCTGGCCATCGATTGTAATTGGCGTGTTGGGATCAAGATCGAGACGGTTGCCGGGAATGGGGACAGTGGGTTTGCCCGGCTCGTGGAGTTGCACGCGGCTAGCCGCTGGCAATGCGGGATTGAGTAGTGCGCTAAAGTCTCCGCCGAGCTCCGCGACCGTGGGAACAGTCCTTGTTTGCGGGGACGCAGTGACGCGTATCCTCTTCCATTCCTCCCCCGCAAAGAAGAACAACTTGCCGCGCTTTATGGGCCCGCCAACATCCCATCCGAAGTCGTTGAATCGCAGCGGGCCCTTCAGCGCGCCAGGGGCAGGGTTCCGCGCATCAAGTTTGTCGTTGCGAATAAATTCAAAAACGCTGCCATGGTAGCTATCACCTCCGCTCCGCGTCACGACGTTGATCGAGGCGCCGGAGTTGCGCCCGTATTCTGACGAAAAATTCGACGACTTGATGGCGACTTCACGAATAAAATCAATGCCGACGTTGTTGACTTGGCTGGCGTTCGAGCCTGAATCCATGTTGAAACCGCCATCAACGGACAGAGCGTTCGAGTCGGGGCGATTGCCATTGACGGACTGATTGTTGATGGCCAAGCTGGTGGTCAAACTAAGTTGGTCATCGACAGTGAGGGCCGTACCGGGTGTAAGAGAAAGTAACTGCATGTAGTTCCGCGCGTTCAACGCGACGCTTTGCACCTGCTTCGAATCAATGGTTCGCGCCAGTTCACCGGAAGTTGTATTGATGCTTTCTGCGACCGCCGCCACTTCTACCAGTTGCGATACGGCGCCAATTTGCAGGGCGACATCTATGGTGAGGCGGGCGCCAGCCACCAAATCATTCCCAGTTTTCTTGACTGTCTTGAAGCCGGGTTGCTCTGCAATCACACTGTATACGCCAACCGGCAGGTCGCTGGCCACGTAGTAGCCGTTAGGATCCGTCGTCGTGTGCCGGTCGAGCTTCGTCTCATCGTTGATGATTGTGATCTTTACTCCGGAGACTGCGCCGCCTTGGGAATCTGTGACGGTTCCAGTGATACGCCCGAAGATGCTCTGGGCTGCTGCCGGACCGACCAGCCACGTCGTCAACAAAACGGCGAAAGCAAATACTGCCGTCTTTAATACAAACCTGAGAACCTGATGGGCCCGAACAACTTGATTTGAATTGGACGGTTTACTTCTCACGAGGACACCCCCTTCGTAAAAATAGAATCCGAAGCCTTGCGTACCACATTACGAGACCCCATCTCACTCGCATTCCGGCACTGAAAAAAGCCCGGCTTTCGCCGGGCGGTTAGCAGATCCGCTTATCCCGCTGCTTTGCGCACCACTTCGAGCGGCGCACCCTCGTAGCCCAACTCCTTGGACAGCTCACCAGCGGCCTGCATCATGACCCGGCCGATCTCCGGAATCCGCTCCTTAGTGATGCGGAACGCCGGCCCTGAAACACTCATCGCCGCAACCAGTTTTCCCGAATGTCCACGTACTGCAGCGCTGACGCAGCGAAGCCCTTCCTCCTTTTCTTCATCGTCGATGGCGTAGCCGCGCGAGCGCACGGCCTTTAACTCGGCTTTTAGCGCCGTGGCCGTTCTGATCGTATTTTTGGTGATCGGCTTCAACCCCCAGCGGCGTATCACGTCATCGACTTCTTTCTCCGTAAGCTCTGCAAGCATCGCTTTGCCGACGGCCGTACAATACGCGGGCGCGCGGCTCCCCACCGTGCATGCTGTGCGCACGCTCTGTTGCGACTCTACCTTCTCCATATAAAAAACCTGGCCGTCATCGAGAATGCAAAAAAATACTGTTTCGCTAAACTCGTTTTGTAGACGATCGAGATAGGGCCGTGCGCCTGCGCGAAGATCCAGCCCCTCGATAGCTTTGGAACCCAATTCGAACAGCTTTAGCCCTAAGCGATAGCGACCCGTGTCCGGGTTCTTGACCACCAGGCGGTGCTGTTCCAGCACCATCATGAGCCGATGCACGGTACTCTTGTGCAGCTTCAGTTCGAGACACAATTCCGCTAGGCTGCACTCGCTTGAGCGATCCGCCAAAATCGCTAGGGCCGCTAAAGCGCGATCGAGAACCTGCACTCGGTACGGAGAGACGGTCGTTGTCTTAGATCGTGGCACGCGTGCCATATTATGAGACCCGCTTCAATTGTCAAGCAAAAAAATGAATGCTTCAAATCGCGGGAACGACTATTGAGATATTAGTGTGCCATCGAAATCATCGGTGTAGTTGGAGAACAGGATAATCTGGGTTTTCGGCAGCTTGCGCTTCAGCGCCGGTGCGGTCTCAATCCCGTTCATTTTTGGCATTAGCAGGTCCAAGAGAACGAGGTCTGGCTTCAGCCCAACTCAGTCCGCTGCCGTTGGGTTCGCGCACCTTACCGCTGTATATTGAAATTCAACACCGGCCCCAGAGTATGCCGGATTCCGAGTGTCCTCATTGTCTACGACAGTCCAAAGGTGCGGCACATCGAACGGACTTTCCTCGAGCCCGATGTCATAGCGGGCATTCCACTTGTCCGAGTAGCGCTAATCGGGCACTTGGGGAAATTGAATGCCGATTAAGGCGATCCTCCAAAATATCGACGGCACACTACGCATGAGCAACCTCGTTGATGCTCATGGTGGCCTCAATCGGTGCTTACCGTTTGGCAGCGCGGACGCGGACCAAGGTACCTTGGAGTCTTTTCCGCTGCTGCAGCATGTCGATGCTTACTGCGATGTGGTCTTCAAGCAATCGCAGATGCCTCAGTTTCTCGAAGAGCTTGATCTGTTGATGAATGGGGCTTCCGACCAAGAATCACGGGGCTTATTAGAAAAGGTCCGGAAACTGGCAGTGCAGTGCCGAGACTCAAATCACCTCTTTCTTCGCTTCGTCGGTGACTAGCGACGGTTGTCCGGCATTTGGCTGACTGCTCCTCGTACAGAAATGGAAGAGTCGTAATGGCGAATGACTAGATCATGGCAAAGAAGAATCTCCGGAAGGGCTCGTGGTGGACAACGAATCAAAATGTCCGGTCAGCGGGAAACCCGTTTCCATGAGAGTTGGACTATATGTCGCTGGTAGGCCCTGCACTCGTCCGCTATCTGAACGATTTGTCCGGAAACTGAACAAGGCTAGCTTCGATGGAAATGACTTTTCGCTCTTGCATGATCGGTTGTTCAGCACTTCGCGAGCAGCGCAGTCTTTACGCCCCGCCCCTATTGGCTAAACGGCCTTTACATTTACGCCGCGAGACTCAAAACTCCGCGCCGCTTCGCTTTTCCGAGGACGAAACCCGAGTAATCCGGCTAGGCCCAACAGTCCGATCCATCCCCAATTGCGTGAGTCGAACACTGGTGGCAAGCACAGCAAGGGGCTCGTTCCGTGCACTCACCATAGTTGTCGTCGAGCAAACAATTCGTCCCTGCGAAATGTCTTCCCGTTGGCCCTGAACAGGTACCCAGGTTGTTTTCTCCATTTCTTAAAAAGTTTCGGATTGTTCTTCAGTTGAAGCAATGCAGACGCTATAACCTCCTGTCTCGGCATGTAAGGATGGGTAGGAATAGAAAAGCAGGTCGATTTGCTGCAGCTGTGGGAAATAAGCCGAACGGCTCTGCTATTGAGTAGGAAGCGTTTACCTCCAGCTTTGAGAAAGTAGGTGTCGCCGCGTACTCGTCGCGCTCCAGTGAGCGCCACAATGCGTTTCAGATACATTGCTGCTCGCTGCTCCGAGCAATCGATTCTCGTTCTCGTCCCCAACCGATCAATTAAAAATCTGGCCATCGGCCTTGAATGACTCTCCGTTCTTAACGGCCCACTTATCGAACAGCGTCGGGTCATTTTTGAGCATCAGCAACGCGGTGGCAATTTGCTCGGCGCTAGGCATCCCTTGGTTCGATACGAAAAAGCATGTCTCCTCGTAACGGGATTTGGCTTCTTTCCCTCGAAGCCTCCTGACATATCTATCGCGCACGTGGAATGTGTTTGTACCCACATTCAGGAGGTAACCGTCACCCATCTCGGTGGCATCGGTGAGGACCACGACGCGCAGCAGATAGCTTTGGGCCTGATTTCTTACATTGTCAGGAGAACTGTTTTCAAAGTATTCGAGGAAACCCCAGACCGGGCGACTGTGCTGTGGTCGTTGCGGTAAGATGATTTCCCCAAACAATAGCCGCTGCGAGCCAACAAACACAATTCCCCAGATCAGAACAAGAAATACACACGAGAGAAGGGTTACAGCCACGACTTACACCAAACAACGACCTGTCACAGCCTCTGGCCCGATTAGCCGCCTGCCACGGGATGAACCATTAGCACTTCGTTCTGCTCACGCGTGACCTTCTCGATGCGTTCACCCGTTGCCATGTCAAAAGGCTGTGCTCCGGTCCTCGCTTCGTATTCCGAAATCAGCTTGTTCACTTCGTCCATGTCGGCGGTTGCCGGATCGTATTCGAGAAGCGTGGTATCATCTTGGGATGAACAGGTCTGAATCTTAGCGGTCATGTTTGGTCTCCTGCGGGACGTCCATTTGCGGTCTTCTGTGGAACAGCAATCAGCGGGCTTCGAGGTCCCTTCCGCTCATATTGCACCGTTTCTCCGGGTTGTCAATACGCAAGCCTTCCTAAGACATCGAGCAAAACCCCAAGTAGCAGCCGGACACTGAGAACCAGATGTCCGATAAACGGTAAATCAGGCATTGGGCCAAAACCCTTCGCTAGGGAATGACGTAATTGCACCTTTAGTGCGAGGTGATGGTGGATGCTTGTCATGATTCGATTAAGGTTTTTGGCCGCTTCGACTGCGATGCGCTTTCGCTGGCCAGTGGAGTGACTGGTTTGTCATCAAGCCGGAGTGTCCTGAATCAAGAAACCGGGCCCGCCATGCGGAAGGAGTACGCGTAGTGACCGGTGAGGGCGGCCGGCAAATCGATGCGTAGGTTGTCCCCTTGTTGGGACCAGACAAGCGGATCCGCAGATCCTAACAGATAAATTTTCGTGCCAGGTTTCACAGAAAGGGATTTGAAGGTGGCCGTGGACGCTTTGGGCTGTCCCAGGAGGATCGCGTACGTTGCGGACTCCTTTTGTGTGAACCGGACAGGAATACCTTCGGCGGTCTCGCCGGCGGCGCGTTTCCAGGGATGAGTTGCATAGATGGCTTCGCCGTTTACCTGCAACCACGCGCCCAGAGCTTTGAGTCGCTTCATTTGGACATCGGGAATGGTGCCGTCGGCTTCCGGGCCAACATCGAGGAGAAGGTTTCCGTTCTTGCTGACGATGTCGACCAGCAGATAAATGAGTTCATCCGGCGCAATCGTTTCCGCCTCACCTTCGGCGCGATTGTAACCAAACGAGCGTCCCAGGCCTCGGCATTCCTCCCATTTCTTGGGATTGATTTTGTCCAACGTCTGATATTCCGGTGAAATGAAATCGGAGTGCTTCACGCCGAACCGGTCGTCGATCACGCCATCTGGGTTGGCCTGATAGTATTCGGCCATTATTTGCAAAGGATGGCCGGACTTCGGGTAGTCAATATCGTTCCAAAGGACGGCCGGCTTATAGCGCGCGATAATTTCGCGCACGTGAGCGTCCGCATACTTTCCGTAGGCTTCGCTCTGAGGCTTCACCTTTTGGTAGTCCGCCGACACACGAATGGGTCCGGGAACGAATGTCCAGTCGTACCCGCCAGAATAGTAAAGACCCATGCGCAAACCTTGTTGATTGACGGCCGCGGTGAGTTCGCCAACTATATCGCGAGAGGCGTGCTGGCGGTCAGCAGGTAAGGAAGGATTCGGTGTTGAACTCGGCCAGAGCGTAAAACCATCGTGGTGCTTGGCGGTTAGCACCACGTACTTGGCGCCGGCGTCGTGAAAGACTTTGGCCCAGTCTTCCGCGTGCCACTTCTGAATCTCACGATTGAAAATGGGGGCGAAGTTGTAATAGTCATAGTCTGCGCCGAAGTGTTCCATGTGATAGGCCTGCGTCGGCGAGCCATCGAGGCGCATGCTGTTTAGGTACCACTCGGCGTACGGATTGTGAGTGATGTAGTCCAATGATTCGAAATCGTGCTCGGAGTGCACTGTCGGAGCCCAGCCGGGGACAGAGTAGAGGCCCCAGTGGACAAATATTCCAAGCTTCGCGTCGGCATACCACTGCGGAAGCGGATGGCGATCGAGCGACTCGATGGTCGGCTCATAGTGCGGGGGAGCTTGCGCGGTGATCGGCGCAAGGACAAAGAGAGACGCAATTACGAGCAGAATGCTTCTGAATTTCCG
>WNFP01006177.1_pt1 | contig 17275 bp, 12 predicted proteins | sample 5400201 | NCBI WGS metagenome assembly WNFP01 (sample SAMN13153355, study PRJNA577476) | soil metagenome | isolation source: 115 cm saprolite under Madrone tree | place: USA:California | collected 2016-06-14 | reverse complement strand
AATCCACCGGGTGGTCCATGATGGGCCTAAAACGCCGGTCGTACTCTCTATGAGCTTTTTCAATGTCATCACGTAATCGGATGCAGAGATCTTTATTTTCGCGGCCTAGCCGCACCTGCTCCGGACGAAGCATTTTAATATCCTGCATGGAAACTTTGGCCACCCGATTTGCGCGGCGGTGGAGTTCCTGCTCTTCCGGGGAGAGGCGGTTGACATCGAATTCTTCTGCATAGGGTTCGGCCACGGAGGGGCTGGAGAGCGCGGCTTCGTCCTCGAAGCTTTCGGTGAGCGGCGGCTCGGGAGGCAGCTCGCGCGTCGGAGGAACCGGGCGCGAGGGAGCCTGACGCTGCGGGGCGTGGGTTTGTGGCGCGGAGACGGTGGAGGCGACGCGGGCCATCTCGGCTTCAAAAGGAGAGCGCGGGCTGCCCTGGACGGAGGAAGACACAAAGCGGGCCATGACATCGAGAACGGCAGAGATGGAAGCGGCGGCACTTTGCGCGCGCAGCATGGCTGGAAGTGCGTTGGTGGGCCGGCTGCTGGCGCAGGCGGCGACGACGTCGCCGACGGCCTGGTGGAGCTCGTCGGAAGTGCGCTGAATGCGCTCGAGATTCTCGCGGAGGGCGCGCGCGACGGCCTGGTCGACGGCACTGGGCGGATTGGGGTCGTGTGGCATGCGGGTAGTAGCGGGTTTTCGCCTCGAAATAGCCCGTTTTGTCATTTTGGAAGCCAGGTGCTTGGGAGTCAACCACCCGCGCGTACTGCTGTGCCCAGAAGTACAGTTGTAGGTTCTTGGGACTTGGGTTGCGGTTGCGGCTCTGAAGACTCGGCTACAGAGAGAAGTGGCTATCTTGTCCGCCCAGTTCTACTGAATTACCGCCGTGATGGTCAGCGAGTCTGGTAGTGATCCTGCGGCGATTGTCCCGGCGGGCGTTAAGGCTCCAGTAGTTGCGTCGATGGTGTAGATCCCAAGGTCGTTTGAGTTTCCATTGGCCACGTATGCAAATCTTCCCGACGGGTCGACCACAACCGGGTACGGATACATTCCTGCGCCGATCGTCCCCGTGGCGGTCAGAGCCCCGCTGGCCATGTCGACCGTGTACATCAAGATGTTGTTGGAGACAACGTCCCCCACATAAGCGAACCTCCCAGAAGGATCGAGCCCCACGGACATGGGCTCTACCCCTGCGGCCGTCGTACCTGCTGAGGTCAGGATCCCCGTCGTGGCGTCGATGGTGTACCGTGAAATGTTGTTGATCTGGTTGGCCACGTAGAGGAACTTTCCCGAAGAATCCACCGTCACCGAGACCGGATCGGTTCCTGCAGCAATCGTTCCGAGCGAAGTTAAAAGTCCAGTGCCAGGGTCAATGGCGTACATGGAAACGTCACCGGAGGCTTGATTCGCAACATAAACAAACCTCCCAGTAGGATCGACCGTTATCGCGAACTGCCCCGATCCCGCGGCGACCGATCCGGTAGAGGTTAGCGCTCCCGTGTTTGGATTGATGGCGTAGATCGAAACATTGTTGGACCCTTGATTTGCCACATAGGCAAATCTTCCGGAGGGATCCACGGCGGCTGCAACGGGAAGCGTCCCTGCAGGTGCCGTTCCTTGGGGCGTCAATATGCCGGTGTTGGGGTCGATGCTGTAGATCGACACGCTGTTCGAGGACTCGTTTGCCACGTAGGCGTACTTCCCAGGCGGGCCCACCGTCATAGACCGGGGATCCGGCGTCGGCATCGTCCCGCTGGAAGTTAAAGCCCCGGTTTTGGCGTCGATCGTGTACATCGATACGTTGTTGGAAACGGGATTCGCGGCGTACGCGAACTTCGGCGTGTACGTGATCCCGGCGGCGCCTCCACTGACGGCGATGGCCCGCGCTCCAGGGCGCGCCCTCACGGTTCCCAAGTTAGTTAGGACGCCGGAAGTCCCATCAATACCGTAGGTCGTAACGTCGTTGGACAGTTCACCGGACACATACAAGAATTTTCCAGAAGGATCGACCGTCAACCAAGCGGGCTCCATTCCCGCGGCGAAGGGCGAACCGGCCACCTCGGTCACAGCGCCAGTGGTTAGATTCACGGTATAGGCCGAGACGTTGTTGGAGACTCCGTTCGCCACGAAGGCAAACTTGCCCGATGGAGCAAGCGTGAAATGGAACGGCGATGCTCCCGTCAGGAACGGCGATCCTGCCAGCGGGGCTAGCGCACCTGTGCCTGGATCGACGGTGAAGGCCGACACGGTGTTGGAGTTCTGATTGATGGTGTAGGCGAAACGTCCGGTGGGATCCAGCGTGATTGTTTCGGGCTCTGTACCAGCCGCGAAGGGTGAGCCAGAGATTGGAGTGAGAGCACCGCCGCTAGCGTCGATGCTGTACGCCCAAATCGTGCCCGATGAGAAGCTGCTTACGTAGGCGAACTTGCCCTGGCGATCCACGGCCACAAAGTCAGGGCTCGGCCCAGTGGCAAATGGCGAGCCGGATACGGCGCTGAGGGCGCCTGTGTTGCGATCGATGACGTATGCCGAGATGTTGAATGGGGGCTGGTTGTTGGTGACATAGACGAATGTGCCGGAAGGTTCCACGATTGCCGTAAAGGGAAACGATCCGGTTGCGAATGGCGAACCTGGAACGGGCGTCAGAGCACCACTCACGGGATCGACGACGAACGCTGAGACATTGTTCGTGAGGTTATTCGTGACATAGGCGAATTTCCCGGAAGGGTCCAGACAAACCGAATTGGGGTGGCTGCCGGCTTGGATGTAGCCATTGCCTCGTAGTTGCCCGGTGGCGGCGTTCACCGTGTAAATAGAAAGCGTGTCGTCACTGAGGTTGGTCACGTAAGCGAACCGCGGCGCGGCAGCGCTAGTCGCGCTGGTCACCACAATCAGAGTTGTGGAAGCAGAGATGGAGCCTGACGCGGCGGTGACGCGAGGCCTTCCGATCGCGGCCGCCATGGCTAGGCCGGAGCTGTTGATAGTCGCCAGGGCCGTATCGGAGGAGCTCCAGGTGGCCGAGGAGGTAATATCCGCGGTGCTTGCGTCGCTGAACGTCCCCGTCGCTTTGAACTGTGCGGTGTTCCCCGGCGTCACACTCGGGTTCGCTGGAGTCAACGCGATCGACACCAAAGTCGGCGGCGGCGCCATTACCATCAGCATCGTCGAGCCTGTCAGACGTTGCGTTCCTTGGCTTGTCGCAGTGATGGTTGTCAAACCCGGCTTTAGCGCGCTGGCCAGCCCCCCGGAACTAATGGTGGCAATTGTGGTGTCCGATGAACTCCACGTCACATTCGCACTGAGGTCCACGACAGTTCCGTCAAGATAATCGCCGGTTGCCTTAAACTGCTGTTTAGACCCTACCGCGACGGAAGGATTGACGGGAGAAATCTGGATTTCGATGATGCTACAGGAAACAAGCCCGCCGCATTGTCCTCCACAACCGCCTAGAACAAGGGCCATCGCCACCAAGATGATGGAAAACGCCAAAGAAAAGGAAAAGTTCCTCAAGCGATTCCGTCGAGGCATAGCCACCTCCCCACTCCGTGCAGGCCGTTTCGCCAGCTGCCGCCAGCCTAGCGGCGCCTTCGGACTCGCGCAAGCGACATGCTGCGACACTCCATTTTTGACGCTGATTGTCGCCACGTGGCTAGGGCCGGGCTTGGGAGCCTGTATGGCAACCCTTTTCTTTCGCTAGGGCGCGCAGGCACGGCGCATGCGATTCGGTTTGGATGGTCGGCTATCTCAATGGATATTTTGTATGCCAGTGAAGGCCGACAGGGTTCCTTTACAGCATCGGCCGGGTGTTTGACGGTGGTTTCATTCGGGCATATTATCCATGAAATGTAATTGGCGAGGGCGGTAATGCCAGACGGGCGTGGTCCCATGCTACGGAAATACTATATCGCACCGCCCTCGGCTTACGCTGCGTTGCCGCTGCCCGGAAAAGAAGCGCAAGCATTCCCAGGCGTTTCCCCTGAGAGATTCGCGGAACCGGTTCCCCTCGAGAAATTGGCGGAGGCTGTTCGCGCCGGCGCGCGTCCGAAGAGACGCGCGGTGTGGATTGTTCACGGCATGGGCCAGCAAGTGCCATTTGAGACACTGGACGGGCTGGCCGAGGGCATCATACGCGTTGCCCATCCTGTGCCAGGTGCGGATGGCTTTGCGCCGCGGGTGCGCACGGTGCAAATTGGCGACCAGACCGTACAGCGCGTGGAGCTGGACGTTTTTGAACAAAACAGCCGCGTCGAGCTGCACCTATACGAAGCCTATTGGGCGCCGGTCACGGAGGGCGAGGTCAAGCTTTCCGATGTGATCAGTTTTCTTTTCTCGGCCTGCTTTCGCGGCCTGCTAAATGTGTTCCGACCTTTTCATCGTGCGATGTTTGATCAAGTGGTGGAGACCAAGATTCGCTTTCGGGCGGCTGCGGAAATCACCCTTTCGCTGTTGACGCTCGTTTCTCTGATCGTCATCAATGCGGTGATCGTTGCATCGGGCGCTGCAAAATATGGGCTGGCGGGCCAACAATTTCACATCGCCGACAACTGGGTGGCGCTAAGCGCCACCGCGAGCTGCCTCAGCGCGGTTGCTATCGCGTTTGGGTTGATACTTTTCCTGGCTGAGCTCTCTCGGCCCACCGAAGCTGCAGGATGGATTGTTCGGATTATTTCTGTAGCGGTGTGGATGGCTTTCTACCTGACGCTCGCCGCTATTGTTGCCGGCGCAGCTTCACTGGCGGTCTTTGCCACGTATTCGGGCGCGAGGCTATCACCTTCGGATCCGACCTATCCGCAACTGCAGGCCTTTGCAAACCTCCTGGCGGCGGCGATCGTGGCGTTTACGGTGGTGGTCCTCGCCTTCAAAGGCATTCTTCGCTCTGTCGGGCGAGAAATGCGATCGGCGATTCCTTACACGCCTTTTTTCCTCCTTTCGATCGGAATCTTTCTCGCTGCTTTCTCTGGACCCATGTTGATCGGCTTCGGTGCGATCAGCTTGTCCGGCTTTTACTTGGTTCTTCCGGGATGGGTGAGCAGCCCGTTTTGGGTGTGGCCGATGTTGCTGCTGGTAAGCGCGCTGGTGCGGGAAGTGATGGTTCAATATGTGGGAGATGTGGCCGCCTACGTCACCTCGCAAAATCTGGACCGCTTCAACACGATTCGCCAAAGGATCAAGCAGATTGCGCTGGACTCCGCCAAAGCTGTATATCTTGCTCAGGAAGGTGGAGAATTTTTGTACGACAAGATCGCGGTGGTCGGCCACTCGCTGGGCTCGGTCATCGCCTACGACACGTTGAATGCTCTGCTGAATGCGGAGAAGCTGTCCCTCACCGAGCTGAAAATTGCTTCGCGCACCTGTTTGCTGGAGACCTTCGGTTCTCCGCTCGACAAAATCGCGTTCTTTTTCAGCCTGCAAGGGAACGAGGCCTTTCATATCCGCGAGCAGCTTGCGGCGGCGGTGCAGCCGCTTATCACCAACTATGAGGAATTCCGACGATTTCCGTGGATCAACGTCTATTCGCCAAACGACATCGTCTCCGGCAAGGTCGAACTCTATGATTTGCCCATGAAGGGACAGCCTGACTCGACCCGGCGTCTAATCCAGCGGCACCGTGTGCGGCACTTTCAAGATCCCGATGCGATTGTGCCGTTGGTGGCGCATGTCGCTTACTGGAAGAATAAGGAAGTGTGGAAGAAGCTTCTTGCGGCCGTGACGCGTTGAAGCGAAGCGACTGCCTCATACATGTAGTTCTTGATTGGGATTGCGGCTTGCCCAGCCCGCGGCGCAATGCTATGTTTCGGCATTCAACCACCTGGCCCCGACGAGGTGTTCCGTGGGCACAATTTCAAAGCTGGCAACCGCATCGTTTTTTGCGGTGCTGTTTTATCCATCCTTCGGCGTCACAAACGCCCAAGACAACAATTCCACCCAACTTTGGCAGGGGTATGTGACCGATACGCATTGCGGAACAAACTGCCAGGTCACCAAGGACATGACTCCGGACAAGAAATGCATTGTTCGATGCGTACGAAAAGGCTCGAAGTATGGGCTGTGGGTTGGGGATCGCGTTTATGTTCTTGAGCCGCAAACGACCGCTGCGCGATTCGCGGCGAAAAACGTCCGCGTGAAAGGCGAGCTCCAAGACGAAACGATACGGATTTCCGCGATTGAGGAAGTGGGCAAAGCGGCCAGTCAGCACTCCGCACAGCCTAGCGTGGTAAAATAAAAGAGCACGAAGGGGGCGACACGGTTTCGACGGAAGCTGTCGCGGCCCGAAGGCATGCCGGGACCCACCTGCCCGCAACTTGGTGGAAACTAGAACTGCCAACAACAACTTGGCACTTGCTGCTTAATTAATTAAGCGCACGCTTCCCCGGGCTTTGCTCATGGGCCCGGTAAGAGGCGTCACACAGTGAGCTGGCCCGGGCCTTTCGGTCCGTAAGGCTCGGGCGAGAACCATCGGACTAGCCGGCTGCGTTTCTTGCTCATTCTGAGCGCGGCGGGCGAAAAAAACGGAATTGAGCTAAGCATGTAGGCTTCGTGTCGCAGCGCTTTTCGGACGGGGGTTCGACTCCCCCCGCCTCCACTTTTCTTCGAAGGCGAAGTAAACCGCTATAGTCAGCACGAGCCACTCTTGGCCGGCGCCAGCCCCTCTATTGCGCCCCGAGAAATCTTTCCTGCATTCCTCGCCGATTCACCCTCTTGCTGCATCAAAGTAGTATCTGCCGTTGGGGACGTCTACCACCCTGCCCTTACCGCGCCCTTCCGGCTCGGCTTTTCAAAACTTAATCTCGCTCGGAAAGGATCGATTCCTATGAGACGGCTGCTCCTGCTTAGCTTCGGCCTGTTCCTGTTCGCCGTACCGTCGCGGGCCCAATCCGTGGACGCCTCGGTCGGTTATTCCTATTTCCGCCTGGGTGGTTCGGGGGGCATCAACCAAAATGGCGTCAGCGGCTCGGTCGCGTACAACCCCAACCGCTGGCTGGGTGTCGTCGGCGACTTCGGCGGCTACCACGCCTCTCCGGGCGGCGTTTCTCTCAACACGTACACCTATCTCTTCGGCCCCCGCCTGTCTTTGCGCAATCCCTCCAATTTCACTCCGTTTGCGCAAGTGCTGCTTGGCGGGTCGCGCTTGACCGCCGGTGCCGGCGGCGGCTCGTCGAATCAATTTGCGGTTAGCTTCGGCGGCAGCGTGGACATCGGTCTTCTTCCGCATCTCGCCTTGCGCCCTCAACTGGACTACGTCGGTCTGCGCAACTCCGGCCAGACCACCAATTGCACGCGCGCCTCGGTCGGCTTCGTCGTCCATTTCTGACGCCGCGTGCCTCCATGCGCGAAGCTCGTTCTTGGAGGACGGAGGTCACGGCTGAGACCTTTCGGCGCGGGCATCCTGTGTTGGTTGTGGACCGGAACTCGAGCGCGCTGCGCGAGAATCTCTACCACCAGAACGTTTCGGGCTGCACGCTCCGTTTTCTTTTACCTACATCGGCGCTTGCTGGCCGTGAGCCAGTCGTGCGCGTCGCTATGAGCGAAGCTCTCCGGAGCTGCGAGCCGGTTCAGACACCTACATGTTTATTTACGAACTCTGACGGACGTGCCAGAACTGGAGCCTCCCGATTCTCCATCACCGCTGACGGCTTCCCACTGCTTGCGCGTAAGCGGTTCAACCGTCCCTAATTTTTCCTTTACTAGGGACTTGTTAACCGCGGGAAGGTTCTTGGTCACGAAACCTTCGAATTCCGTCTCCACGTCCCCAAGTTCCTTCTTCAGCGAATCGATCCGCGCGAGCTGATAATCGGCCGGCCGGCCTTCGTAATTCGTCAAGTCACCATACAAACTACTGGTCTTCTCGCGAATGCGCTCTTCACCTGTGATGGCGCCACCTTCTTTGGTCGCCACGATCTTTCTGCGCATGGCATCGACGCTTTCCGACATAGTCAAAAGTTGCTTGTGAAGCGGATTGCTCTCTTTGACCTTGCCCGCACGCGCGGCCAAAGCGTCGCGCACGCTGTTGATACGATCGACATCGAAACTCATATCGCCCAGCAGAACGTACACGCGCATCACTGCTTCGAAGTCCTGACGCCGATCCTCTGTGTTGAACTTAGCGCGAACGTCCAGACCCAAGTCCAACGGCGTGGTGAAAGTCTCTTTCCCGCGCGTCATCTTCACGGTGTACGTACCGGGCACGACCCGCGGCCCAAAGGCCGCCTCAAACGCCGCCGTCGCAGCGGGAGGCACGCGTGGGGCTTTCAGCCGCATCGGCCAATTCACCCGGCTGATGCCGCGGCGGCTGTTCGCGGAAAGCGTATCGACTAACTTGCCCTGCGCGTCGAAAATCTCAATCTTCATCTTTCCAAAAATGTGCCGCTTCTTTTGATAGTAAGTGATGACCGCGGCGTCGGGAGGATTCGACCCAGAAAAAGTGGCATTGCCTTCCGCCCAGCCACCGTTGGCATTCAGACGTTGCTGCGTAGGCTTGCCCTGCAGAAAAGCCGCATCCTGATTCATAACCTCGGGCGTTAGCTTGCGCAGCGGCGAAATGTCATCAACGATCCAGATGCCCCGGCCGTGTGTCGCCAAAATCAAATCGGACTCTCGGGGGTGTATCACGATGTCGCGCACGGCCACGTTGGGAAAATCGTGTCCCTTGTACTGCGCCCAGGCCTTCCCGCCATCGAGGGAAATCCATAGTCCGAATTCCGTGCCCAGGAACAATAGGTTCTGCGACACCGTGTCTTCTTTAATTACGTGGGCGTAGCCCCGCACTCCTGCATTGGTGGGAATGATCGGCGTCCAGGTCTTGCCGTAATCTGCAGTCTTGAAGACATAGGGCGTGATGTCGCCAAACGTGTGCCGGTCGAACACCGCATAAGCGGTAGCCGGATCATAGAGGCTCGCCTCTACCCAGGATACCCACGAAGCTTTGGGCAGATTGGGAACATTCCCCACCACGTTCGTCCATGTCTTGCCGGAGTCGCGCGTCAATTGGAGGTTGCCGTCATCTGTGCCCACCCAAATCACCTGCGCGACTCTGGGCGATTCGCTGATCGAGTAAATCGTCGTGTGCATCTCCGCGTAGGAGTTGTCCACCGTGACGCCGCCCGACTCCTCCTGCTTCTGCTTCTCCGGATCGTTGGTGGTCAAATCGGGTGAAATGCGTTCCCAGGATTGCCCATGGTCGCGCGAACGGAACAAAAACTGCGCTCCGATGTAGAGCGTGCCCTTTTGAGTCGGGCTCATGTGAATCGGCGTATTCCAATTGAAGCGCAGCTTGCCTTCACCATAATTCGGCTGTGGCTGGATGCCCCGGGATTCCAGCGTGGGTCGATTCACGCGGCCGATGGTGCCTCCTTGGGCCTGCGCTGTTATCCTGCAAGCCGCCGAACACGTGGTAGGGATCCTGCATGTCCACGCTCACGTGATAAAACTGCGAGACCGGCAGGTTGTAGGCCTTCCACCAGGTGTTCCCGCTGTCGTACGAATACCAAATACCGCCGTCGTCCCCGGCGATCAGATGATTCGTGTTCTCCGGATTGATCCACACGTCATGGAAATCGCCGTGTGCGCCCCCGATAATGCTGCTGAAACTCTTGCCGCCATCCTCGCTCATGATGAGCACGAGATCCGGCTTGTACAATTTGTTTTCGTTCTTTGGATCGATCAGCAAGTTCGCAAAATAAAACGGGCGCCACACCATCCAACTGCTGCGGTCACCTTCTTCCCAGGTCTTGCCGCCATCGCCTGAACGAAACAACGCGCTGCGATTCGATTCGATGAACGCATAAACCACGCTCGGGTTTGAAGGCGCGATGCTTACCGCAACGCGGCCCCAGGGCTTAGCCGGCAGTCCCTTCGCATTTTTTTCATCCAACTCCTTCCACGTCGACCCGCCATCGGTCGACTCAAAAAGCCCGCTCGCACTCGGCGCCGTGGAATTTTCACCTCCGGACCGGAATGTCCAGCCCTTGCGGCGAAAGTCCCACATGCCCGCGAACAACACTTTCGAATCCTGCGAGCTCATCGAAATCATCGAGCAGCCTGTGGAAACATTTACACCCTTCAGGATTTTGTCCCACGTCTTACCGCCGTCGGTTGTCTTATAGACGCCGCGCTCGCTACTATCGCTCCACAGCTTCCCAGGCACGCATGCATAAACGATGTTGCCGTCTTTCGGATCGATCAGGATCTTCGCGATGTGCTCTGAATCCTTCAAGCCCACGTTCGTCCAGTTTTCCCCGCCGTCCGTCGACTTGTAGATGCCGTCGCCCACGGAAACACTGTTCCGGGTCCAGGATTCCCCCGTGCCGACCCACACGGTTTTCGGCGCTTGCGGATCGATGGCGATCGCACCTATCGACTGCACCGGCTGTTTGTCAAAAACTGGTTTATACGTTGTGCCGCCATTCACTGACTTCCAGACGCCCCCGCTCGCCGCGCCGACGTACACCGTCAGACGCCCGTCCTCCTTGACTGCGGTTACGGCCGCAATCCGTCCGCTCATCGCGGCCGACCCGATATTCCGCGCGCCTAAACCTGAAATCGTGTCGGAATCGAATAGCGCTTCCTGGGCGGCCAGCCCAGCGGGCAGAATCCAGAGCACTCCGGAAATCACAGCGGCAGAACAGAACGCCTTCCAGTTGCGCATATTCATCTTTCCTCAAACTGCGAATGAGATTACAAACCTGATCCCGTTAGGACCTGCGATATTGAAGGAACAGAACTCATTTTGCTGCAGGTGAAGCTTTTACGTCTGGCTTGGTGGCAGGCATCAAAAACCGCGCGTCATCGAGCGGAACATCCAGCTCAACTTTATCCACCGCAAATTTTGTTCGCGAGTCGCTTCCCTTATCGCCGGTCTCCACCGCGAACGGATAATAAATTCCATTCACCTGTTCGTAGTCGCCGAAATATGTCTCGGTGTACTGCACGGTTCCCCGGATGTTACTTTGGTTTTCAATTTTGAGCTCCAGAAATGAATCGCTATCGAGAAAGTAGTAGCGCACATCGCCATTCTTGAGCGAGAGCTTCACTTTGTAGCAGTCGGTGCCCTCAACGGAATCGTGCCCCACGAGTTCCGCTTTGTGCCCCTTCTGCTTGTAGTCCACCAAGGGCCCGTCGATGTCCGCATCGATCAGCAAGGTCTTGGTGTCGTCCAGCGACATTCGTTCCGGATCCTTGCGTCCGGAGAACGGAGAAATCTGCCATGCAGCTTTCCCGTCGTAAGCCTGCACCTGCGCCATCCCCTGAACAATCGCTTCTTCGCGCACCCTGTCCGGGCGCTTGTTCTCCTGCACATACGCTGCGCGAAAGGACCCGACCGTCAGCTTCGAAGTCGTGCGCACGCTGCGGACCGCTTTGATTTTTTCCAACCCACCTCGCGCTTTGATATTGCTCGTTATCACTTCATCGACGCTCTGCGCCCGGGCGCTACCCGGGAGAAGCGCGATCGCGGCAAAAGCAAGGATTGGCAGTACGATTCGGAACATCGGGGCGGACTCCTTCCGAAAATGCGAGTGAGCATAGCTCAACGTGCGTCACCGAACCACTTCGGCAGGCGCGGGATTCTGGACACGCTTGCAGAAAATTGGATTTTTCGTCCCTACGGGCAATTGCGACCCAGTTTGTTATCAGAATTTCTGGCAAACGCCAAGAAATTTCTTCCTTGGCGACGCCTGATTCGTCGGGCATGCCCGCTCATTGTGCCGCTGAGACAACAAATGAACACAGTCTGGCCGCTCAGACGACGGGTCAGGAAGTGTCAAAAACGCTTCGCCCCACGCTGCTCGGCTACTCAAAACTCCAAGTGCAAGCGTAAGGTCGGCACCAGGACGGGGCCGCGGTCGCGATTGTAGCCCGGATTGTCTATGTACTGTAGCCCGAACGAAGGATAAACGCCGCGCCAGGCGTGCAGCGTGTAATAGGTTTCAACGATATTTTCGCGGCCATAATTGAGGCGCCCGTCCCCGAGAAGAAAGCCGAGGCCGCCGAGGGCAAGGTATTGCTGATGGTCGCGCGAAATTCCGTTGGAAACGAAAGCTACGCCGGCGCGATCGAATCTGCGGTTCCAGCGCGTGCCACTGGCGCCGAGGCCGAGTAATGCGGTTTCGTCGACCTCAGTGTACGCGTACGATTCGTGGCGGCCCTCGTTCCAGCCCCAGCGGCTGAAAATGCCGAGCCAGTCGTTGAAGGGCTGCTCGAAGTTTGCGCCGAAGCCGTACTTGAACGTGGTTTGCAGCGGATGGGCGGTGATCTCCGGAACGGGCGTGAGTCCGGCGCGAAAATTGTCGATCGCATCGCGATACCTGCCCATGTTGGCGTGGTTAACGTAGGCGAGGAGGCGCAGGATACCTTCCTGTTTGAAGAAAACGGCACGATGAATCTCGAACTCCGTGTTCTCGGAGTGCGCGCGAGCGAGATCAGCGTCGAGATGGATGCCATTGGCAACCTTAGGCATCAACCCTTCGGCAAAACGCGCCGCCCAGTGCCGGTCGTGGTACTCGAACATAGCGGCGAACGTAAAGCCGCGGGTGTCGGCGGCGTAGTCGTAAGCGCCATTGTTGTCGACCGTCCAATTCATGAACTGGAAATTGGAGTCTGTACCGTAGGAATTGAGGTCGAAGAAATCGGCTAAACCGAATTTGCCGAAACGAATTTCGAGGCGGCGCACGGGCAAACGGCTGAATAAGGAATACGGCGTGCGAATGGAAGGCGCGTCTTCGGAGCTAAGAGGAATAATTTGGTGCCACACCAGACGCGCGATATAGGGAGCCTTACCGAGCCTGGGGTTGCGCACAACGTCGAGATTTGTAAACCCAGCGATACCGAGAGCTTCGCCGATTCCGTGACCGCCGGTCTCCTGGACATCGCATAACAATTCGGCATTGTTGGTGAGCCGCAGGCCCGTGTAGAGGGTAAAAACGTGAGAAGTAGCGTCCTGCGCTTGCGGAGAGAGGCTGTTGCGTCCCTGGTAAGGCGAATCGAAGGCGGGATGCCACTGGGAAATGATGTTGGCCTGCCCGGAAAACGACCAACGGTCCGACTCCGGATGCGGGAACATCACGGGAATCGGATCGGCGTCCGGGACTTGGTCCACCGGAGCAGATGGTTCAGGCACCCTTTGCGCGCGTAAAATCGGAGCGACCAGCAAGAAAAGGCTTGTGAGCGCCACTACCGAGCTGTGCTTACGTTGTAAGTCTCTGCGACGCATTCTGATTATTCGTCCTTCAGTTCCATCGCGCAGTACCTTGGCCCTGAACGCGATGCTACGATCGCACGGTTACAGGAAAATGAACAATCTTCCGATTTCACGATGTTAACTGTGCTAAATCTACCACATAAACTATGCTTAACCTATCGACGGATGTCAACGTCCATCCGCGCAGGCGGATGCTGCGAGGCTTGTACCCAGCAAGCGCTTATGGAATTGGCACGACCAGCGTATAGTGTGCAGGCTTGACGTTGGAGGAGATAGGCCGGTGATGAAAATTCTTCCTGCGCTGTCGCTGATGCTTACATATTTTATACTCAGCGGGACTGAAGTTTGGGCGCAGTCGGGACCGGAAGGCGGCGGCCACGACCTGCAGGTGTGGACCGGCGGCGGCCACGGGCTCAACGGGAGCACGTCGGATACGGGCGTGTGGAATTTGGGTGTGCGGTATGGATGGGTACTGACCGACGCCGTGGGACCCGGCCCTTTGCGCGGACGGTTTGAGTACGCGGTGGACGTTGTGCCGGTGTTTGTGCTGACGCAGCGGAACGGCACCGCTTATGGACTTGGCTTGAATCCGTTTGCGCTGAAATGGAACTTTGCTGGCCGGCGCAACGTGACGCCCTATGCGGAACTGGGAGGCGGCACGCTTTTTACCAATACGCAGGTGCCGCCGGGAACGTCGCGCGTGAACTTCACGACGTCGGGTGCGTTGGGATTGCATTTTCTGCGCAGCAAGTACAACTGGAGCGCGGAGGTGCGGTTCATGCATATTTCCAACGCCGGCCTCACCACGCCGAATCCGGGGATCAATACCTTCCAAGTGCGGATTGGATTCGGGCGTTTCACACAGCCAAAGTAAAATAATTGTCTCGCGAGCTGCTAAGGCTGGCATTTTGGTGAGCAGCACTCTACCATTTGAGGCGTCTCGGCAATGCAAGTCAGGGCATATACAGAAACGAGGTGGAAAATGAAGGTTGGTTCGATGGCGTTGGTAGTCGTTGCTGTTTTGGCGATTGCGTCGGCGATTGGTTTCACGTCGTCTGCCAACAGTGCGCCGGCGGTCGGTGTTGCGGCGCCAGACTTTACGCTGAATTCGCAGGAAGGCAAGCCGGTCAGCCTGCACGATTTCACAGGCAAGTGGGTGGTGCTCTATTTTTATCCCAAGGATTTCACCACCGGGTGCACGATTGAAGCACACAATTTCCAGCGCGACCTGGCGCAATACGAGCAGAAGAATGCGGTGATCGTCGGAGTCAGCGTGCAGGACGAGGACTCGCACCAGAAGTTTTGCACTAAAGAAGGACTCAGCTTCAAGCTGCTGGCCGATACGAAGCAGGAAGTTTCCACGCAGTATGATTCCGTGATGACCTATAACGAGGCAAAATATTCCGCGCGGCACACTTTCCTGATCGACCCGCAAGGCAAAGTACAAAAAGTGTGGCTCGAGGTAAAGCCGGACAAGCACAGCGAAGAGGTCCTGGCTGCGCTGACACAGTTACAAGGCGCTACAGCGTCGAAATAACAGCTCGCCCGAATCAGCAACGGTTCTGCAAAATGCTGACGCCGGGCACGCTAAACAACTGCTCGTCAGCAGTGACTAGCGTCAACTCGTAGACCTTCGCCGTCGCCACCAGGAAGCGATCCGCCGGATCGCTCTGCTTTAGTTTGGTGAAGCGAAGGTCATCGGCAACTTCCCAGGAAAGAGGGGCCTCCCGCAGCAATAACTCTCGTTTGGATTGCTCGACCCAGTCGCCCATGTCTTTGTCCAACTCGAGGCGCTTTTTCTCCACCAACATGACCAGTTCCCAAATACTGACTGGCGACAGCCACAGTTCATTCTGCGAATCACCCAAAATCCCGTTCACCTCGGAAGAAATCCTCCAGGGTGAGAGATGATTCCAGATCCAAATATGCGTGTCCAAAAGTAGGTTCATTTATCCAGGTTGTCGGGGTTGGGATCCCGCGCGGCTTCCCAATCCGATTCGTCGCCGATTGGGCCCACGATGTCCCCCAGGATTCGTCCAGAACCCGCCATGGTGCCAAGTTTGCGCTTGGGAACAGTATGTTCCTGCGGTGGAACGATGTCTGCCACAGGCTTGCCGAAGCGTGTGACGCGGATGGGCTGTTTAGTGGTACGTACGCGTTCGAGCACTTGAAGGCAGGTCGCCTTAAACTTTGAAATAGCTATCTCATTCACAGGAGGTCACCTACCGGGATTGTGGACCATGGTCGGACTATAGTCAAGTCGCGAGATTTCCCTAGGGCCGATCGTCTTCGTCCGAATCCCCGGACGGCGCCACCAATCGCTTGTTGAAATCCAGTTCTTCTAGGACACAGCCGAGGCCTGCGTAGTGGGCGCAGCATCGGCGCTATCCACCACGTTCAGCAACTGCCCGAAATGCTGATTCAGCGTGGAGAGATTTTCCGGACGTTTGCCGCTCGGGGGAACACCCAAGAACGAACCTTGCGACGCGCCTTCCAGTTCTGCGACTTGCTTGTCGAGGGCGTTCAGCGAGTCAGCGAGGGCAGCTTTCGCTTTTCCGGCACGATTACTCAGCTGCGGACGCAAAGAACGAACCTGCTGAAGAGCTTCGAAGGTTTCGTTCATGCCTTCAACGCTGCCGGCCTCCATTTCAAATTGCTTCCGCAGGTCGAGGTCGGAAGTCTTGATGCGCGGGTCCATGCGAACGGTGAGGGGCTGCGTGTAGGTCTTACCGTCAACCGTGAGTTTCACTGTGTATTTTCCCGGCATCGCGAATGGGCCTAGTGGTAGCTGCGGAGTATTGTGCACAATCGCGGAGATGGGAAATTCGCGGTTGAGCGCGTCGGGGGGCGGGTAGTGCACATCCCAAATGAACCGGTGCATACCTGCTTCCGCGGACAGGATTTGCTGCGGGCGCACCCAGTACATGGGAATTGGATTGGCGGCCGCTATTTTCTCGAGCGGCTCTGGTTTGTCGGCGCTGGAGTAGCGACGCACCAGGTGATTGTCGGCATCGAGAATTTCCAGTGTGACGGGCTTGCTGGACGCGGCGGCCAGATAGTAATCGAGGATGGCGCCGTCGGGAGGATTCTTTCCGGCGGGAATATCCGGCGGGAGCGGCGTGTCCGTGTTGCGGTTCCAGCGGAAACGAATCGCTTCTTGAGGCTTGTATAAACTGACTGCAGCCTTCGCGATCTCGGCGCTCAATTGGCGCAACGGCGTTATGTCGTCGAGAATCCAGAACGAACGTCCGTGCGTGCCGACGACGAGATCATCGCCGTGAATGGCGAGGTCCCGCATCGAGGTGTGGGGCAGGTTGAGCTGCAGCGGCTGCCAGTTGTCGCCGTCGTCGAAGGAAACGAATACGGAGCCTTCCGTGCCGGCAAAGAGCAGCCCTTTGCGCTCGGGATCTTCTCGCACCGCGTTGCTTGCCCCGCCGACGGGAATCCCGTTAGTGATTTCCGTCCAAGACCTGCCGAAATCACGCGTGCGGTAAATGTGCGCGCGCAAGTCGTCGAGACGGAAGCTGTTGATGGCGGCGTACGCGGTGCCGGCGTCGAAATGTGAAGCCTCGATAATGGAGACTTTGCTCCAAGGCTTGAGCTCGGACGGCGTGACGTTTTGCCAGGACTTTCCAGCGTCATGTGTAATGTAAATCAGCCCGTCATCGGTACCGGCCCAAATGGTATTTGCGTCCTTGAACGAGGGCGCGACCGCATAAATCACGCCGCGGTGCTTGCCCTTTTCCGGGTCGTAGCCCGCGAAAACGCCGAGGTTTGACGGAGTGTCGTAGGAAGCGCGCGCAAGATCGGGGCTAATCACTTTCCAGCTATTTCCGCCGTCAGTAGACTTGAATAGGACATTGGCCGCGAAATACAACGCTCGCGGATCGACAGGTGAAAAAACCACCGGCAACGTGCGGTCGTATCGGTATTCGCCGCGACGTACGGGCTCGGGCGTTACGTCTGCGACTTCGCCCAAGGCTTGGTTTGTGCGCGTGAGCCGAGCGCCGTACAAGATATTCGAGTCGAGCGGATCGACCGCGATGTAACCGTACTCGAACACGCCAACCGGGTGCCACTCGCGAAAT
>WNFP01002013.1_pt1 | contig 17282 bp, 16 predicted proteins | sample 5400201 | NCBI WGS metagenome assembly WNFP01 (sample SAMN13153355, study PRJNA577476) | soil metagenome | isolation source: 115 cm saprolite under Madrone tree | place: USA:California | collected 2016-06-14 | reverse complement strand
CTCAGACTGTTTAGGTGGAATTGGGCGCGCAGCGAGAAACCCACAAAATGCAATCGTTGTAATTCCAATCGCCAAGAGGACATGTCGCACAAACACCTCACAATGGTCTCGTCCTGAAATCCACGTATGTAGTATCCAGCTGTAGGCTAGGCCTAGAGCGGCCCGCTTAGGTCCCTGAGTTCTGCTGGAGCATACTCCAATGTCGGAGCCGAAATACTTAATAGTGTTTCCAGATTGCTTGGTGGCACCCGGCTGCAAAACCGTAGGCAGTTGGACGTTAAGTCGCGTAACCGGACATCTCTAACAATGCCGGCTCGCGTCAAGAACTTTTTTTGTATTTTTTGTTCTCTCTTTTCTTTTTTCAGGCACACAACTCCGTTCACTCCGAAGAGTGGTCTTATTTGTTCCGTTAAATCATTGCTTCGACGACCACGGCTCGTTCGTGATCTTTCGGTCGTTTTCAGTCCGACCCAAACATCTCTTCGATCCGTACTTCGACCAGGATTACTAATCAAAGGCAAACCGGAATACGTCCTTCTCGACGAACAATTGGTGGTTTACGACAAGGTTGTGGAGGCTGCAACAGAGGGTGTCAAAGGAAAGAAGAAGGTTGCCATTATCGTGCGCGGTGGCCCCGGGCAATCTTAGGGGCAATTTGAGAGCATTTTAATTTCGAGTTGAGTGCAACGATCCGAACGGTTTATCTCGCGATTTAACACATTCCAGAATCTGGAGTCCTACCGTTGGATGATCTCCCACCCGTTCGAGGAAAAAAACGAACCGCAGCGCACTCCCGATGATCGCGGCGCCACGATTCTACCTATCTAGTTAATCGGGTTTTCGGCGGTCGTCAACCGCACATCGGCCGCAGTGGAGCCCAGTTTCTACGATCGCGGCAGGCATTCGACCCTGGCGAATCACATATTCGGCGGTTCCCCATCGGATGCGATTCGAACCAAAACTCGCCAGCCAGACGACGAAGTGAATCGCGTCCCGCAACGGGACCAGCCAAATCTTGCGTCGCAGGATTTCGTCTCCGACGCCCCAAACCCCGACCGTCCAGGCCACCGCGAAACGCAGGATGACGTATGCGAGCAAATAGCTGGCTGCGACCCAGGCCGCCGGGGCCAAGAATGCAGCCAATAGAACCCACGGCAAGCCTTGTGTGAAGAGAAGGCCCACATACGACAGCGGCCTGCACAACCGCACCGTCCGCGCCCAGCGCACTTGATGATCCCAGAAGCTGCGGAGAGTCTGCGCGGGATACATGGTCCACACAACTTCGCGTGACAAAACAACCTCGCCGCCCGCTTTGGCAATGCGGTTACCAAGCTCATAGTCGTCTGCAAGAGTATCGGCAATGGCTTCGAGCCCGCCCATTTTCCCCAGCCATTCCTTGGTCGTTGCGATCGAAGCGCCGAGCGCGAACGAGATTCCCTCGGTCCATTCCGCCATCAGCACGCCGGCAAAAAAATCGCTAGAAGCGCCGACGGCTTCGATTTCCGCACCGATATTTTCCTCGGTGATGCCACGGTAGAAGGACGTCACCGCGCCGGTTTTGCGCTCTGCGAGCGGCGCGACGACTTCACGCAGAAAATGCGGCCCCACGCGTACATCGCCATCGGTCAGGACCACTACATGGTTCCGCGCTTCGCGCCCGAGCCTCGCCAGTTTGTTAACCTTGAGGTTTGCCCCCAGATGCTCCGCACCAACGAGCAAGCGAATTTTACATTTTGGAAATTCCGCGATGACGCGATGGACGAGAGGCACAGCGGGATCTGCATCGTCGTTTACGGCAAACAGGATTTCGTAATCCGGGTATTCCTGCCGGCAAAAACTTGCGAAATTTTCAGATGAGCCGAAGTCCACGCCGCGGACCGGCTTGAGCACGCTGACCGCAGGAGTGTAATCCGGCAGGACTCGCGATCGCACGCGCTTGAAGAAGCGTAACCCCGCAATCGTTGCGAGCGCGTAGTAAATCAGCGGAGCCGCTGCCAGAAGCAGAACTGCGTACCGCCACGCTGAGGCGACGTGAATCATGCGGCGAAAACTACTGATTCACGCTCGCACGCCGTTCTTCGGCGGCAACCGGCCGGATTACGCCGTGTCCGGTGAATTCGAAGAGATTTCCCCGCCAGCCGAAGCGGCGGCTGCCATAGCTTGCAATCCAGAGAGCAGCCCCCATTAAATCGCGCAACGGATAAACACAGGCCAGCCGCACCGCCGCTTTATCTCTGACGACAAACCAGCCGATCAGCACGGACTGCAGCACACGCGCAACCATCGTCCACCCGAGGGCGGCCAGACCCCACCAGGGCCGGCCGAGCAGCATTGCTGTCAGCAGGACGAGAAACCCAAAGGGAACTCCGAAGGTTAGACCCGTACCCAGGTGTCCGGCTGGCCGCGAGAATCGCGTGCTCTTCATCCAGGTCCACTGGTGCGCCAGGGACTTCTTAAACTTGGTGTTCACAATGCAGTGTTCGATCACATGGTCGGAGAGAACCACATTATTCCCTTGTTCGGCGACGAGATTGCCCAGCATAAAATCGTCTGCATGATAATGACCGAGTTTCTCGAAGCCCCCAATTTGATCGACGCACCTCTTCCGCACCAGCATGGATGGTCCCAGGGCGAACCGCATCCCCTCGAGCATTTCCGCCACCAGCACGCCCGAAGTCATTTCCACGGACATGCCCAGCCCTTCCAGTTGGGCCCAGAAGCCCCCTTGCGCAGCCACTCCGCGATACAAGCAGGTGACCACACCGGTCTTTTCTTCGCGGAACGGTTGCACAACCGCGCGCAAATATCCCGGCGTCACACGTACATCACTGTCGGTAATTACCAGAATCTCGTGCCGCGCCGCCGCTTTCATCTCGTTCAGTGAATAGCACTTCGCGTTTGGCCATGGAGACACCCCGGACGTGAGGATGCGCACCGGAATCTGCGGATACTTTGCGGCAAGGCCGCGCGCGATCGCCAATCCTTCGTCAGACTCCGTCCGCGCGCAAAACAGAATTTCATATTCGGGATAGTCTAGTCGGAAGAATCCCTCCAGATACTCCCGCAAGCCAGGTTCGGCGCCCTGCAAAGGCTTCAGGAGACTGACGGGCGGCGTGAAATCTGACGGTGATTTTCCCCGCTGCCGAAATCGAAGACCTGCGACGGCCACCATCAACAGGTACACTGAAGAAGTGAGAATTCCGAGCAGACCGAAAATCAAAAGTATTTTATACATATCCGATCGCTACTCGCCTGGCGTACGAATCTTGTGACGGGTAAGATGAACTAGCCTGCCTTGGTGAAGGCAGACAAATTCTCCCTTCACCTCTACCCAGCATCCAACAAGCACGGTTCATTCGAGAGGAGCCCTGCCCGTCAAGCAGGAACCTGGAATCCCCACATAGTAATACAATTGCGATGCAAGCCTACTAAGAATCGTTGCCAAAGGTAGACACAGCTTCAGTTCTAACCCCTGTAGCTCATCGAACCGTTAACCCGCCGCGACCAGCGCAACTCCCGCACAAACCAGCACGACACCCGCCCACCGCGCGGCGCTCACCTGTTCGCCAAGAATGTACTTTGCGCCAAGCGTGCCGACTACATAGCTGAGCGCCGATGCAGGAATAACGAAGCTGATCGGCTCCCAGGAAAGCAATATCAGCAGTGAATAAAAGGAAAGCGCCATCAGAGGCACACCCGCCCAGAACCACCCGTTGCGCACTGCCCTCCCAAGAAACCGGAGTAATTCCAGTGGTCGCAAGCGGGCCGGCTCACCGGTCGCTTTCATACCGTACGTGATGGCGATCTCGCCGCCGGTGCTCCCCAGAATCAGGACGGCAAGTGCCAGAATCACGCGCATCAGGCTACTGCCTCACTGGCCACGGTGGTCGTTCGTGGCTTTGTTTGCCCCACCAGCATCACTCCCGCGCAAATCAGCACAACGCCGACCCAACGCCTTGTCGAAACCGACTCGTGCAAGAACACCACGGCCAGCAATGTGAGCAGCGCATATCCAAAAGCGCCCGCTGGCATCACATAGCTGTAGTCCGCCCAGCTTAGCACCGTCATGTAACTCAGCATGAATCCCGTCAGGAAGAAAATCCCCACCCAGATCGTCCCGTTCGTCACTGTCAGCCGGAAGGCTTGCTCGAGTCCCGGAGCCGTCAGCTGGACCGCGCCAATCTGCGACATGCCGCGCTTCAGCATCAGGTCCCCGGCGTTGGCGCACAACACCATAGCCAAGACCATGACCAGCGTCTTGATTCGCAGTCTTCTTTCGCTTGCCATCTGGCGAGGGTTAATCGTTGCCGGAAGCGGAAGACGTTCCGGGTACGGAGACAATAGGCTTCTCGAAATCGCCGCCTTTGCGCACCCACTTCAGCCGTTCGGCGCGCAGCGCCAGGAATTCGGTTGCCTCGTGATAGAGGCGTTTCCGCTCGTGAGAGTCCCACAGCGCTTCTTTCACGATGCGCCACACAACCTTCGGCCGGAAATAATACTCATCGTAGAAGCGGTTCACGCCCGCCATCATCTCCGCCTTCGACAGATGTGGGTACTCGATGTGCGGGAGCTGGTGGCCGCCGGAATCCGCGAGCGCCTCCACTTTCAGGAAACCCTGCTGTGCCATGGTGTCGTGCAATTCCGTTCCCGGCATGGCATGCGCCAGCGAGACTTGGATCGTCTCGCAATCGAGTTCCTTTGCGAAATCAATGGTCTTCTGAATCGACTCTTTGGTCTCGCCCGGCAATCCGATGATGAAGTCGCCGTGAACCTTGATCCCCACCTTGCGGCAGTTCTTCATGAACGCGCGGCCCATTTCAACCGTTGCGCCCTTCTTGATGTTCTTTAGGATCTGTGGTTCGCCCGATTCGAAGCCTACGATAAAGAGCCGCGCTCCGCCATCCGCCATCGCTTTTACCGTTTCGTAGTCGCTGTGCACCCGTGCCGTCGAAGACCACTGGAACTTCAGCGGCTTGAACTTCGCGCTAAGATCCAGCACGCGGTCCTTGCGGATGTTGAAAGTGTCGTCGTCGAAGAAGATTTCCTTCATCTGCGGAAAATATCCGAGCGCCTGCTGCACTTCTCTTGCCACGTTTTCCGTCGAACGCGTCCGCCAGGCGTGCCCCGAAATCGTCTGCGGCCACATGCAGAAGGTACAAAGCGCCGGGCAGCCCCGTGTCGTGTAGAACGAAACATACGGGTGCAGCAGGAACGGCACGTTGTAGCGCTCGATTTGCAGGTCGCGATTGTAAATGTCGGTGGCAAACGGCAACGCGTCCAATTCTTCCGTGTGCAACTGCGGGCGTTCCGCGTTGTGCACAATCTTGCCGTCTTTGCGGTAGCTAACGCCGGCAATCCCGTCGAGCGGCTTCCCGTGCGCATACTCCACCACGGAGTGGTCGAACTCACCGCGCGTCACGAAATCGATGTCTTCGCTGGCATTCAGCGTCTCATCCGGCTTGATGTGCCCGTGCGGTCCAACGAAAGCAATCTTCAGGCTCGGATTGGCTTCCTTGATTTTGCGGATGAGCTTGACGTCGCTCTCGAACCCCACCGTGGAGGTGAAGAGAATCAGGAATTCGTAATCTTTGCAGATTTGAACGGTTTGCTGCCAGTTCACCTTGTGCGGAGAAGCGTCCAGCAGCCTGCTGCCGGGTATCATTCCCGCGGGGTAGGTCAGCCACACCGGGTACCAGTAGGATTCAATCTCGCGTGTGGCAGGCCAACGCGAACTCGCGCCGCCGTCGAAGTTCTCGAAACTCGGCGGATTCAACAGCAATGTCTTCATTACATCCGGCATTCTTCACCCTCAGCCTTCGCTTTACAATATTGGCCGTCTTCAGTTTGCGGGCTTCTGCGTCTCGCCCCGGAACGGTAAAGCTCGCGCATACGCGCGCAGCTTGACCCCCAATCAGTAGATGACAGTTTACCTGATTTCGTTCTATCCTCTCAAACCTTTCTGCCCCTGGGTGTTGGCTGATAGCGAACAGCTATTTCGTTCATTCAGCGACGTTTGAACGCGTGGCCGCGAGGATTAGTCCGCAACGCCGAGAGTCTCGTCCGCCGACGCGCTAAGCAAGTCCCAAATGCGACCTACCCAGTCGAAGTGCTCCGGCTTCATGAGCACGGATCGCAGGCAGGTGATCGTCTCGCGATCGCGCCTCATCGCCACCAGATTCGCCTCCCAAAACCGAACCGGCAATTCCGCGACCGCCAGATGTAAATCGCGTTTCGCCGCGGCATCAAAAATCCTACGGCTTAGAACGGAGGACGCGCTGACGCTCGCCGCATTTGGCGCAAACACAACGATGTCCAATTCCGGCGTAAACGCCGTCACAAATCGCGCATCAGCCTCCAGTTTCTCGAAGAGTACCAGCGCGGCTCTTCTCCCCCGCTCCAGCCCGCGCGCAAATTCTCCGCCTTTTTTCAACGGCAGCAGTTTCTGCGTAGCCCACAAGGCCGCTGCGGCCGCCCCTGGACGCGAGCACTCCAGGCTGATCTCACCCAAGTGCAATTCTGCGGAGCTGAAATAGGTGTAAGGTGAATCGTGCTTATATAATTGACCGGCTCCGGGATCGCGGAAGAGCACGCAGCCGCACCCGTAGGGTTGCAATCCATGCTTGTGTGGATCGACTACAATCGAATCCGCCTCTCGAATCCGTGTAAAGGCCTCGGCGGCATCATGCCCAAGATTTTCCGTGAGCGCAAAATATCCGCCGTACGCCGCGTCCGCATGGACTCGGAATCTGTGTTTTTCGCCAAGCTCAAGAATCTCCGGCAGCGGGTCCACCGAGCCTGTTGCTGTGGTCCCCATCGTCGCAACGACAGTCCCCACGTCGCCGCGCTCCAACCGTTTCGCCAATGCGGCGCAATCCATTCGTCCGCGTGTGTCGCATGGCACCGTCTCGAACTCCAGTTGCAGCACCCCGCTGATGCGTTTGTGGGTGTAGTGTGCCTGCTCGCTGGCCAGAACCTTCTTCCTCGGATGCAATTGTCCCGCCACCCATAAGGCTTCGAGATTTGCCATCGTCCCGCCACCGCACAGGTGCCCGAGAAAATTCTTCCAGCCGAACATGCTTGCGATCTCCGCGACCGCTTCCTTCTCCATGGCCGATGTCGCCCTGCCGCCATCCAGAGCGTGGTTGTTCGGATTGATCCACATGGCCAGCGCATAGGCCAGCCGCGCCACCGCATGAGGCGGCTTCAGCATCTGTCCCGCATACAGCGGGTGAAAATAGGGATAGTTATCCTGAAGCCGTTCGGCTGTCGCCCCGAGAACTTCCGCGAGACGCGCCATCTCTGGCGATTGATTTTTGAAAGCAGGCAGTCTTGCGAATTCGCTATCGAGCTTTCCCGCCACTTCCGAGAATATGCCCAAACTCTCCCGATCCAGCATCAGCAATCACCAGCCTGCCCCGACCTTGTCGGGGTCACCAGTCGCTTCCCTACTGCCACACCTTATCCAGTTGTCCCGCCGTCTTCAGTAATTCCAGTTGCGCCTGCTGCTTCTGGAAACTTGCGTCCAGGTACGCCATCCATTTTTCATTCTCCTCCAGCCGGGCCTTCTCGACTTCGCGCAAATTCAATTTTCCCTCGGCGAACTGCGATTGAAACACTGCAACGTTTTGCTGCGCCAGTTGCAGTTCCAGCCGCGCCACTTCCTTCGCCGCGTCCCTCTCGCGAACTCTGCGCGTCTTTTGCCGGACGTCTGCGCTCAATTCCGTCTTCTTGTTGGCCAGATTGACCTTGGCTGCCTCCAGGTTGATCTGCGCCAAACCGATGGCCGCTTTTGTCTGCGCGCTGAAGATCGGCACGCGCACGTCTATCCCGGCATTGAAATTATTCCTTTGAAACGCGCTGAAGAATTGCGAGTAATTGTTGAACTTCGCCAGCACGCTGTACACGCTGACGAGTTCCAGCGTCGGGAAGTAGCCTCGCCGTTCTCCCTTCAGCCGGAACTCTTTCGCTCGAACATCGGACTCAGCAAGTTGCAATCCCGCATTGTGTGTCATCGCCATCGCCACGAGGTTGTCTCCCGCCTGCTCCGCTTCCCCGGGCAATTCTTCGGGGGTAACCTCAACGGCCTGCGCCTCCGAAAATCCGAGCTGGTATCTCAGGAAAACTTCCAGCTCATCTTCGCGGCCCTCGAGTTGCAAAATTCGCTCGATCACCTGCGCTTTTGTGAGCTGCGCCTTCGTCACTTCCACCGGCAGCTCGTAACCCTCTCCCTGCCGCTCTTCTGTCACTTGCAGAATCTTTTCCGCGCTCTCCTGCTCCTTGCGCAGCAGCTCTAGCGAATGCCGCACTTTCCCCAGTTCCAGATAGGCCATCGCCGTTCTCGTGATCACGCTGTTTTTCGTATCTTCAAGCATAATCTTCTGCGCTTTGGCCTGTTCTTGCGTCTCTTTCGCCTGGCCTCGCAACGGCTCGTTGAATATCTGCTCCGTGTAAGACACGTTGAATATTGCTGGAGCTCGCCCCCCCGGCGTTTCCGGTATCCCGTAGGTATACCCCGCACCGGAGCCCGCATACAGATTCGGCATGAACTGCGACTTGGTGATCTCTGCGGCGTGGTCCGCTACGCTCGCTTGAATCTTCGCCACTTGAATTTCTTTGCTGTTCTGCAGCGCCAGTTCGATCGCGTGTTTCAGCGTCAGCGCCACCGTCGTCCCATCTTTCAACACTTCCTGCGTCAAAGCCGCGCTGGCCTTCGGGGCAACCGGCACTTGCGCGACTGCAATGCCACCGTACATCGTCGTCAACGTCGCAATTCCCGCTAACCGTGCCCATAGTTGCATTTTCATGCTCCCTTGCCGCTTCACTCGTATCGTAACGACTCCACCGGCTGCATACTCGCCGCCTGGCTTGCCGGCAAGTACCCGAAGAACAATCCAGTCGAACATGACACCACGAACGCGATCACGACGCTCAGCCCCGAAACCGGAACACGCAAATTCCCCGGCAGAAAAAACTGTGCGCCAACCGGTATCGCGATCCCAATCAAAATCCCGATGACCGCCCCGCCTCCGCTGATCACGAACGACTCAATCAAAAACTGATACATGATCTCGCGCCGCGCCGCTCCAATCGCTTTGCGGATCCCAATCTCCCGCGTCCGTTCTTTCACCGTCACCAGCATGATGTTCATGATCCCAATTCCGCTGATCACCAGCGCGATAAACGCAATAATGATCAGCACGATCGTCAACGCCAGCGAAATGCTCCTCGCCGCGCCCAAAATTGCCGTCAGCGTCTGCACTCTGTATTCCGCCCCGGACGGGTGCCGGCTCCGCAGCACCTGCCCCACCTGCCGTTCCACGGACGGCATGTCCTCGGCACGCGCTGCCTGCGCGTCCAGCAGACGGACGACTTCTATTCCCGTGTAATACTTCATCAAGGTAAACGGAATCAGTACGGAATTTTCCTGAATGTCGGAAAGCCCAAACGTCTCGACGCGCTCGCGGAACACACCGATTACCGTGAACGTCAATTCGCCCATGCGCACGGGCCTGCCAACTGGATTTTCCTGTCCGAAGATCCGGTCGGCGAGCTGCGTCGTGATCAGGCAGACCTTGCTTCGCATCTCCATGTCCGCGGAATCAAAATATCTTCCCTTCAAAATCAGCAACCGGCGAATTTCCTGATACCCTTCCGTCACTCCTACGAGGTTCACTTGAAGTTCCACGCCGCCGGCCACAACGCTCATGGGCAGTTCGCGCGTTCCGGCCACCTGGATAACGTTAGGAATAGCCTTGACCGCATCCAGGTCTTCTAGTGTCATTTCATAACTGCGTGGTTGCAGCTTATCCGGCCGTTGTACCAGTTCCACCCACACTAGGTTCGAGCCGACACTTTCGATCTGCGCGAGTATGAAGGTCTTGCTGGTGAGGGCCACAGTGACGACCAGAACAATGGAAGCGCTCCCGATAATCACGCCCAGCGAAGTCAGGATCGCGCGCAACTTATTCGCGCGCAATGCGTCGATTGCCACCGATATCGTTTCGCGGATGTCCATCGTTGACCTTTGGCTGGAATTTTCCGCCGGCAGCCGCTGAAATTCTCAGCCCTTCTTCAGCCGCTTCAACGCTTCCTGCGCCATTTTGTTTTTGGGATCCAGTTTGAGAGCGCTCTCAAATTCTTTCTGGGCCTCTTCTCTCATGTCTTGTTCTTCGTAGAGGCGCCCCAGCCACGCGTGCGCCGCGGCCGGTCTTGGATATCCCGAACGCGTCGGCGCCTTCCTCGCATATTCCTTCAGCAATCGTTCGGCTGCCACGAAGTCTTCTTTTTTCAGGACCAGGGCCACACCATGGTAAAACTTCGCCCTGGGATCGGCGGGCGCCATGCGCTCCCCGGTTTCGGCGATCGCCAGCAGTCTGTCCGGCTGGCCCCGCTTCACGGCGTAATCCCCAATATCGTAAACGAGTTCCACCGATGTCGGATGGCTCTCCAACGCTTTCGTGAATTCCTCGTCCGCCGTCGCGAAATCTTTTTTCTGCCGCCGGCAATTCCCCGCCGCGTAGTGCCCCTCAGCGGCATCCAGTTCCGCCAAGTGCTTGATCTGCGGCAGGGCCTTGTCTTCGCCGCCCCCCACGATGCCCGGAGCGCTGCAATCGAATTCAATCAGCGCCTGCCGCGCCGAATAATTTTTCTCGTCAAGGTGTACCGCCGTCTCGAATTCCTTGCGGGTCTTTTTAGCCAGCGAGATTGCGGAGAACCAGCTCGCGTGATCCGCCTTCTCGCCGTACGCTCTCCCCAGCCATTCGTGGTAGATCGAATTCTGCGGATCGATCGTCACGGCCTTCTCCGCGCTTTTGATCGCCGGGTCGAGCTCCTGCAGTTCGAGGTAACTTTTCGCCAGCAGCAGTTGCGCGTCGCCATTTTGCGGATCTTTCGCCGCGGCCGTCTGCAGCGCCTGAATGGCCTGCGCGTATTCGCTGGCTTCGTAAGCGCGCCGTCCGGCTTCGAGAACACCATCCTGCTTCACCGTTGTTCCGGCAATCGCCGTGCTCGCAATGCAAAGGGCTGCGAGCGGCCATCTCATCCTGCTAACCATTCCATCCTTCCTGGAAAAACGAAAACTTCGGTAGTAATCACCGTGACCGTCATTCCATCGCGCAAATCCACATCCCCTGGAAGCGCCACCAGATCGCTTTCTTGAAGCCCGCTCACTACTTCGTAGTTCGTGGCATCCGCGATACCCACGCGAATCTCACGTTTCTCCAGCGTGCCTTTGCTCACGCCCAGCTGATTTCTTTTCACGACAAAGACGTAGCGTCTTCCGCCCTCCGCTGCCACGGCGCCGCGCGGTACGGACAGAACCCCGATGCGCTCCCGCGAATTGATGCGCACGTTCACATTAATGTTCGGCAGCAACTCCAGCTTGTCATTGTTTACCGCGCAGAGTAACTCGCCCACGCTTCGCGTTCCATGCGGTACCACCTGTTTTGGAATGATTTCGGTTTTTCCCATCCACGTCCTGCTTGGCAGCGCATCCCAGCTGATCTTCACCGGTTCATTCGCTTCCAGTGCCCCCAGCTCCGGCTCATCAATAAACACTCGCACGCGAACTTTGTGCAGGTCCGCCATTTCCGCCAGCAGATCTCCCAATTTCACGTAATCTCCGGCCTTCACCGGCATGGAATACAGCGTTCCATCCGCGGGCGCGGTAATTCGTCCTTGCCTCACCTTTTCTTCGAGCGCCGCTGCTTCATTTTGAATTTGTTGCACGCGCAGCGCGGCCTGGTCGGTGTCCAGCTTCACGCTCCGTTCAAACTCCTGCTTCGCCGCGGTCAGCCGGGTGACTTCCGCTTGTGCTTTCGTCAGTGCCAGGTCGTTCGCCGCCAGCTCGTCTCGTGTCGCGGCTTGCTGCGCAATCAGCCGCTGCAGCCCCTCATGATTCTTCTGAAGACGGTCGCGTTCCGCCTGCATCTTTGCAAGATCCCCCGCAACCCGTGCCGCCTCGTCTGCTCTCCCGCCCGCTTTAGCGGCCCGCAAATCATCCTGTGCCTTCAGGAGCTTCCCCTTGGCCTCGGAGAGCCGCGCCGCCGCATCCTTCACGTCCAATTCCAGAATCACTTGCCCCTTCTTGACGCTCTGCCCTTCCGTCGCCCGAACTCGATCCACAAACGTATCGAGTTGCGCCCGCATCACGTATGGCGCGATGGGTTCAACCTTTCCATTGCTGCTGATCGACGACACCAAATTTTCCCGCATCGGCATCACCGCCGAAATCTTCGGCACCGGCTTTCGCCCGCTAAGTTCAATTCCCGCGTACGCCAGCGCTCCCGCCAGCGCCAGGTAGAGCAAAATCCGGTTTCGCAGCCTGCGATCCATATTTTCCTATTCTGCGCGGTCCCGCTTTTCGCACTCCGCGAGACGCAAGGGCGCATCCCTCTGGCGCAGCGTTTCTCCTACTTGTCCGTGGCTTGCTTGACCCCTGTCAGGTAGGCGCCAAGGCCTTCATTCTAGCAAGAGCAGTGCGGCTTTCTATACATTCCTTGCGGACGTTGCTTATCCTGCGCCCTGCTCTCTTCCACCCTTCCCCCGATGCAGCACCATTCCCTTCTTAGAGATGCGTCCTTTCTATCCGTGGGATGCCGTAGTCTCCCTATGGACGCCCGGCCTCGTCATGCTAGAATTCGACCATGTCCGCTGAAAGCGCCTCGGAAAAAACCGCTGCTCCAACTCCGGGTGGCTCGCCCAAACCGCTGCAACCCGGTGCCGTTGTCAGCCCCGTCATCCACCGCGTCTGCATCCAGTGCAACAACATGTTCCGCGTTACTCCCGATAGATTTGATGCCAAGCAGTGCCCCACCTGTCACAAGGGTTGACAGCCGGGCCGTTCCTGCTTCGTATTCTCCTTTGTCTTGTCCCGGTAACATCTTCTCGCGCTCTGCGTAGTACACTGTGAACGCTCTGTGCCCTGTCTCATGATTTCCCATCAAGGGGTTCCTCAATGATCGAAGCTCGTGGCCTGTCCAAACGCTTCCAGGACAAAAAGCGCGGTGAAATCCGCGCCGTGGATAACGTCAGCTTTACCTGCCAGCCCGGCAAAATCTACGGCCTCCTCGGCGCCAATGGCGCCGGCAAAACCACCACTCTCCGCATGCTCGCCACTATTCTCGAGCCCACCGACGGTACCGCCACCATCTGCGGACACGACGTCGTCGAGCAGCCCGAAAAAGTCCGCGCCAGCGTCGGCTTCCTTTCGACCGCCACCGCCCTCTATCGCCGCCTCACCGCCCAGGAGTTCGTCGAATACTTCGGCCGCCTCAATGGTTTAGACGAAGCCACCTTGAAAAAGCGTGTGGATGACATCTTCAATCGCCTCGACATGAACGGCTTCCGCGACCGCCGGTGCGACAAGCTCTCCACCGGCATGATGCAGAAAACCTCCATCGCCCGCACTCTCGTCCACGATCCCCCAGTCATGATCTTCGACGAGCCTACCAATGGCCTCGATATCATGACCGCCCGCACCATCACCTCCTTCATTCGCGAATGCCGCAACAACGCTAAGACCGTCATCTTCTCCACTCACATCATGAGCGAAGTCGAAAAGCTATGCGACACCATCGGCATCATCCAGTCCGGTAAACTCCTCGCCGAAGGCACTCTCGCCCAGCTTCGCGACCAGCATCACGAACAGGACCTCGAAGAGATCTTTGTCAAAGTCGTCACACCCCACTACACGGCCGCGGAGGCCAACTGACATGTCCCTGCGCAACGTCGGCATCGTCTATCGCAAGGAATTGACCGAAGCCCTTCGCGACCGCCGCACTCTCATCTCCACCATCATTGTCCCGCTCTTCCTGTTTCCCGTGCTCAGCGTGGGTTTCGGCGCATTGGCCGTCAGCCTGGTTGGCAAAGCAAAAGAGGAAGTCCCTAAAGTTATGCTTCGCGGCGGTAACGACTCTCCCGCCGTTGTCGAGGGCCTCAAGAAACTCGACAAAATCCAGATCGTTCCGGATACCGCCGACTGGAAAGACCAGATCATCAACAAGGAAATCCGCGCCGCCGTCGAAATCCCCGCCGGCTTCCAATCCGACGTCGCTGAACAAAAATCAGACACCGTCAAGGTTTACAACTATGAAGGAGAAATGAAATCCGAGTTTGCCACCGAGAAGGTCGAAACCTACATGAAGGAATACCGCGACCGCGTCGTCAGGGACCGTCTCACCGCCAAAAACCTGCCGGAAACTGTCCTCAAGCCCTTTGAGGTAACGCGCGAAAACGTCGCCCCGCCCGAAAAGGTCAGCGGCGCCGCTTTCGGCGGCATCATCGGCTACATGGTCATTCTTCTTTGCATGACCGGCGCGATGTATCCCGCCATGGACCTTACTGCCGGAGAAAAAGAGCGCGGCACCATGGAAACCATACTTTCCAGCCCCATTTCCCGCATGCACCTGGTCCTCGGCAAATTCTTTCTGATCCTCACCGCGGCCCTGAGCACCGCCGCTCTTTCCGTCTTGTCCATGGGCCTTTCTTTCAACGTTTTAGGTCACTACACCGGGCAAGCTGGCAAAGGCGGCAGTGAAGCGGCCTCCCTCGTACTCAAACTTGGCCCCAAAACGGTGCTGTCTGTCTTCCTCATGGCCCTTCCTGTCGCCGTCCTTTTCTCTGCCGTTCTCATGACCATCGCCCTCTTCGCCAAGACGTACAAAGAAGCGCAAAGCTACCTGACGCCGATGACCTTCGTCGTCATCATCCCCGCCATTGCCGCCATGCTCCCCGGTGTCGAACTCACTCCGAAGCTTTCTCTCATCCCGATTCTGAACGTCAGCCTGCTCTGCAAAGAACTCGTCGCCGGTACCTATCACTGGAATTACATCGCCATCATATTCGCGTCCACCAGTGTCTATGCCGCCGCCGCCCTCTTCATCGCCATCAAAATGTTCCAACGCGAATCCGTCCTCTTCCGCTCCTAGCTTTCCCTCCTCGTAGGGCGCCGGCCATGGCCGGCGCCCCTGCCTGGCAAGGTTCGATCTCGCAAGGCTTCTCGGTTATCGCCGTTGTACAAATCGACGACGCTCTCAATCTCCCCTCTATCGCCAGGCCCCAAAAAGGCGCACACTAGTCCCGAGGTCATACTCATGGTTGCCACCGCCGGTGTTTGGAAAAAGAAACGCGACGACCTGAAATCAAAAAGAAACGCTCTCTTTGAAACCTACACAAAAGACCCTCAAAACTTCCGCCTCGCTCGCGAAATCAAAGACCTCGACGACCAGATTGCCGATTTTACCCAGCACGTCGAACAAGAACGCCGCGCCGAACAACGCGCCACTTCCTCCGCCTCGAAACTCCTCACCACAACAGAATAATTCCTCAAGAGCTGCAGCTCTCCGAACGCTCCTCGTGCCGTTGATTTTGTGTAATGAGTGGGCAAATCGAAATTTCAACTTGCGTGTCTACAGAGACTTGCAGGCGAGAAACGGCTCGGAGAACCTGCGTTCAACAAAAGCAGGATGAGTTGGCCTTGGTAAATCCGGTTGTCCGACCAACCAGATGGGAGTTAGCCCAAAGTCTCAGCTTAATGGCTATGGTAAATCTTGATGGAGCCTCTGTGCTCGGACAACACTTCTGGAAGGCGCTTGTAGCAGTCCGGCGATTCATGCAAACCCGCTCCGCGCAATTCAACATTCGCGCGTTTGAGCACATCTCTTCGCTGGGGTCAGTTCCTCGAGCGCCCAATTCTACATCGCCAATCCTTGTTCCCTTCGCCTTCACTGTCCGCATTCGCTCCCGCACGCTTTCAGTGTCCCTCACGGTTCTGCCCGGGACGAATCCCTCGACCTTCGGATGTGAAAACAAAAGACCTGCAGAAGCTCCAACTCCTTTAGATGCAACACTTACAAAACGCAGGGGGGCTTGCTGATGGAAGCCCCAACGATTGCTCGAACAGGAGTGCCCTCATTCTCGTATCTTCAGATAGGACCCATGCGCCGCCGTCTGATTCGCATTGCTCTGACTTTGTTGCTCTTTCCTCCGCTCTTGGCCGCCGTCGCCGGATGGCTTGCCGGCCCTGCGTTTCTCCATCCGATTCGCCGCGAGCTGACGCCCGATCTCATCCGCGAAGCCGACTCTTCCTTTGCCGTTACCGGTTCCACGCGCGAGGATTTCGACGTTCGCGCCCCGGATGGTGTCTTTCTCCGCGGCTGGAAAGTCCGCCCGAAGAATCCCAACGGCAACTGGGTCCTTCTCTTTCACGGCGTCGCCGACAACCGCGTCGGCGTCATCGGCCAGTCGGAATTTCTCCTGCGCGCCGGCTACAGCGTCGTCATGATGGACGCCCGCGCGCACGGCGCCAGCGGCGGCCCCATCGCCACCTACGGCTGGCTCGAACGAAACGACACCCGCGCCATCATCGACGCCTTGCTTTATTCCTTAATGAGTCCCTGTCTCTCAATCCAATGGCATGGGCCCGGCGGGCCGGACTGTGCGCCGCCAAAACATATCTTTGCTCTCGGCGAATCCATGGGCGCGGGCATCGTGCTGCAATCCGCGGCCGCCGATCCGCGCATCGAAGCCGTCGTCGCCGAAGCATCTTTCGCCAACCTGCGCGAAGCATCCTACGACTACGCCGGCCTGCGAAAATATCCCTGGCTCGGAAAAACTCTTTTCGCTTCCGGCACCTGGACGCTGCTCTATCGCGACGAAAAACTCGCCGGCTTTCCCGTTGCGGAAGTCTCGCCGCAGAAATCCGTCGCCGCCCGCGCCTTTCCCGTGCTTCTGATTTGTGACGAAGAGGACGAAGCGCTTCCCTGCCGCCACTCCGAAATGATTTACGCCGCCGCCCGCGGCCCCAAACAATTGTGGATCGTCCCTCGCGCCTTCCACATTGTGGATCGTCCCTCGCGCCTTCCACACCGCCGCCTACGGCTTCGCTCCGGAGGAATTTCGCCGCCGCGTCCTCGCTTTCTTCGCAACGTATTCCTCCGGCGCTGCCAATTCTGCTTCTTCGCAAAACTTGGTTCATTCCCCGCTTACAACTTTTTCTCCGGCGAAATCTTTCCTCTGAGCGGCTGCTGTGCGCTGAATGTGTGTGGGCGCGAGCCGTCAATAAGCAGGTGCTTGCTTGACTCGGACCCCTTGCGCGTCTAGATTGCTTAATAATGCGTTTGGCTAACCCAATTTTTCTGGCGGCGCTCGCAGTCGCTCTTGCAGCGTATGCATTCGACTGCGGGGCGGCGATGACGCCAGAACAAGCCATGCAGTGCTGCGATTCCATGCATTGCTCGTCGCACGGCCATCACGCGCAGGATTGCTGCAAAACCATGCAATCC